>Ga0116230_10000116_pt1 | contig 60560 bp, 53 predicted proteins | sample S1TSphfallax_3_FD_88678 | JGI IMG/M metagenome (GOLD analysis project Ga0116230, IMG submission 88678) | Host-associated microbial communities from peat moss isolated from Minnesota, USA - S1T2_Fd - Sphagnum fallax MG | ecosystem: Host-associated > Plants > Peat moss > Unclassified | place...
GCCGCGGGCTCGCCGCCCGAAAGATGCGCGTGAAGAACACCAGCGGCCGCGGCTTCAGAGAAAACGCGGAGCCAGGTTTCAGTCTCCAGCTCATTTGTTTTCGCATCCATCTCAAGCGGATTAGAGCAATAGGGACAGCCCAGCGGACAGCGATGCGTGAGCTCCGCCAAAAGACCGACCGGCGCCGCGATAGCGGGCTTGACCGGCACAGCGGCAGCGGGTTGGGTTGATACGTCAGAATTTGGATGCGTGAGAGGCGCGTTCACAGGTCCACCATCCGTTTGGCAGCGAGCTCAGAAAGCATGGCGCGCACATCCTTGTCGATGACGTCGCGATCCGCCTTGAAAGTTGCAGCGAGATTATCGACGATCTCACTCAATGTGGCGATGCCATCGCATCGCTTCAAGATTTCAACCGCGATCGCATCGGTTTTGACGACACGCTCGGGCGCGAGCAACAGCCATTCGTTGCGCGTTTCATCGAGCTTCAATCGCACGCCGCGCGGCAGATGCGGCTTCGACTGATCCTCTAGCGTTGCTGGTCCGCTCACGCTGCTTTGCCTTGCGTTGCAACATGAGTGCCGGGCACCCAAACGCCCGCGGGCGGCATCTTATCGACATAGGCCGTCCAGATCGCGTCGAGCTGCGTCCACAGCACATAGCATTTGAACTCAAGCGCGGCGACGACCAGATCTTGCTGCTCGCGGGTCTTCGCATGCTGCTTGACATAAGCGAGCGCGAATTCGCTATCGCGCTTCGCTTGCTCAGGCCGCGCGGTGAAATAGGCCAGCGTCTCTTTGCTGACGAAATCATAATGCGCCAGCATCCCTGTCACGCGCTCACCGATGATATTTGGCGAGAAGAGTTCGGTCAGCGACGAGGCGACCGCTTCAAGCAAAGTCCGCTCTTTGCAGAAATTAATATAAGCATCGACCGCGAAGCGCGTGCCGGGCAGAATGCCAACCGTCGATTTCACATAGTCGCGCGAAAAGCCAAGGCTATCTGTCAGCTTCAGCCAGCGCTCAATGCCGCCGTCACCTTCTTTCAGCCCATCATGGTCTTCGATGCGCTTGCGCCAAGCGCGGCGATCATCCGCATCGTGCATGCGCGTCAGAACAGCCGCGTCCTTGATCGGGATCGACGATTGATAATAATAGCGATTGAGCGCCCAGGCCTGCACCTCTTCATAGGTGCATTCACCGCTATATTGACGCTTATGGAAGCGATGGAGGTTATGATAGCGCTCGGCACCTGTACGGCGCAGAACAGCTTCGAATTCATCATGGCTCATCAGAGCATCGGACTGGCCCGGCTGGCTCATAGCGTTACCCTCCCGTTATTCTTTTTTGTACACCAAGTTTTTTTAAGTGCGTCATGGCCGGGCTCGACCCGGCCATCCAGGCATCAAACAATTCTTATCAAATCATGATCGCCGGCGCTTGGATGCGCGGGTCAAGCCCGCGCATGACGAGGTCGCTTCAGACTGCGCTTAACCTCAAAGTGTGACTTCCATCCCGTCGTAGGCCACATCCCATCCCGCTGCCACCACTTTGGCCCGTTCCGGCGAATCCTCGATCAAAACCGGATTGGTATTATTGATATGGACAAAGATTTTGCGGCCGATGTTGCAGTCCGCGAGCGCATGCAAAGACCCCTTCTCGCCGCTCATCGCGACATGCCCCATGCGCCACGCCGTCTTTTGCGAAAGGCCAAGATCGACCATCTCGCTATCCGTGAATGTCGTCCCATCGAAGAAAAGGACTTCCGCTCCCGCGATCCGCTCTTTGATGGCAGGCGTCACCTCGGCGCAGCCGGGAATATAAAAGAACTTCTTTTGCCCGTCGCTGACTTCAAGCCCGACCGTGTTTTCGGTCAAGCCGCCGATCTCGACATGATCCTTCTCCATCCAGAGCGGATCTTTGCCGGGCACAGCGAAAGGCGTCACATAGAGGCCGAGGCCCGTATCGAGACGCTCTTCAAGTGAAGTGGTTTTGGTCTGAACGTAATTCTTGTTCAAGACCCCAAACACGCCGCCGGACGTTTGCGATAAAGTCGTCTTGCTGCCAAAAAGCAAAAAGCTTTGCGATTCACGCAGAGTGAGCAATCCAGTCAGATGATCGACATCGCCATTGGTGACATAGACACCTGCTATGGGAGATTGCCTGCTTGCACCGCGCGGGTGCAGAAACGGCGACGAGAGGATTTGCTGGCGAAGATCGGGCGAAGCGTTAAGCAAGAGCCAACGTTCGCCGTCGGCACTGACCGCCAAGCTCGATTGACTTCTCGGCTTGACCCGCTTGTCGCCGTTCCAAGCCAGCTGGCAGACCGGACAGAGGCAATTCCATTGAGGAAAACCGCCTCCGGCCGCCGAACCGAGCACGAGTATGCGCAAGGCGTTGCCTTTCACATGACCCGAAAACGAAGGTTATAAAACCTTAGATTTCGGCAGAAGCGTAGCTGGTGACTTCCATACCGATGCAAACTTCGGTGATAGCAGGGGTTGTCCAAGCCATAGTAATTCTCCCTAGTTTCAGTTGGCGGACAGATGTTGTCTGTCCGAGACATTATGTATCACCTCCGCGATTTTGAAACCATACTCAGCAAGCCAAAAAGCGCTTTCATTGCCTAAGTTTAATATTGCTGAATGGTAATGTTCAAACCGCGAAAATCCGCGCTTCCGGCAAGCCCGGTTTTGCTTTGACATCCATACCTCAAGCCTTGAAGCGGACCTCTTTCGTCGCGATGTTTGTCAAAATCCGCCATTTCAGCTTAAACGCGGATTCATTTCCCGTCACAGAGGCAGAAAGCGACCGCTTGGACACCGCAGGAGCCGCTCCCCCGCAATTGGCAAGCCTGCCTGTCTTTTTCAGCCTCGCGGGACGCCGCGCCGTGCTCGCCGCCACAGGCGACGAAGCGGCCTGGAAAGCAGAACTGCTTTATTCCACCGGGGCAAACGTCGATCTTTATTGCGCCGCGCCGGAAGACGGCCTGAGAGATCTCGCAAACCGCTGCCCTGGCCTTCGTCTCATATCCGAGGCTTGGCAAGAGCAGGATCTCGAGGGCGCAGCGATCGCCATCGGTGTCTTTAAAACGGATTTGGAAGCGGAGGCTTTCTATCAAGCGGCCAAATGCGCGGGCGTTCCAGTCAATTGCGCCGACCGGCCCGCGTTTTGCGATTTTCAGATCGGCGCCATCGTCAACCGCTCTCCGCTTGTCATTGGCATCTCGACCGCGGGCTCGTCGCCTACCCTTGCGCGCGCCATGCGGGGCAAGCTTGACGCGCTTCTGCCGCAAGGCATGAGGGATTGGGCCGCCGCGGCCGCGATCTGGCGCGCGAGGCTGAAATCCTTCGCCCTTTCAGGACGGACGCGGCAGCGGTTCTGGGATCTCTTTGCCAGCAAGGCTATCCTTTCCGGCGATAGGCCTCCCCAGGATGAAGACTTCGCGGCGCTTTTACAGAGCGCGGAAGGTGAAACGGCCCCAAAAACCGGTTCCGTGGCCCTCGTCGGGGCAGGCCCCGGCGATCCCGAACTCATCACGCTCAAGGCACAGCGGGCTCTACATAGTGCCGATGTGGTGCTTTACGACGATCTCGTCTCGCCCGGCGTCATCGATATGGCACGGCGGGAAGCCGCCAAAATTCCAGTCGGCAAACGCGGCTATAAGCCGTCCTGCCGCCAGGACCATATCACGGCTCTGCTGGTTAAACTGGCGCTTGAGGGCAAGCGCGTCATCCGCCTCAAGGGCGGCGATCCGTCTATTTTCGGCCGCGCTAATGAAGAGCTTTCGGCTTTGCGGGCCGCTGGCATTCCAGTTGAGATCATCCCTGGCGTCACAGCCGCTTTGGGCGCCGCCGCGTCCTTGCAGATTTCTTTGACCGAACGCGAATTTTCGCGGCGGGTGCAATTCATCACCGCCCATGCGCGCGACGGCAAATTGCCGGACGATATCGATTGGCGGAGCATTTGCGACACCCGTGCTTCGACCGTCGTTTATATGGGCGTCAAAACGCTTGAGGCTCTGTCCCAACGGCTGTTGGCGGAGGGGATCGATCCCGCGACCCCGGCTTTGCTTGTCGAACGTGCAACGTGGCCTGACGAGCACCGGCTTTATGGGACAATCGCCAATCTGCCTGCTCAAGTTGCCGTCATCAGCCCGGACGGCCCTTGTCTCGTCATGATTGGCGCTATCTTCACCAAGGAACATCGTGAGGCCGGCGGCCCGGTCGCGGAGATCGAGAGTATCGATCTTTTCGATTAGGGCGCCTAAACCGCATTTGGCGGCGATAGAGCAGGAGAAGAGATGCGGCGTCTGGTTCTTCTCTCCATTGCCGGTGCGCTGGCCTTAGCCGCCGCGATCGTTCTTTTCACCTATCTTTACGAGCGTCCCACTGTCTTGCGCGTGGCCGTCGTGCGCGGCAGTGAAGACCAGGAGATTATGGCGGCGGCGGCGCAGGATTTCGTGCGCGAACGCGAGACGATTCATCTCGCCATTGTGCCCGTCGATGATCTCGCTGCCTCGGCGGCGGCGCTGGATCATGGCCGCGCCGATCTCGCAGTCGTGCGCAGCGACGTCGAGATGCCTGCGACCGGTCAGACCGTCTTGATCATGCGTAAAAGCGCGGGATTGTTTCTCGCCTCTTCCGGCTCGGGGATCGCCAGCGTCGCCGATCTGCGCGGACGAAAAATAGGGATCGTGCATAATCCGCAGCTCTCGAACGCCGCGAATCTCAATCTGCTTGAAACGACCCTATCCCAATATGAGATCCCACTTTCGGCTGTCGAAACCATTGTTCTGTCTGTCCCGCAAATCGAAAAAGCGCTCGCCGATAAGCAAATCGATGCCGTCCTTGCCTTTGGAATGCCGGGCTCTGCCAATTTAAACGAAGCTGTCGCCGCTGTGAGCCGGGCCAGCGGCGGCAAACCAAGCTTTATCGCCGTTCCCGAAGCCGAGGGCATTGCGCAGACATCGCCGAATTTCGAGTCGATCGAAATCGTCCGGGGGCTTTTTCCCGGCGCGGTGCCGCAGCCTGTGAAATCCTTTCATACGCTGGGCGTATCGACACGGCTGGTGGCGCGCAGCACATTGAACGACACAGTCGTCGGCGATTTGACCCGGATTCTCCTCGCGGCCCGGCCGAGGCTCGCGCTTCGCGTGCCAATCGCATCGCGGATCGTCGCACCGGAAACCGACAAGGGCGCGGTTTTGCCCGTCCATCCGGGCGCCGCCGCCTATCTCGACGATGAAACCGAGACTTTCTTCGAAAAATACAGCGATGCTTTCTACATCGGCGCCATGGTGCTGTCCGTCTTCGGGTCCGCGCTCGCCGCTTTAGCCAGCCGTTTCAGCCAGATGCAAAAAGAAACCGGCGACGCCATCCGGCGGCTGATCACGCTTCTGAGGGCAGCGCGGGAGGCCGAGCAGCTTTCCGCGCTTGATGCGCTTCAAAAAGAAGCTGACGACATCGTTGCCGTGTCGCTTCTGCCGGCAAGCCCAGGCAGCCCGGATGGGCAGGACATTGGCGCGCTGAGCCTCGCCGTCCATCAGGTCCGCCAGGCGATTGAGGAACGGCGTAAGATCCTGACATCTTTACCAAGAGCCGCCTTTGAGCCGCGTTTGGTGCGGGATTAACGGATCAAAGCGGAAAGCATTTTGGTCAGACCTGCCTGCGCTGAATCCAGCGCCGCAGCGCAACAAGCGACCAAATGCCTTCGACAAGCCCAAAGGGCCAAGCGCCCTGCAAAAAGCCGTAAAGCGACCCCAAGGCGCAGGCAAAGGCAAAGCCTAAGCCGTACCAAGGGCTTCGGTCTTCCAGCGCATAACAGACGAGCATCATTGTCACGGCGAAAAGGCCGAAAAGGCTGAGCGGGGTCATTTTAGCCGCTCCCTGTCATCGTTTTGTCTTTGTCAGGTGCGACGCGGCCAGCCGTTTCCAAATCGTTTGAATTCCTGTAATAGATGCTGCGATTGCGAAGATGGCTGCCTATATGATTTGTCATATATAAATGCCATACGCCTTTCGATTTCAGTTCTGGCGTGAACTTCGCACCAGCGAAAACACTGACTTTTAACGGCGTCCGAATCATCTGGCTCCGCTCAAAACCTTGACCTTTGGACGAACTATGAACCTGCGCAATATCGCCATTATCGCCCACGTCGACCACGGCAAAACCACACTCGTCGACCGCCTTCTCCAGCAATCGGGCGCCTTCCGCGAAAATCAGAAGGTGGCGGAACGGGTCATGGACTCGAACGACATCGAGAAAGAGCGCGGCATTACGATTATGGCCAAGGCAACCTCGATTGCCTGGAAAGACATTCGCATCAATATTGTCGATACCCCTGGCCATGCCGATTTCGGCGGCGAGGTGGAACGCATTCTGTCCATGGTCGATGGCGCTATCGTTCTTGTTGATGCTTCGGAAGGTCCGATGCCGCAGACGAAATTCGTGGTCGGCAAAGCCCTCAAGATCGGCCTGAGGCCGATTGTTGCGATCAACAAGGTCGACCGGCCAGACGCCCGCATCCAAGAAGTCGTCAACGAAGTCTTCGACCTCTTCGCGGCGCTTGACGCCACCGACGAGCAGCTCGACTTCCCGATCCTTTACGGCTCTTCGAAGCAGGGCTGGATGGCCAATAGCCCCGATGGTCCGCAGGACGGCATGGCGCCTTTGTTCGATCTCGTCGTCAAGCATGTCCCGCCGCCCAAGATCGAAGAAGGCGGCTTCCGCATGCTCGGCACGTTGATCGAGGCCAATGCTTATCTTGGCCGCATCATTACCGGCCGCGTGTTCGCAGGCAACGTGAAGCCGAACCAGTCCGTCAAGGTCATCTCCCGCGAGGGCAAGCTGGTCGAACAGGGCCGCGTCTCGAAAATTCTCGCCTTCCGGGGCATTGAGCGCGTACCGGTCGAAGAGGCCGAAGCTGGCGACATCATCGCCATCGCAGGTCTCGAAAAATTCAACGTCGCAGATACGCTTTGCGTTCCTGAGGTGAACGAGCCTTTGCAGGCTCAGCCGATCGATCCGCCGACTCTGTCGATGACATTCCTGGTGAACGATTCCCCGCTCGCAGGCACCGAAGGCACCAAGGTCACGAGCCGCGTCATCCGCGAACGGCTTTATAAAGAAGCCGAAGGCAATGTCGCCTTGAAGGTCGAAGATTCGCCCGGCACGGATTCCTTCATCGTTTCGGGACGCGGCGAATTGCAGCTCGCGATCTTGATCGAAAACATGCGCCGCGAAGGTTTCGAACTCGGCGTGTCGCGTCCGAAGGTCGTCTTTCAGAAAGACGAACAAGGTAATCTGCTTGAGCCGATCGAAGAGGTCGTGATCGACGTCGATGAAGAATATTCAGGCGTCGTGGTGCAGAAAATGTCGGAACGCAAATCCGACATGATCGAGATGCGGCCTTCAGGCGGCAATCGCCTGCGGCTCGTCTTCCATGCGCCGACGCGCGGCCTTATCGGTTATCAGGGCGAGTTGCTCACGGATACTAAGGGCACCGCCATCATGAACCGTCTCTTCCATGAATATGCACCCTGGAAGGGTGCGATGACAGGCCGCCGCAATGGCGTGCTCATTTCCAACGACCAAGGCGAGTCCGTCGCCTATGCGATGTGGAAGCTGGAAGATCGCGGTGCGATGATGATCGACGCGGGTCAGAAGGTCTATCGCGGCATGATCGTCGGCGAGCATACGCGTGACAATGATCTCGAAATCAATGTCATGAAGGGCAAGCAGCTCACCAATATCCGCACCCATTCGAAGGATGAGGCGGTGAAGCTCACCCCGCCGATGCAGATGGGGCTTGAACGCGCTTTGGCCTATATCGAAGACGATGAACTCGTCGAAGTGACGCCGAAGTCGATCCGCCTGCGCAAGAGCGTGCTCGATCCCAACGATCGCAAGCGTGCCTTCCGCGCCAAGGAAAGCGCGTAAGCTTCTCCATATCAAATATAGCTTGCCTATACGCATAATGTCTTATGCACCGGTATATATCGGTGCATAGGATCGCCGCTTTGCCCCAAGCTTAGCGCAAGCGCTGACACGCATGCGCCTTGACGCGACGGCTTTATTCCGCGAGCCTGCCCTAAAACATAATCATAAAAGGGTAGGAAAATGACGCAAGAAACCGTCACCAAGCTTGGCGCTTGTCCACACGACTGTCCCGATACCTGCGCGATGATTTATACGGTCCAGGACGGACGCCTGACGGATGTGAAGGGCAATCCCGATCATCCGATGACGCGCGGCGCGCTCTGCGCCAAACTCAATAATTTCGATCAGCATCATTATAATCCAGACCGCATCCTCTATCCGATGCGCCGCACCGGGCCAAAAGGCAGCGGCACGTTCGAGCGGATCAGCTGGGACGCCGCGCTTGCTGAAATTCACACACGATGGACGGCGGTCATTGAGACGCATGGGCGCGAAGCGATCCTGCCTTATAACTACCTCGGTAATGAAGGCATCGTGCAAGGCCTTACAGTCGGCGATGCGTTCTTCAACCGGCTTGGTGCAACTGTCGCCGAAAAGACCTTTTGCGGATCGGGTTCATGCACCGCATGGCTGCTGACAGTCGGGCCGACAAATGGCACCGATCCGATGAGCTTCGCAGAGTCGAAATATATCATCATCTGGGGCTGCAATTCAGTCAGCACCAACATTCATCATTGGCATGTCGTCAAAGAAGCGCAGCGCAATGGTGCGAAGGTTGTTGTCATCGATCCTTACCGCTCGCGCACCGCCAAAGAAGCCGATTGGCATTTGATGCCAAAGCCCGGCACGGATGGCGCGCTCGCGATGGCGCTGATCCATTGCATCATCAATGGCAATTTGATCGATACGGATTACGTCGCCAACCACACCGTTGGTTTCGAGCAGCTCAGAGAACGCGCGGCATCTTTCACGCCGGAATATGCGGAGGCAATCTGCGGCATACCGGCCGCCGATATCCGCATGCTCGCGCATGAATATGCGACAACCCGCAACGCTGCGATCCGCCCCGGTGTCGCGGTCGAACGCAGCGCGGGCGGCGCGCAGGCCTTGCGCGCGATCTTCTCTCTCCCAGCGCTGACAGGCGCATGGAAAGATCCTGGCGGCGGCATTTATCAAATGCCGCTTTGGGAATTCCCAGTGCTTTGGAATCGCGTCTGCCGCCCGGATTTCATTCCGGAAGGCACGCGTGCGCTCAATGTTTTGAAACTCGGCGCGATCCTCAATGGCGAGGCCGGTATCAATCCCGGCATCCACGCCTTGATGGTCTATAATGCCAATCCAGTGTCCAATTCGACAGAGACAGAATCGATCAAACGCGGTCTCGCGCGCGACGATCTCTTCACGGTCGTCAGCGAACATTTCATCACAGATACAGCACGCTACGCCGATATCCTGCTGCCTGCGACCATGGCCGCCGAGCATGACGACTTGATGTTTTCATGGGGCCATTTCTTCTTCACGCTGAATGAGAAAGCGATCGAACCGCCGGGTGAAACCGTCTCCAATGCCGAACTCTTCCGCCGTCTCGCAAAGACTTTCGGCTTCACAGATCCGCAGTTCTCCATGACGGAAGCCGAGCTCATGGAACATTATCTCGATTGGACGAGCCCAAAGCTCGGCGGCATCGACATGACTTATTTGCGCACGCATGGCTTCTACCGGTTGAATATCGGCGATGCGGGCACGCGCACCCCGCATGCGGAGGGCAATTTCCCGACACCCTCCGGCAAATGCGAATTCTTTTCGGAAACAGCGGCTACCATCGGCAATTTCGTCGCGCCGCCGTTCCGGCAGATGTATGAAGCCAAACAGGGCGGCGAAGCGATCGATCCGCTGCCCGGTTACGTGCCCGCCAACGAACGGCCGGAAACCAATCCGGCGCAAGCCTCACGCTATCCGCTGAATATTGTTTCGCCGAAAAGCCACGGCTTTCTCAATTCGCAATATGCGAATGAGCCGCAAAAGATCGGCGCGCAAGGCGAGCAGTCCATCCTGATCAACCCGGCCGACGCCTCGAGCCGGGAAATTCTTGAAGGCGCGCTTGTGCGTGTGTTCAATGATCGCGGCACATTCCAAGGTCATGCAAAAGTGACAGACGACGTGCCGCCGGGGATGATCGTCGCATCGCTTGGCTATTGGCATTCGCTCAATCGCGGCGGCGCGGTGAATACGGTCAGCTCCTCAACTTATGGAGGAATGGGACATTCGCCGACCTTCAGCGACAATCTCGTGCAAGTAAGTTTGGCCTCGTAATTCCAAATGCTTAAACGTGTTCGTTTCCATTGGTCTAAAGCGAGATGCGGGCAGAAAACCCCACACATTTTCCTTGTCTCGCTTTAGGGAACCCTCACGTAAAAGAAACCAAGCCACCGTAATAAAGCGCCATACCGCTTCTGATGAAGTGATGCTCTAATATCTATGCGCCAAGGCGGCGCAGAAAATCCCAGATGACCAAAGGTGCGTCTACGTCACGATTGCGCATCCCTGGCGCAATACCGCGTTCGCCTTCCGGGCCGCGAACTCCGGCACCCAATGTACCGACACGCGGAAGAAGATGACCCCCGCCCTCGATGCGCAAAAGCTCAACTGGGACTTTGCATCCGTTCAGCTTATCGAGAAAGGCGCGAGAATTGTCGCGCGCGTCATGGTCGGCAAACGCGGACGTGGCACGGCCCTCACCGCAGCCCGCCGCCTTGGCGAAAACATCGAGCGTAGCATTGCCCGATAAAAGCTCCGCCTTGGCGTCAATGAGATTGGCTGTCCCGCCTTTATAGGGAACAAAGGGATCAGCCGTCCCAAGGATCAGCAAAAAGGGAAGAGGATGTGCCGGCTTGCAGCCCGCCGCGATATCGGCAGGTAATTCAGAGAAAATGGCAACAATGCCCGCGAAATCCGCGCCGCCGCAGGCGAGCTTCATCGCCATAAGGCCGCCACTGGCGCTCCCCACGATAAAGATCCGATGCCGGTCCGCGATGCCTTCGCTGATCAGCTTTGCAATCAAATCATGGATAAATGCCGTATCGCGGCTGTTACCCTGTTTCGCGGCATCGCCCCAACGCCGCTCAATCGCTTCGGGATAGACCATCACGGGGGCCGCGGAGCGGGCCTTATCCTCAAGTCCGAGAATATGCCTCACCCGCACGGCATTACCGCCGCCGGCATGCAAAATAATGATAACGGGCCGGCGCGATTTTTTGAGGCGGGCATGCTCCACGAGAATTGCACTGCGCGTCACCCCGCCCGATTCGATCGCCACACGGCCCGATACTGCGAGAGCCTCGCCCGTGTACCCTCCAAGCAAGAGAACTGTCCAAAGCCCAAATAGAATTGAAAGGTCACGCTTCAGCCGCCACATGGCAGAGGTATGACGGGAAACGCGGCAAATGGCTCCATCACCCACACTCAGCTGCATGCCAATTTTGGTATACCAAAGTCTATGAAAAAGCCGCTGTATGGCAATTGAAAGCGGCCTTGCATTCATCAGGGTAAGCGCAAGCAAAACAGGGTTTTGCGAAGCAGTTTGCGCAGCATTTCGCGTCTGCATGAAGGCTTTTATTGTACAAACCACGGTTCGGGTATTTTCAAACATCGCGGTTCCATCCCGAATGACCGGCCGGGTCCTATGCCGAAGGTCTAAGACCGCTTGCGTTGCACCGCAGCAACGTTTGGATTACTTCAGATCATATCAAATGCAAGAGGGATAAACGCGATTATGCCTGGCGTCGATCTCTATCAAGGCGGTGTGGAAGCGCGCCGCCCGCTGTCCCCGCACTTACAAATCTATCGCCCGATGCTCACGATGATGATGTCGATCGCGCATCGCATCACGGGCGCGGCTCTTTATGCCGGCACGCTTTTGCTTGCCTGGTATCTCATCGCCGCCGCGAGCGGTCCCGCTGCCTTTGCAACCGCTGCTTGGTTCCTGCGCTCCATTATCGGCCAATTGATCCTCTTGGGATTTTCTTGGGCGCTATTTCACCATCTGCTCGGTGGGCTGCGCCACATGATCTGGGACGCCGGGCATGGATTCACGCATCCCCAGCGCGAACTTTTGGCGCAAGCGACTTTGACCGGCGGGCTGGTTTTGACAGCGGCCGTTTGGGGCATCGCCTATTTCATTCTCTAACACGCGGACCGCGCTCATAGAGCGCACCGGAGACCAGCAATTCATGACAACGTCAGGCGCTGCGACAAGATCCATAAAAGACCGCTCGCGATCGCACAAAGGCGGAAAAGCCGCGACAGCCGAGGCGTGGCACATGCGCGTCACATCGATTGCGCTGGTGCCGCTCTCGATCGGCTTCGTCTGGCTGATCCTGAGCCTTCTGGGCAAGGATTACGCCGCCGCGCGCGCCGAACTCGGGCAGCCTGTTCCCGCTATACTGATGCTGCTGTTTTTGCTCGCCGGGATCATTCACATGAAAATCGGCATGCAATCCATCATTGAGGATTACGTTCACACCACCGGTTGGAAGGAAAGCGCCTTGATCGGCAATCTTTTCTTTTGCGTCTTGACCGGTATCGCCTGTGTCTATGCCATCTTGAAGCTCAGCTTCACATGATTGTTTCGCCTCATAAGACGACCGGTTTTTCTAACGCATGATCTCATCCGCGAAGGTGCGGCTTTCGGGATCATTGCTTTGAAGGGAACATAAATGGCCACCAATGGCGGGCAAGCCTATCCGATCATCGACCATACATTCGATGTCGTCATTGTCGGCGCGGGCGGCGCAGGTCTGCGGGCAACTGTCGGCTGTTCGCAAGCGGGCCTCAAGACGGCCTGCATCAGCAAAGTCTTTCCGACCCGCTCGCATACGGTCGCGGCGCAAGGCGGTGTCGCCGCGTCGCTTGCCAACATGGGCCCGGATAATTGGAAGTGGCACATGTATGATACGGTCAAAGGGTCGGATTGGCTCGGCGACCAGGATTCAATCGAATATCTCTGCCGCAATGCGCCCGCCGCTGTTTACGAGCTGGAACATTGGGGTGTGCCTTTTTCCCGCACCGAAGATGGCCGCATCTATCAGCGTCCCTTCGGCGGCATGACGACGGATTTCGGCAAAGGCCCGCCGGCGCAACGCACCTGCGCCGCCGCCGACCGCACCGGCCATGCGATCCTTCACACGCTCTATGGCCAGGCTTTACGCTACCAGACGCAGTTCTTCATCGAATATTTCGCGATCGACCTCATCATGGAAGACGGCCGCTGCCGTGGCGTGGTGTGCCTTAAGCTCGACGATGGCACGATCCACCGCTTCCGCTCCCAGCTCGTTATTCTCGCCACAGGCGGATATGGCCGCACCTATTTCTCGGCAACCTCGGCCCATACCTGCACCGGCGACGGCAATGCCATGGTATTGCGCGCCGGCCTGCCCTTGCAGGACATGGAATTTGTCCAATTCCACCCGACTGGCATTTATGGCGCGGGCTGCCTCATTACCGAAGGCGCGCGCGGCGAAGGCGGCTATCTCACCAATTCGCAAGGCGAGCGTTTCATGGAGCGCTACGCACCATCGGTGAAGGATCTAGCGCCGCGCGACATGGTTTCACGCGCGATGACGGTTGAGATCCGCGAAGGACGCGGCGTCGGCAAAGGCAGAGACCACATCAACCTGCATCTCGATCATCTCGATCCAGCGATTCTGCATGAGCGGCTTCCCGGCATTTCCGAAAGCGCCAAAATCTTCGCAGGTGTCAATGTCACCAAGGAGCCGATCCCGGTTCTGCCAACAGTCCATTACAATATGGGCGGTATTCCGACGAATTATCACGGCGAGGTTTTGATCAAGGAGGGTGACGATCCAGATGTCGTTGTCCCTGGCTTGATGGCCATCGGCGAAGCTGCCTGCGTCTCTGTGCATGGTGCGAACCGGCTTGGCTCGAACTCGCTCATCGATCTTGTGGTCTTCGGCCGCGCCGCCGCGCAACGCGCCGCCGAGGTCGCGATCCCTAACGGCAAACAGGCCGAGCTGCCAGCTGGATCCGCCGACCAAGCTTTAAGCCGCCTCGACCGCTACCGTTATGCCAAGGGCGATGCGCCGACCGCCACGTTGCGGCTGCGCATGCAAAAGACCATGCAAGACAATTGCGCGGTCTATCGCACCGGCGAGACGCTTCAGGAAGGTTCAAAACTCATCCATGAAGTTTGGGCCGCGCGCGATCAGATCGCGGTGACCGACCGCTCGTTGATTTGGAACTCCGATCTGATCGAGACGCTCGAATTCGACAATCTTATCGTGCAGGCTGTCGTCACGATGGACGGCGCCAACAACCGCACCGAGTCACGCGGGGCGCATGCCCGTGAAGATTTCGCCGAGCGCGACGACAAAAATTGGATGAAGCACACTTTAGCATCGATCGACGACGCATCACGGCAAGTGGCGATCGATTACCGGCCCGTGCATTCCTATACGATGACGAATGAGATGGCTTATATCGAGCCGAAGGCGCGGGTTTACTAGGGTCATGACTTAATCAATGGACCGTCATTGCGAGGAACGGAGCGCTTCGCTTCGCTCGCGATGACGAAGTATTAATTGGGTCTGGACCCTAAGAACCAAGAAAAGAAATTCCGGAGACGTTGATATGGTCGAATTCGCGCTGCCCGCAAACTCCAAGATCGGCAAAGGCAAAATCTGGCCAAAGACTCCTGGTGCCGTGAACGTCACTGAGTTTCGCATCTATCGCTGGAACCCGGAGGATGGCGCAAATCCGCGTGTCGATACTTACTTCGTCGATCGCGACGATTGCGGCCCCATGGTGCTCGATGCGATCATCTGGATCAAATCCAAGATCGATCCGACACTGACCTTCCGCCGCTCCTGCCGTGAAGGCATTTGCGGCTCCTGCGCCATGAATATCGATGGCACAAATACGCTGGCCTGCACCAAAGGCATGGACGAGATCAAGGGCGCCGTGCGCATCTATCCTTTGCCGCATATGAGCGTGGTCAAGGATCTCATTCCAGATCTCACAAATTTCTATGCGCAGCATGCCTCGATCGAGCCCTGGCTCAAGACGGTAACGCCCGCGCCGGAGAAGGAATGGCGTCAGGCGCCGGAAGAACGCGCCAAACTCGACGGGCTCTACGAATGTATCCTTTGCGCCTGCTGTTCGACCTCCTGCCCAAGCTATTGGTGGAATGGCGACCGCTATCTTGGGCCCGCCGCGCTTTTGCAAGCCTTCCGCTGGATGAGCGATTCACGCGATGAAACACTCGGCGCGCGGCTCGACAATGTCGAAGACCCGTTCAAGCTCTATCGTTGCCATACAATTATGAATTGCGCTAAAGCCTGTCCAAAAGGGCTCAACCCGGCAGAAGCAATTGCCGATATCAAGAACATGATGATCGAACGCGAGCTTTGAAAGGCTGTCCGCACGCAGATTATTACGCGCAGCATAGCGGCATAAAAGTCACGGCTTCCTAAAATAGCGGCTAAGGTGCCCGCTTGCAGCCACATTTGGCCATCACCCAATTGGGCAGGATGTGAGTGAATGAACAAGAGGGCATGAACTTGCGCGTCTTCATCGCTTCTGCGCTCATGGTGCTGAGTTCTCTCGTACCTGCCTTCGCGAAACACCATTCCGCCGCCGAAGAGACGCAGCGCGAACCGGCAGCGCCTCCAGATAGCTATGATGCGTGGATTGCCAAACAGGCGAAGATCCATGGCGTGCCGGAAGCGCTGATCCATCGCATCGTCATGCGCGAGAGCCGCTATCGTCCGGATGCTATTCACAGATGCTATTTCGGTCTGATGCAGATCACTTATGCGACAGCGCGCAGCATGGGGTATCAAGGCGCACCTAAAGGTCTTCTCGATGCGAAGACCAATCTAACTTACGGCGTCCCTTATCTCGCCAATGCCTATATGGTCGCAAACAGCGATCCGGATCGCGCTGTCGCACTTTATGCGCATGGCTATTATTATGAGGCGAAGCGACAGCATAAACTCGCCTTGCTGCGGACAGCGGCCTCCGATCCTGTTGTCGAAGAGACTGTCGTCGCAGATGCGGCGCCAGAACCGCCGGCCAATCCTGTCGCACAACTTTTCCAGGCGCTCACAAGCTCTCCGGCTTCCAGTTCCGCACCCGAACCAGCGCCGCCGCCCCAGCAAACGGCGGATGCTGCGAGCACGGATCCGGCGCCAGTCGAAGCCGATGTGCCTCTGCCGCCGCGGCGCCCGAACCTTTAGATCACGATGATTTTGGATGGAACATCCAAAATCATAAAACGTGATCGAATTCAAAAGTGTAGAGCGAGATGCGGGCGGAAAACCGCGCACACTTTTCCTCATCTCGCTCTAAGCTCTCAAAGGATCGTCGTGAGCGGCTTGCTTGAAAGTGCAAGCAGTTGCGGGACCAAAGTGCGAATTTCCGCCGCCACAAGCGGATCGAGACGGCCCATCCACTCGCGCGGGATCGCGGCAAGCCCGTATGTCGCGCCAGCCAGCATGCCAGCGATCGCGCCTGTCGTATCAGCATCGCCGCCTTGATTGACCGTTGCAATGAGACATTCGGCAAAAGATTCCGTGCTAAAATAAAAATGCAGCACGGTCTGCAAAGTCTCGGCAACATAGGCTGAGCATTTGCTTTCATAGGGCTCGAAAGCCAGTGCCGGAGAGCGTCTTTGCATGGCATCCGCCAAGTTGCGGATCGCATCTTTATCCTGCCCCGCCAGCAAGGCCTGCACCATATGAACCAGCGTGAGAGAAGCCTCATCCGAAAGCGGATGATGATGGGTGATGCGGCCTTGACTGAGCGTCCAAGCTTCGGCCTCGACCGGATGCCCGAGCGTCGCGAGCGCGACGGGCAACACGCGCATCGCAGCGCCATTCCCCGCATCACCCTCTGAAAAGCTGCCGCTTAACGAGCCTTGCGTGATGTAGCGGCGTATCCCGCGCCGGCAGGTATTGCCGACGTCAATCGGACCGGCTTTCAGCCAGCTCGCAAATTCCTCGCAAATGTCGCGGCAATCGAAACCGCCGCGCCGCACCAGCGACCGGCCAAGCGCGAGGCTCAGTTCCGTATCATCGGTCACTTGTCCCGGCTTCAAACGCAGCCAGCCTCCGCCGATGATTTTCTTATGTTCGCCGTAGCGGGCGGCGATCTCGGCTTTGGTCATGAATTCGACCGTTCCGCCAAGCGCATCGCCAATCGCGAAACCAAGAAAAGCCGCCAGTGCCCGCTGCTCAATCAAAGCCGCAATCGTCGCATCGGCCTGCTGCATCGATCGCCTCAGAGATGGCTCGCAGCGACACGATAATCGCCGCCGATCACGAGATATTCAGCTTCACCCTTCAAGCCGTGCATTGGCAAGAGCGTATTGAAGAAAACCAGCTTGGCAAGCGGAACCGCGACGGTGAGGATGATATCGCCAAAGCAGGAAGCAACATCGCGATCGCTGGAAAAAGACGCGAGATTGTTGAGCCGCATCACGACATGATCCTTATCGGCCCGGTCTTTGATATAATGCTCGCCGAAGGCATTGATGCCGCGATAAAGCGTGAGATGCGTCTGGCCCGGCGCAACCATATATTCCAATGCCCACTGGCAATATTCATAGACGAGATCGAGCTGTGTATAGATCGCGTTATTGTGGAACTGGCTCGACATTTTCTCGACGACATAGGTCGTCCAAGGGCCGCTCGAAATGCAGCTGATCAGCTCTTTATGGTAGGTCGGAAATATGCCGAAACGGCTCTCGACCCAGCCCTTAAGAACCGCGCCTTCAGGCCCATTGCTGTCGATGCCCCAGCCTTTGATCAATTGCAGAAAAGACGAACGGTAACGCCGCTGCGCCGTCTGTCCGCGTGTTTTCAGGTCCCGCTGCTCCGGATCGAGACCAAACATCGCGTACATATAAGAGTTGAAAGCCTGCCCTGCCTCATTCAAATCAGCAGCGAGATGCAGCATTTTGAAGAGATTGTCGTTCATCTCGCGCGCGCCGGAAATATGAACCGGCATTGGCTGATCGTTGAAGTCGCAGCTCGCGAGGAAATCCGTGGGCAGTCCCACGAGATTCGACGAATGTCCGACCGACTTATAAATGCTTCGCATGACCCACCGCTGACACGTCCAAGCGAAATGCGTCAAGGCCCGTCTTTACTCGGGCCGGCCCTTCGTGTACCCCATTCTCGCAATGAGCCCCGGCGCAGCATTGCTGTGCCGGGTTTTTAGTGTGGCCCGTAGAGTCCTTTTTTAAGAGTTAAAAACACACGATGGCGAATGTGGTGGTTGTCGGCGCCCAATGGGGCGACGAAGGCAAGGGCAAGATCGTTGATTGGCTGTCTCTCGAAGCCGATGTCGTCGTGCGCTTTCAAGGCGGCCACAATGCCGGGCACACGCTCGTTATCGGCAATCAGACCTATAAGCTGGCGCTTTTACCATCGGGCATCGTGCGGCCAGGCAAGCTCTCGGTCATCGGCAATGGCGTCGTTCTCGATCCGCATCATCTTGTCGAAGAGATTGCCAAACTGGCCGGACAAGGCGTCGAGGTCACGCCCGATAATCTGAAAATTGCCGAGAACGTGACGCTTATCCTTGCCTTGCATCGCGAACTCGATGCGCACCGCGAGCAAGCCGTGACCGAGGGCATCAAGATCGGCACAACGAAACGCGGCATCGGCCCGGCCTATGAAGATAAGGCCGGGCGCCGCGCGATCCGCCTCATGGATTTGGCAGAGCCGGATACGCTTGATGAAAAAATCGCGCGGCTGCTTGCCCATCACGAGCCTTTGCGCCGCGGCCTCGGGTTAGCGCCCGTGACGGCGAAGTCCATTCGCGAGGAATTGCTCAGCGTCGCGCCAAAGGTGCTTCCCTTCATGGATGCGACCTGGGCGAGGCTCGAAACTGCCCGGCGCGACGGCAAACGAATTTTGTTCGAAGGCGCGCAAGGCGCGCTGCTCGATGTCGATCATGGCACCTATCCTTTCGTGACCTCTTCGAACACGGTTGCCGCCAATGCGGCGACAGGTTCAGGGCTTGGGCCCAAGGCGATTGGCTATGTGCTTGGCATTGCCAAAGCCTATACGACGCGTGTCGGCGGCGGGCCTTTTCCGACGGAGCTCACCGATCAGACGGGTGAACTCATCGGCGACCGGGGGCATGAATTTGGCACCAATACGGGGCGGCGGCGGCGCTGCGGCTGGTTCGACGCCGTGCTCGTGCGGCAAGCTGTGAAGACTTCCGGGATTGACGGAATCGCGCTGACCAAGCTCGATATTTTGGATGGGTTCGAGGAGATCAAAGTCTGCGTCAATTACAAGCTCGACGGCGGCTTCATCGATCATTTGCCTGCGAGCCAGGCAGCGCAGGCGCGGGTTGAGCCGGTCTATGAAACGATCCCCGGCTGGAAAGGCACCACGGCGGGAGCACGATCCTGGGCTAACCTGCCCGCCGAGGCGATTAAATATGTCCGCCGGATCGAGGAATTGATCGAGGCGCCCGTGGCCCTTTTATCGACGAGCCCGGAGCGCTTGGATACGATTTTGGTCCATAATCCCTTCCAAGACCGGTAGGCGCGAAACTAGTCCTCCCGAAATAACGCCAATGGAAATTCTTGCGGGATATGCTAAGAATGTCTCTCAGGATGATCGAGCATGAGTCAAGCTATCATCGGACGCTGGGGTAAAAACCTCGCCATTCGTTTCCCAGGCGATATCGCAAAGGCAGCAGGCCTGGATGACGGCCAGCGCGTCGAAATCCTTTCTCAGAAAGGCGAGATCACCATCCGAAAAATCGCTCCCAAAATTACTGTGGAAGATATATTTCGCGGGAAATCGCCTGAAGCATGGCGCGAGATATACAGCGATGCGTCTGATTGGGGGCCGGACATAGGCCGCGAGCGCCTCGAAGAATGAGAGACGAGGATTATGTGCCGGAAGCTGGCGACCTCATCTGGACAGACTTCGACCCAACATTAGGGCGTGAGCAGGCGGACCGCCGTCCCGCGGTTGTTGTTTCGCCGCCAGCATTTCTGCTGAACACCGGCTTTGCGATTGTTTGCCCCATCACATCGCGCATCAGGCCTTTTCCCACGAGTGTCGTTCTGCCAGAGGGTTACCTGTCTCTGGAGAGATATTGCTCAACAATATACGAAGCATCGACACCCATGCCCGTCCCATCAGGGCAATAGGCGCTTCGCTTCCCGCGGACCTCAAGGACTTGGTCCGTGCGAAATTGGCGGCTCTCATCACAATCTAAAATCTTCGGGCGCCCTCACCGAAGGTATTGAGCCTAAGACGCTGGATATGCAAAAAGAGCAAAAACTGGGATGTTTGATCATGGACCAGATACGCAATTACCGTGACCCGAAAATCGTTTCCGAAGGCGACATCCCGCTGTCGGAAGCTGGAAAGCTCAAAACCCATCCGGCGGTGATCGCAGCCATCAACGCGGTCGCGACCGAACGCCGCCCGGCGCGCGTGCTGTTTCAAGCCCCGACGGGAAATGAATGCGACCACATCGTCATGGCGCTGGAAGAATATATCCACTTCAAGGATTTCGAGGCGACGCCGGACGGTGTCTATCAATGGGGCGCCGACGAAATCCGCATTTAGAGATGAGCATGGAGACGAGAGCCCTCTCCCAATTGGGAGAGGGTGGTTTGCAAAGCAAACCGGGAGAGGGGTTACAATCAAGACAGAAAGATTGTAACCCCTCATCCGCCTCGCATTCACTCGGCACCTTCTCCCGCAGGGAGAAGGTTGAGTCCCCGGTTGATCAAGGCCGCCACGATCTTAAATTCAACTCAGGCAAACTCGTGTCCAAGCCCGAACTCGACGACTATATGGATCTCTTCCGCCGCTACGGAAAAGACTTCGGCGACGCTTATCTCGAACCTGAAGATGACCGCTTCAGGTTTCTGTTCGATCAGATTTTGCGCCTGCTCGCTCAGCCCTCAGCGTTCAATCTCACGCTGCCGGAGCCGTTTCGCACCACGGCCTATCGCTATCTAGCCGGAGACGAGGCAACCATCGCCCATATGAAAGTGGTCGAGAATCGCCACTTCATGCTGAGCGACGTCTACGACTATCTTCATCTCATCGATAAGATGGGCAATCCGAAGCTATAGGCATCGCGGCCACTTATCGCCGGTCCCGGCGCCAGTTTTAATTGCCGTCACTTGGCTTCGCAGGCTCCGAAGGCGGTGGAGTCGCGGGTTTTGGCGGCACGGGCTGCTGCGGCTCCGCCGGTTTGGTCTTGGACGTGCCGCTATAGGCCGTGCAGTTCGCGTCGCCGGTCATTGCTCACTCGTGTTCGAATCCAAAAAGTCGCTCAGTCTTGACACAAGCCGGCCAACAGCTCAATCCGGCAAAGCATGATCCCAAAAAGTTGCAGACTTTTAGGGATCATGCGTCAATCAGGAAGGACTTGGCCTTTTGTTTCGAGCGCCAATGGGACAACAAGAATCCCGATCCCGAAAGCAATCGCCGTCAAGGCGACGGGATAGCCAAGCGTCCCCCAATTCAAAACCATAGCGCCCAGCAAAAAGTTCACGCCGGCGCCAATGAAGCGCCCGAACGATGTCGCAAAGGCAAAAGCCGTCGCGCGTACGCGCGTTTCATATTGCTCTGGAAGCCAAAGGCTGAAGGCCGCGAAATTGCCGCCTCCGAAGCCTAGAAAGAAGAGCACGATGATAAAGGGCACAAGGCCTTTTTCAAGATAGAACGCCCAGCCGAAGGCCGCCACGATCGTCACCATCATGATCGCGAAATAGAGCGCGAGCGCACCCTTGCGGCCCGTGCGTTCCGCGATCACTGGAAAAGCGAGGCAGCCCAAAATCGTGCCGATCGATAAGACCGCTGTGCCAGAGGAAACAATCCGCACGATCTCCTGCCCTTGAAAGCCAGCCTTCTTTGCAAGCTGCGTCAAGGCCGCCGGCTCGTAAACGGCACCCGCCCAAAGACCGATGATCGCAATCGCCAAAAGCGCGGCATTCACAATCGTACGTTTGCGATATTCCGGCGAGAAAATTTCAAGCAAGGGCTGCCCCTGCTTCGCCTCGTCCGCCTTGGCTTTCCAGCGGGCCGGTTCTTTCACCTTGGCGAGGGTGAACAAGGCTACCACTATCGGCGCGACGCCGCAAAGGAACATGGCGCGCCAGCCATAGGCGGCACCCACGGTGAAATTCAAAGCCGCGGCGGCGAAGAAGCCGCAATAATAGCCTGTCTGAAGGTAGCCAGCGCCCATTTTACGCCGGTCTTCCGGCCATGCCTCAGCGAGGTAAGTTCCAGCCATGGCCCATTCGCCGCCAATGCCGACGCCGGCCAAAAACCGGAATAGACCGAGCTGCCAGACCTGATCGGCAAAAACCGCGGCGCCTGTGAAGATCGAATACATGACGATTGTCGCGGCCATGGTCTTGGTCCGGCCGAAGCGGTCAGCGACCGGCCCCCAGATGAAGGAACAGCCCCAGCCGGCGAGAAAAGTCGCAAAGAGGATCGAGCCAGCGAAACCGATTGTCGCCGGCGTCGCCGTATAGCCGGATTTCGGCAGAAGCTCCGTCAGTGCCGGAGCGAGAACAATCGCATAGATGAAGGAATCCATGCCATCGAGCATCCAACCTGTCCAGGCGGACCAAAACCCGACGATTTGCTGGCGATTGAGCTTGGTATGCGGGCGAGCAGCATCGCGCCCCCGGAGCAAGACGGCCTCTGTCATGTTTCCATCCCTATCCGCCGGCTTATCGCGGCGTGATCCACGAGCCGATTCAAGCAGCTAATGGTACTAGGTATCCTAACATGCGGTTTTTGCGGAAAACCAGAGGCAACTCTTGATTTTGGCAATATAAGCCGGGCTCGATCTGTTATGCTCTGATAAAAGCTGGATGCGTTGCCCTGGGAGCCCCTCAGCCTTCTTGATTCATCGCCCCATTTCAGGGGAAGGAGAATGCACAGCGCTTGTGCTGCCACGCGTCTTTCCAGAAGAGGCCGCAATACGCTTTTCAATGCGCTTCGCAGTGTTGGAAAGTTGCGCGCATTGCATACGCAACGCAAACACCTTGGGATCCGAAGCAGTCGTCGTTCCCGCTAAATCAGCTTCACCTGGAATAAATTCCAGGCCAAGACTTTGACCGCGGCGCCAACGAATATTTGCGGCCCAAACCGCGCCGATTGAAGGAATAAAAATCAAAATTTTACGCATGGGCCGCGGGACGGGTCGTTCGACGATCAGCCGGGCACCTTCCGGTGTAATATCATCGATGGAACAATCGATCGCTGGCTCGCCATCAAAATAAAGGCGCGCATCCACAATACATTTTTGTCTCACTGTCTTGCGTTTAAGCATTTGAGTGCTCTCAACCGTTTCCAAATTTAAGTTTAAGCGTGATGGCTTAACGCGGCTTTACTGCGAAAAGTGCTGTGTCCGCTTTCACACGAAGTTTTATTTCAGTATATTTTTTCGATTTAGCCATTCGATAAAAATTGAAATAAAACGATACAAAGCCCTGATAAAACTCAGGCCCAAACGTCCGGGAGCTTTTATCTGTGTCCGCGCTCATCCATCGCCCCGTACAGCCGGGAGATCATGTGTTTTTGGTTGACGGCTCTTCTTTCGTCTTCCGTGCTTATTTTCAGTCGATCCGGCAGGACGCCAAGTATAATTACCGCTCCGACCGTCTGCCGACCGGCGCTGTGCGGCTGTTCTGCACGAAGATTTTTCAATTCGTGAAGGACGGCGCGGCGGGCATCAAGCCGACACATCTCGCCATCATTTTCGACAAGTCAGAAAACTCTTTCCGCAAGGAGCTTTATCCCGCTTACAAGGGCAATCGCTCCGAGCCGCCGGAAGATCTCATCCCGCAATTTCCGTTGATGCGCGCCGTTGTCCGCGCCTTCAATCTTTTGCCGATCGAGCAAGACCGCTATGAGGCCGATGATCTGATCGCGACCTATGCCCGGCAAGCGCGCGATCGCGGCGCCGATGTTCTTATCATCTCCGCCGATAAGGATTTGATGCAGCTCATCGAGCCGGGCGTCGCCATGTATGATCCGGCTTCCGGCGAAGCAGGCGCCAAAGGCTCACGCGAAGAGCGCAAGATCGCCGAAGCCGAAGTGCTCGAGTATTTTGGTGTTCCACCGGACAAAGTCGTCGATGTCCAGGCTCTGGCTGGCGACTCGACGGATAATGTGCCCGGTGCGAAAGGCATCGGCATCAAGACGGCGGCGCAGCTCATCAATGAATATGGCGATCTCGATACGCTGCTGGCACGCGCGCATGAGATCAAACAGCCCAAGCGCCGCGAATGCCTGACCGATCCGCAAGCGGTCGAACTGATCCGCGTCTCGCGCGAACTCGTCAAGCTGGTGCGCGACGTGAAGCTTGAAGTGCCGCTCGACGATCTCGGCCTTACCGAGCCTGAGGGAAAGACACTTGTCGCCTTTTGCAAGGCGATGGAATTTACGACGATCACCAAGCGCGCCGCTGAAGCCTATGGCGTCGATGCCAATCTGATCGATCCGGACCCTGCCTATGCCGGGCAAGCCGGCTGGCGCGGCCGCAATGGCGAGACCATCGAAGCTGCCGGAGAAACGCTTGTCCTCACGGCGGAGGCCTCAGACGTCACGGCACCCGCGTCTGACTCTCCTGCAACAAAAGGCCCGAAGCGCAATGCACGCTATGGCGAGCCTGCTGCGAAGACGATCATCGCCTCGGGCCCTGGCCACCTCGCAGCGACGCGTGCCGAAGCTCTGCGCGCTTTACCCTTCGACCACAAAGCCTATGAGACGATCACCGACCTCACGCAGCTCGACTCCTATCTCGCAACGGCGCGCGATACGGGCGTCATCGCGGTCGATACAGAAACGACCTCGCTCGATCCGATGACGGCTGATCTCGTCGGCATCTCGCTGTGCTCGGCGTCCGGACGCGCCTGCTATATTCCAGTCGGCCATGTTGGCGAAGGCGCGACCGACCTTTTCGGCGGCGGCAATCTTCTGCCCGGCCAGCTTTCGGCAAAGGTGGTGCTCGCGCATCTGAAACCATTGCTCGAAGACAGAAGCGTGCTCAAGATCGCGCACAACATGAAATATGACTGGCTGATCTTCAAACAGCATGGGATCGAAGTCGCCCCGCAAGACGACACATTGCTTTTGTCTTATGTGCTCGACGCGGGCCGCACCGACCATGGCATGGATGTGCTTGCCGAAAAATATTTCGGCCATAAGCCGATTTCCTTCGCGCAAGTCGCAGGCTCGGGACGCAACTTCATCGGCTTTGCGCGCGTGCCGCTCGACAAGGCAACAGAATACGCAGCCGAGGACGCCGATGTCACTTTGCGGCTGTGGCAGGTGTTGAAGCCGCGCTTGCCCGCTGAATCGATGACGCGCGTCTATGAAGGGCTTGAGCGGCCGATGATCGATACGCTTGCGCGCATGGAACGGCGCGGCGTCTCGATCGACCGCGCCATTCTCTCGCGTCTTTCTGGCGAATTTGCGCAAGATATGGCGCGGCTCGAAGCAGAGATTTTCGAACAGGCGGGCGAAGCCTTCAATCTCGGGTCGCCGAAACAATTGGGCGATATTCTCTTCGGCAAAATGGGCCTCGCAGGCGCCAAGAAAACCGCGACCGGCGCCTGGTCGACGGCCGCGGGGGTGCTTGAAGATTTGGCCGAGCAAGGCAATCCTTTTGCCAGGCTCATCTTGGATTGGCGGCAGCTTTCGAAGCTGAAATCCACCTACACCGATGCTCTACCCTCCTACGTCAATCCATCGACGCAGCGTGTCCATACGTCTTATGCTCTCGCCGCGACAACCACGGGCCGCCTGTCATCGTCCGAGCCGAACTTGCAGAACATCCCGGTGCGCAATGAAGCCGGCCGCAAGATCCGCAAGGCCTTTATCGCAAGCCAAGGCCATAAGCTGATCTCGGCGGATTATTCGCAAATCGAGCTGCGGCTGCTCGCCCATATCGCCGATATTCCGCAGTTGAAATCAGCCTTCGCGCAAGGCCACGACATTCATGCGATGACGGCATCGGAAATGTTCGGCGTGCCAGTCGAAGGCATGCCGTCGGATGTGCGGCGCCGCGCCAAAGCGATCAATTTCGGCATTATCTATGGCATCTCGGCTTTCGGTCTCGCCAATCAGCTTGGTATTCCGCGCGAGGAGGCTGGCGCCTATATCAAGAAATATTTCGAGCGCTTTCCCGGTATTCGCGCCTACATGGATGAGACGAAAAAATTCTGCCGAGAGAACGGCTATGTCGCCACGATCTTCGGGCGCAAATGCCATTATCCGCGCATCACGGCCTCGAACCCTTCGGAGCGCGCTTTCAATGAACGCGCGGCGATCAACGCGCCAATCCAAGGCTCCGCCGCTGACATCATCCGCCGCGCTATGGTGCGCATGGATGAAGCCTTAGAGCGCGCCAAACTTTCCGCGCAAATGCTTTTACAAGTGCATGACGAATTGGTGTTCGAAGTGCCAGATGCTGAGGTGGATGAGACGATCGCCTTGGTGCGCAAGGTGATGGTCGATGCACCGCATCCGGCGCTGGCTTTATCTGTGCCGTTGCAGGTCGATGCCAAAGCCGCGCAGAATTGGGATGAAGCGCATTAGGGTGGTGTTTAATTGAACGATCCCTTCTGTAATCCGATCCCCGCCGTCAAGCGCATTCTTGCTACCTTTCATGATGTCCTATTAGCCATGGATTCAGGAAGCGACTCGTCACTATGAATGAGCGACAGGCTGTCTACCTTTTTAAAAATGGGAACTTCGCTCCAGCGGGCAACACAATCGTTTGTGCTGCGCCGCGCGATCTTGTTGTGTCCGTTTTCGGGGGCGGCGGCCTTTATGAATCAAATGGTTTGTCGGCGAGCTTCGGAGGAGCCGCGTTTTTTCGGCAGGAAGAAACCGGAGCCTACTATCTAGGAGTTTGGGGCAAACGAAACGCCTCAAGATTTCGGAGCGCACTCCGTCGTGGCGGCGCTGTCCTGGACATTGTCCGGGAGCCCCCTCCGGGTCGATTTCTTGGATTTGGTAAGAAAAATGAGAGACCTTCTCGGCGTGACACTCCCGCACTAATTCAGCCAAAATCCTAGAATGTTAATTGCTTCCGCCTGGTCCGCGCTTCTGTCCGGAGTCGGCCGGATGGCTCGCTCCACGTTGGGGTCCGGCGAGGTTTGGTCGTCCAAGCTCACTGCACGTGCTGACATGAACGCCGCACAGGGATCGTGACGGACTGACCATACCCACGTCCTAGGCGGGGCAGATAGCGACGCCAGGACGAACTTTATGCCGTCGCTAAATCTGGGGTTTGGCCGAAGCGGAAATCAATCTCGTCAACCCACATGCGGTGCATGATTATTGCGAGTTTACGCGCGACAGCCACGCAAGCCTTTTTGGCCCCTGCGCGTTTGGCGAGCTTTACGCCCCACGCTCGAAGGCTAGACAACTTCTTCGAAACTCGCATATGCGAATTTGCAGCTTCGTAAAGGGCGTGCCGCATCGCCTTGTCGCCGCACTTGCTGATATGGCCTGATCGATCAATCTCACCTGATTGATAAATCCTTGGGGTCAGGCCGAGATGCGCCGCAACTTCCTTCGAGTTTGGGAATCGAGATGGATCATCAATCGCAGCCTTGAAAGCCAGACTTATGATCGGCCCGACGCCAGAGACGGTCATAAGCCGTTTGCAGACCTCATCCTTGCGAGCAAGCTGCGATAATTGCCGATCCAAAAGCGCCGTCTTCTTGCGCATCATATTCCTCGCTTCGAGAAGCGGTTCAATTGCCAGCCGCAGATCTGGCGCATTGGCAAGAAGGCTTTCGATTCTTGCTGCGAAGGTGCAGCGATGGACGGCTCCAACCTTGAGGCCGTGAACCTTGAGAAGGCTGCGTATCGATTGTTCTATTGCAACCATGTGATGGACGAAATTGTCGCGAGCGGCGAGAACCGTGCGCAGCATCTGTGATGCTTTGCTCTTCACATGAACTTTCCGGAAGTGGCCAAGGCGCATCATCTCCGCGATGCCGCGCGCGTCACTCTTGTCCGTTTTATTCGGCCGTGAAGATAAGAATCGTCGAGCGTGTCGGACTTCAATACAAACTGTTTCGATGCCGCTTTCGACCAGCGCACCGTATAACCATTCGGACAGCGGACATGCCTCGATACCCACGAGCTTAATGCTGTCTCGATAGGGAGACAAAGCTTCGATCAATGGAACGGGTTCGCTCAGGGCCTTGCCTTGCCATACCAACGTGCCGTCATCCTCGACAACGCAGATCGAGGTCATTTTCAGCGATACATCCAATCCGATAAATAAGGTCATGCTGCATCTTCTTTGGGGCGAATCAGATCCCAGCACCAAAGGTAACCGAAGGCTGGGATCGGATTACCCCAGCTCACCCTGAGGAGCGCGCCGATAGGCGTGCGTCTCGAAGGGCGAGGGATCGGCACGACTTGCGCCACTCAAATCCTCGTCCTTCGAGACGCTTGCTTCGCAAGCTCCTCAGGATGAGGGTTTTGAGTTTAAACGTAAAGGTTCATCGCCTTTTTAATGCCACAGACATGAAGCGGAATTCATGAAACTCGCTTCAGCGACAGCGATTCTCCCCATGAAGCTTGTGCTGATTTGGCAGCTTCATCGACGAACCCGGGAGAAACATGATGCGTTCGAACATATCCGCTTTGGCGGCGGCTTTAACACTGACGACAGTTCTGGCATCCGGCACAGTTTGGGCGGCGACAGCCCAGGATTCAAGTCAGCCAATATCATCTCAGCAAAAGATGGCCGATAAAGACTTCAGCAAATTATCCGCGGAGGGGACGCGGGCGTTTCAAGACTTGACCCTAAGCCGGCTGGCTATTTTCGATGGCCGGATCGACGACGCTAAAAAGTTTGTCCATGAAGCCGATACAGATTTTAACAAAGCAAAGAGCGATGAAACTGTTTTCACCAAAGCTGAGGCGGATCTGAAAGCACCAGGCGATCAAAGCAACCAGCACAAAGGGACCGTTTCACCCGGTCCAAATGCAAATTCCGCTGACGATATGCACAAGCAAGTTGCTTGGCTTCCAGTCGATGCCACGGTCACGATTGATGAAGATTATAAACTCAGCCGGGCGAAAACGGCCGCGGTGGGCGAAGCCAATGAGAGCCTCAAAAATGGAGACCGGAAAGGCGCATTGGAGAAACTCAAGCTCGCAGACATAGACACGAATATTATTCTGGGAGTTGTTCCGGTCGAAAAGACGATCAATGACGTTCATCAGGCGGCGCAATTGATCGATAGCGGGAAATATTATGAAGGAAGTCAAATGCTCAAGCAGGTTCAAGACAACGAACATTTCGATGTCGCCGATGTCATGGGCATGCCGAAGAAATCGGCAGATAGCGGCAATTCAAATCATGCCGCGCCCGCGCAGAATCAGTCTATGAAATAAAGCGAAGCTTCGCGTCTAGCTTGAGAGGCTGGATGAGCCTCTACGATTGCGCATGCGCGCCCCCACCGCGCATGTTCAGCTTGGATGATTAGCCAGCGCCTCTGGCCGCTTTTGCCAAATCCACCAGTACTTTTCGTAAGCCCTCACCGTCCGTGACCCGCTGCGGAAACGCCACGCGCGCAGTGAGATCTTCGAACGCGAGATCCATACCTTCAGGATCAAGGCCCGTCGCCTGCCATTCGCCTTGCGGCGCACCGGCGAGCATGGTTGCATAAAGCGCCAGCGCTTCCTTATGATCGGCATTCATATGCGCGAGCGCACCAGCCTCACTGGCCAAGAATGCATCGGCGCCTTGAAGATCGCTCAGCAAAGTCGCCGCGTCGAAACGAGCCGTTTTGCCAAAACCGCCGTTCAAATGCGCTTGCTCGATGTTCACGCGATAAAAAGCGAAATCGCCGAAATCGGCATAAAGCGCGGATTTCGGATGCCTTGCAAGAAAGCGCGCTCTCAAAGCTGCCCGGCGTTCCGGCTCGGTGATCTTCTCAGCCTTGCCCGTCAGTGTAAGCCGCGGATGCGAGAGCGGATCGCCTTCGCCGCTCTGCGCCAAGAGCAAAGACAATCTCGGATCGGCTGCCAGATGGCGCGTATGCGCCGAGAGCTGCGACATCAATAAAATAGGGCTGCCATCTGGTTCCGTCGCGATATTGATCAGCGTGGCGAAGGGGCTTGCATCTGGCGGTGCCAGCGTGGCCAAAGCACCGGCGCGGATGCGGCGCAAGAGCGATTTTGCTTCAGCGAGCGCGTCATAAGCGGGAGCCGCCGGGTTTTCCTGGAGAGCTTCAGTCATGCTTGGCCTTTGCCGGATTGAGAGAACGAGGTCGTACGCTCGTATAAGCGTTTACAAGATGCCATTTTAAGGACAAAACATGCGTGAAAAAGGAGGAAATGCATCAATGAACAAAAGCTCTCCGCTCCGCAGCCGTTTTTTTCTTGGATCTTATCTGTTTCTAGCCGTTACGGCCTTGGCAGTGCCTCGCCCGGCCAAAGCAGCAGCCGATCCAGCCTGCGAGCCGATGTTCAGCGCCATTACCAAATTGCTGCAAACACCCAACCATCAATTCATGAGCCAAAGCTCAGCGACCGACGCGCTGACTCATGGCGGCAAATTGCGGACCAGCGAGAGCATTTCGACCGCAGATTCCTCCTATGTTAAATTCAACGACCAATGGCGCAAAGTGTCTTTCACGCCGCAAGACCTCTTGAAACAGCAGGAGGAAAACCGGCAAAACTCCCATGAAAGCTGCCATTTCGTGCGTGACGACACGTCGGAAGGCGATGCCGCCGTCTATGACGCCCATAGCGAGACGGAAAAGGGCAAATCGGAGGTTCTGATTTGGATTTCAAAAGCCAATGGGCTGCCCTTGCGCGAAGAAATCGACCTCGACCTTGGCGGTGAGAATGGGAAGACCCACTCCTCGGTTCGTTTCGATTATGAGCATGTCGAACCGCCGAAGGATGCCAAATAGCTTCTGCTTTCAGCGTCGAGCCTCAAAAGCGTTATGAGGTGGCGCGGCATTTAAACTGGTCTATAGTGAAACTGATAAAGCCTGATTCTTGATTTTTGGGCCGTTTCCCGCCTCAAGCGTCACATTTCGGCCTTCAAAGCCCCTAAGGTTGCGCTGCTGCTTTAGGGAAGATGCGCAATCCCGCGTTGTAAGCTTGAGACAGTAAGCCGGGCTTAAAACCAGCCGGCGGATCATCCGAGTCATGGAGCGCCCCCGAAGCTCCTTTCAAGGTTAGGACTTTTTATGCCAATGATTGCTCTCGTCGATGACGACCGTAACATCCTCGCCTCTGTTTCGATTGCGCTGGAGGGCGAGGGTTATCGGGTTCAAACCTATACCGACGGATCGACAGCCCTTGACGGATTGAAGACCAATCCGCCCGATCTTGCCATCTTCGATATTAAGATGCCGCGCATGGACGGTATGGAGCTGCTGCGCCGCCTCCGTCAAAAATCCGATCTGCCAGTGATTTTCCTGACATCGAAAGACGAAGAAATTGACGAATTATTCGGCCTCAAGATGGGCGCCGACGATTTCATCCGCAAACCTTTCTCGCAGCGGCTTCTGGTCGAGCGCGTTCGCGCTATCTTGCGCCGCGCCAATCCGAAGGAAGCCGCCGCGCAAAAGGAATCCGAGGCAAAGATCCTCGAGCGCGGCCTTCTCAAGATGGATCCCGAGCGCCATACCTGCACCTGGAAAAATGAAGCCGTGACACTGACAGTGACGGAGTTTCTCATCCTCCAGGCGCTGGCAACACGGCCGGGCGTCGTCAAGAGCCGGAATGCCTTGATGGACGCCGCCTATGACGATCAAGTTTATGTCGATGATCGCACAATCGATAGCCACATCAAGCGGCTGCGCAAGAAATTCAAGTCGGTTGACGATGATTTCGAAATGATCGAGACGCTTTATGGTGTTGGCTACCGTTTCAAAGAATGAAACGGGGCTGAACGGTCCACGCAATAGGCCAAGATGAGCCTCGAAGCACGCGACGACAAAGTTCTCAACTTCGATATTCTGCGGCGGTTGAGACGCGGGCAGATCGCCATCGCTTTGCGTCTGCGCAAGGTCTGGCGGGCGATCGGCTCGCGGTTTTCGTCCTCGCTGACGCGGCGTATCGTTGTCCTCAATCTCGGCGGCCTCGTCGCGCTTGCTTTTGGCTTTCTCTATCTCAATCAATTCCGTGAAGGCCTGATCGACGCGCGCGTGCAAAGCTTGCAGACGCAAGGCGAGATTATCGCCGCGGCGATCGCCGCTTCTGCCACGGTCGAGACCGACGCCATTACCATTGACCCGGAAAAGCTTTTGCAGCTCGCCCCTGGTCAGAGCTATGGCGTCGCCGACGAAAGCCAGCCATCGCTTGAGTTTTCGATCAACCCGGAACGCGTCGGCCCAGTGCTGCGGCGGCTTGTTTCGCCGACCCGCACGCGTGCGCGAATCTATGATCGCGACGGCTATATGCTGCTCGATTCACGCTCGCTGACCAGCCGCTCCAATATCCTACGCTATGATCTGCCTGCCGTGCCGCACGAAGAGTCCTTGCCTCTGATCGAACGGACTTGGAATGCCGTGAAAGGCCACTTCGGGCAGACCGATATGCCGCTCTATGAAGATAGAGATACTGGCAACGGCAAGTTCTATCCGGAAGTCGCAAAGGCTCTGTCGGGCGCAGCCCAATCCGTCGTGCGCGTCAACGGCAAAGGCGAAACCATCGTCTCCGTCGCCGTGCCGATTCAGCGGCTGCGCGCGGTGCATGGCGCGCTTCTTCTATCGACCCAAGGCGGCGATATCGACTCAATCATCGCCTCGGAGCGCTGGGCGATCCTGCGGATCTTTCTCGCTTCCGCGGCCGTCATGCTTATTCTCTCGCTGTTTCTCGCGGGCACGATCGCAGAACCCATGCGGCGTCTCGCCGAAGCCGCCGAACGTGTACGCCGGGGCATCAAGTCGCGTCAGCAAATTCCGGATTTCACCGATCGCTGCGACGAGATCGGGCATCTCTCCGGCGCATTGCGCGACATGACCGCTGCGCTCTACAATCGTATCGAAGCGATCGAAAGCTTTGCCGCCGATGTCGCACATGAATTGAAAAACCCGCTGACCTCGCTGCGCAGCGCCGTCGAAACTTTACCCATCGCCAAAACACCTGAGTCGCATCAGCGTCTGCTTGCCATCATCCAGCATGATATCCGGCGGCTCGACCGGCTGATCAGCGATATTTCCGACGCGTCGCGCTTGGATGCCGAGCTCGCCCGCTCCGATATGGATGTCGTCGATCTGTCACGGCTGCTGGGCGCCGTCGTCACCGTCGCGAATGAAGTCCAGCATGAAGATCCCGTCAGCATCACGCTCGATATTGCGCCAAAAGCCAAAGACGAAGACAGCCGTTACCGTCACTTCAAGGTCATGGGATTTGATTCCCGTCTCGGCCAGGTCTTCAACAATCTGATCGACAATGCGCGGTCTTTCTCCGTCCCGCGCGGCAATGTCCGCGTCGCCTTACGGCAAGCGAAAGGCGAGGCGCGCGCGGGCCTGACACGCGATGGTTTTGAAATCGTCGTCGATGACGATGGGCCGGGCATTCCCGATGATGCGTTCGAACGTATTTTCGAGCGCTTCTATACGGATCGTCCCAATCAGGGCTTTGGCCAGAATTCCGGCCTCGGCCTCTCGATTTCGCGGCAGATCATCGAAGCGCATGGCGGACGCATAACCGCGGCTAATCGCCTTGCACCAGCGATGTCAGGCAATGGCCGGGCGCCCGTTGTCCTTGGTGCACGCTTTAGCGTCTGGCTTCCGGCAGCGGCCTCCAAATGACCGGCTTGCGAGCAGCGCCCAGCACTGAAGTAATCGTTTCAGCCCCCCCGCTCTCAAAACAAACCTATATCCACGCGACCGCCGTCGTCATCGGCTCGGCAGGCCTCCTCATTCGCGGCCCGTCGCGCGCAGGCAAGAGCAGTCTCGCTCTGGCTCTGCTCGCAGAAGCCGCCCGCATGTCCTGCTTCGGGCGCCTCATCGGCGATGACCGGATAGGCATAGAGCGCCAAGGCGAAAACCTTATTTTGCGCGGCCATCCCGCCATTGCCGGAAAAATCGAGCAGCGCGGCACAGGCATTTTGGAGGTCCCCTGGCAAGCCTCAACTACCGCGAAATATGTGATCGATCTTATTGCGCCAGCCCAAAAAAGCTCGATTCCGCAAGCAATCGCCGCGACGGCCATCCGTATCCAAGGTGTGGAGCTGCCGCTGTTCACGCTGCCTTGGGGTCCATCGCCCGCCGAACGCGCCACACTGATCATGGGAATTGTCTGGAAAGCTTAACCCGGCCGCGCTTGTCCATAATCTTCAGCTTTGGCTTGCTTCGTATAGAAACTTTTACGGCTTGGCGTGTGAAACCATATCTATGATATTGTTTTTATTAAAGACTGACTGATTTTGACAGATTATGTCACATCCTTGAGCGTTCACGCCGGAAAGCGGCCTGGAAGATGATCTTTCTTAAATTCCCTCGCTTCGGCGAAAAACCCGTTGGAACCGGGCTTTATTTCACTTGCCAAGTTCGCCGCGACGCACAAAATGCATCGTCGAAACGAGCCCGCACACCAAACATGCGTGATTCAATAGGCCAGCCAAACCAGTTGGCAGAAGTTAAATTTGGCTCGGCGCCCCTGCCCATGAACTGGCATCCCTTTATCCAAGATCACGTACGGAGCTCCCGAATGAACGGACGCGGTCGATGATCGGATTGGTCTTGGTGAGCCATGGTCATCTCGCCGACGAGTTTCGCGCGGCGCTGGAACACGTGGTCGGGCGGCAGCAGCAGATCGCAACGATCTCGATCGGGCCTGACGACGACATGGAAACAAGGCGCCAGGACATCATCGAAGCGATAGGTGCCGTCGATACGGGCGCCGGCGTCGTGCTTCTCACGGATATGTTCGGCGGCACACCGTCAAACCTTGCGATCTCTGTCATGAACGGTGCCAATGTCGAAGTCGTCGCCGGGATCAATCTGCCAATGCTGATCAAGCTTGCCTCGGTGCGTGAGTCGTCCAATCTCGAACAGGCGGTCATTCAGGCTCAGGATGCCGGCCGCAAATATATTTACGTGGCCAGCCGGGTACTCGCCGGCAAATGACCTCAGACGATCCCGCCGCACCAGATGATTGCGAAGGCTGGGTGCCGGTTACGCCGGAAGGGGGTCACCTCCGCGAGATCAAGATCGTCAATAAAAAAGGCCTGCATGCCCGGGCGACAGTAAAGTTCGTGCAATGCGTTGAAGGTTTCGAGGCCGATGTCACCGTCAGCCGCTGCGGCGAAACGGTCGGTGGTCTCTCCATCATGGGCATTTTGACGCTCGGCGCGGGCATGGGAACATCGATTTTCGTCGGCGCGACGGGGCCGCAGGCGCAAGACGTTCTCGACGCGCTAGAAAAACTCGTGTCGAATAAATTCGAAGAAGACGAGTAAAGCCCAACAGGGTGCAGGCTTTTTGAGGAAAGCCGCTTTACACGTGTTCCACGATCAAGCCGTAAAGCACGGCTGGCGTTTTGGCTTTTCTCAGGTTTTCCATGAAAGTCTTGTCACGCAAATTGCGCGAGATCGCGGCCAGCGCCGTTAAATGATCAGACCCGCAATTGCCGGGAATCAATAAAAGAAAGACGAGATCGACGGGTTTGTCATCGATCGCCTCGAATGCGACGGGCTTCGCCAATTTAGCAAAAAGACAAAAAAACTGGTCGAGGCCTGACACGCGTGCATGCGGCAAGGCAAAGCCCTGCCCTAGCCCCGTCGAACCTAGATTTTCGCGTGCGAGCAATGGCTCCAAGATCGTTGCGACATCCATTTTGAGCGCAGCGCCAGCACGTTGCGCGAGATCGCGCAGCAATTGCTCCTTATCATTGGCGCGCGGAACAATGACGACTTGCTCTGGCCGGATGAGATCACGAAAATCCATAAACGAACCTGAAAGGTTGGCGCCTGACTGAGGGAGTAAAAGCGATCTACATCACCCTTAAAGGAGAGAAATCAAGCTCTAATCCACCCTTGTGACGGCGCATCTTAATCCCCATCGGCGGCGCGCAAGCGGTAGCCGACACCCGTCTCCGTCAGAATGTGTTGCGGACGTTCCGGATCCGCCTCGATCTTTTGCCGCAGGGCGCGAACGTAAATACGCAAATATTGCACATCAACCGCGCTTCCCCAAACTTCGCGCAGGACGAATTGATGGGTCAGCACCTTGCCCGCATGAGCCGCCAAGAGCCGTAATATATCATATTCACGCGGCGAGAACTTCACTTCGGCGCCGCGCACCGTCACGATGCGCCGGACAAAATCGACGCTGAGATCGCCGCTGCGAAAGATCGGCCGCTCGCCTTCCTGCTGGAGACGATGGCGCTGCGCGGTGCGAACCCGCGCCAAGAGCTCGTCAACGCCGAAAGGCTTGACGATATAATCATCGGCGCCGAGGTCGAGCGCCTCGACCTTATGGCTTTCATTGCCGCGGCTCGACAAAATGATGATCGGCAAAGTTTCACCGCTCTCGCGGACAGTTTTCACGACGTCGAGCCCATCCATATCGGGCAAACCGAGATCGAGAACGACCAGATCCGTTCCCTTCCGGCGCACCACATCGAGCGCGGTACGGCCGTCTTTCGCGTCCGAGACGATATAGCCTTGGGTTTCAAGCCCTGCCCGGAGAAAACGAATGATCGCAGGCTCGTCATCAACGACAAGCACACGCAGCGGCCCCGCGCGAGGTGTCATGCCACCGCCTCTGGAAGGATTCCGGTTGATGCAGGTATCGGAAGTTTTATAGTGAACACAGCGCCCGCCCGGTCTACGCGATTGTCAGCTTCAATGGTACCGTGCATCGCTTCGATAAAGCCGCGGCAAATCGCAAGGCCAAGGCCTGTCCCCGCGCGCTGCCTGTCGGCGCGCTGGATTCGATAAAACTTATCGAAAATATGCTCGCGGTCTGCCTCCGGCACGCCCTCTCCTTCGTCAAGGATTTGCAGAAATACAAAGCCATTGTTCTGCATTGCGTGAATTTTGATACAGGAGCCAACCGGCGCATATTTGGCCGCATTGTCAAGAAGGTTGAATAGAACCTGTTCCATCAGCACCGGATCAAGATCGAGCATGGGAAGTGCTCCGGCAAGATCAATATCGATCTCATGATTGCCGAGAATCTTATGCCCGCGCTCCAACGTCGTCCCGATGATGTCTGAAAGATCGGTCAGGCTGCTCTTGGGCCGCAGGGGACCAGCTTCAAGCCGTGTCATATCGAGGAGATTATCGATAAACCGGTTGAGCCGTTCGGATTCCTCAAGGATTGTCGCAATCAACTCTTTTTGCAAAGCCGGGTCGAAAGTCTGCCCCGGCATCGCAAGGCTGCTGGCAGACCCAAGAATTGACGCTAAAGGCGTACGCAGATCATGCGAGATCGATGTCAGCAAAGCCGAACGCAAACGGTCCGTCTCCGCGGCGAGGCGCGCGAACTCTATGTCTTGCGCAAGATTGACCCGCTCGATCGCAAGCGCGGCCTGATCGCAGAGCGCATCGAGCAAGCGGTTTTGGATCGGTGAGAGCAACGGCCCTGGCGCGTCATCGTCGATTCCAACCACGCCAATGGCACCGCGTCCCGTTCGCAGCGGCAGGAAGAGGCGCTTGGCTCCCGGCAAAGTATCGGCGCCGCGCCCGGCCGCCTGATTATGTTCAAAGCACCATCGCGCCGCTGCGAGGTCGGCTTTGTCGAGCTGATCCTCCGGCGGAAATCCGGCTTTGACAGCAAGACCTCCCGCCTCGGGCAGCAGCGTGACAACCCTGACTTTCAGCATCAAAGCGATCTGATGCACGGTCGCCCATAAAATATCATCGAGCGCCGCCGCGCCTGCGAGTTTGCGGCTGAAGAGATAAAGATCTTCTGTTGTGCGCGCACGCTGGCGCGCGGCGATCGCCTGTGTCCGCAGCCGTGCGGCGAGATTGCTGACGATCAAAGCAACGATCGCAAAGAAAAACAGGAAAACAACGTTTTCAGGATCGGCGATCGTGAAGGTGTAAAGCGGCGGCAGGAAGAAGAAGTTATAGGCCAGCACACTCACAAGACAGGCGAAGAGCGAAGCCCAAAGTCCGTAAGCGATCGCACTTGTGAGGATTGCAATCAGAAACGTCAGCGAAACATTCGAGATGCCCAGCAGATGTTTCAAAAGAAGCGCTGCGCCAAGCGCGATGGCGACAAGCAAGACGCTGAGGCAATAGGCTAGAAAATCGCTCCGTGCGGACTCGCGGTTTGCCTTCGGCGCGGACCCGCGTTTTTCGCTCGGCCCCGGCTCGGCATTATCGGCCACGATATGGACATCGGCGTCGCCCGCGCTCGCGATCAGCTTTTGCGTGACAGACCGGCCCACGAAACGGCGCCACCCGGCGCGGCGCGAGCGCGCAACAACAATATGCGTAAAATTATTCGCCTGCGCATAATCGACGAGCGTTTCAGCGACGTCCTCGCCGGGCAGCATAAGCGTTTCAGCACCAAGGCGCTGTGCCAGCCGCAAACCTTCCGCGACGCGGCCGCGCTCCTTTTCACCGGCCCTCGCGGCTTTCGCCGTCTCGACATGAATGACGGCCCAAGGCGCTCTCAGCCGGTCGGCCATGCGCCGCGCACGGCGGACGAGCCCGCGATGATCGCAGGTACCATCGAGGCCGACAAGAATGCGTTCGCCCGCCGCCCAGGGGCCTGCGATGGCATGGCGGCGCATATAATCGACCATTTGCGCATCGACGCGCTGCGCCGTGCGGCGCAAGGCCAATTCACGCAGCGCTGTCAAATTCCCCGGCGAAAAATAATGTTTGACTGCCCGCTGCGCTTGTTCAGGGACATAGATCTTTCCCTCGTTCAAACGGGCAATCAAATCCTCCGGCGTGAGATCGACGACTTCAATATCGTCCGCCCGGTCAAGGAATAAATCCGGCACACGCTCGCGTACCGTAATGCCGGTGATCTTGGCGACGACATCGTTCAAACTTTCAACATGCTGGATGTTCAGCGTCGTATAGACGTCGATCCCAGCCGCGAGCAGCTCCTCGACATCGAGATAACGCTTGGGATGGCGGCTGTCGGGTGCGTTGGTATGCGCAAGCTCATCGACGAGGACGAGACGCGGTTTGCGCTCTAAAATCGCGTCAATATCCATTTCCGAGATTTGCTGGCCGCGATAGTCGGTATATCTGCGCGGAATGACTTCCAGTCCATCGACAAGAGCTTCCGTTTCGATCCGGCCATGGGTCTCAACCACGCCAACAACGACATCGACGCCATCGCGCCGCTTGATCTGCGCCGCCGTCAGCATTTCAAAGGTTTTACCGACACCCGGAGCGGCGCCAAGAAAAACCTTCAGACGTCCGCGCTCGCTCTCGCGCGCAACCCGCAGCAAGACATCCGGCGAGGGCCGCCGGTCATTTGCATCGCGCTTATCGGACTTTGACAAAGACGATCAACTCCGGGCGCATCGTGCCGGCATGGGATCCATTTCATCCCACGGCATCAATGTCTGCGCCACGTATACCTAATGATCCAGACGATCCAACGCCAGATTGAGCTTCAATACATTAACAATGGGTTCGCCGAGAAGGCCCAGAAAACGCCCGGTGATATGCGCTTCCACCAGCTCGCGCACTTTGCTCTCGCTTAAGCCGCGCGCTTTGGCGACACGCGGGATTTGGAATAAGGCGCCAGCGGGTGTCAGATCCGGATCGAGCCCGCTCGCAGATGTGGTGACAAGATCGACAGGCACTGGAACACCGGGATTTTCCGCTGCGAGCCGGCTCGAATCTTCTTTGACGCGATCGATCAAGGCCTGCGACGCCGGACCATTGTTCGATCCGCCAGAATTTGCGGCGTTATATGGGGCGGGCACAGTCTTCGCCGCATCCTGCGGGTCAGTATCGGTTGTGGCAGACGGGCGGCCATGGAAATATTTATCGCTGGTGAAATTCTGGCCGATCCATTCCGAGCCAATGATCTGCCCATCCCGTTCGATCAGGCTGCCTTTCGCCTGATGCGGGAAGAGAACACCAGCCACCCCGGTCATGGCCAATGGATAGACAAGACCCATCAGAACCGTCATCACCACGATCATCGTCAAGGCAGGGCGAAGCTGTTTCAACATCACGTTTCCTCAAACTCCAGCTTTTCAGGCGAGACCCGCCGCATTGACAGCGATGTCGATCAGCTTGATGCCCACGAAGGGAATAATCAGTCCCCCAAGGCCGTAGATCAGAAGATTACGGCGCAGGATGATCGCAGCCCCAAACGGCCGGTAGGCTACGCCCTTCAAAGCCAGCGGAATGAGCACGACGATGATCAATGCGTTGAAGATGATCGCCGACAGGATGGCGCTTTGCGGCGTGCCAAGGTGCATGACGTTCAAGGCCTGCAATTGCGGATAGAAGGCGATGAACATCGCTGGAATGATCGCGAAATATTTGGCGACATCATTCGCGATCGAGAATGTGGTAAGCGCGCCGCGCGTCATCAGCAATTGTTTGCCGATCTCGACGATTTCGATCAGCTTGGTCGGATCGCTGTCGAGATCCACCATATTGCCCGCTTCGCGCGCGGCCATCGTGCCAGTGTTCATCGCGACGCCGACATCGGCCTGCGCCAAGGCAGGCGCGTCATTGGTGCCATCACCGCACATAGCGACAAGCTTGCCCTTCGCCTGTTCGTCGCGAATGAGCTTCAGTTTGGTTTCAGGCGTCGCCTGAGCCAGGAAATCATCGACGCCAGCTTCGGCGGCGATCGCTGCCGCCGTTAAAGGATTGTCACCGGTGATCATCACCGTTCTGATGCCCATACGACGCAACTCGTCGAAGCGTTCCCTGATGCCCCCCTTCACAATGTCTTTGAGGTAGATAAGGCCAAGCAAGCGTCCGTCTCTCGCAACAGCGAGCGGGGTCCCGCCTGCGTTGGCGATTTCTTCTGATTTGGCTATGAGCTCCTTGATCACAGCCTCTGAGCTCGCAGGCCGTGTCGCGACGAGAACGCCCCCTTCATGCAAGGGATTGGAGAGCTTCTCCACATAGCCCAAGACCGCATCGACCGCGCCTTTGCGGACCGCCATTTTATCCGTATCGATTCCGCTTAATCTTGTATGCGCCGTGAAGGGAATGAAGGTCGCGCCCAGCTCTTGCATGTCGCGGCCTCTAATGCCGTATTTCTCTTTTGCGAGCACGACGATCGAACGGCCTTCCGGCGTCTCATCCGAAAGCGAGGCAAGCTGAGCGGCATCGGCTAATTCCACTTCGCTCGCGCCGCCAACTGGAATAAAGGCCGCCGCCTGGCGATTACCCAGCGTGATCGTACCGGTCTTATCGAGCAGCAAAGTATCGACATCGCCTGCCGCCTCGACCGCGCGGCCTGACATGGCGAGCACATTGAAACGGACAAGCCGGTCCATGCCAGCGATACCAATTGCCGATAGCAGCGCGCCAATCGTCGTGGGAATGAGCGTCACAAAGAGCGCGACAAGAACGACGATCGAAACATTGCCGCCCGCATAGGCCGCGAAACTCGGAATGGTCACGACGGCGAAGACGAAGATCAGCGTCAAACCCGCGAGCAGAATATTGAGCGCGATTTCATTCGGCGTTTTCTGGCGCTGTGCGCCTTCGACAAGCGCGATCATGCGATCGAGAAAGGTCGAACCTTGAGCGGCTGTGATCTTGACCTTGATCCAGTCCGACAACACCCTTGTGCCGCCAGTAACCGCTGAGCGGTCGCCGCCGCTCTCACGAATAACCGGCGCGGATTCACCCGTGATGGCCGATTCATCGACCGAGGCAATGCCTTCGATCACTTCGCCATCGCTGGGGATAAAGTCCATCGTGCCAACGAAGACCAGATCTCCTTCCTTCAAAGCCGAAGCCGGAACCTCCGTGTAATCTGTTGCACCGGCGGAGACGAGCCGTTTGGCCATCGTCTCCGTGCGGGCGCGCCGCAGGGTCGCAGCTTGCGCCTTGCCGCGCCCTTCGGCGACGGCTTCTGCGAAATTAGCAAAGAGCAAAGTGACCCAGAGCCACAAAATAATCTGGAAGGTGAACCCAAGCGTCTGACTTCCCGCTATAAGATCACGCAGAAATAACAACGTGGTCAACGCTGCGACCACTTCAACCACGAACATCACAGGATTGCGGATCAAGACGCGCGGGTCGAGCTTGCGGAAAGACGCACTCACCGCTGCGATCAAGATCGCTCTATCCCATAGGGACGTGTCGCTGCGCGAAAAAGCTCTCGCTCTCATCATTTGCCTCGATCAGAAAAGAGTGCCCGACTGCATGGCCAGATGTTCGGTGATCGGACCGAGTGCCAATGCCGGAAAGAAAGTGAGTCCGCCAACGATCAAGATCACGCCGATCAAAAGCCCGACAAAGAGACCGCCATCGGTTGGGAAAGTTCCGTTGGACGCGGGAACGATCTTCTTCGCTGCGAGTGAGCCAGCGACTGCGAGCATCGGCACGATGACCAAAAAGCGGCCGATCCACATCGCTATGCCAAGTGTGGAATTCCAGAACGGGGTGTTGGCGCTCAATCCGGCGAAGGCGCTGCCATTATTGCCGGTCGCCGACACATAGGCATAAAGCGCTTCGCTGAATCCATGCGGACCGGCATTGGCGAGGCTCGAAAGGCCAGGCGCGACGACGACCGCGACCGCGGTAAAGCCCAGCATGCACAAAGGCAAAACCAGAATGGCAAGCATCGCCATCTTGACCTCTTTCGCCTCGATCTTTTTGCCGAGATATTCCGGCGTGCGGCCGACCATAAGGCCTGCGACGAAAACTGCGACAATGGCAAAGAGCAGCATGCCATAAAGGCCTGAGCCGACACCGCCGAAAATGATCTCGCCCAGCATGATATTGATCATCGGCACCATGCCGCCCAATGGCAGCAAGCTATCGTGCATCGTGTTGACGGCACCACAGGAAGCGTCAGTCGTCACGGTCGTGAAGAGCGCGGAATTGGCAATGCCAAAACGGACTTCCTTACCTTCCATATTGCCGCCGCTTTGCAACGCGCTTGACGCGCTATCGATACCGAAAGATGCAAAAGCTGGATTGCCCTTGGCCTCGGCCCAATAGAGCGTTGACACACCGCCAAGAAAGAGAAGCCCCATGACGGCGAAGACCGCCCAGCCCTGCTTTTCATTGCCGACCATGCGGCCGAAGACGTTGGTGAGCGCCGCGCCTATGGCGAAGATCAAAACAACCTGGATAAAATTGGTGAGCGCTGTCGGGTTTTCATAAGGATGCGCCGAATTGGCGTTGAAAAAGCCGCCGCCGTTTGTGCCAAACATCTTGATCGCTTCTTGCGAAGCAACCGGACCTTGGGCGATCAATTGCTTGGCACCTTCGAGCGTCGAGACCTGCGTGTAGGGATCGAGATTTTGCGGCACGCCTTGCCAAACGAAAATTAGCCCTGCCACGATCGAGACTGGCAGAAGCACATAAAGAACGCATCGGGTCATATCGGCCCAAAAATTGCCGATGGTATTGGCCGAGCGCCGGGCAAAGCCGCGGATCAGCGCGACAGCCAGCGCGATACCTGTCGCCGCTGAGACGAAATTATGTACCGTCAGTCCCGCCATCTGCGTGAGATAGCTCATCGTCGTCTCAGGTACGTAAGATTGCCAATTGGTGTTGGTGACGAAGCTAACCGACGTGTTGAAGGCAAGATCGGGTGAGATCGCATCCAAGCCTTGCGGGTTGAAGAGCGCCTCCAGCGGCAGAAGATTCTGAACGCGCTGTAAGAGATAAAGAACCAGGAAGCCTGCGAGGCTGAAGGCAAGCATCGCAAAGCCGTAATTTATCCAATGCTGTTCCTCTTTTTCATCGACACCGCAAACGGCATAAATTCCACGTTCCAGCGGCCGCAGAAGAAAACTCAAAAACGTCCGCTCGCCATTGAAGACGCGCGTCATATAAGCGCCCAACGGCTTTGTCACCCCGATGATGACAAGGACATAAAGCGCGATTTGAAACCAGCCGTTGAACGTCATGTTCAAAACCGCTCAGGGTGCAGAAGTGCGAAGATAAGATAGAAAAGGATGCCGAGTGCGACAGTGCCGCTCAAGACGTAATCGATGATCATTTGATTTCACCATCCGTCACAAGCGGGAAGATAGAGAGCGGTCGCGACGAAGGCGGCGGCGGCGATAATAATGAAAAGAAGATCGAGCATGAGGCATCATCCAAAATCGTTGGGCATTGCCAGCGGGAGCGCTTTCCAGCGCGTAGGTACGATATGGAGTAAGCCGCATATACGTTCGACCCTGCTCCTACTGGGGCCGTATATAAATTTGATATAAACTCAACTGCACGACGCGAGCTGCCGCTACTTTCTGCGGCAAACATCAATGGCTAATTAACGCTATCGCTCCAGCAGCGCTGTTGAGATGGATCAACGAAAAAATCCGAAAAGCCGTGCGGCTTTCCGGATTTTATTTAACCATTCCGTTTGAGCGAGTAGATGCCGAAGCCGCGATCTCCTGTCAGAAGTGCCAGATCACATCGCCGCCAGCAAACCACAGGTGATGCGAGGTGCCATTATCGAAGGCTGCCTGATCGAAGGAACGATACCAGGTCACTTCAGGACGAATCTCAACTTGCGGCGAGAACCAATGCTGCCAGCCGAGCCCAATATCGGTGTAGCGGGTCGCGTAGCCCGTGCGCTGGCCATTTTCATCATTATAAAACTCGGTGCGTAGCGTAATATTGTCTAGGCTTGAGACTTGATAGTTCCAATAAGCCAAGACGCCATATTCCTTGGCGAGCGGACAGACATTCGCCAGCGGACCGCATTGACCCAAAAGCGGCGGGTTGGCCATGTATTGGAATGGGGTGCCCGTATAACCCGTCGCATTGGGATTGACGTTCGGCGAATTGGGTACGTTTCTTTCATACTCGTAGTAAGTCTCGACTGAGACATGAAACTTATCCGTGAACTTATGATAGAATGTGCTGCCGAACCATTGCAGGTTGTTGTAGCCCCAATTGCCATTGTTGATGGAATTCATACACGGATAGATAGTGTCGTTACCGGTATCGCTCGTCCATTGAACGCAGGCTGTGAAGCTCGGCTGTGTCCCAGGATCGCGCTGGCCGACGTAGCCATTCGGTAAGGCAATTTGCTTGGCATTCCATGGAACGGTTTCCGTGCCGGCACTTAGGCCTACCTGCACCATCCAGTTTTTGTTGATGCGTGTGCTCGCGACAACGCCTGTGTTGGTATAATTATCGAATGTATAGGTGAGAGAATGCGAATACATATAATTATTCGGTGCGAGCTGGGCCTCGATATCCGGAATTGAAATATAGCGGCCTACGCGTATTGTCGTGCCTTGAGCTATATAGGGAATATAAAGCTCCCCATAAACCATCGGCATATCGAAGCCTTCGAAATGGTTATGGTAGGCATATTGATTGCTGAAGACACCAAGCGCCGTCGTGTAGCGATAGTTTTCGCCATAGATCGCGCTGACGCGGAAGCCCCAATCAATATGGTCCTTCTGCACAGTATCAGGTACGCGCTCGACATAGACGACGCCTTGATCCAGCTGGACAATGTCAGGTGTATAGGCGTAGGCGACAGGCGAGTTGCCATTATAGCCTGTCTTCGCTGTGCTGATATTGCCGCCGATATCCGCCCAGCCGTAAATCTGGATATGCGCATCATCCAATGGTTTGCCGAGCGGCGTTGCGCCCAGAGCCCGCATCAACGGACTATCGACCGCGTTGGGCGTGGCATTGCCGATACCAGCCGTCCCGCCGTAAGGCCAATCAGCAAAGGGATAAGGCGGCGTGTTCTCTGGAGCTGGCGGGATTTCGATCGCAGCGCGGCGCGATGGGGGCGCATTGGGATCGGCAGGTCCCGGCCATGATGCCTGTCCCCATTCGTCCGCATAGGCGTGATAGAGGCGGGTGAAGAAATTATCATCCGCTGTAGGCCCGGTAAAAATCGGCGCGGGTGTCACCGCGACACCGGGATCCGCCGCATGACCAATGCCATTTCCAGCCAATGCAAAAGCGCAAACGCTCGCTAGAATAAAACTTTTCACGTCCCACCCCCGCTTGAGAACGATCAGCCCGCTCCCCGATCGCCGACATCCAATCCGCAAAGCCGATTGCACAGATATTCTGCGACACGCGGATGATCGAAGATTGATCAATACCGCACAATGAAACTGACTTTTTCCAGCCGGGCGCTTAAAAGCAGAGCTTTCCAACGCCTTTAATGGCTTTCTCCGCGCTGCTGAACCAGCAGCTCCGCTTCATCGATACCAACACTCAGTGTCAAAAAGCGCATATAGGTTCCAGAATGGTGTTTCCTGGCGGACATAATGATTCCATATAGACGTCTCCGGCAGGCGCATATTCGCCACTGGATTGTTCAGTCATGTGACAAAATTATCGCCTGAGCTAAGCCGTCCGCCCTCGTCATCCGCTTCATCGAGCAGTAACTTCCAGCATGGCCCAAAGACCGAAGCTTTACCTCGCAGGCCCAGATGTGTTTCTGCCCAACGCTGCGGAAATCGGCCATCGCAAGAAGGAGCTCTGCGAGAGCTTCGGATTTGAGGGCCTGTATCCGCTCGACAATGAAACGATGAAAGGTTTCTCGGATGAACGCCGCGATGCGTTCATCTATCGCGCGAATATCGCTATGATCCACGACGCGGATGCCGGTATCGTGAACCTCACGCCGTTCCGGGGCGTGTCCGCCGATGTTGGCACGGCCTTTGAGCTCGGGCTTCTGACAGGCCTCAACCGGCCGGTCTTTGCCTATAGCAATGACGTGGAAAGTTTGCTCGAACGCACAAAACGCAACGGAATGGCCACCTATGATACCGCGACCTCATCCTGGCGCGATCCGCATGGCCTGCTGATCGAAGATTTCGGCAATGCCGATACTTTGATGCTGACGGAAGCCTTAACGGCGCAGGGCGGCGCGCTGATGCGCATCGACGCGCAAGGCCGCCTAGACGACCTTGCCGGATTTACCGCTTGCCTCGAAGAGGCGAAAAAATATTTCGAAGCTTAAAGCAGCAGTCGGAAACCTCCCCCCTCAGGGGAAGGAATGCGTTCAATTCAACGATTTCAAAATATTATCGACGACCTTCTTGGCATCGCCAAAAAGCATCATCGTATTATTTCTGAAGAAAAGTTCGTTCTCGACGCCGGCATAGCCAGATCCCATGCCGCGCTTGATGAAAAGAACGGTCTTTGCTTTTTCGACATCGAGGATCGGCATGCCGTAGATCGCTGATGTCTTATCCGTCTTCGCCGCAGGATTGGTTACGTCATTCGCGCCGATGACGAAGGCTACATCGGCTTGCCCAAACTCCGAATTGATATCTTCGAGTTCGAAAACTTCATCATAGGGCACATTGGCTTCCGCGAGCAGCACATTCATATGTCCCGGCATGCGGCCGGCAACCGGATGAATGGCATATTTGACGTCAACGCCCTTCTTTTTCAGGAGATCAGCCATTTCGCGCAGCGAATGCTGCGCCTGAGCGACAGCCATGCCATATCCCGGCACGATGATGATCTTTTCGGCGTTCTCCATGATATAGGCGGCATCTTCTGCCGAACCTTGCTTGACGGGCCGCGTCTCGACGGCACCCGACGCCACAGCGGTTTCACCGCCGAAGCCGCCAAGAATGACGGAGATGAAGGAGCGGTTCATCGCCTTGCACATAATGTAGGACAGGATCGCACCGGACGAGCCGACAAGCGCGCCGGTGATGATCAGCGCGAGATTGCCAAGTGTGAAGCCGATGCCAGCCGCCGCCCAGCCTGAATAGGAATTCAGCATCGACACAACGACGGGCATGTCGGCGCCGCCGATCGGAATGATGAGAAGAAGTCCGAGGCCGAAGGAAACCAGGACAATCAAGCCAAAAAGAAGATGGCTGGCTGTTGCGCAGAAGAGCACGATCAAGAAAAGAAGCAAAAGGCCGAGCCCAATATTGATCGCATGGCGCTGCGGCAAAAGGATCGGCTTGCCGGACATACGTCCATCGAGCTTTAAAAAGGCGATGACGGAGCCTGTGAAGGTCAGCGCGCCGATCGCCGCGCCGATCGACATTTCGATCAGGCTCGCGCCATGGATCGCGCCGGTCACGCCAATGCCAAAAGCCTGCGGGGCTTCAAGGGCACCAGCCGCGACGAGCACGGCCGCGAGGCCGACAAGCGCATGGAAGAAAGCCACAAGTTGCGGCATGTCCGTCATTTGCACGGTACGCGCGCGCCAAGCACCAAAGCCGCCGCCAATCGCAATTCCGAGAATCACGAGCACCCAGCTGCCAAAGCCTGACGGGATCTGATAGGCGAGCGTCGTAACAACGGCGATTGCCATACCGGCCATGCCGAAGAAATTACCTTGGCGCGAAGTCGCAGGCGACGACAGGCCACGCAATGCGAGAATGAAGAGAATACCTGAGACCAGATAGAGAAGAGCCGCGAGATTGGCATTCATGGGCTCAGCCCTTTTTCTTATACATCGACAACATTCGCTCGGTGACGAGGAAGCCGCCGAATATGTTGACCGAAGCAAGGATGAGCGCAAAGAAGCCGAAGATGCGCGCCCAGATCGGGCCGTCATCGCCAATCGTCGCGGCATTGACGCCGACCGAGAGCAAAGCGCCCACGACGATCACTGAGGAGATCGCATTGGTCACCGACATCAAGGGCGTATGCAGAGCGGGCGTGACCGACCACACCACATAATAGCCGACGAAGACCGCCAAGGCGAAAATCGCCAGCCGGAACACGAATGGATCGATGGCGCCGCCGGTTGCAACATGAGCGCCAGCGCCCGCCATATGCGCGATTTCATCCGCATAGGTTTGCGCCGCGATTGCGGCTTGATGCGCAGCATCAGCCGCGGCTTCGGCTTTCTCTAATAATTGCTGTTCGGTTCCCGCCGCCATTTGGCCCGTCCCTCCACGTTCCCCGCCGATATCAATTTATGAATTCGATCCTTGCGAACGCAGCCGGATCAAGCCGCCAATTGAAAGCTCGGATGAACAAGCACGCCGTCCTTTGTGAGCAAAGTTGCCTTGACGAGCTCGTCATCCCACTGGATGGCTAGCGCCTTGGTTTCCTTGTTGATCAAAGTCTCGACGAAGGCGAGAAGGTTTTTCGCATAGAGCGAAGACGCGGTGGCAGGCAGCCTGCCTGCGACATTGAGATTGCCGACGATCGTCACGCCATTTTCCGTGACGGCGGTTTCCCCCGGCTTCGCCAATTCGCAATTGCCGCCGCGCTCGACAGCGAGATCGACAATGACAGAACCGGCACGCATCGAATGCACCATATCGGCCGTGATCAGAACCGGCGCCGGGCGGCCCGGAATGAGCGCCGTTGTGATGACAATATCTTGCTTGGCGATGTGAGACGCCGTCAATGCTGCCTGTTTGGCTTTATACTCCGCCGACATTTCCTTGGCATAGCCGCCAGACGTCTCGGCCTGTTTGAACTCCTCGTCTTCCACGGCGATGAACTTCGCGCCGAGCGATTCGACCTGCTCTTTCGTGGCGGGCCGCACGTCTGTCGCCGTCACGATCGCGCCCATGCGGCGCGCCGTAGCAATCGCCTGCAAGCCGGCGACGCCGACACCCATGATAAACACTTTCGCAGCGGGAACCGTGCCCGCCGCCGTCATCATCATCGGCATGGCGCGGCCATATTCGGCCGCCGCATCGACCACGGCGCGATAGCCCGCGAGATTGGCCTGGCTCGATAAAACGTCCATCACCTGCGCGCGCGTGATGCGCGGCATGAGTTCCATGGCAAAGGCAGAAACCCCGCCCGACGCAAGAGAGTTCAGGGCATCGACATGGCCATAAGGGTCCATGACCGCGATAACCGCCGCGCCGCTTTTGGCGCCAGCGATCTCTTCGACGCTCGGGCGCCGGACGCGCAAGATTATGTCGGCATTTGCGACTGCCGACGCCGCATCCGGGGCGATGGTCGCACCCGCCGTCGCGTAATCCGCATCGAGAAAGCCCGACTTGCGGCCCGCGCCAGACTGAACGGCGACCTCAGCCCCAAAAGCGGCGAACTTCTTGACGGTTTCCGGTGTCGCAGCAACACGCGCTTCTGAGGAATCTGACTCGGCAGGAACAGCAATGCGCATGATTTCTCCGCGAACTAAGTTGCCACAGTAACTTCAGTCGTTCGGGACGCAGCACCAGCGGCGTCTCAGACGTAGACGAAAGCGTCGGAAATTATCTTCTTGGGCGGACTTAGCCCCAGAGAACAGCCAGCAGTATAATAACCAAAACGACTCCTGCGCCGCCATATTTCAGGAGCTTCAGGAAAAAGTGATAGGTATTGTCGTGCTCTGCGTAATCCATATCCGGATGGCCGCCAGCCGCGGCGTGAACTTCGTCCATTTACCCCTCCAAACCGTGCGAGAACGGCTTATTTATTACGCATCGCAATGATTTTGTTGGGATGCAAGTGGCAAAAGGTAAATTTCAGAAAAATTTTGGCAGAATAGCTGCAAAAATTTCAGGCGTCGGGTGTCAACGCGGGCAGGATAATCCGGCATCAGCAAGTGCTACGGCCTGGCGCTGTGCCAATGCGTCGAGGTCGAACCCAGCGATCGCTTCATTGAACAGACGGTGAAAATTCAGCTTCACGTCGAGATGCAAAAACACGCTGCCAAGTCCGATGGCAGCGCGATCCATAAAGACAAACTCGCGCGGCACCGTCAACGGCCCATATTTTTTCAAGGCCTGTTGCGTCCGGAACGCTTCGGCGCGGCCATATTTACCGGGCGAGATGCCGTCGGCGACGGTACGGACACGATCTTCCAGTAAAGGGCCATAGATAAACTTGGCCCATATGTTGAGGGCCTCGGTCAAATCCTTGGTGAGACCGCGAAACCCCCATGTCTCATAAGCGTGCATGACGCGGTCAGGCTCATTATGCAACAGCCCGTGATAGAGATCGGCCACGCCGCTGACGAACGAGGCCGGGAAAATGCGCACGCAGCCATAATCGAGCAGATTGATACCTTGCGCCTCACCTCCGGCCTCATCCCGGAACACGCTATAATTGCCGAGATGCGGATCGCCATGAATGACGCCATATTGGTTGAAGGGCTTCCACCACGCATTATAAAGCGCCGTACCAATGCGGTTGCGCGCGTCCTGATCGGCATCTTTAAAGGTCAGCATTTTTTCGCCATCGAGCCAGCCCATGGTGATCAAGCGGCCCGTTGAAAGCTCTCCCTCGATCTCTGGCACCCGGATGTTGTCATAAGAGGCGAGCATCATTTTATAGAGACGCGCGTGCTTGGCCTCGCGGACGTAATCGAGCTCCTCGCGCACGCGCTCGGCGATCTCTTTTGTGATTTCGCGCGTATCGATCGCAGGTTGCATTCTGCGATGCAAAGCGAAAATGACATCAAGCTGCTGAAGGTCGGCTTCAACGGCCGAGGCCATATCTGGATATTGAAGCTTGCAGGCGAGCCGCTGGCCGTCTTTTCCAGTCGCGCGATGCACTTGGCCAAGCGACGCGGCCGCCGCGGGCTTCAAATCGAAAGATTGAAAACAGTTCTGCCAGTCAGGGCCAAGTTCGGCCTGCATCCGCCGCTTGACGAAGGCCGCGCCCATCGGCGGCGCATCGCTTTGGAGTTTGATCAGCTCTTCGGCATATTCAGGCGGGAGGGCATCGGGGATCGTCGCGAGCATTTGCGCGACTTTCATCATTGGCCCCTTCAGATTGCCAAGCGCTTGCGTCAGCGCTACCGCGCTCGAAGTGTCACCGCCGCCAAGGCCAAAAAGCTTGCTCGCTGCGACGCGGGCCGCCACGCCCCCGACATTGGCCCCCACACGCGCATAGCGTGCCGCGCGGGCTGAGAAACGGTTTGATTCATCGTTCATGGGATCATTTCCGCGGAGAGGAGCTAGTACGGTCTTATATAGGGTTTGATTCCTCAAGAATTCACCTATTATAATAATGGTTTTAGCGGAGCTATCGTGAGCACTCTCTGTTAAACCGGCGCATAATACCCTCAAGGTAACGCAGATCGGAAACTCGCTCGGCGTGATCCTGCCGCGCGAGTTTTGGCCGGTCTCAATGTCGATAAGGGTGATCAGCTCTATCTCACTCGCTCGCCTGAAAGCTATCGTTTCACCGAAAACGATCCCGAGTTTGAGCGGAAGATGGGACCTGCACGCGAGATCATGAAGAAACGTCACAATGTTCTACGCGAACTCGCCAAGTAATTATCCATCATTTTCATTACGTTATTTTCACATAAGCCGCCGATAGCGTGAACACGTTTCAATTTCTCGACCGCGAGATCGTTCTTGCTATTCACGAAATGCAGCTCGCCGAGCATGGCGGAGCCGTTGGCATTCGCGACGAAGGTCTCCTAGAGCATGTTCCGCAAGTATATGCGGCTTTGCGATGAGAACATGCTCTAACTTTTTGATCGAGAGCGAATTCTTATCGTTTGGGTGATTCCACCCAAACGGAAAGCGCTCTATGCGAGTGCTCCCTACAGTCTTGGTTACCAGCCTATGAAAAGGCGCACTTAAGGCGCGCTTATTTGCCTTCCAAACTTTCGAGCTCAGCAATCATGCCTTCGATCATCGTGAGGCCGATCTGCCAGAAAGCCGGGTCACGCGCATCGAGCCCGAAGGGCGCCAGCAATTCCGAATGATGTTTTGTGCCGCCGGCCGATAGCATCGCAAGATAGCGCCCGGCAAATCCCTCGCGCGCGTTTTCGTAAACGCCATAAAGTGAGTTCACGAGACAATCGCCGAAGGCATAGGCATAGACATAAAAGGGCGAATGAACGAAATGCGGGATATAGGCCCAATAGGTCTCGTAACCCTCGCCAAGCTTGATCGATGGCCCAAGGCTTTCAGCCTGGACACTCATCCAAAGTTCGCAGATTTGATCGGCCGTCAGCTCACCCTTGCGGCGTTCCGTATGGACCTTGCGTTCGAACGTATAGAACGCGATCTGCCGCACGACTGTATTGATCATGTCTTCGACTTTGGAAGCCAGCATGGCACGCCGCTCAGAGACGCTTCCGGTCTTCGCCAGCAATGCCCGGAAGGTCAGCATTTCACCGAAGACTGAGGCTGTCTCAGCCAAGGTCAAAGGCGTCGGCGCCATCAGCGCGCCATTCGGCCCAGCCAGGACCTGATGCACGCCATGGCCCAGCTCATGCGCAAGCGTCATGACATCACGCGGCTTGCCCATGTAGTTTAAAAGCACATAAGGATGTGCCGAAGGTACTGTCGGATGCGCGAAGGCGCCAGGCGATTTGCCGGGGCGCACCGGTGCATCAATCCATCGCTCATCGAAGAAACGCTTGGCAATGCCTGCCATTTGCGGGGAGAAAGCGTCATAAGCAGATAGCACCGTGTCGCGCGCATCGCTCCAAGGATAGGTTTTGCTCGCGACATTGGGCAGGGGCGCATTACGGTCCCAATGATTCAATGTCTCGCGGCCGAACCATTTGGCTTTGAGCTTGTAATAGCGATGCGAAAGACGCGGATAGGCCGCATGGACGGCTGAGACCAAAGCATCGACCACTTCACGCTCGACACGGTTCGATAAATGGCGGGCATCAGCGACGTCTTCGAAGCCGCGCCACCGGTCGGAAATTTCCTTATCCTTGGCAAGCGTATTGGTGATAAGCGCGAAGGTCCGCAAATTTTCTTTTAAGGTCTTCGCCAGTGCATTGGCGCCTTCTTCGCGGATCTCTTCTTTTTCGTCTTGCATCAAGTTCAAAACGGGTTCGAGCGTCAGCTCTTCCCCATTGGCGTGAAAGCGCAGTGAGGCGATCGTCTCATCAAAAAGCCGGTTCCAGGCGCTGCGCCCTGTGACGGATTTTTCCTGAAAGAGCTTCTCGATCTTTTCCTCGAGCTCGTGCGGCTTTTCCTTGCGTATATCTTCGACCCAGGGACGATAATGGCTGAGCGGACCTGCCGCCGCCTTATCGAGGAGCGCATCGTCAAGCCGATTGAGTTCGAGCTGGAAGAAAAGAAGATCGATCGACGCATCGTTCATCTTTCCTTGCACATCGCCATAGAATTTTGCGCGCACGGGATCGGTCGTATCGCCGCTATAGATCAAACCTGCGTAGGACATGATCCGGCCCAAAAGCTCTTCAAGAGCCTCATAGGCTTTGACGGCATCGGCAAGGCCTGCGCCCTCATTCTCCGTCGCAAGCGCTTCAAGTTTCCCGCGATAGGCTGAAGCGAAAGCCTTGGCGTCAGCAGCCGCCTGATCGAGGTCGCGGATGAGGGCTGGATCTTCCATCGCCGGATAGAGATCCGCCAAATTCCACTCAGGAAGAATGCCAAGCTCATTGTCTCCCGCGCCGCGCGCGGTATCGGGTGCAGCATGGAATGCGGTATGACAAGGAGCAAACTGATCCTGTGCGCGGGCGTTCAAATCGGTCATCGTAAAACCAAAACTTCGAGGGGCATCACCGCAAGCGGTCTCAGAATGTCATAGACACTGATGATTCATCGATCAACTGTTCCTATGACCCGTAGGGTAAAAACGTGAGCCGCGCGGCACCTGCGATGTCCATTTAATGTTTAGCGCTGCCATGGCGCCTTTTTGAATTCCGGTATGAACCGGGCATGCCAAAGCTCCTGCTGGAGAAGCTCGGGGGGACGTATTGCAGGCTGCTTTCACAGCAGTGTGAATACGTCGCACCGCAGCTTAGACAAAGGCAATACGAATCAACTTTCGAGTTATTGGCATATGCTTATAAATTCGAGTTCACTGTTTCTTGAACAGCGTACACCATGAAAATTGCAACTATGAACTTATCTCATGCGTCATAGCGGCAAGCACTGCGTAACACGCTGGCTGCGAATTGAGAGAGAACGTCGTGGTCTTTGACACTGTTTGCTCTCATTCTTTTAGGAGTATGTTTATGAAGAGATCTGTTACATTGGCTCTGGCTGGTTTGACCGTGCTGGCTTCGGCCGCCGCCGCGACAGCCGCGGAACAAATGCCGGTTCAGGCTGATCAGTTTTACAGCCTGTATCAGGCACCGGACACGACAAGCGCCGCGAGCGACATCGCGCGCTATGATCATTCGGGGAGCCGTGGCCGCCTCGATCTCGGAGCGAGCCCGCGTCATCCGGAAGGCCCCGGCAATTTCAGTGACTAAACCGCGTAACGGGCAGAAGATAGGAAAGCGCGGCATTCATTGCCGCGCTTTTCGTTTTAAGATCGAATGCTCCGGGCGTTTCAAACCTTGCCCGGTCAAATACCCTTAGCCTAATTGCAAAGCTTAGCCCCTCTGGCGGCCATGATTTCTCCCTTAATTCTCCATCACGAAATCATTTTTTGGCGGGTTCCTGCCCCTGAACGGCACGGCCATTAACACGGCGTTTACCCTGATCGACCAGCATAGCGATTGGCGAAAGACTCTTCGCCGGTAATGAGGCCGCATGTCCTGTTTGATTCTGGTAGTCGATGACGATCCCGTCCAACTCCGTCTCCTTGAAACATTGGTGCGGCGTTTTGGATATATGGTGGAAACTGTTGAAACCGGCGAAGCAGCCTTGGCAAGGCTGGAGCCGTCATCAAGCCCTTCCATCGATCTCGTGATTCTCGACCTCGTGATGCCAGATGTTGACGGCATGACGGTTCTCGAAAGGATGCGCGACCGCGGCTGGCAGGTGCCAACCATCGTCCAGACGGCTAATGGCTCGATCGAGACGGTGATCACAGCCATGCGCGCCGGCGCCGTGGATTTCGTGGTCAAACCGGCCGGCGCCGAAAGATTACAGGTTTCCATCAAGAATGCGCTTCGCGCCGGCGCGCTTGAAGACGAAGTGCGGCGGATGAACCGTCAGGCCGCTGGCACCTTGCTGTTCAAGGATCTCGCGAGCTCGAGCGACGATATGGAACGCGTGGTGCGGCTGGGCGAACGCGCCGCCAAATCGACAATTCCTGTCCTTCTCGAAGGCGAATCAGGTGTCGGCAAGGAGGTGATCGCGCGTGCCATTCAAGGTGCATCTGACCGTCGCGGACGGCCTTTCGTAACCGTCAATTGCGGCGCGCTTCCCGAAAACCTTGTGGAATCGATTCTGTTCGGCCACGAAAAAGGGGCTTTCACGGGCGCCAATGAGAAGCATATCGGCAAGTTCGCGGAAGCCCACGGCGGAACGCTCTTTCTCGACGAAATCGGTGAGTTGCCGCTCGACCTTCAGGTCAAGCTTTTGCGGGCGCTCCAGCAAGGCGAAATCGATCCCGTCGGCGCCCGCCGCTCGATCAAAGTCGATATACGGCTCATTTCGGCAACGAACCAAAATCTCATCGAACTCGTAAAACGCGGCCGGTTTCGCGAAGACCTTTATTACCGCTTGAACGTCTTTCCGATCTCAGTTCCGCCCTTACGGGGCCGGCGCGACGATATTCCCGATCTCGCCCGCCGCTTCGCGGCGCGATTCGGCGCCGAGGAGGGCAAGCGCATCCGAGGTTTCAGCTCCGAGGCCATGGCCTTACTCAAGAGCTACGATTGGCCAGGCAATGTCCGGCAGTTGGAAAACGCGGTGTTCCGCGCGGTCGTCCTTGCAGACGGTGATGAGCTTACGATCAGCGAATTTCCGCAGATCGCCGCGCATGTCGAAGGATTCGATCTGCGCATTCCGGCCGTATCCGCTGTTTTGTCACAGCCAAAGCCCGATCGCGAAATTGTTCGCGTGGAAGTACGCGACCCCAACGTGCTCAGCCTTTTAAACGAAAACGGCGACATCCGCAGACTCGACCAGCTCGAAGCAGAAACGATTCGGTTTGCGCTCGCGCATTATCGCGGCCAGATGTCGGCCGTTGCGCGCAAACTTGGCATCGGCCGTTCAACGCTCTACCGGAAGATGAAAGAATATGGCTTTCATGTCGCCGAAGCCGAGTCCGCTGGCAGCGAGGACGATGCCGCAGCATAAATGCAGCTCTAAAAGCGCCAGCGCCTTTTAGAAAGACCCATGCGCGCGACAAAGGATGTGGCCAGCTTGCCACGCTCTTCGAGATAACAGCATTGTGTTCGACGGCACATCGCTTCGTGCATTGATTTCGTAACCAAATCCCGGCTTCCTCTGAGTCGGGGGTATCGAGGTTTCAATGCGCCGTCGTATGAATTTTTCTTGGTTGCGCCGATCGGCTTTCGTGTCTCCCGGCGAGTCGAATCGATACACATCCTTCAAATCAAGCCTCTTCAACACGGCGGCATCCGGCGCATCCGTCACGCTGCTTTTGCTCGCAGCCGGACTAGCCTCGCAGGCCGCGGCCCAAAACTTGGTTCGCGACCCAGGTCAAGAAGAAAGCCAACCCGCCACCAACAGCACCGAGGCTTTGCTGCCTCAAACCGCGCCGGACGAACCCGCGATAGCCGCTGCTCGATCAAAAGATGAATCTCCAGACGAAGGCGCGGCCGCATCGGCGGAAGCTCCAACGGCCGCGCCGCAAACGGATGCACCTGATAAGGCGGCCCAGGACCAGCCCGCGATCGACACCCAACATCCGACGGCATCGATCGAGAGCAAGGCCTCAGCTTCATCACGAGAAGACGAGACCGAACCCGCCGCCGCGGGGCCGGCCGGCGTCGCGCATGAGGTTAGCGCGCCAGCCGATTTAGCCCCGCCAGCGCCTTCCGCATCCGGCGCTTCAGCGGGTCCTGTCACCGCCGCCAGCGAATCGAGTCAGATCCCAACAAAAAGAGAGCTAGCTGCTCAGATGCAGGCAGCGCTGGAGAAGCTTGTTTATTCCGAAACCAAGGGGCCGCACGCGGCCGAAACGCAGAAGATTCACGAAGCTCTGGCCGCTTTTTATACAATGCGGAATTTTGCTCCGCTTTGGAGCACGGATGGACAAGAGACGCCGGGCGCGCATGCCATCATTGAGCGTCTTCAGCACGCTCCTGATGACGGGCTCGATCTTGTCTTTGTGCCAGAACTACAAACGGGCAGCGGCGAAGACAGAGTGAAAGCCGATCTCGCGCTTTCTGAAGCCGTCATCGCTTATGCCCGCGCGGCGTCGGGCGGCAGAATCGATCCGAAGACCATCTCGCCCTTGATCGGCGAGAAGCCGGAGGTCGCCGAGCCTTTCGACATTTTATCGTCCGTGTTCGAAGCGGGCGCCTCGGCTGGGAATGTTCTTTGGAACTACAATCCGCCGCAAAAGGGCTATCAGGCGCTGCGCGACAAGCTCGCAGAACTGCGTCACGAAAAGACATCTGTCGCCCATCAGGCGATTCCCTACGGCCCCGAATTAAAAATCGGAATGCGTGATCCGCGCGTGACCTTGATCCGGGCGCGATTCGGTCTCGATGTTCAACAAGCCACGGCGCCAGCGGACCTTATCTATGACACCCGCGTCGCCGCCGCCGTGGCAGATTTTCAAAAGACCAATGGCCTCCCCGCTTCAGGGGTGCTGACCGCGCGCACAATCGCAGCCTTATCCGGCGGGCAGCCATCACGGCTCGAAAACGAAATTCTCGCCAATATGGAGCGCTGGCGCTGGCTGCCGCGCGACATGGGCTCAACCTACATCGCCGTGAATATCCCGGACTTCACAGTTGAAGTTATTCGCGACGATGAAGTTTTGACGCGTCACCGGGTGGTCGTTGGTAAGCCGGATACGCCAACGCCCGTCTTTTCAAACAAAATGCAATATCTGATCGTCAATCCCTATTGGAACGTGCCGCAATCGATCATCCGGAAGGAGTTTCTGCCCAAAATGGGGGGTGATCTCGACGCGCTCACCGATGCCGGCTGGCAAGTGAGCTCGCACAATGGTGTCCTCACCGTGCGCCAGCCGCCCGGCGAAAAAAATGCGCTTGGACGAATCAAGTTTCTGTTTCCGAACGATTATTCGGTTTATCTGCACGACACGCCGTCACGCGCCTTATTTGCCTCGGCGCGGCGCGCCTTCAGCCACGGTTGCGTGCGGGTCGATCAACCCTTCAGTTTCGCGGAAACCGTGCTCAACCATTCCTGGACCGAACAAAGACTTAAAAGCCTGATTGGCTCTGGAGAACGTTACATCAATCTGCCCGTGCCTTTGCCGATTCACATCGAATATTTCACAACCTATGTGGACGAAACCGGCCGACTTCAAATGCGCGACGATCTCTATGGCTATTCGCACAAAGTCAAGGCCGCGCTTGGGCTTGAAGGTTAATAATCAGCTAACATACTGTTTAATAAGGACTAACTCTTTTTATAAACAGGCTGGACACAGGTTCGCCACAATTAGCGGCTTTTTTCCCAGTCAATCTTGGTGCTTCATTGCATCACGGGGGGAACGGGGGAATGCCATGGGTCCGCGAATGGGCACGGGGTATTAACGGTTCTCGGTTTTAACATTCGGTTGCATCAATAACGAGCGGCGTAAGCCGCGCCACCCGAAAACCGCGAGCCATCATTTGCGACAACCGCGCCTCGAAAAGGCCACCAAGACCCGTGTGTGCGCCGCTTTAGCGACGAGCATCTTGTCTTTCTGGACCGGCATGTTCTTCCTGCCGTCGATCACGGAAACAGCGGTCGCCAATGGCGATACCCGCACCATTAGCCTCTATCACGCCCATAGGCATGATTCGATCGAGGCGACATATCGCGTCAATGGCCATTATGACACGGCGGTTTTGGAGAAACTGAACTACTTCCTGCGCGATTGGCGCAACGACGATCAAACGAATATGGACCCGCGCCTGTTCGATGTCGTTTGGGAGGTCTATCGCAGCGCCGGCGCGACTGAGCCGATTACCGTTCTCTCCGCCTATCGCTCGCCAGAGACCAATGCGATGTTGCGCCGCCGCTCGCGGGCGGTCGCGGAACATTCGCAGCATATGCTGGGCAAGGCGATGGATACGACCATGCCCGATATGTCGATGGAGCGGCTTCGCGAAATCGGCATGCGCATGCAGCGCGGCGGCGTCGGTTATTATCCGACGGAAAACTTTGTCCATCTGGATGTCGGCAGCGTGCGGCATTGGCCGCGTATGAGCTATGACCAGCTTGCCAGGCTATTCCCGGATGGCAAAACCGTTCATATTCCTTCAAATGGCCAGCCGCTTCCCGGTTATGAGGAAGCCCGCGCCGAAATTGAGGCCAATGGCGGTACAGCGCCAGCCTATGAGGAGCCTAAATCGAAGGGCTTCTTCGCTTGGCTTTTCGGCAATGGCGGGGAGGATGACGCGGAAGAAGTCGCAGCGGCTTCTATCAGCCGCGCAAGCCAGACGCGTGCCGCGAGCCATGCCGCGGCACCAGCCCATACGGACACTGATTTCGTCGCCTCGGCCAATCCGCCAGCCACGGAAACTCTTGCAGAACGTTATGGTGCGCGGCGCGGCAACGCGGACATAGCGCAAGCAGCGGCGCAGCCTGCGCAAACCAGCCAGCAAGCCGCGAGCTTAGCGCCGGGCACCCGCAAACCTTCCGAGTTGGAAGCCGCCAAACAGGATGACGAAGCCTCTGCGTTTGGAAACGTACTCCCCATTCCGCCTCGGCGCCCCAGCGAACTTATGATCTTAGCCGACGTGCCATTGCCGCCAGCAAGGCCAAGC
>Ga0116230_10000117_pt1 | contig 60476 bp, 49 predicted proteins | sample S1TSphfallax_3_FD_88678 | JGI IMG/M metagenome (GOLD analysis project Ga0116230, IMG submission 88678) | Host-associated microbial communities from peat moss isolated from Minnesota, USA - S1T2_Fd - Sphagnum fallax MG | ecosystem: Host-associated > Plants > Peat moss > Unclassified | place...
CGCCCGGCTGCAATTGCCCGCGCAGCCGCTGCGCCTCCTGGAGCTGGGCGCGGGCGATGGCACACTCCTGCTGCGCCTCGCCGCGATGCTGCGGCCGCCGTGGCGCGACGTCGATCTGACGCTGCTGGACCGCCTCGACTGCGTCGCGCCGGAGACGCTCGCCGCGTACGCGGCGCTGGGGTGGCGGGTTCGCGTGCTCCGTTGCGACGTCCTCGACTGGGCGGACGCCAGCGAGTCGGCGCGCTTCGATCTGTGCATCGCGAACCTGTTCCTGCATCACTTCACGGCGCAGCCACTGGAGCAACTGCTGCGCCGGACCGCCGCCGTCACGGATGCGTTCGTCGCCTGCGAGCCGCGCCGCAGCCGCTTCGCGCTCTGGGCGAGCCGGCTGGTGTTCTTTCTTGGCGCTAACGCCGTGACCCGCAACGACGCCGTTGCGAGCGTCGATGCGGGATTCGCGGGCGGCGAATTGACGGCCGCCTGGCCGCAGACGCCGCAATGGCGGCTCGACGAGCGCCTGGCATGGCCCTTCACGCATTGCTTCACCGCGCGACGGGTGTCCGCATGAGCGTCGATTGCGATGCCCTCGTGATCGGAGCGGGGCCGGCCGGGAGCGCCGCGGCCATCCTGCTCGCCGCGGCGGGCTGGCGCGTGGTTCTCGTCGAGCAACAGGCATTCCCGCGTCGCAAGGTTTGCGGAGAATGCATCGCGGCGGGGAACCTCGAGCTGCTCGATCGCCTCGGCGTAGGCGCCGAATTTCGCGCCCTGGCCGGGCCCGAGCTGCGCCGGGTCGGATGGATGAACGAGACGACCACGGTCGCGGCCGAGATGCCGGCCTGCACCAGCGGCCCGTATCCGTTCGGTCGTGCGCTCGGCCGAGAGCATCTGGATCCGCTGCTGCTGGCGCGCGCACGTGCGCTCGGCGTCACGGTGCTGCAGCCGTTCCAGGTCCGCGCCGTCTCGGGCGCGGTCGGCCGTTATTCCATCGAAGTGCAGGCTCGCGGCCAACGCGCGCAGCGACTCGAGTCACGGGTGCTCATCGATGCGCACGGCTCCTGGGAACGCGGCCCGCGCATGACCGGCGAGGAGACCGAAGAGCGCAGGCCCAACCGGGCCGGAGATCTGTTCGCCTTCAAAGCCACTTACTCGAACGCGGCGATCAGCCCGGGATTTCTGCCGGTGTTGGCACTGCGTGGCGCCTACGGCGGCATGGTGCTCGGGGAATCAGGTCGCACGACGCTCGCCTGTTGCATCCGGCGCGACGCGCTCGCCGCCTGTCGTGCGGCGGAGCCGCGGGTGACGGCCGGGCTGGCCGTGGAGGCGTATCTGCGCCGCGAGTGCGAGGGCGTGCGTCGATTGCTCGAGAGCGCGCGCCGCGAGGGTGCGTGGCTCTCCGTGGGGCCGCTGCGCCCCGGCATGCGCCTGGGCGCGCCCAATGGCGTCTTTCGGGTCGGCAACGCCGCCGGTGAATCCCATCCTTTGATCGGCGAAGGGATCAGCATGGCCTTGCAGTCCGCTGCCTTGCTCGCGCCGATATTGACGAGCCGGCCCCCGGCCTCGTTCGACGAGGAACGGGCCGCGGACGCGCACCGCCGCTATGCGGCAGCCTGGGCGTCCGCCTTCTTGCCGCGCATGCGGCTCGCGGCCGCCTACGCGCATCTGGCGATGCGTCCGCCGCTGGCACGCGCCGCCGGGGCGGTGTTGCGGCGTTGGCCGGGGCTGCTGATCACGGCGACCCGTCTCGCCGGCAAGACCCGGCGTGCGCAGACTTCACCTTTACTTCCACCGGAGCCCGCATGACGACACTCGCGATTCTGCAGGACATCTTGATCAAGGAATTCGACTTGACCCGCGAGCAGGTCGCCCCGGAGGCGTCCTTGACCGGGCTCGGTATCGACTCGCTCGACCTGCTGGAACTCATGTTCAAGATCGAGGACCGGTACAAGCTTGCGATTCGCGACGACATCCCCAGCAACTTGGAGACCGTGCAGGACGTGGCCACCTACGTTGACGGGTTGCTCGCACGCCGCGGTACACCGGTCGCCCCGGATGCCGATCTGCATGCGACGGGCTGATCATGAGACGGGTCGCGATCACGGGCATGGGCGTGCTCGCACCGCTGGGGGCCGACGTCGATGAGCTGTTCACGAGCCTGCTCGCGGGGCGCTCCGGGATCAGACGCCTGAAGGCGCCCACGTTCGATGGCTTGCGCTCCCCGATCGCCGCCGAGGTGGATTTCGATGGCGGCGCCCATTTCGATACGGCGCAGCTGCGCATGCTCGATCGCGTCAGTCAGATGGCGCTGATTGCCGCGGCGCAGGCCGTCGCCGATGCCCAACTGGATTTCGGCAGCGCCGATCTCGATCGCTGCGGTGTGAGCGTCGGTACGGGCAGCGGCGGTGCGGCGACGTCGGACGAGGGATATCACACGATCTACGCCGAGCGTTCCGATCGCGTGAAGCCGTATACGGTGCTGGCTTCCATGCACAACGCGCCCGCATCCTGGGTCGGCATCGAATATGGCTTGCGCGGTCCGAACCTCACGTTCTCGACCGCGTGTTCTTCCTCGGCCGTCGCGATCGGCGAGGCGGCACGGCGCATCGCCCACGGCGAGGTCGACCTGATGCTCGCCGGTGGGGCGGAGGCGCCGCTCTGTTTCGGGGTGCTCCGGGCGTGGGAGGCGATGCGCACGACGGCGAGCATCGATGCCCGCGACCCGGGCGCCTCCTGCAGGCCGTTCTCGGCGCAGCGTACCGGTCTCGTGCTCGGCGAAGGATCGGCATTCGTGGTGCTCGAGGAATGGCAGCGCGCGCAGGCGCGCGGCGCGCCCATCCACGCCGAACTTCGCGGCTACGGCCTGACCACGGACGCCACCCACATCACGCGCCCCAGCGTCGCCGGTCAGGCGGCGGCAATGCGGGCGGCGCTGCGCTCCGCGGGGTTTGACGGCGCGGCGATCGGTTACGTCAACGCACACGGCACGGCGACGCTGCAGAACGATCCGGTCGAGACCCAGGCGATCAAGGAGGTCTTTGGTCCTCGTTGCGCCGAACTGCCGGTCAGTTCGACCAAGTCCACGCACGGCCATTTGCTGGGCGCCGCCGGCGCACTCGAATTCGTGATCGCCGTCGGCAGTTTAGAGCGCGGGGTTCTCCCCCCGACGATGCATCTCGATGCCCCGGACCCGGCCTGCGATCTCGATTACGTCGCGGGTCGCGCACGCAGCGGCGTATCGCTGCGGGCCGTGATGTCCAATTCCTTCGCCTTCGGCGGCACGAACGCGGTGTTGATCGCGTCGGCCGCCGATTTCCATCCGGTCTGAACAGGCATGGCAGCGCGAACTGAAGGGGGGTCGACCGTGACGCGTTTCGGGGCATTCGCAAATCGGGTTTTCTCCGACGTCGAGCTGATCGCCTACGTGTTGCTCGGCGTGATGCTCGCGTTCGCCGCCATCCTCGGCATGATCGCTGCCGCCTCGTCCGCGATGGAGGCCGCGCATTCCCGCGGTGCGGCCGACTCTCTGTTGATCATGATCGACCGCTTGCTGTTCGTGCTCATGGTCATCGAGATCCTCCACACGGTGCGTGTCTCGTTTCGTTCCGGCGCGCTCGTCTGCGAGCCTTTCCTGGTCGTCGGCCTGATTGCCTCGATCCGCCGCGTGCTCGTGATCACGCTGGAGTCCTCGCACGCGAGCTCGCCGGGCAAGTGGAGCGGCGACTCGCAGGCCCTGTTCAACGCCTCGATGATCGAGCTCTCGGTGCTCGGCGGCTTGATCCTGATCATGGTCATCGCGATCGTACTGCTGCGACGGAGCGCCAGGACCACGCAAGAGACCCAGGAACCGCGCTGAGGGGTTCAGGCCCGCCCTCGGGGCAGGGATTCCAGCGCCGAGAGTATGCCGTCCGCGCCGGGATTGAGCGCGATCGGCACGACGTGACTCCAGCGGATGATTCCCTCCGCGTCGATCACGAACAATGCCCGCTCGGCGCAGCCGTCGGTGCGCCGGTAGACGCCGTAGAGGCCAGCGATCTCGCCCTTGGGTTCGAAGTCCGAGAGCAGGGGGAAATGCAGATTGCGCGCTCGGGCGTATGCCTGGTGGCACCAGATGCCGTCGACGGAAATGCCCAGCAGCTGCGCGTCGAACACGCCGAACTCAGCGCCCAATTCGTTGTAAAGCGCCAGCTGCTCGCCGCAGACCGGGCTCCAGTCGGCGGGGTAGAAAACGAGGACCACGGGCTTGCCGCGCAACTCCGAGAGCGTGACGCATGCGTCCGGCGTGCTCTGCAGCGAGAAGTCGGGAGCGCGGCTCCCGGCGGCGGGCGCCGTCGCCTCCGTCAGCGCGATGTTCATGCGGTACCGGGTCCTGGGGTGAGGGTCGTTCCAGCGCAATTCGATCTTGGCGTCGTACAGCACTGCGATCTGTGCGGCAGCGTACGCTGGCCGGCGGGATGCCCGGCCCCGACCGCGGCGCCGATGCGGATAATCCGCGCTGGTTTGCTACCATCGCGCCACGTTCGGTTCAGCTCGATCATTGCAGGAGTCATATCTCATGGAGTACCGCCGGTTAGGGGCTTCGGGTCTGCGGGTGCCCGCGCTTTCCTTCGGGACCGCCACGTTCGGCGGCGGCAACGATTTCTTCAAGGCCTGGGGGTCGACCGATGCCGCCGGCGCGACGCGCCTCGTCGATGTGTGTCTCGACCAGGGGCTCAGCTTGTTCGACAGCGCCGACGTCTACTCCGACGGACTCGCCGAGATCATTCTCGGTCGGGCGATCAAAGGGCGCCGGCATCGGGTGCTGATCTCGACCAAGGTCACGTTTCCCGTCGGGACGGGCGCCAACGAATACGGATCCTCGCGCCAGCACCTGCTCGAAGCGGTTGACAAGAGCCTCGGCCGGCTCGGCGTCGAGCACATCGACCTCCTGCAGCTCCATGGCCAGGATCTGAACACGCCGGTCGAGGAGACGCTCGCGACCTTGGAGCAACTCGTGCGCGTGGGCAAGGTCCGCTACGTCGGGGCGTCGAATTTCAGCGGCTGGCATCTGATGAAATCCCTGGCCGTCTCGGACCGCTACGGCTATGCACGCCACGTCGCGCACCAGGTGTATTACTCGCTGCTGAACCGCGACTACGAATGGGAGTTGCTGCCGCTCGGGCGCGACCAAGGGGTCGGGGCGCTGATCTGGAGTCCGCTCGGTTGGGGTAAGCTCACGGGGCGAATCCGGCGCGGGCAACCGGCCAAGCCCGGCACGCGCGCGCATGACATCGCCGGCACCGGCCCGCATTTCGAGGAGGAGCGGCTGTTCCGCATCGTCGATGCCCTGGATGCGATTGCGGGCGAAACCGGCAGGACGATCCCGCAGATCGCGCTCAACTGGCTGCTGCAGAAGCCCACCGTGGCGAGCTTGATCATCGGCGCGCGGGACGAGACGCAGCTGCGGGACAACCTCGGCGCGATCGGCTGGCAGCTGACGGGCGCCCAGGTCGCGGCGCTCGACGCCGCCAGCGACGTGCCGCCCGCTTATCCCGTCTGGCATCAGCGCGGCTTCCCGATGTTGAACGAACGCGGTTGATCGCATGACCCCGGACGGCGGCGCGGCGCGCGCGCAGGGTTTGTGGCTGGGCCTCGACACGGGAGGCACATTCACGGACGCCGTCGTGCTCGCCGACGGCCGCGAAGTCGTCGCGAGCGCGAAGGCGCTGACGACGCCATGGAATCTCGCGATCGGCCTCGGTGCGGCGATCGCCAAGGTGCTCGCGGCGCTGCCGGCGGGCATGAACAAGCGCGCCGTCGACCTCGTCTGCGTCTCGACGACGCTCGCGACCAATGCCGTCGTCGAGAATCGCTTCAGCCCGGTCTGCACCCTGGTGATCGGCTTCGACGACGCGATGGTCGAACGCTCCGGCCTGCGTCGAACGGGCGCGGGAGTCGTCGTGCGCGTCCGCGGGGGACATGGCGCTGCCGGTGACGAAAGCGAGGCACTCGACGAGGCCGCGGTGCGCGCCGCCGTGCGCGAACATGAGGGTCAGGTCGAGGCTTTCGCGGTCGCGGCGAGCTTCTCGGTCCGCAATCCCGCGCACGAGCTGCGCGCGCGCGAAATCATTCGCGCATCCTCGGCGAAGCCGGTGACCTGTGCGCACGAACTGAGCTCCAAGCTGGATGCGCCGCGCCGCGCCTTGACCGCGGCTTTGAATGCCCGTCTCACGCCCCAGATCCGTCATTTGATCGAGTCCCTCGCACGGGTTCTGGAGGCGGAGGCGATCGCCGCGCCGCTGATGATCGTCAAGGGGGACGGCTCGCTGATGAAGGCGGCGATCGCGCTCGAATATCCGGTCGAGACGATACTCTCGGGTCCGGCCGCCAGCGTCGTCGGCGCGGGTTTTCTCACCGGTCTGCAGGATTTCGTGGTCTGTGACATGGGGGGTACGACCACGGACATCGCGATCGTGTCGGGCGGTCGACCCGTGATCAGCGCCGAGGGCGCGTTGATCGGCGGCTGGCGCACGATGGTCGAGGCCGTCGACGTGCGAACGTGCGGACTGGGCGGGGACAGCGAGGTTTACTTCGACCGGCATACCGTTCTTGCCGTCGGGCCGCGCAAGGCGATGCCGCTCGGCCTGCTCGCCACGCGCTTTCCGGAGGTCCTGGTCGCGCTGCGCGCGATCGCGGAACAGGAACGTCTCCCCGATCACCCGGCGCAGTTTGCATTCCGCAATCCCGATCGCGGCGCGACGGCACATTTGTCCGCGCTCGAGCGGCGCGTCTGGGATTCTCTGGCCGCGGAGCCGAAGCCCGTCGGCGGCCTCGTTCGCAACGGCTCCGGCCTCGAGGCGCTGCGTCGAATCGCGGATGCGGGTCTCGCGACGATCGCCGCCTTCACGCCGACCGATGCGATGCACGTGCTGGGCGTGCACACGCACTGGAGCGCCGAAGCGGGCCTGCTGGGCGCCCGCATCCTTGCCACCGAGGAGCGCAACGGACGCGCGCTGCGCGCCGCGAGCGCCCCCGAGGCGATCTGCGAACGGACGTTCGAACTGGTCGTGCGCGAGACCGGGCGCGCCGTGCTCGCCGCCGTCCTCGCCCAGGACCCCGGCCTCGAGTCGCGCGACGGACACTGGGGAGTGCTCGGCGAACGACTCGTGGCCGAGATCGTCGCCGGGCGCCCATTCTCCGCGCTCGTCGATGCGCGCCTCGCCTTGTCACGGCCGCTGGTGGCGATCGGCGCTCCGGTCGGCGCGTATTATCCGCAGGTCGCGCGCCGCCTCGCCGCGCCCTTGACGATTCCGCCACACGCAGCGGTCTGCAACGCCGTCGGCGCGGTGGCGGGGGTCGTTTCGCAAACGGTCGAAGTGCTCGTCAACCAGCCGAGCTTCCAGGTCTTTCGCGTGCACGATCCGGCCGGCAGCCGCGACTACGCCGAGGCCGAGGCCGCGGTCGCCGATGCGCGCCGCGTCTCGGCGGAACTGGCGCTGGCGGCCGCCCGTCGCGCGGGCGCCGCCCACCCGCAGGTCGAGACGACGGTGACCGAGAGACTCGCGCAGGTGGGCCCCGGCACCGACTATCTTGCCGAGGCGGTGGCCCGCTCGACCGCGACCGGCAGGCCGCTCGTCGGAGTCGCGCCGCCCGCGTAGCCGCACCGGCCGCCTGGCCGCGCCGCGCGCGTAGTCGCCCCGGCCGTAGTCCTTACGTCTGTATAATCGAGGCCCGCACAGGCACCCCTCCGGAGTATTTCCCCGCATGACACAACCCGATGAGACGCTCGGCCGACGCAGCCGGCGCCGTCCCGGCGCCGCTGACAACAGTCACGCGGTGTTCGACCGCACGCGTGCCTACCGGCACCTGCGCAATCCCTTCGAGCCGCTGAGGGTGTTTTCCGACGATCAGGTCGCGGCCATGCACGATGCCGCGCTCGTGATGCTCGAGACCCAGGGCATGAAGGTGCTGTCGGAGGACGCGCGCCAGCTTTATCGCGATGCCGGCTGCGACGTCGACGCGACGACCCAGATCGTGCGCGTCGGCCGGGAACTGGTCGCCGCCTCGCTCGCCACCGCGCCCCGCGACATCACGCTGCATTCGGTCGATCCCACGCGGCACATGCCTCTGTCCGACCGACATGTGGTGTTCGCACCGACTTCGGGGCCGCCGAACATCATGAGCACGGCGAGCGGTCGGGGAGCCGGCACGCTGCAGGATTTTTGCAATCTCATGAAGCTGTGCCAAAGCTTCGAGGTCATTCACGTGCTCGGCGGCGCCACGGAACCCCAGGACGTACCGGTCAACGTCCGGCATCTCCAAGTCACGCGCGCCCAGCTCGTGCTCACCGACAAAATTCCTTTCATCTTCTCGCGCGGTCACCGGCAGGTCGCCGACAATTTCGAGCTCATCCGGCTCGCGCACGGGATCTCGGCCGACGAGTTCCGATCGCGCCCCTACACCTACACGATCATCAACACGAATTCGCCGCTGCAGCTCGACGTGCCGATGGCCGACGGCATCATCGACTTCGCGCGGGCGGGCCAGGTGCTCATCATCACGCCGTTCACGCTCGCGGGCGCGATGGCGCCGGTCACCATCGCCGGAGCGCTCACGCTCGCGCACGCCGAGGCGCTTGCCGGCCTCGTGCTCGCACAGATCGTGCGGCCCGGGGCACCGGTCGTCTACGGCAGCTTCACCTCGAACGTCGACATGAAGTCGGGATCGCCGGCTTTCGGCACGCCCGAGTACGTCAAGGCGGCCTTCGGCGCCGGCCAGATGGCGCGTTTCCTGGGCTTGCCCTGGCGCTCGTCGAATGCGACGGCCGCAAACATTCCGGACGCGCAGTCGGCCTACGAGTCGCAGATGAGTCTGTGGGGCGCGCTGTTCGGCGGGTGTAATTTCATCCTGCACGCGGCCGGTTGGCTGGAGAGCGGACTGACGACCAGCTACGAGAAGTTCATTCTCGACATCGAGATGCTGCAGATGTTCGCCGAGGTGTTCCAGCCCGTCGGTGCGGCAGCCTCCGACATCGCGCTCGACGCGGTGCGCGAGGTGGGGGCGGGCGGCCACTTCTTCGGCTGCGCCCACACGATGGAGCGTTATCGCAGTGCCTTCTACGCTCCGCTGGTCTCCGATTGGCGCAACTACGGAAGCTGGGCCGAGGACGGTGCGAAGACCGCCACCGAACGCGCGAGCGCGATCTGGCGGAACACGCTCGCCTCCTATGTCGCACCGACCCGGGAGGCAGCGGTCGTCGAGGCGATCGACGACTTTGTCGCACGTCGCAGTTCCGAGGGTGGGGCCCCGCCCGTCACGTGATCGTGTCGCGTCTGGATACACTCGCGTCGCGATAGTACAAGTCTCTGCCCCGACGGGGACTTAACATGCACCGTTGGTTGGACGATGTAAGTTGCCGTCGCGCCTGGAAAATCATCGCGCGACGCGAACTCGCGAGCACGGCGCTCGAACACGCTTTGGAGAGTTATAGATGTCGGAGCCTACCGGGGATGACTTTGATCTCGCCTCACTCAATGACGAGGAGCTGACCGAGCAAGTCCATGACGATCTCTACAACGGCCTGAAGAGCGAAGTGGAGGAGGCGACGCGCATTTTCCTGCAGCGTGGCTGGTCGGCGGAGCGGGTTCTCAACGACGCGTTGGTGGAAGGTATGCGCATCGTCGGCATCGACTTTCGCGACGGTATCCTGTTCGTACCCGAGGTGCTCCTCGCCGCGAACGCGATGAAGGGGGGCATGGAGATCCTGCGTCCGCTGCTTGCGGAGACCGGTGTCGAACCGATCGGCAAGATCGTGATCGGCACGGTCAAGGGCGACATCCACGACATCGGCAAGAATCTCGTGTCGATGATGCTCGAAGGCGCGGGCTTCGAAGTCATCGACCTCGGCATCAACAATCCGGTCGAGAAATTTCTCGACGCGATCGCCACGCACAAGCCGGACATCCTCGGGATGTCGGCCTTGTTGACCACGACGATGCCCTACATGAAAGTCGTCATCGACACGCTCAAGGAGCGCGGTATCCGTGACGATTACATCGTGCTCGTCGGCGGGGCCCCCCTCAACGAGGAATTCGGCAAGGCCGTCGGCGCGGACGCGTACTGCCGCGACGCGGCCGTCGCGGTCGAGACCGCCAAGGGTTTGCTCGCGGCACGGCGGGCGGGCGCCGCGGCGCATTGAGGGCCGCGTGAGCGGCGCGCAAGATCGCATGCGTCTGCTGGTCATCGCCTGCGGCGCTCTCGCCCACGAGATCGTGGCGCTGAAGCGCGCGAATGCCTGGGATCTCCTCGACGTGCGCTGCCTGCCCGCGGAGCTGCACAACCGGCCCGAACAGATTCCGGGCGCGGTACGCACGGCGATCCGAGCCGCTAGAAAAGACTACGACTCGATCTTCGTCGCCTACGGCGACTGCGGCACGGGCGGATTGCTCGATGCGGTCCTGGATCAAGAGCGCGTCGAACGCCTGCCTGGCGCCCATTGCTACGAATTTTTCGCGACGGGTCCCGTATTCGCGGCCCTGGCCGATGCCGAGCCCGGAACCTTTTATCTGACCGACTTCCTGCTGCGTCATTTCGAGCGGCTCGTGATCCGTGGCTTGGGTCTCGATCGGCACCCCGAATTGTTCGGCGCTTACTTCGGTCATTATCGCAAGCTCGTGTATCTCGCACAGGCGCCGGGACCGGATGCCGTCGAGGCGGCGCGCGCGATTGCGGCGAGAATGGCGCTGGTCTTCGACCATGTCCCTACCGGATACGGGCAGCTCGCGGGAAGTCTCGCGGCCGCCGTGCGCAGCAGCGCCGCGGGGGAGACCTTCGTACCGGTTGGCGAGGTCGCAAGGGGACCGACATGGCTCAGCTGATCGTCATTTCCTGGCGCGACATTCCCGCCCAGGTCATCGTCAAGCGCGGGCGCGAGTCTGCGAAAATTCAGCTCTCGCAACGCTTCCAGGAAGCCGTCGACCGCGCCGCGATGCGCGCCGGCAAGGGCAGCTCCGACGCCTACCTCGCGGACTGGCAGCGCAGCCCGCCCCGCGCCGTGTCCGACGATCTGCAGGCCGAAGCCAGCGCCGAAGCGGCGCGACTCGAAGCAAAATTCACCGACGCCGACCTCGAGCGCCTGATCCGCGCGAAGGGCGTGGACGAGACGGCGCGGCCCGATGCCGCGGCCGGCGATCCGCCGCCCGCCGCCGGTTCGCCCTGATGCTCGCCTTGCGGCTGTGGTCGGTGCGTCACGCGCGCGGCCTGAATGCGTTCTATCGCAGCTTCGAGAACCTGCTCGTGCGCGCAAGTCCCCTGCTGCGGGCCTTCGGCTACGATCGCCTCGAACGCCCCGTCGCCGGCGTGGAACGGGCCGTGAAGGGCCTGTTGTTCGATTGCCGCATGTGTGGACAGTGCGTGCTGAGCTCTACGGGCATGTCCTGCCCGATGAATTGTCCGAAGACCTTACGCAACGGTCCCTGCGGCGGCGTGCGCGCCGATGGCAACTGCGAGGTGAAGCCGGACATGCGCTGCGTCTGGGTGGAGGCCTACCGGGGCGCCGAACGCATCCCTGGCGGCGTTGCCGCGATGGGCGAGGTGCAATTCGCCGTCGATCAACGCCTGCAGGGGCGCTCCTCGTGGCTGCGCGTCGTCCGCGAGCGCACCGAACCCGCGATGTCAGCCGCAACCGCGAGCGCGGCGCCATCGACCGCGAGCAAGGCGCCATCGACCGGGGGCAAGGGGCGATGAGATTCGACGACGAACCGGTCCCGGGCTATCCGCTGCCCATTTTGCCGGGGCACGTCTCGCCGGGCCGATTCGAGCGGGTGTTGCGCGCGGGCGGCTTCGCCGTCACGACCGAGCTCGCACCGCCGGATTCCGCCGATCCGCAGGAGGTCTTCGCGCGCGCCCATGTCTTCGACGGGTTCGTCGATGCGATCAACGCGACCGACGGCAGCGGCGCGAATTGTCACATGTCGAGTCTCGCGGTCTGCGCGCTGCTGACCCGGATCGGTTACGCGCCGATCATGCAGATTTCCTGCCGCGACAAGAATCGCATCGCCATCCAGGGCGACATCCTCGGCGGCGCCGCCATGGGGGTGTGCAACATGCTGTGCCTGACCGGCGACGGCGTGCAGGCGGGGGATCATCCCCAGGCCAAGCCCGTATTCGACCTCGACTGCGTCTCGCTGCTCGAGATCGCGCGCACTTTGCGCGACGATCATCATTTTCAGAGCGGTCGCAAGATCAGCTTCGCGCCGCGGGTATTTTTCGGTGCGGCCGAGAATCCGTCCGCGCTGCCGCACGCCTGGCGCGCTCAGCGCCTCGCGAAGAAGGTGGCGGCCGGCGCTCAGTTCATCCAGACCCAATACGTCTATGAACCGGCGCTGCTGCGTGAATTCCTGAGCCAGGTCGCCGACCTGGGGCTGTCCGACAAGGTCTACGTTCTTGCCGGCGTGGGGCCTCTGCGCTCGGCGAAGACCGCCGAATGGATGCGCAAGAACGTGCCCGGCATGCACGTGCCGGATGCGCTGATCGCGCGCCTCAAGGGCGCGCAGGATCAGGCGCGCGAAGGCCGCAATATCTGCGTCGAGCTGATCCAGGAAATCCGTGCGATGCCCGGCGTCAGCGGGGTCCACATCATGGCGTATCGCCAGGAGGAGTCGGTCGCCGAGATCGTCGATCGCTCCGGTGTTCTGCAAGGTCGCGTCTGCTGGTACCCCGGCCGCGACACCTCATCCATTCCCGAAAGGACAGCACTATGACCGACACCGTGATCAGTTCCGCGACCAAGGAGGTCGTGATCGGATTCGACCGTCCGTTCGTCATCATCGGCGAGCGTATCAATCCCACGGGCAGAAAGATTCTCGCCGCGGAGATGGCCGCGGGCGATTTCAGCCGCGTCGAAGCCGACGCCCGCGCCCAGGTCGCGGCGGGCGCGCACATGCTGGACGTCAATGCGGGGATCCCGCTCGCCGACGAGCCCGCGATCCTCGCGCGCGCGATCCAGCTCGTGCAATCGATCACCGACGTGCCCCTCTGCATCGACTCCTCGATCGTCGCCGCGCTCGAGGCCGGACTCGCCGTCTACAAAGGCAAGCCGCTGGTCAACTCCGTGACCGGTGAGGACGAGCGCCTCGAGGCGGTGTTGCCGCTGGTCAAGAAATACGGCGCCGCCGTGATCGCGATATCGAACGACGAAACCGGCATCTCCGAGGATCCGGACGTGCGTTTCACGGTGGCGCGGAAGATCGTCGAACGGGCCAGCGATTACGGCATCCCCGCGAGCGACGTCGTCGTCGATCCGTTGGTGATGCCCATCGGCGCGATCAATCAGGCGGGCGTGCAGGTGATGCGTCTCGTGCACCGGCTGCGCACCGAATTGAAGGTCAACACGTCGTGCGGCGCCTCGAACGTGAGCTTCGGGCTGCCGAACCGCCACGGCATCAACAGTGCGTTCCTGACCATGGCGATCGGGGCGGGCATGACCTCGGCGATCACCAATCCCCTGCACGAGGAGACCATCAAGGCCGTCATGGGCGCGGACGTCATGATGGGGCACGACCCGGATTGCGCACGCTGGATCCGTCGCTTCCGCGAAGCTCCCGCGCCCGGTCTCAACGCTTCCGGCGAGGCGCCGCGCGGCCGGCGCGAGGGCGGCCACCGGCGCCGCCCCGCCTGAGTGATCCGATGAGCAATTCACCGGGCATTGTGAATGCGGCGAGCCTTGCGCCCGCCGCGGAGGCGGGCGTGGCGGCATCCGCGGCGACGCGCGAAGCGCTCGTCGTGTTCACGCCCTCGGGCAAGCGCGGCCATTTCCCCGTGGGTACGCCCCTGCTGCAGGCCGCGCGCAGCCTCGGCGTCGACATCGACTCGGTGTGCGGCGGCCGCGGTCTCTGCGGGCGCTGTCAGGTGCTGGTCGCCGAAGGGGAATTCGCCAAGCATGGCGTGAGCTCGAGCGCCGCCAGTCTCTCGCCGCTCAGCGAGCCGGAGCGGCGTTTCTCGCGCCGGGCCCCGCTCGCGACGGGACGTCGGCTGTCCTGCTCCGCGCGGCTCGAGGCGGACGTCGTCATCGACGTGCCGGAGAGCAGCCAGGTCCACCGCCAGGTCGTGCGCAAGGAAGCCGACGCGCACGTCATCGAACTCAATCCGGTCGTGCGCCTCCATTACGTGCAGGTGCGCGAGCCCGACATGCACGATCCGAGCGGCGATCTGCGCCGTCTCTACGATGCGCTGAGGACGGAATGGGGACTCGAGCACCTCGCGACCGATTTGTCCGTGTTGCAGACTCTCCAGCCGACGCTGCGCGCGGGCTCCTGGGCGGTCACCGTCGCGGTCCACGCGGGCAGGCAGATCATCGCGGTCTGGCCGGGCCTGAAATCCCAGATTTACGGCCTCGCCGTGGACATCGGTTCCACGACGATCGCCGCGCATCTTTGCGACCTGGTCAGCGGCGAGGTGGTCGCCTCGGCCGGTCTCATGAACCCGCAGATCCGATTCGGCGAGGACCTGATGAGCCGGGTTTCGTACTCGATGATGAACCCCGGCGGTGCCGCGCTGATGAGCGCCGCGGTGCGCGAGGCCCTCTGCACGCTCGCCGCGGACGTGGCCAAGAGCGCCGCGATTTCGCCCGAGGACATCCTCGAGGCGACCTTGGTCGGCAACCCGATCATGCATCATCTGGTGCTCGGCATCGATCCGGTGGAGCTCGGCGGCGCGCCATTCGCGCTCGCGACCGATATGTCGATGGCGTTACGCGCGAGCGCGATCGACCTCGTGCTGCATCGTAACGCCCGCGTCTACGTGCTGCCCTGTATCGCCGGCCACGTCGGCGCCGATGCGGCCGGCATGGTGCTCGCCGAGCGGCCGGATACGGGCGAGGCGACGACGCTGCTCGTCGATGTCGGCACGAACGCGGAGATCGTGCTCGGCAATCGCGACCGGCTCGTCGCCTGCTCCAGCCCGACCGGCCCTGCCTTCGAGGGCGCGCAAATCAGCTGTGGCCAGCGCGCCGCCCCCGGGGCGATCGAGCGGGTGCGAATCGATCGAGAGACCCTCGAACCGCGCTACAAGGTGATCGGCTGCGATCTGTGGTCGGACGAGCCCGGGTTTCCCGCCGCGACCGCCGCCACCGGCATCACGGGCGTCTGCGGCTCCGGCATCATCGAGGTGGTCGCGGAGATGTATCTCGCGGGGGTCATCAACCAGGACGGCGTCGTCGATGGCCGGCTCGCGCAGCGATCGCCGCGCATCGTCGTCAACGGCCGCACCTTCGCCTACGTGCTGAGCGCGCCGGGCGCCGCGGTCGAGATGAAAATCACGCAGAACGACGTGCGCGCGATTCAACTCGCCAAGGCCGCGCTCTACGCGGGCATTGCCTTGTTGATGGAGCGCCTCGGCATCACGCGCGTCGACCGGATCCGGCTCGCCGGCGCTTTCGGCAGCCACATCGACGTCAAGTACGCGATCATTCTCGGCATGGTGCCCGACTGCGATCTCGCCCAGGTGCGGTCGGCCGGCAACGCCGCCGGGACCGGCGCGCGCATCGCGCTGCTCGACGAGACTTCACGCGGCACGATCGAGGGCCTCGTGCGGCGGATCGAGAAAATCGAGACGGCGATCGAACCGCGCTTCCAGCAGCTGTTCGTCGAGGCGATGGCGATCCCGCACAAGACCGCCGATTACAGCGAGTTGCGCAAGGTCGTCGATCTGCCGCCGCCGAAGGAGTCCTCGAGCCAGAGCGAAACCCGGGGACGGCGGCCGAGACGCGGCTGAGACCACGCGGCTGCTCGGGGCGTCGCCGAGGCGGTATCAGGCGGTGGCGATCCGCATCAGGTTCGTCGTGCCCGCGCTGCCGAAGGGCATCCCGGCAAGGGCGACGATGAATTGGCCCGCCGCGGCGAAGCCTTCGCGGCGCGCGATTTCGCAGGCCACCGCGGTCATCTCGTTGACGTCGGTGACGCCTTCGATTCGGACGGAATGGATTCCCCAAACGAGCGTCAAGCGGCGGGCCGTCGCGACGATCGGCGTCAGGCTCAGCACCGGTGATTCGGGCCGCTCGCGCGCGGCGCGCAAGCTCGTGTGACCGGTCCGGGTGTAGCAAACGATGGCCGCGGCATGCAGCATCGCGACGGCGCAGCGCACGGCGCTGCAGACCGCATCGGCGACGTCGGCCTGACGCTCGGGCGGGTGCGAGGCATTGATGACTTTGCGGTAGGTCGGATCGCTTTCGACCTGCGCGATGATCCGGTTCATCATGCTGACCGCTTCGACGGGGTATTTTCCCGACGCGGACTCGGCCGAGAGCATGACGGCGTCGGCTCCATCGTAGACCGCGGTCGCGACGTCGGAAGCTTCCGCCCGGGTGGGTACGGGACTCTCGATCATCGATTCCAGCATCTGCGTGGCCACGACCACGGGCTTGCCCATCTCGCGACAGACCCGCACGATCCGCTTCTGGATGGCCGGGACCTGTTCCGCCGGCATCTCCACGCCGAGATCGCCACGCGCCACCATGACCGCGTCCGAGGCCGCAACGATTTCTTCGAGCCGGGCGATCGCGGCGGGTTTCTCGAGCTTGGACAGGATCGCGGCCCGGCCTGCGACGATCGCGCGTGCCTCGTGAACGTCCTCGGGCCGCTGGACGAAGGACAGCGCGATCCAATCGGCACCGAGTTCGAGGGCGAGGCCAAGATCCCGACGATCCTTCTCGGTCAGCGCCGTCAGCGGCAAGACCACGTCCGGAACGTTGACGCCTTTATTCGCCGACAGGCGGCCGCCCACGAGCACGCGGGTCTCGGCAAAATCCGCGCCGCAGCGCTCGACCACGAGGCGCAGGCGGCCATCGTCGAGCAGCAATTCGGCGCCGGGCTGGAGGACGGCGAAGATCTCCGGGTGCGGCAGGCCGGCGCGTTGCGCGCTGCCGGGCATCGGGTCCAGATCGAGCCGAAACGAGTGGTCCGCCGTCAGTTGGACGGAGCCTTCCGCGAAGCGACCGACGCGCAGCTTCGGGCCCTGGAGGTCGGCGAGGATTCCGATCGGTCGGCCGGTCTCGCGCTCCAGGTCGCGCAGCAAACTGAAGCGCGCGCGGTGGTCGTCGGCCGTGCCATGGCTGAAATTGAGGCGGAAGACATCGACGCCCGTCAGGAACAGTCGCCGTACGACCTCCACCGAGGAACTCGCGGGACCCAGGGTTGCGACGATCTTTGCGTTGCGGTTCCGGCGTAGATTCATTGTTGGAGCGAGAGTTTATACGTTCGAGTCGGGTGTCGCCGCCTTTTTCTTCGCGATGAACTCGAGCATCGCCTCGTCCAGCGGGGGTGCGACGTATTCGGCAAGCTGCTTCTTCCAGAGCGCGTTGGCCCTCTTGGTCATGTCGGTCCCGCCTTCGGCCTCCCACTGCTCGTAGCTGTTATTGTCGGCGAGCGGTGAACGGTAGAAGGCGTTCTCGAAGTTCGCCTGCGTGTGGGCGCAGCCGAGGAAGTGCTTGCCCGGGCCGACTTCGCGCATCGCATCGATGGCCTGACCGTTGGGCGACAGATCGATGCCCTCGAGCAGCGTGTGCATCATGCCCGCCTGGTCGACGTCCATGACGAATTTCTCGTAACCCATCGCGAGGCCGCCCTCGAGCCAACCCGCGGTGTGCAGCACGAAGTTGACGCCCGCGAGGCAGGTCGGCAACAGGGTGTTGGCCGATTCGAAGGCCGCTTGCGCATCGGGAATCTTGGAGGCGCAGAGGCTGCCGCCCGAGCGGAAGGGAACCCCCAGCCGGCGCGCGAGCGCCGCCATCGCGTACAGCACCAAGGCCGGTTCGGGCGTGCCGAAGGTGGGGGCACCCGACTGCATCGAGATCGAAGAGGCGAAACTGCCGAGTACCACGGGCGCGCCCGGGTTGATCAACTGGACGAAGGCCATGCCCGCGAGCGCCTCGGCCAGGGTTTGTGCGACCGTGCCGGCGACGGTGACCGGCGACATCGCGCCGGCCAGGATGAACGGGGTGATGATCGTCGCCTGATTGGCGCGCGCGTAGACCTTGGCGGCCCCGAGCATGGTCGCGTCGAAGGTCATCGGAGAATTCACGTTGATCAGGTTGATGATCGTGGTCTTGGGGCGACCAGTCAGGGGGTCGATCAGTTCGTCGGCGAACACGATGTTCGCGAGGTCGACCGAGTCCTGCGCACGCTCCGGTGCCGTGACCGAGCCCATGAACGCCTTGTCGCTGTACTTGAGATGGCTGTAGACCATGTCGAGGTGGCGCTTGTTGACCGGCAGATCCACGGGCTCGCAAATCGTGCCGCCGGAGTGATGCAGCGAGTTCGCCATGTAGGCGAGCTTGACGAAATTTCGGAAATCTTCGATGCGGGCGTAGCGCCGGCCCTCGTCCAGGCTGCGGACGAACGGCGAACCGTAGGCCGGCGCGAACACGGTGTTCTTGCCGCCGATCCGCACGTTGCGCGCCGGATTGCGCGCGTGCTGCGTGAACTCACGCGGCGCAGAGCGCTGCACCAGACTGCGGCACATGCCGCGCGGGAAATGCACTCGCTCGCCCTGAACGTCCGCACCCGCGTCTTTCCAGATCGCCAAGGCCTCGGGATCGTCGCGAAAGTCGATTCCGATCTCCTCGAGGATCGTGTCCGCGTTCTGCTCCAGGGTGACGAGACCTTCCTCGCCGAGCACTTCGTAGTAAGGCACTTTGCGGGTGATGTAGGGGATCGAGGAGGCTGCGCGCGCGGCGCGGGAGGCCCTTTTTGCGTCGCGTCCGTTCGGACGCCGGGCACGAGTCGGTTCGGCGGTTAGTTGCTCGTCCATCGTGGTGCTCCGCGGGGGTGACCCCGTCGTTTTTGGTGTGTCGCGAGACGCGTCATGACGTTGAGACGGAGTATGGTCACTGCGGCGGCGGCCGGCTGATCCGTTTGCGTCATGAACTTGTCTCGCAGCGCCATAGAGCCGCGAGCTTCAAGGGCCGTTCCGCCGCGTTGGGCGGCGGAACGGTGCGCGAGCCCGGGTTACCCCGAGAACCCGCCCGAGGGGATCAAGGCTTCTTCAGGGCATCCTTCACGCCGCCGACGGCGTTCTGCAGTTTGCCGCTGGCCTTGTCGGCCTTGCCTTCGCTGGTCAGCTTGGCATCCCCCAGGATCTTGCCGGCCGCCTCTTTGGCGCCGCCCTTGACCTGCTTCGCCGAACCTTCGATACGATCTTTATCCATGGCATGCTCCTCGTTGTCATTGAAAACCAGCGTGGCCAGTATCCCAGGGACGTGCCGCGGTGCGTAGCGGAAGGAGGAGACAATCGGCGTCAGTCGCTGTCTGACGGGAGATCCTTCAAGGCGCGCCGCCGTCGCGCCGCGATCAAGCCGCGCAGCACGAGTCCGCTGTGCTCCCGAATCACGCGCTTGAGCAGCGCCGAGCGCTGGGATTCGCCATGCCGCCCCCGGGACGAGCCCGACAAATTGCGTCGCATCATTGCGAACGACAAGACCTGCGCGTCGAGGCTCATTTCGCGTATCCGGCACTCGGGCGCACTCGCCGCGACTCCGCTCAATCGCCCGATGATCGCGGTTTGGACGCGCAGGATGCGCCGCGTGCTCCGGTGCGAAGCGGCGTGCTCGCCCGCGACGAGCGGCACCCAGCGCTCGTCCGTGCCGTGGAGACCGTCGATCAGTCCGATCTGGATATCGCAAAATGCCCCGATCAGACTGCGATCGGTCGCCTCGCGGCGTAACAATCGCTCCGTCGCCGTGACCGGCGCCTCCACGCTGTTCCAGAGGCGCGCGGCGACATCGCGCGCACAGGCCCGATAGAGGCCCTGCTTGTCGTTGAAATAATATTGCAGCGACGGGGCGCTCAATCCGGCCGCCGCGGCGATCTCGCGCGTCGATGCGCCGTCGAATCCGCGGTTGCCGAACAACTCGATTCCGGCGGCGATCAGCCGCGCACGGGTTTCCTCGCCGCGCAGATACGCTTTCGTCGCGTCGTAACGCAGTCGCGTCTTCGTTCGATGGCGCGCCGGGCGCTTCATCCGCGCGAGTATAGAGAGCACTCCGGGGATCTTCCATACGGAATAATTTGCAAAGAGTTTTCCAAAACCTTGTAGTTGTTCCAATCGATCGAAGATCCATTTGACAGATCCATTTCCCGGGCTATAAGTGAATCCGTCGCAGAGAACGCTTCTGTCCACGAGGAGTCCGTATGTCGTTCGATGAGCCTGGAGATCGCGGATCCGAGTCGGACGAAGCACGCAGCGAAGGCGGCAGCGCGCAGGCCGGCGACGCGCAGAGCAGCGAGAAAAGGGACGACAAGGGCGGCGACAAGGGTGCCGAGAAGAACGGCGGCAAGGCTGCCGACAAGGACGGTGACCACGGCAAGGACGGCAAAGGCAAAGACGGGGACGACGAGCAGTCGAAGAAGCCCCGCAGCAAAACTCCCTTGATCATCGTCGGTGTGATCGTCGTCGTCGCGGCGATCGTGGCGTTCATCGTCTGGTTCGCGGATCGAAACCAGGTATCGACCGACGATGCGTACACCGACGGCAACGTGATCACGATGGTCCCCAAGGTCGCCGGTTACGTCGTCGGTCTGTACGTAGATGACAACAGTCTGGTGAAGAAGGGCGACCTGTTGTTGCGCATCGATCAGCGCGACTACCGCACGGTGCAGGCGGCGGACCAGGCCGCGCTCGACCTGGCGCAGGCGCAGTTGAAGTCCGCTCAGGATGCGCTGCGGATCGCGCGCATCCAGTATCCCGCGCAGCTGCTTTCAGCCGAAGCGCAGCAGCGGTCGGCGGCTGCGGCGCTCGCCGATGCGAACGCGTCGTACGCCCGCCAACACGAGGTCGATCGGCGCGCGACCACGCAGGAGAGCATCGACCAATCGACGAGCCAGCAACAAAACGCGCTCTCCAGCTTGCAGAGCGCGAAGGCGCAAGTCGCGGTCGCCCGGCTGATCCCCGAGCAGGTGTCCCAGGCCGAGGCAACCGTCGCGCAGCGCAAGGCCCAGGTCGAACAAGCCCGGGCGCAACTCGATCAGGCGAACCTGAATCTTGGCTATACGGAGATCCGCGCGCCCTCGGATGGCTTCATCACGATGCGCAGCGCCCAACTCGGCGGCTACCTCGCCGCGGGTCAGACCATGTTCATGATCGTCACGCCCGAGGTCTGGGTCACGGCGAACTTCAAGGAGTCGCAGCTCGGTCGCATGCGTCTCGGCGACGCGGTCGACATCGAGATCGACGCCTACTCCGCCGTCAAGCTGCAGGGCCACGTGCAGAGCATTCAATACGGCACGGGCGCGCGCTTCTCCGCCTTCCCGGCCGAGAACGCGACCGGCAATTTCGTGAAGATCGTCCAGCGCGTGCCCGTCAAGATCGTCATCGACAAGGGTCTCGACCCGGACCGGCCGCTGCCTCTCGGCCTGTCGGCGGAGCCGGTGGTGCACTTTCCGTGAGCGAACCCGCACCGCCGAACCCCGACAGCGACTGGCGTCCCGCGGGCAATCCCTGGCTGATCGCGGTCGTCGTGACGCTGGCGGCGTTCATGGAAGTGCTCGATACGACCATCGTCAACGTCGCCCTGCCGCATATCGCCGGCACCTTGTCGGCGAGCTACGACGAGGCGACCTGGTGCCTGACGTCGTACCTGGTGTCGAACAGCATCGTGCTGCCGATTTCGGGCTTTTTTGCCAAGCTGCTGGGCCGCAAGCGCTACTTCGTGATCTGCATCGCCGCCTTCACGGTCTGCTCGTTTCTCTGCGGCATTTCCACCAGTCTGCCGCAGCTGATCATCTTCCGCGTGCTCCAGGGGTTCTTCGGCGGCGGCCTGCAGCCGAATCAGCAGTCGATCATCCTCGATACGTTTCCGCCGGAGCAGCGCGGCCGCGCGTTTTCCTTGACGGCCGTCGCGACCGTCGTTGCGCCGGTATTCGGCCCGACGATCGGCGGGTGGATCACCGACAACTTCAGCTGGCGATGGGTGTTCCTCATCAACGTGCCGATCGGCGTGCTCACGACCTTCGCGGTCCTCAGTCTCGTCGAGGACCCACCCTGGGTGAAACGGCAGCCCAACGTCTCCGTCGATTACATCGGCATCGGACTGATCGCCCTCACGTTCGCCTCCTTCCAAATCATGCTCGACCGAGGGGAGGACGCCGATTGGTTTTCCTCGACGTTCATCCGCTGGGCGGCGGCGATTGCCGCGACCGCCGCCGCGACCGCCGTCGCCTGGCTGCTGTACTCGCGCAAACCGGTCGTCGACATCCGCGTGCTCAAGGACCGCAATTTCGCACTGGGCTGCTGCGCGATCGCGAGCTTTGCGATGATCTTGTACGGCAGCGCCGTGCTGATTCCGCAGCTGGCGCAGCAGCATCTCGGCTACACGGCGCTGCTGGCCGGCCTCGTGCTGAGTCCCGGCGCGCTCGGGATCATCTTTTTGATTCCCATCATCAGCATCGTCATGAACTACGTGCAAACACGCTATCTGCTCACGCTCGGGTTCACGGTGCTCGGTTCGGCCATGCTGCTCTCGCGCCTGATTCCACCCGACATCAATTTCGGCACGCTCGTCCTGATCCGTGCGGCGCAGTCCTTGGGGATAGGTTTCTTGTTCGTGCCCACGAGCGTGCTCGCCTATCAGACCATTCCGCAGCGCATGCAGGGGGATGCCACGGCGCTGTTCACGATGTTCCGCAACGTCGCCGGCTCGATCGGCATTTCCGTGTCGACCGCGGCGATCACGACGCGTACCCAGGTCCACATGGCCTATTTATCTTCGCAACTGTCGCAGGCGAGTCCGCCGGTCCGGGGCTTGTTGAATCAGTTGGCGACCGCGATCAAGAACCTCGGCACCGTGGCCGGTGATGCCACCCAGGCGGCGATGCATCAGACTTATTCGATTCTGATGGAGCAGGCCTCGTTTCTTGCCTACAAGGACGTGTTCCTTTACTGCGCCTTCCTCGCCTTCGGTTTCGTGCCGCTGACGTTCCTGTTCTCCCCGGTCAAGGCGAAGCGCAAGGCGGGTGCCGAATGAAGACGGGGCACTATGGGCGCCTGCGCGCCTGCGCGGCCGCGGTGATCGCCGCCTTGCTAGGATCCGCCTGCGCAGTCGGCCCCAACTTCGCACCTCCCCACGAGCCGGTGCCCGATCACTACGCCGGCACCGTCCGCGCCAACGCCGGCACCGCCGGCGACACAGGCGGAACAACCGCCGCGGCGACGCCCAGGGCGGAGGAGGGTTCGGAACCGGATTCGTTCTGGTGGAGACAGTTCCACGACCCGGATCTCGATCGCCTGGAGCAAGAAGCCGTCGCCGGTAATCTGGACCTCAAAACCGCCTATCTGCGGATCGTCGAGTCGCGGCTGCAGGTGCTGTCCGCGCGGGCGCAAGGCCTGCCCAGTCTCAATGCCAGCGCGAGCTTCGAACGCGAACAGCTCGGACTCGCCGGCATCCTCAAGACGCAGGGCATCAGCACCGGTCCCACGACCTCGGCGAGCACGCAACAGCTGATCAAGGGTCTCGAGGCGCCGGTGAACATCTATCAGCTGGGCTTCGATGCCTCCTGGGAACTGGACTTGTTCGGCAAGGTGCGACGGAACGTCGAAGGTGCCGAGGCCCAGAGCGCCGGGCAGATCGAATCGCGCAACGATCTTCTCGTGTCGCTCGCCGCCGAGGTGGCACAGACGTATTTTCAGCTGCGCGCGGGCCAGGTTCAGCGGCAGATTTCGCTCGACTTGATCGCGGCCCAGCGCGAGCAGCTCAACCTGATCGAGAGCCGGTTCCAGCACGGACTCACGGGCGAGGCGGACGTGGCGAGCGCCCGAGGGCAGCTTGCGAGCCTGGAGGCGCAACTGCCGCCTCACGAACAGACCATCGCCACGTCGAAACATGCGCTCGCCGTGCTGACGGGCAGGCAGCCCGAGGAACTCGACTCCGAATTCGACGACGCGCCCGGATTGCCGAATCCGCCCGCGACGGTGCCGGTCGGACTGCCCTCGACGCTCGCGCGGCGCCGCCCGGACATTCGACAGGCGGAGGACACGCTCCATGCCGCGACCGCGCAGATCGGGGTGGCCGTCGCCTCGTTCTATCCCGACGTGTCCTTGTCGGGCACTTATGGCCTGCGCAACACCGGCACTCGGTACCTGACCGATTGGTCCAGCAACTTCTACACGTTCGGACCCAAGGTCTCGATACCGATCTTTCAGGGCGGATCCCTCGTCGCGAACGTCCGCCTGTCGCGTGCCCAGGCCGCGGAGGCGGCGTTCAATTATCGCAAGACCGTGCTGACCGCTTTGCAGGACATCGAAGATGGTCTCACGAGTCTGCAAACCGACGCCGCACGCTGCGCATCCCTGCGCGAGACCATCGGCGCGGATCAGCGCGCCGTCGACATCGACACCAATGCGTATTCGCACGGGATCTTGACGTACATCAACGTGCTCACGGCCCAGGTCCAAGTCGAGCAGGCGCGCGAGCAGCTGGCCGAGGCGCTGCTGACGCAGAGCACCGACCTCGTCAAACTCTACAAGGCACTCGGCGGCGGCTGGGAAAATGCGCCCAAGGTCGCATCGGACGCGAATGACCCTCGAGACACGAAAGGCCCGTGAGATGAGCAGACTGGGCGCGTGCGCGGGGATCCTGGGGCTGCTGGTCGTGATCGCGGCCGTGGCCCAGGCCGGCCCGACGTCGGGGTCGACTGTTCTGGCGGAAGGGGTGGACGTCGTGACTTATCACAACGATGCCTTGCGCACGGGACAGAACCTCGCCGAACACCGGTTGACCCCGACGAACGTCGCACCGCCGACCTTCGGCCTGCTGCGCACGCTGCCGGTCGACGGCAAGGTCGATGCACAGCCGCTGGTCTTGCACGATTACCCGATGTCCGATCAGCGGCGTCACGAGGTCGTGTTCGCGGCCACGGAGCATGCGAGCGTCTACGCCTACGATCCAAACACGGGTGCCCGCCTGTGGCAGGTCTCCCTGCTGCCGCGGGGTGAGAGCCCGAGCGACGCGCGCGACTGCAATCAGGTGATGCCGGAGATCGGCGTCACCGCCACGCCCGCGATCGATCGCGACGCCGGTCGGTTGTTCGTCGTCGCCATGTCGAAGGACGGTGCGGGACGATACCATCAGCGGCTGCACGCCCTGAGCCTCGCCTCCGGTGCCGAACTGGAACCGGCGGTCGAGATCCGCGCGTCGATTCCGGGGAGCGGCGCGCCGGCCACGCGCGATGGACGCCTCGTGTTCGAACCGGGTCAATACAAGGAGCGATCCGCCTTGCTGCTCGACCACGGCGTCGTCTACACGTCCTGGGCCTCCCATTGCGACAAGGGCAACTACACCGGCTGGATCATTGCCTACGCCGCCGAGGATCTGCACCAGACCGCGGTGTTCAACACCGAGCCCAGTGGCGCGCGGGGAGCGGCTCAAGGTGAAGCCTCGTTCTGGAATTCGAACTCCGGGCCGGCCGCGGACGCCTCGGGGACCCTTTTCGTGATGACCGCAAACGGCGTATTCGACACGCGATTGACACCGGCGGGGTTTCCACAGGGCGCGGACTACGGCAACTCGATCCTCGCGTTGTCGCGCACCGGCGGCGGTGGCTTGCGGGTGAGCGACTACTTCACGATGTTCGACGCGAATCGGGAAAGCGATCGCGACGTCGATCTCGGTTCCGGAGGATTGTTGTTGTTACCCGATCAGCGGGACGCGACCGGTAGGGCACGCCACCTCGCCGTCGGCGCCGGCAAGGATCGCAACATCTACGTGGTCGATCGCGACTCCCTCGGCAAATTCGCTCCCGATGGCAATCATCATGCCTATCAATTTCTGGCCGCGGCATTTCCCAGCGCCGGCTGTGGCCGTGGCGTCTATGGGGCGCCGGTGTACTTCGACGGCATCGTCTACACGGAGGCCACGGGCGACGTCATCCGCGCCTTTCGTCTCCGTGAGGCGCGTTTCCCGGCGCAAGGCGATACGGCCGTGCCGACGATGACCACGCGGACTCTATTCTGCTACCCCGGTCCGCCGCTGTCCGTCTCGGCGGAGGGCAGGACGAACGCGATTCTCTGGGCGGTGGAGAACTCGACGACTGAAGCAGTGCTGCATGCCTACGATGCAGAGGATCTGCAGCGAGAGCTTTATTCGAGCGCCGCGTCGGGTACCCGGGATCTGTTCGGTCCGGGGTCGAAATATACGCCGCCGACGGTGGCGAACGGCAAGGTCCTGGTGGCGACGCAGGCAGATGCACGCGTCCGGGGCGCCGCGCGCAACAGCATCGCCGTGTTCGGTCTCCTGGCGCGCGATCGTTAGAGGGCGGCGCAAGCCTCCGTCCCGCGAATTGGTTCCTGTCCTACAGATCCGCGGGCGGCGAACCCCGGATACTCTGCATTGATTCGCATCCCGGAGGCGCTCGCATGTTGCCCAACCCTGTCATTCAATTCGGTTCCGAACGCGTCGAGCTGACCGATTCCCCGATCGAGCCCGCCTGGGTCCTCGAGGGTGCCCCGGTCGCACGGCGCTACGTGCTCTCAAACAGCGTCGATGGATCGGCCGGCATGATCTTTTGGGATTGCACGGCAGGGCGTTTCCATTGGCATTACGGTATGGACGAGTCGATTTACTTCCTCGAGGGGTCCGTGGCGATCAAGGATCAATCCGGCGTCTGGCGGCGCCTGGGCGCAGGCGATACCGTGTTCTTTCCGGCCGGAACGTCGGCCGAATGGCACGTCGATCGCTATATCCGGAAAGTCGCCTTCTGCAGAGTTCCCATGCCGCGGTCGGTGCATCTGGTCAAGCGGGCCTACCGCGGCTTGAAGCGTCTCGTTCGCCTCGGCAATCGGACGGCGACCCCGCGGTCCTTGTTTGAAGCCGTCTAACTCCATCCCGCGCGCGCCTGCGGCCGCAAAGTCGGAGGCCTTTTATTTTGGGAGCGGGGAACAGCGGCTGTTCGGCTGGCTCCATCGGCCGTGTGGCGACGGGCGTGGGAACCTTGGCCTCGTGCTCTGTCAGCCCTTCGGCTACGAGTCGCTTTGCGGGCATCGTGGCATGCGGCGCCTGGCGGAAATGGCGGCCCGTTCCGGCATGCCGGCACTGCGCTTCGATTACCTCGGCACCGGCGATTCCGCCGATCTTGCCGGCAGCGCCGACCAACTGGAGGCCTGGACCCAGGACATCGTCGCGGCGGTGCGGGAACTGCGTCGATTGACGGGAGTTCACCAGGTCTTGGTCCTGGGTTTTCGTCTCGGCGCATCGCTTGCGGTCTTGGCCGCGGAGCGCTGCCGGGACATCGTCGGACTCGCTCTGATCAATCCGGTGATCGACGGCAGGCGCTATCTGCGCGAGTTGCGCGCGCAGCGGCTCGCCGGCACGCTGGGCACGCCCGAGGGTCAGGACGCCGCGGCTGAGGGCATCGAGGTCGGCGGTTTTTCCCTGCATGCGGCCACCCTGCTGGGGCTCGCCGCACTCGATCTCGAGCGCCTCGTGCCACCGCGTTTGAGCGCGGGCATGCTGGTCATCGATCCTCCGACGATGCCCACGGCACGCGACTGGGTCGCCGCGCTGCAGGCCGACGTCGAGGGGCATCCAGCCTCCGGCTATGAGCATCGGCTGTTGCCGGGCACGGTCGAAATGCTGATGACGGATCCGCAGTTCGCGGAATTGCCGCCGTCGCTCGTGGATGCGGTCAGGGAATGGCTGGAAGGGGCGAGGGCCGGCACCGCGGCGAGCGCTTCCGCGGGGATCGGTGAGGCGTTCACGAACGTCGTGCCGATGAGCGCATTGCGTCTCCCGGGTGCCGAAGCTCAGCCTCGCTCGCGTCTGACCGAGCGCCCCGTCACCCTGCGTTCCGGCGTCGGCTGTTTCGGCATCGTGACCGAACCCGGCGAGGGTGACCCGCGACGGCGAGCGGTGGTGTTGCTCAACGTCGGCGCCGAGCATCACATCGGCTCCAGCCGCTTGTATGTGTCCCTCGCCAGACGCTGGGCACGGCAGGGCTATACGGTCCTGCGCTTCGATCTCGGCGGTCTGGGTGACAGCGACACGCGGCCCGGACGGGCGGACGACGAGGTTTACCCGCCGGCCGCGATCGACGACATCCGGGTCGCCGTCGATCACCTGCGTAACCGCTACGGGGTCGGCGAGATCGTGCTCGCGGGCATCTGCTCGGGGGCCTATCATGCTCTGCGCGCCGCGGTCGCCGGCGTCGAGGTGAGCCGAGTGCTGCTCGTCAACCCGCTCGCGTATTTCTGGAAGGACGGGATGACCGCCGAGGACATGCATCGGGCGCTCGAAGTGGCTCGCAGCCTCGAGTACTACCGCCGTCGTTTGTTCTCCGAATCCCTGTGGAGGAAGCTGCTGCGCGGCCAGGTGAGCCTCTGGCGGGTCGTCCGCGTTCTCGTACAAAGACCCTTGCTACCGATCGTCGCAGCCTGTCGCGACTGGGGCAGGCGCTTCAACATCCGTCTTCCCGGCGACCTGGCCGCGGAGCTCGAGGAGTTGGTGGCACGCGGCGTGCAGTTGTCCTTCGTGTTCTCGCGCGGCGAACCGGGCCTGGACCGGCTGCTCCTGCAGTGCGATGCAACGATCAAGCGCCTGGCCGCGCAGTGCCGGCTGCACGTGATCGATACCGCCGATCATATTTTCAGCCGTCGCGCCTCGCGCTCTCGTCTCGAAGACCTCTTGAGTCGCGAAATCACGACGCGCAACGAAGGCTATGTGGCGCCCGTACTACCGCAAATCGTTCAGGCGCGAAACCGATCCCAGCAGTGCTGAACGAAATTCGTGTAGTTGCGCCTGAACATGTCCACCGAGAAGCGCTCCGCGTTGTCGCGGCACGCCTTCGGCTCGAAATGTCCGTCACGACGCTCGAAGTCGCGGACCGCGGCGACGATGGACTCGGGGGTCTGGCTGTCGAAAAACATTCCGGTCGCGGGTCCGAATTCGCTGGTCTGCGCGCGTATGGTTTCCAGCGCGCCGCCGCGGCCGTAGGCGATGACGGGTGTGCCGCAGGCCTGCGCCTCCACCGGGCTGATGCCGAAATCCTCGTGAGCGGCGAATAGGAAGGCGCGGGCGCGCTGCATCAGCTCCGTCACGACATGGGCGGGTTGAAAGCCGAGGATTTCGACGTTCGGCGTCGCAGCCTCTTTGACCCGCCGCATCTCGGGGCCGTCGCCGACCACGACGAAACGCCGGTCGGGCATGCGTGCAAAGGCCTCGACGAGCGCCGGGATCTTCTTGTAAGGAACCAGGCGCGAGACGGTGAGATAGAAATCATCCTTGCTGTCGCGGCGCCTGAATGCCTGCGTGTCGACCGGGGGGTAGATCACCGTGGCTTCGCGGCGATAGACTTTCCAGATGCGTTTCGCGATGAACTGCGAATTGGCGATGTAATGATCGACGCCGTTGCTCGTGCGCAGGTCCCAGAAGCGGGCGTTGTGCAGAAGGTAGCGAGCGAGCAATCCCCCCAATCCGCGCTCGAGGCCGCTGTCGTGCAAATATTGATGCTGCAGATCCCAGGCGTAGCGCATCGGAGAGTGAACGTAGCTGATATGCAGCTGCTCCGGACCCGTGAGCACGCCCTTGGCGATCGCCGCGCTGCTCGAGAGCACGAGCTGATGGTCACTGAGGTCCATTTGTTCCACCGCGAGCATCAAGAGCGGCAGCCACTTTCGGTAGTGCTTGCGCATCAAGGGCAGATGCTGCGCGAAACTCGTGATCGGCTGCTTCCCGCCGAGGAACCGGCGGTCGTCTTCGGGAAGAAAATCGATCGGAGAGAAGAGATCGCTGTCCGGATGCAGCGCGATCATCTGTTCCAGCACACGCTCGGACCCGGAATACACGGTCAGCCAATCATGCACCAGGGCGACGCGGCGCAGTGCGGCGTCGCGAAACATCAGCCCGCCCGGCGTCACGGCGACCAGAGGATTCGAGAACGAATCCAGCGTCGTGATCGGAGTGTCGACCGCGCCTTGAGCGCTCAATTTGAAGACGGGGTCGATGGTCATATGGCCCTCATGATGGGGGTGCGCAGGCCGGGTCCGCCATCGTCGTGCGGACTACGGTTCCGGTAGGACGACACTTACACATGGGGTTCCTCCCGCACGCCGATCGTCTCGCGCCCGGGGATCAGGCGCAGAAAGAGGGGGAGGTTCGTGATCTCGAGGCGGTGATCTGCCGGTATGTCGCAAGGATGACCGTCCCACTCCCGGCACGCGTCGATGGCGCCCTCGACGATCACGCTCGAGCGAGTGCGTGTGTCCCGCGGGTACCGCAGTTCCGCCGCGCTTTTCACGATGCCGTCGGGGACGAGCTCCGCGGTCCACAGCATCAGCCACACCCGCGTCGAATCACGGAACATCAACGCGTGGGCGAGCGAGCGGGGGCCGAACGGAATCGATCCGGCGAATTCGGTGCCCCGCAGCACGCCGGTCGCCTGGGCGTAGGCGCTGTAGGACATCTTCGGTGACAAGTCCTGGTGCAGCAGGCCGAAATTGTGCTCGCGATTATTGGGATCGGCGCCATCGTCCTGGAAGTCGTAGACGAAGACGCTGCGCAGGTCGGGGATCACGGCCGAGGACGTCGGCGTGCAGGCGGCCTCGATGATACGCGAGCTCACGCCGCTCGAGCGGGTACAGGCCGAGGGCTCGCTCGCGTCGATCAGGAGGCGGCTCACGTAGGCGGCCTGCTTCTCTTCGCTGACCCCGTCCTTGCCGTCGCGGGCCGTGGACCAGCCGATTTCGGTGAAATTCGAGCCCCGGTCGAGCTTGTACAGATGGCTGAGGTAGTCCGTCCAAAAGCTCACGAAAGCGACGTTGACGATCGATTGCTGCGTGACCGGATTGATCAGCCGTGAATGGTCGGCGAAATACCCGACGTCCGGATTCGTCATGTAGGGATGCACGCTGTCGCCGGTGCAGCAGTCGGGGCCGATGGTCTTGAAGACGCTTTCCTCGTAGAACGGGTCCGCTCCGCCGCCGGCACCGGCGCCGCCGCCTTGCAATATCGCAGATCCCGGCACGCTCGCTCGCAAGGCCTGGGAGGTTGCCCGCGCGAGCGGCGCATAGGTCTTCACCGCGTCGATCGTGTTCGACTCGTTCCAGATCTCCGAACCGTAGAGCGTGGGGCCGAATTGCTGGGCCACGAACGCGCAGTAACGGGCAAAGGCATGAACCGCTTCGTCGCTCTGCGGAAACCGGTTGTCGTCGTAGAGCGGATTCGTATAGGCGCAATCATGGAGGATCCGGATGCCGGATTCGCTGAGCTCGGCCCTGGCATGCGCGATGCCGCCGCTCGGTTGCACCGGAGCGACGAGTCGATCCCGCTGGCGTTCGAGCGCACTCCAGGTCCACTGGTCGCGAATCAGGTCTACGTTGGCAAGGCGCAGCAGTCCGTACGCTCGATCGGGAATATCGCGTTGGGCAAAGTGTGTATTGACGCCGAAGAAGGGTGCGGCCGTGCCGCGCGGCAGCGGCCGTGGAATGACGCTGACCGTGAAGGTGGCGAGCGGCGCGTCGCCGTCGGTCGATCGCAACGTGAATCGGTAGAATCCCGCGATCGAGAACGGATTGGACGGCAGCGTCGGTGCGTCCTCGCCGGCGGCCGCATGATGCCAAACCGTGGTGAACGAGCCGTCCCGCGCGACCCGGTCCGCCACGATCTGGGCGGCCCCGGGCGGCAGGGACGCGGGGATCACGAGACGGCCCGGCGGTGTGCCCTCGACCCAGACGCTCGGTTCGACCTGCGCTGCGCCGGGCGCGGGTGGCTCGTTCCCCGCGGCGACGGCCTGTGCCGCGAGGCCGATCGCGACGCCCGTGGCGCCGAGAACGACCGCGATCCGGTGCCTCAACGCGATCCGCTGCCTCATGAGTAGCCCTCCGTCTCCTGTTCCGAGTCGAGTCCCGCGACCTGGTCGGTGGTCTCCGCCGGTGCGCTCACCTCCTCCTGCGCTCCCCGTCCCACCGCTGCGACTCGCAGCGCGAGGAAGTAACTCAGCACGACGAACGAGGTGTTCGAGAGCGGCGAGACGTTGCTGGTCAGGATGAACACGAGAACGGCGCCCCAGAAGCCGATGCCGAGCGCCGAGAGCTGCCAGACATACAGGCTCATCCCGACGATGCCGGCCGAAAAGATCAGCGCCGCAAAGCTCGGCATCTCGACGCAGTTCAAATAGGACTCGACGTTGACGCACAGCTGAAAGGAGCGGAACTGCTCCAGGTGCTTCGGCGAGGCATGATTGCCGACCGCCAGATTGGCGAAGTCCATGTCGTGGAACAGCGCGGCGTACGGATAGAGCCGTTGCGTGAAGGTGGCGGAGATCCGTCCCTCCATCAAGGCCGGGTCGATGACGAAATAATAGAGGAGGCAAAACGCGAGCAGCAGAGGCAGGAACAGCACGGCCGGCGTGCGCCGGTCCTTCATGCCGAGCACCGTCGCCACCCACCCGATGAGCAGAAACGCCGTCGATTTCGAAATCGACAGGAGGATGCCGAGCCACTGCGTGACCCCGACGCGCTGGCGGTTCGCAACGCGCAGCAACACGGTGACCGCGAGCAGGGCGGCAAAGAATCCCCCCTCCCGCGACAGGCCCGAGAAGCGCGGCAGGTCGAAACCGGGGACGATCGAATAAAAATTGGTGAACGAACGCGTGGCGTAGTCGCCCCAGACGACGTCGGCGATGTTCTTCGGGCCCACGAGCATCGCGGTCGCCGGGCCCAGCGTCCAATAGACGCCGGCTTGAACGAGGGCCACGGCGACGTTGAAGCCCATCCAGATGTACAGGTAGAAGATCGCGTGCTCGTAAGCGAACCACAGGTAGGCGAGCGGCCACAGGATCAGCGCCCAGCGCAAACTCAGTTCCGGAGAGACGAGCAGGAACCAGAGCATCAGCGAGCCCGTGGCGAGCCACAACTGGCCCGGAAGGCGCTGCATGCCGTCGCTGAGGTAGCGCAGGAAGGCGGGATCGAACAGCGGTATGAACCAAAACAGATAGATCGTCTTCTCCGCGACATAGGGCGAGAGGACCGGGGAGGTGAAGAGCAGGAAGAATGCATGGCTGAGGATGCGCGACCAGACGCCGACCCGGATCCGCGGCGCAGCCTGCGGGCGCCGTTCGACTTCGAAGTCGAACGCCCAGTCGGTGTCCGGTCTCATGCAGTCCCCGGTTTCATAGGGTGATCTTCACCGAGGCCATGGTCAGCCGGTCGTCGTAGACATACGAGTTGTCGTTGGAGTCACGCTCCTCGAGACGAAACGACAAATCCACTTCCAGCCAGTCCCGCGGAGCGTAGGCGACCGCGATGCGCTGATCGCGGATGTGATCGCGGCGCTGCAGATAGTCCTCGCCCGTGCCGATCGCGAATTGGCCCGAGCCCGGCAAATAGGTCTGTTGATCCCAGCTGCCGAGCAGCGAGAAGGTGAAGGCCTGCGTGGCGTGCCAGCTGACGCTGGCGCTTTCTCCCTCGTCGACGAAGTATTCGGAAGCGGCCGAGACGTAGGCGGCCAGGTCGCGCGACGCCCCGATGACGATCGTCGTCTTCTCGCCGGGCATCCATTTGAACGATGCGTGCCAGATCTCGCCCGAATAGGGGCTCAAGCCCGGATTGGCATAGCTCTGGCGCAGGTATCCGGCGTTCGCGGACAGGACGGTCTTGTCGCTGGGCAGGAACTGCAGGAGCACCAGTTCGGTGGAATCGTGGAACGCCCCCTGCACCGAGCCCGGTCCACTCGCCTCGTTCGGAAAGGCAGCCCGCGCATACCGATATTGCAACTCGACCGTATTCTGGGCGGCGGTTGCCAATTGCACGCCCACGGCTCCCGAGGTCACGTGCGAATCCTGGTCCGCAGCCGAGACCAGGGTGTGGGCCGTGTCGGAGTTCTGGATCTGGGCGGTCAGGGCCCAGACCGGTCCCACCTGATAGCGTCCCGAGGCCAGGAAGGACGCCGTGTCGAGCAGATCGCGTTGAAACGTCCGGGTCGTCGCGAAATTGATGATGGCACGTGAATAGTCGGCGCTGAGCTGGCCCGACCACTTCGACGCGATGCCCCAGTTCCATACCAGGCTGCCGTTGCCCGACGTATTGTCGAGGTCCGTGTTCTGGGCATAGGTGTCGCGACTCACGCGCAAATCCAGCGAGAAGTTCTGCAGATCGCTGACCAGACGGTCCGTCAGGCCGGCGGAGACCTCGTTGATGTGGTCGGAGCGGCTGTAGGCGCCGAGGTCGGCGGTCGCCGCGATGTAACCATTCGGCAGCCGGAACAGGTTGTCGTCGTAAGTCAGCTGTTCGGATCCAAAAAAACTGAACCCCGGATCGATCTCCTCCGGTTGAGGCGCCTCCGGAATGTCGACGAAGGTCTGGCCGCGCACGAGCGAGGCCGGCCCCGCCGCCAGCCCGAGGACGAGTGCGATCGCCCAGGCGCGTCTCATGCGCTCAACGGCCGGGCGGTCATGCCGCGGCAGCCGGAAAATGCTGTGAAAAAACCTCTTCGAATTGCGTGGCGGCCTTGCCCCAGCTGAATCGGCGCACCCGCTGGTGACCGGCTTCCCGCATCTCCGCCCGAAGCGCGGCGGAGCCGACGACGCGGCGGATTTGTTGTGCAATTTCCGCCGGATCGTCCGGATCGAAATAGAGGGCGGCGTCCCCGCAGACTTCCGGCAGGGAGGCGCGCCGCGACACGATGACCGGGCAACCGCAATGCATGGCCTCGAGCGGCGGGAGTCCGAAGCCTTCGTACAAGGACGGGAAGACGAAGCACTCGGCGTTCTCGTAGAGCGCCCGCAACTCACCGTTGCTGACGCGTCCGGTGCCGAGCACCCCGTCGGTCGCGGCGCCGGCGGCATTGAAAACCCGCGAGTTCGCGCCGCCGGCGGCGACGACCTCGATATCGAGATCGCGCAGCAGCGCCGCGGCCTTGATGACCGCGCCCAGGTTCTTGGTGGGGCTGCGGCTGCCGACCGTCAGCACGAAGCGGCGCCCCGCGAGGCCCAGCCGCTCGAGGATCCGGGTGTCCGCGGTTTCGCGCAGCACGTGTTCGCCGCTCTCGTGTATGACCGCGATGTCGTTCTTGAAGCGGCCGAAACAGCGCCGGATCTCGCCGGCCGAAAATTCCGAGACGGTGGCGACGACGGCCGCCCGGTGCACCAGCTGATGCGTGATCCAGCGATACCAGTTCCGATAGGCGAACGAATACGAGCCCGGCATCGCCACCACCGCGGCATCGTGCACGACGACGATCTGGCGACGGCAGGCGAGCGGCGCGCTGTTGCAGAGATTCACGAGCACGCTGCCCTTGCTCAGTCCCGGCAGTTGCAGCTGCTCCCAGGCATGGCCCTGCAGACTGCCGCCGACCGTGCCGCCGACACCGATGCCGAGACGCTGCGCCTGCCGGCTCGCCGTTTCCTCGCCGGTCTGCGAGGGCAAGGCCAGGGTCGCGCTCCGGCCGCGATCGTGGGTCGGCAACCACGCGCGCAGCAGCTCGACCGCGAAGCGCTCCACGCCCGTCGTCGGTCGCGTCATGAATCGTCCGTTGATCGTGATCGCCGGTGGCAGCACGCAGCCCTCGTCCGTCAACTGTTGAGGACGGTGCCGACGAGGACCGCGCCGGTCGGAAGCAGCTGCCGTTTGACCCGCTCGACATCTTCGATTCGCGTCTTGTCCCGTCGCGTGACCAGCAGCGAGCCGGCGGCCAGCGCACTGACGACGAGCGCGTCGGAATAATCGAGCAGCGGGGAGGCATCGATGAGGATCACGTCGAAGCTCGACGGCGCGGTCTCGATCAAGTAGGAGAACGTCGGCCGGCTCAGCAACTCCTGCGGGTTCGGCGGCGTCGGCCCGGCGCACAGCACGGTCAGATGCTCGAAGGGCGGTACCGCGGACAGTTCGGCGCTCGGCGCGCTGCGCCCGGTCAGCACGTTCGACAGACCGCCGGTGTTCTTCAGTCCGAACAGTTCGTGTTGCCGAGGCGCACGCAGGTTGGCGTCGATCAGGAGCGTGCGCTTGCCGAGTTGCGCGAAGCTCACCGCAAGATTCGCCGCGATCGTGCTCACGCCCGTACCGCGTCGCGGGCTCATGACCGCGAGCGTCTTGCGCCGCTCTTTGAACCAGCGCATGTTCAGCTGACTGCGCAGGGATCGAAACACCTCGGATTGACTGTCGAACGGCCGGTGCGCGGTGACGACCCGGGAGCTGATCGAGGAGCCGCCGACCTCGACGTAGGGATAGGCGTATTGAATGGCGAGCGCACGCCGCAAATCCTCGTCGCTGAGCAGTCCGAGGCCGACCGCCGCTTGTCCGAAGGGCAGGCCGAGTTCCCGTTGGTTGACGACGATTCTGGCGATGTCCTGCTCGGCGATCTTGCCCATTTCGACCAGTTGCCGTCCGAGCCGTTCGGCCGAGCCGTCGGCCGGTTCCACCTTGGCTTTGAGCGTCTTCATGTGAGCCTCGGGCGGACCGGATTGGCCGGGCCGAAGTTCAACCGCGGTATCTCGGCGAGCACGAGCAGGCCGGTCCCTTCGATGATGTTCTCGCGCGTGCGGATCCGGCGGTCGGCGATCTCGACCACGACACAGATGCCCGCCGCGAGGATCGCACCGAAGAAGACCGAGATCAGCGTGTACAGCAGGACGCGCGGGCGGGCGGGTTCGAACGGCGGTACCGCATGATTGAGTATCGCCGCGGTGCTCTGGTCGAGCTGGCTGGCGAGCCGGATCTGGCTGGCGCGTTGCAAGCCCGCGTCGTACGCCTTTTGAGCGCTGTCGACCTCGCTGTTCAAGACGAACAACGCGTCGTGCTTGCGCTGCTCGTCGAGCAGCGTGCCTTTTTGCGTGTCGAGCGCCTGTTGCAGCTGATCGACGTCGTGTTGGCGCATCTGTGCTGTCTGTTCGATGCCGTCGCGGATGGAACCCACCTCCGCCGCGATCTTGGACTGCAGGGAACGCACCGTTGCCTGGGCGGCAATATATTGCGGGTGGTTGCGATCGTAGCGGGCGGCGACGTCGGCGAAGGTGCTTTCGGCGCGCGCCAGGTCGGTCTTCAGGGTCTGCAGCAGCGGGTTCTGAAGAACGTCGGGCAAGCCTTCGATCTGTCCGGTCGCGACCGCATGATTCATCTGCTGCAAACGGGTGCGCGCGTCGTACAAGGCCTGTTGCGCGGTGACGAGCTCCGTGGAGATCTCCGCGAGCTTGGCATTGCCCACGTCGATGTGGTTCGTCACGGTCGCGCGATCGGTCGAACCGAGCAGGTTCATCTTGCGCTGTTCCGTGGCGAACCGGGTCTGCGCCTCCTCGACGCGCTGGCGCAGCTTCTCCGTCTCCTCGTCGTACCACTGCGATTGCCGCTTCGCTGGATCCGCCTGCAGCTCGAGGCTGGTGTCGATGTAGGCGTCCGCATAGGCGTTCGTGAACTGCGCGGCGACGACCGGATCGCGCGCCGGAAACTCGATGTTGATCACGTTGCTGCCGCTCGATGGCCGGACCAGCACGGCCGCCGACAGCTTGTCCGCGATCCAGTCGCGCAGCGAGCCCTTGCCGTCCGTCGCGCTCTTGAACTTCTCGATATAGCCGGGATTCTGCGTGAGCTTCAGCCGGTCGACCACCTTGAGGGCGACGTTGTGGCTCTCGATGACGTCGGTCTGAGTCGCGATGATGGTCGCCGTCAATTGCCCGGGGATATTATTCCCCGAGACCGGGTCCGTGGCCTTCGTGTCGATGACGAGTGAAGCCTGCGCCAGATAGGTCGGGGGCATGATCAGGGAGATCAGCAGGACGATCGCGACGACCTCGCAGAGCACCGACAGGAACAGGCGTCGTTGCGCCTTCAGGATGATCCACAGTTGCATGAGACTCATGTGAGCGGCCTCCTAGAACCAGCTTTCCTTGACCATCAACACGTCGTCGGGCTGCACGAGATCCGAGCCCCGCAGCCGCACCTTGTACTCCTTGCCGTTGGTTCCGTGCCGCTTGGCGACGATGCCGCGCTCCGACCCGCGGCGGGTGAGACCGCCGCCGGCGGAAATGGCCGCATCGACGGTCATTTCGCGCTCCAGGCGGTAGACACCCGGCTTTTGCACCTCCCCATAGATATAGAACTGCGCCGCCTTCGGCACGTTGATCGTATCGTCGGGGTGAACGACGGGATTTTGCGCGGCATCGCCGTTCATCATCGCGACCAGATCGATCGGCACGCGCGTGCCGTCGGCACGAATCAGCACCGCCTGGTCGCCCGCGGTGGCCATGAGCACGCCGCCGGCGTCGGCGAGCATGTTGAGGACGTGCCGGGTGCCCACCAGCGGGTACTGTCCGGGTTTCGCGACCTCACCCATGATGGCCACGCGCTGACTCTGGTACTCCATGACCAGCACGGTGACCTGCGATTGTTTGATGAAATGTCCCGAGGCCAGTTTGTCGCTCACGCTGGTCTCGACTTGGCGCGGCGTGAGGCCGGCCACCGGGACCGCACCGATCAGCGGAAAGGTCATGTTGCCGCTCTGGCTGACGCGGACGTCGCCGGTCAGATCCGGATATCCGAACACGGTGATGTGCAGCAGATCGCCGGGGCCCACGCGATAATCGTCACCGGCCGGTTGTTGTGCCTCGACGACCGATGGCAGCGTGAACGCGAACAGAAGACAGACGAGCGCGAAGAACTTCCTGGAGCCTGAGGACATGGATCGGTTCCAACATACGAACGAAGAACACTGTTCGATAGTAATAACGGAAGCCGGACGAATAGCAAGACGCAATTCTTAAATCTCGTTCGGGTTGTAAATGATCGTCTGTTCGTATGTAAATTGCCGTCGATTATTTGTAAGTTTTTCAAGCGAGCCAGGCCGGCGCACGTCGGCATCGATGCGCCGCGGCCGCGCCCGTTGCGCGTGGCTCGCAGGGGTGATGTACTCGGGCGATCATGAAGACGGCATCGACGAGTCGTTCCAATCTGCTCTTGATGACGCATGAGTTCCCGCCGTTCCCCGGCGGCGTCGCCCGCTACTGCGCGAGCATCGCGGCCGCCGCGCGCCGCGCCGGCCACAGCGTCACAGTCGTGGCGCCCGAACATCGTTCGCAGTCGAGCGCCGACTGCGACACGACCGATATCGAGGTCCTGCGTCTCCCGGTCGACGTCTTCGACATCCGCGAGCTCGGCAGCCTGCAGCGGCTCGTCGCTCCCGTTCTGCGGCGGCAACGCTGGGATATCGTGCATCTCGCCGACTGGCCCATGATCCTCGCGGTCCGCTCGCCGCGCTCCGACTTTGGCAGGCGCATCGCCTCCCTGCACGGGAGTGACATCGCGGTGCTGCGCCACTCGTGGCGGGCGCGACTGGCGGGCGCCGCGAGCCGCATGCGCGGCTTCGAGCGCTACGTCTGCAACAGCCGCTACACGGCCGGATTGCTGGAGCGGGCCTTTCCGCGGATCCCGCACGCCGCGATTTCCGTCGCGCCGCTGGGGGTCGATGCCCGGTGGTTCGAGCCGCCGTCCCCGGAGGCCTTGCAGCGGCTGCGCCAGCGCATCGTCGTGGGGCGGGACGGACGCGTCGTGCTCACGGTGGCCCGCATCGACGCGCGCAAGGGGCATGGCCAGACGATCGCCGCACTCGCGCGTCTGCCCGAGTCCCTGCGGCGCCGGACGCATTACCTGTGCATCGGGTACGCACCCGATCCATCGCGGGTCCAGCTCCTGGCGCAGGCGGCGCGCGAGGCGGGCGTGAACCTCGTCATGACGGGCCCTCTGCCCTTCGAGGAGGTGCATGCGGCGTATTCGCTCGCGGACGTCTTCGCGCTGACGGCCGAACCGACGAAGGACACGATCGAGGGTTTCGGGCTCGTCTTGCTCGAGGCGGCGGCGGCCGGATTGCCGAGCGTGGTCACCGACGTGCACGCGATCCCCGAAGTGGTGGTCGGCGGTCGCACGGGGTGGGTCTGCCCGCCCGGCGACCTCGATGCGCTGGCGCGGGCCTTCGTCGCGGCGCTCGAGGCGGATCCCAGCGGGGCCATGCGAGCGGCCTGCATCGAGCGCGCGCGCGAGTTCAGCTGGGACGCCTGCGCCGCATTGACCTATGGACCCAACGCGGCCTGGAATTCGCGCGCCTGGATTTCCGGCACGAACAACTGACGTTGCTTCAGGCAGGCCCCGCGCATGCCGACGAGCAGACCGGGGTCCGAGGCGGCGCGCGCCAGCAGACGCCGCAACTCCTCCACGTCGGCGGGGTCGAACAGCCATCCGGCGCCGGTCCCTTCGACCATTTCCGGCAGTCCACCGCGTCGCGCCGCGATGACCGGCCGCCCGAAGCCCATGGCCTCGTAGGCAACGACGCCGAGCGGCTCGTTCCAGATCGACGGGATGACGACCAGATCGACCGAGCGATAGAAGGCGTCCGGCTTCACGAAGCCGAGATACTCGATCTGTGGCAGTGGGTAGCGGCGTCGAAGAGTTTCGGCGTAGGCGGAGTCGGGCGCCTTGCCGGCAATGCGCAACTCCCAGGATTCCGGTGGCAGCTGGGACACGGCCTGCAAGAGCACCTCGATGCCTTTGGCCGCTTCGATGCGCCCGATGTAACCGATGCGCAGCGGTCGGGGTGCAGCGGCTGCCGAGGTCTCGGACGGCGGCGGAGCATCCCATTTGCGTGCGTTGTAGATGACGATGCGCCGCGCGTTGCGAAAGAAGCCCTGCTCGACATGCTTGTCGAGCACGAAACGGCTGACCCCGATGACGACGTCGACGTGTTGGCTGGCCTTGCGCTTGCGCAGCGAGAACATCCGGCACTTCGCGCACTGGCCATCGCAATTGCGGCCGCTCTTGAACATGGTGATGCGCGGGCACAGCAGGTAATAGTCGTGCAGCGTGTGCAACAGCCGGATGCCGCGGGCGTGCACGACGTCCCAGACGGCGATGCTGAAGCCGCCGAGATTATGGGTCGAGACGACGTCGGGCGCGAAGCGGTCGATGATCTGTGCGACCCGCTCGGCCATGGTGCCGTTGTAGACGTCGCCGAGATGCCATTGCAGTCGACCCAGCGCCGACTTGCGCCGATTGAAGGGGCCATGCTGTCGATTCGCCACGACGCGACGCACCGTCACGCCGCCGACGAGGTCGGTGCGTTCGATGCCGTCGACCGCGAGGGAGACGACCTCCACCGTATGGCCGATGCGCTTCAACTCCTCGGCGAGCGTCTGCAGCGTCAGTTCCGCGCCCCCGACGATGTGGGGGGCGTACAAATTCGACACGAACAAGACTCTTTTCAAGAGGCTTTCTTCTCGCGCTTGCGCAGGACCTGCAAGGCGATCGCAAGGCCCGACATCAGGCAGAGTTGCGACAGGTAGCTGGCGGCGACCGCGCCACGCCAGTCGAACCGTGGAATCAGGGCGATACACAACAAGCAGGTGAGTCCCGCGGCCGCGACCTGCAGGATCGCGGCGATCTTTTGATTGCCGCTGCCCGACAGTGCGTCGCCGAGCAGGGACTGCGCCGCGAGCAGGACCGGCAGGCCGGCGAAGCAGCGCAGGATCGTCGTGCTCTCGGCGTATTGGGCGCCGGTCACCCAGGTGATCATCGGCGCGGTGACGTAGAAGCCCAGTCCGAGCAGCAGGGCCATCGGTATCATGCCCCGCGCGAGCCGCCAGGCGACCTGGAGCGTGCCGTCCACGCCGCCTTCGCCGGCGCGAAAATAACGGGCCTGCGAGGCCGTCGACAAGGCTTTGATCGGCACGAGCGCCATCTGCACGACCCGGAAGGCCACCGTGTACATGCCGACCGACTGCGCCGCGCCGTAGCGGGCCAGAAACACCTTGTCGGCGTCGGTATAGAAACCCTTGGCCGAGAGACCGATGGCGAAGGGGATGCCCTTCGAGAATTCGCGCCGCGCGAGGCGCGCATCGAAACGCGGCGCGCCGACGCGGCCAGCCGTGGTGCGCACGATCCAGGCGGCGACCAGGCCGTTGCTCGCCAGAGCCCACCATACCCAGATCGCGGCGCGATGCTCCCCGAATCCCATGAACAGGAACACGGCGGCGAGTTTCGCGAAGCTTTGCGCGACCAAGAAGATTCCCGTCCAATGGAGGCGCTCGTTGCTCACGAAGACCTGCCAGCAAATGTCGATCAGTTTGGAGAAGATGAGTTCCGAGAGGCAGAACACGACCATGATCAGCGCCGAGCCGCGATCGCCCAGGAGCGGGGTGATGGCGACTCCCGCGAGCGCCGTGAGCAGGCTGCCGGTGATCGCCGCATTCAGGAGTGCATTGCCGAAATAGAGCTGGAGCAGTCCGGGGTCACGGGACGCGCGCATGATCATCACGTTGGCCGCGCCCATTCCCGAGAAGGGCGTCAGGACCGAGGCGACCGACGCGACCGCGGCGATCTTGCCGAATTCCAGCGGGCCCAAGACGCGGGCCAGCAGGAGGAACTGCACGGCCTGCGACAAGGTGACGAGCAGGTTGCCGGTGAACACGTGCGAGAAGCCGCGCACGCCGCGTCGTTGCAGAAAACTTCGCGCGCGAGTCAGCATTCCTTCCCTCAGTATCGGCGCGAGCGGCTCGTGCATGGACAAAGTATGCCATCGTCCGCCGTCTTGCAGGCAATGCTTGCGTCCATGCCGCACCTCGCGTCCATCCCGCGCGATGAAAAATTTACAACGCGCTTTTTGTAGATCTTCCCGTTGCGATTCCCGGCACGCATCCGCGCAGGTCCACAAATCCCCTGTTTTTTCGGCATAATCAAACCCTTCATGGCCGCCACGATCCGTACGCCTTTGAGTCCGCAACAGATCACGCGTTTCCGCGAGTCGGGATTTCTCGTGATCGACACGCCGCGAATCGACGCCGAAGAGATCGCCCGTTGTCGCCTCGTGCTCGAACGGCTCATGCAGCGGCAGGCCGGCCAGGAACAGGGGCGCTACATCAACCTCGGCGGAAAGGATCCCTCCCCGCAGATCCTGAGTCCGTCGCTGTACGCGCGCGAATTGCGGACGATGTCCTGTCGGCCCGTGCTGCTCGGCATGGCCAAACAATTGCTCGGCGAGGATGCGTGCTTTGCCGGTGATCACGCCGTGCTCAAACCGGCCGGTCTCGGCGCGGCGACACCCTGGCACCAGGACGAGGCGTTTCGGGATCCGGATTTCGACTACGAAGAGATCAGCATCTGGATCGCCCTGAACGACGTCACCATCGATGGCAGCCCGATGGCCTATGTTCCGGGATCGCATCGCGCCGACGTGCTGCCGCACCGGCTACACGAGGGGGACGGCGCCGCGCAGACCATCGAGTGCTATGCGGGGTTCGAGCCGGCGGAGGCGCAGCTCTGTCCGATACCGGCGGGCGCCATGATCGTGCATCACGTGCGCACCGTGCACGGAGCGCCCGCGAACCGCAGTGTCAACCCGCGCTGCGCCTACATCCTGAGTTACCTGCGACCACCGCGACCGCGCGCGGCGAAGCGCGAGTTCCCCTGGCTCGCGGAGCTGCGCAAGCCGAATCGCGATCGTCGCAAGCGATTCCTCCTGCGTGGCGGCGTGTTCATCGAGTTGTTGCGCATCCTGCGGTCCGATCGCTATGCCGACCGTCACTTTCTGTCCGGATTCATGCACCGACGCTGGCGGTCGCTCGCGCGCTGGTGGCGAAACGATCAGCGGAGCACCTAAGGGAGGGGCATGTCCTGGGCGAGCCCGAGTCGGCCACTTTCCCCGAGACGGATCGCGCGGCGAACCAGCGCATAACGTTCGCGGCTGTCGTAGCGCCAGGCGAAGAAGCGCAGCATCGCCAGGAACACCTCGCGGTTGAGCACGTAGAGAATGCGGTTACGGCGCCAGAACTTCGCATCGAAGTAGGCTTGATTGCGCGACGAATAGAACACACGCAGGTCGCTGCCGGTCGTGAGCCAGAGCTCGAACGAGCTGTGCGTCTTGCGTTTCGCGTTCCACGACGGTTCGAGTTCGTTGAGGCGCGCGTCCGTGAGCAGCTGGATGCGGCCGCCGGCGCTCGTGATGCGGTAGCTGAACTCGGTGTCGTCCGCGTACAGCACGAGTTCCGCGTTCGGCGTGCCGATCCGCGACAGGAGGTCTCCGTGAAAGAACAGTCCGCTGTACGGGGCATACGGGAGCACGACCTGGCTCGGGATGGCGACACGGTTCGAGGGATGGCCCCAGGGCAAGCGCCGCCATATCTTGTAGGGGATGTCGGCGACGTGGAACCCGAAGAAGCTCGATTGCGTCGGATAACAGCGCCGAACCGCGACACCGTCGGCGATGTCGGACTGGTGTTCCGGCCGGAACGCCAGAAAGGCGCACAAGCCACGCTCGTCGACCGGCAGCGCCTCGGCCGCGCGCAGCAGCGTCTCGAGCGCGGCCGCGTCGGGCGCGTTGTCGTCGTCGAGCAGCCAGATCCAGTCGGTGCGTTGCTTGCGCAGCAATTCGAGACCGGTTTTGAAGCCGTGCGCCGACCCCATGTTGGCGGCTTGGCGGTGGACACGGGCTTTGCTGAATCCGGCGGCCGCGACGAGCGGGGCGATCGGGCGATGTGCGCCATTGTCGACGACGATGATCTCGCCGATCTGGGGGGAACGCTCGATGGCGTCGAGCAACTGCCGCAACAATGGCCAGCGGTCACCGTAGGTCACGGTGACGACGCAGACCGGCGCGATACTCATGGAGTTCCGAGGGCGTTCACCCGCCAAGGAGGCGTTCGTCGACGATCGTGCATCACCAAACCTCCGCGCTGACCTGCCCATCACACCTGGTTTCGGGCTGCCGGAGAACGCGGCCTGGCCGCGGAAGCGTGTCAGCATTCTCTGACAGCCGCGTTGGGCGATCCATACAGTATTCGTCCCACCGGAGTACTGGATTTACCCGGTCGCCAGCGGCGCGTAAGCTGCCCCGATGGCTCGCAGCGTTCTAGGGCATCAGCGATTCCGGGCGCGCGGCGTCGCGTCCAATCGTGCCGGACGCTTCGAGGCCAACCGTATCGATCGCGTTTTCGACGAGTGGTACGAAGAGGAGCCGGTGCCGCGTCGGATCGACGAGACGGTGCTCGCGGATCGTGCGCGCAGCCTCATCACGACGAACGACTCGCCCGACGTCGGCTTCGAGGCCTCGATCAATCCCTACCGCGGCTGCAGCCACGGCTGCATCTATTGCTTTGCGCGTCCGAGTCATTCCTATCTCGGGCTCTCCCCGGGCCTCGATTTCGAGACGAAGCTGTTCTACAAGGACAATGCCGGCCCGTTGCTGGAGGCTGAACTCGCGCGGCCCGGCTACGCGCCGAAGCCGATTGCGCTCGGCATCAATACCGATGCCTACCAGCCCTTGGAGAAGCGCCTGGGCGTGACGCGCAGCGTCCTCACCGTGCTCGCCCGCTACCGTCATCCGGTCAGCCTGATCACGAAGAGTGCCTTGATCCTGCGTGATCGGGATTTGCTCAAGGACCTCGCGCGGGACCGCCTCGTCTCGGTGATGCTGAGCGTGACGTCCCTCAGTGACGAGATCAAACGCTCGCTCGAACCGCGGACCGCATCGCCGGAGGCGCGACTGCGGGTGCTGCGCGAACTCGCGGCCGAGGGGATTCCCGTCGGCGTCATGGTGGCACCCGTGATACCCGCGATCACCGATCACGAGATCGAGGACATCCTGGCGGCGGCCCGGGAGGCCGGTGCGACCTGTGCGGGTTACGTCCTGCTGCGCTTGCCGCACGAGGTGAAGGATCTATTCCGCGAGTGGCTCAGCGAGTTCTATCCCGATCGCGCGAAACACGTCATGTCCCTGCTGCAGCAGTCCCACGGCGGCAAGGATTACGACTCGCGCTTCGGCCATCGCATGCGCGGATCGGGGCCTTATGCGGACTTGCTGCACACTCGCTTCCGTCTCGCCCGGCGAAAACTGGGTCTCGAATCGGGCGACGAACGTCACCGCTTGAACACGTCCGCATTCCGGCCGCCGGCTCCGCCGGGGGGCCAGCTCAGCTTGGGTTTCTGAGGAACGGACGACAATGAGCCTCACTCCCGCACAGACGGCTCGGCCCGATCCGCTCGCCGCGTTTCACCCGGCGGTGGGCGCCTGGTTTCGACGCAGCTTCGATGCGCCCACGCTCGCCCAGGTGCGGGCCTGGGCTGCGCTCCAGGGGCGCCGCCATGTGCTCGTTGCCGCGCCCACCGGCTCCGGAAAGACGTTCGCGGCGTTCCTCGCCGCGATCGACGACTTGGTCCGCGAGGGTCTCGCCGCAGAGCTGCCCGACGAGACCCGCGTCCTCTACGTATCGCCGCTCAAGGCTCTGTCGAACGACATTCAGCGCAATCTGAACGGCCCGCTCAAAGGGATCCGCGAGGAGTTGCGCGCCGCCGATCTGCCCGACGTCGAGATCCGCGCGCTCGTACGCTCCGGCGACACGTCGGCGGCCGAGCGAGCCGGCATGCGCCGCCGCGCGCCGCACATCCTCGTGACGACGCCCGAGTCCCTCTATTTGTTGATGACCTCCGAATCGGGGCGGCGCATGTTGGCGACCGTGCGAACGGTGATCGTCGACGAAATCCATGCCATCGCCGGCAACAAGCGGGGCACGCATCTCGCGCTCACGCTCGAGCGTCTCGAAGCGCTTTTGGGGGCTCCCCTGCGGCGTATCGGCCTCTCGGCGACGCAGAAACCGCTGGAAGAAATCGCGCAATTCCTGGTCGGCGGCGGCCCCGGAGCGGCGCCGGGGTGCACCATCGTCGATCAAGGGCATTTGCGCAATCTCGACCTCGCGCTCGAATTGCCGCCCTCGCCGCTGGCGCCGGTGATGTCCGGGGAAGTTTGGACCCAGGTCTACGATCGCCTGGCCGCGCTGATCGCGCAGCATCGGACCACGATCGTCTTCGTCAACACCCGACGCCTCGTCGAACGCGTCGCGAGACACCTGTCCGAACGGCTGGGCGAGAGCGGCGTCGCCGCCCATCATGGCAGCCTCTCGAAAGAGCGGCGTCTCGATGCCGAGCAGCGCCTCAAGCGCGGCGAACTGAAGGTGCTGGTCGCGACCTCCTCGCTCGAGCTCGGCATCGACATCGGCGACGTCGATCTCGTCTGCCAGATCGGCTCCACCCGGTCTATCGGCGCTCTGCTGCAGCGGGTGGGACGCGCCGGCCATGCGGTCGGCGGAACCTCGAAGGGCCGTTTGTTTCCCCTGAGCCGCGACGAGCTCGTGGAGTGCGTGGCCTTGCTCGACGCCGTCCGGCGCGGCGAACTCGATCGGCTCGTGATCCCCGAGAATGCGCTCGACGTGCTGGCCCAGCACCTCGTCGCCGAGGTCGCGAACGGCGAATGGTCGATCGAGAAATTATTCGCGCTGGTGCGCCGCGCCAATCCGTTTCGGAATTTGCGCGAGCAGGATTTTACCGCCTGCATCGACATGCTCGCCGACGGGTTCGATACCCGCCACGGCCGCCGCGGCGCGCTCCTGCATCGGGATGCGATCAACGGCATCGTGCGGCCGCGCAGGGGTTCGCGCCTGACGGCGCTGACTTCGGGCGGCGCGATTCCCGATAACGCCGACTACCGGGTGGTCCTCGAACCGGCGGCGCTCCTGGTCGGCACGGTCAACGAGGATTTTGCGGTCGAAAGTTTGCAAGGCGACGTGTTTCAGCTCGGCAACACGTCTTATCGGATCCTGCGTGTCGAGCGCGGCACGGTCCGCGTCGAAGACGCCCAGGGACAGGCCCCTTCGATACCGTTCTGGCTCGGCGAGGCCCCGGGCCGCAGCGCCGAGCTGTCGGCGTCGGTCGCGCGCCTCAAGGCGCAGATCGAGCAGTGCATGGGGCCGGCAGGCTCACCCCTGGAACAGAGCGCCGCCTACCGCTGGTTGCGCGAGACCGTCGGGATCGACGCGGTCGCCGCCGAGCAACTGCTGCAATACCTCGGTGCCGGGCTCGCGGCCTTGGGCGTGCTGCCGACGCTCGCCACGATCGTGTTCGAACGCTTTTTCGACGAGTCGGGCGGCACGCAACTCGTGATCCACTCGCCCTACGGCAGTCGCGTCAATCGCGCCTGGGGGCTCGCGCTGCGCAAGCGCTTCTGCCGCAATTTCAACTTCGAACTGCAGGCCGCGGCGACCGAGGATCACATCGTGCTCTCGCTGACCCATGCGCACAGCTTCGATCTGGAGGAGGTCGCACGTTATTTGCATTCGCGCAGCGTACGCGAAGTGCTCGTGCAGGCGCTGTGCACGGCGCCGATGTTCGGCGTGCGCTGGCGGTGGGTCGCCGGCATCGCGCTCGCGCTGCCGCGGTTTCGGGGTGGCAAGAAGGTGCCCCCGCAGATCGCGCGCATGAACGCCGAGGACTTGCTCACGGCGATTTTTCCCGATCAGGTCGCGTGTGCCGAGAATCGCGCCGGCGCGATCGAGATCCCCGTGCACCCGCTCGTGGCGCAAACGATCCGAGATTGCCTCGAAGAGGCGATGGATCTCGGGGCACTCGAGACGCTGCTGCGGGGTCTCGAATCCGGCTCGATCCGCGTGGTCACGCGGGACCTCGCACAGCCTTCGCCGCTCGCCCTCGAAGCGCTCACGGCCCGTCCTTATGCCTATCTCGACGATGCGCCGCTGGAAGAGCGCCGCACCCAGGCCGTGATGGCGCGCACCTGGCTGGACCGGGCCGTGGCGAAAGATATCGGCCGCCTCGATCCGGACGCGGTGGCGCGCGTGCGCGCCGAGGCCTGGCCGGATGCCGGGACTGCCGATGAACTGCACGATGCATTGACGTGGATGGGGTTCATGACCGGGGAGGAGGCCGAGCGCAGGCCGGAATGGCCGTCGCTGCTCGCGGCGCTCGCGTCCGACGGGCGCGTGCTGCGGATGGCCGCGGGCAGCGCGGTGGGCGGACTTTGGGTGGCCGCCGAGCGGCGGGCGTGGTTCGAGCCGCAACCGCCGGCGTCGCAGGCTGCGCTCGTCGAGATTCTGCGCGGACGCCTCGAAGCACTCGGGCCCGTGCGCGCCGCAGAGCTGGCGGCGCCCCTAGGCGTCCCGGCGGCACGCGCCGATGCCGCGCTCGCTCAACTCCAGGCCGAGGGCTTCGCGATGCGCGGTGAGTTCACGCCCGGGTCCGCGGCCGGGCCCGGGTCCGCGGCCGGTCCCGAGTCCGCGCCGGAATGGTGCGAACGCCGCCTGCTCGCGCGTATTCACCGCTATACCGTCAAACGTCTGCGTGCCGAGATCGAGCCGGTGCCGGCACGCGACTTCTTGCGATTCTTGTTCGTCTGGCAGCGCGTACAGGCAGGCACTCGCTTGCAGGGCGCCGATGCGGTCGCGGCCGTGCTGACCCAGCTCGAGGGCTTCGAGGCGCCCGCCGCCGCCTGGGAGACCGAGATTCTGCCCACCCGCGTCGCCGGCTATGAGCCCGAGTGGCTCGATGACCAAGGCCGGGCGGGACGCAGCGTTTGGACTCGCTTGGCCGAGCGAGGCGGCGACCCGGACCGCGGCGCGGCGCCGGTGAGATCCACGCCGATCGTGCTGCTCGCGCGACGACAGGTTGCGCATTGGTCGTCGTTGACGAGGACGCTCGAGCCCGGCCATTTGAGTTCACGCGCGCGGGCCGTGGTCGATACGCTCGCCGCGCAGGGCGCTTCCTTTTTCGAGGAGATCGCCGAGCAAACCCGGCTCCTGCCGGCCGAAGCTGAGGCGGCGCTCGGCGAACTCGTGGCCGTCGGGCTCGTGAATTCGGACAGCTTCGCCGGGCTGCGGGCGCTGCTCGTGCCGGCCGAACAGCGCGCACATTCCGGCGCCGGATCCCGCCGCAAGCGCCGCCGCAGTCTCTTGCAGATGGCCGATGCCGGCCGCTGGGCGCTCGTGCGCAAGCCCCTGACGAGTTCGCCGTCTTCGCGCGAGGCCGCGGTCGAGGCGGTGGTGCGCAGCCTGCTGCGGCGCTGGGGCGTCATCTTCTGGAGACTGTTGGCACGCGAGGCGGATTGGTTGCCGCCGTGGCGGGAACTACTGCAGTGCTGTCGTCGGCTCGAGGCCCGCGGCGAGCTGCGCGGCGGCCGTTTCGTCGCCGGCTTCTCCGGCGAGCAATTCGCGCTGCCCGAGGCGATCGGCGCGCTGCGCGAAGTGCGCAGGTCGCGCGAGCGGGACGGCGCCCTCGAGTCGAACGACGCCCTCGAGTCGAACGGCGCCCTGGAGTCGAACGGCGCCATAGAGCCGACCGGTACGCACGAGCGGAGCGGTTCGCGCGCGCCCGGCGAGTTCGTCGCCGTCTCGGCGGCCGATCCGCTCAATTTGATCGGCATCCTGACGCCGGGCCCGCGACTGGCCTCGTTGACGAGCAATCGGGTCTTGTTTCGCGAGGGCTTGCCGGTCGCCACACTGACCGCCGGCGAAGTCCATTTCCTCGTGGCGGTCGCGCCGGCGGACGAATGGGAACTGCGTACCCATCTCGTCCAGCGCCACGTTCCCGCGGCCCTGGCCGAGATGGTCTCCCCGCTAAGCTAGAGAGCGACCCGGGTCAGGCTCAGCGCGCCCAATGGCCCTCGTGCAAACGCCAGCCGCCGTTGACGCGTACCCAGGTGTGGGGCACCCAGTGATAGCCCGGGCGACCCGGCGCCCAATGGCCGCCGACCCAGACATGCTGTCCGCCGACCCAGTTCCAATAGCCGCCGATCCAGACGTAGCCCGGCTGCGGAGCCACACCGATGACCTCGACCTGCGGCGGCGGCGGAGCGACCCCGACGTAGCCGACGGTGACGACGGGCGCCGGCACGGCGACGGAGCCCCGGACGACGCAACCGCCCAGCAAGCTGGTGCTGGCCACGGCGGCCAAGATCAACGGTCCGATCATATGAGTCTTTTGCATCTTCTTTTCCTATGGTAGCCAGATCTTCCCGACAGATAACGGCCCAAGCCGGCCGGGGTTGACGCGCCGAAGCATACGACGTCCGGCAAAAGCTGACGATTGCGGGTCCGCACAACCGTGATGCGGGGCACACTAGCGCCTCGGTAAGCGGCATACTGCGCGCCGTCGATCCGCCAGAAACCAGAGGAAAGCCCCGCTTTGAGCCAGAGACCCAACATCTTGATCTTGATGGCGGATCAATTGACCGCCCGCGCGCTGCCCGCGTACGGCAACCGCGTCGCTTTGACGCCGCACATCGATGCCCTCGCCGCCGGGGGCGTGGTGTTCGATTCCTTCTATTGCAACAGCCCGCTCTGTGCGCCTTCGCGATTTTCCTTTCTATCGGGCCGCCAGATCTCGGCGATCGGCGCCTATGACAACGCCGCCGAGTTCCCGGCCCAGGTGCCGACGTTCGCGCACTATCTGCGCCGCGCCGGCTACCAGACCGTCCTCAGCGGCAAGATGCATTACTGCGGGCCGGATCAACTGCATGGCTTCGAGGAGCGACTGACGACGGACATCTATCCGGCCGACTTCGGCTGGACTCCCGATTGGAGCCGTTTCGAGGAACGTCCGAGTTGGTATCACACGATGGACTCCGTTTCCCAGGCGGGCCCCTGCACGCGCACGAATCAAATCGACTTCGACGACGAGACGGTCTACTACGCACGCCGGAAATTGTTCGACATGGCGCGGGGATCTGACCGGCGTCCCTTCTGCATGGTCGTCTCGATGACGCATCCGCACGATCCCTATTCCATCCCGCAGCGCTACTGGGACCGGTACGCCGACGTTGCGATCGACCCGCCGCGCGTGCCCGCGTCGGCCGTGCCGCTCGATCCGCATTCGCGCCGCCTGCGTCACGTCTGCGGACTCGATCTGCTGCCCGTCGACGAGGAACGAACCCAGGCGGCCCGTCGCGCCTATTACGGCGCGGTGTCTTACGTCGACGACCAGATCGGCACGCTGCTCGGGACGCTCGCCGAGGCGCGCTACGCCGACGACACGATCGTGATGCTCCTTGCCGATCACGGCGACATGCTCGGCGAGCGCGGCCTTTGGTACAAGATGAACTTCTTCGAGCCGGCTTGCCGCATTCCCTTGATCGTCCATGCGCCCGGCCGTTACGCCGCGCGGCAGGTCGCGGAGTCGGCTTCGCTCGTCGATCTCCTGCCGACCCTGTGCGAACTGGCCGGCGTCGATGCCGGCGAGTATGCGACGCCGATCGACGGCGCGAGCCTGGTGCCGCAGCTGCAGGGTGCACCCGGCGGCGACACGGTCGTCGGCGAATATTGCGCGGAGGGCGCGATCGCACCGCTCGTGATGATCAAGCGGGCCTCGTACAAGTTCGTGCATTCTCCGATCGACCCGGATCAGCTCTACGAGCTGCGCTCCGATCCCGACGAACGGCGGAACCTCGCCGGCGATCCGTCCCAGGCCGGGCGCCTCGCCGCGTTCCGGGCGGAGGCAGCCGCACGTTGGGACTTGCCCGCTTTGCACGCCGCCGTGATCGCGAGTCAGCGCGCCCGCCATCTGGTGAACTCCGCCTTGCGAGAGGGACGTTACACGCCTTGGGATTTTCAGCCCCTGCGCGACGCGTCCCGGGCTTACGTGCGCAATGACCAGGATCTGGGGGATCTGGAGGCCATGGCCCGATTCCCGCCGTTCGCGGGCTGACGGGGCGATGCTAGTATCGCGGGTCCGAATCGTTCCGATAGGATTTCCCCACCCATGACTCAAACGCCGGCGCCCAGCTTCGCCGACTCCGCCGACGCCGCCCGAGAGGCGGTCATCTCGAATTCGCTCTGGATCCGTCCCTTGCAGGAGGAGATCGGCCGGGTCATCGTCGGGCAGCGCCATCTGATCGACAGCCTGCTGATTGCGCTGCTGACCAACGGCCACGTGCTGCTCGAGGGCGTGCCGGGCCTCGCCAAGACCCTCGCGCTCAAGACGCTCGCCAGTTGCGTTTCGGTCGAGTTCAAGCGCCTGCAGTTCACGCCCGACATGCTGCCCGCCGATATCGTCGGCACCATGATCTACAACCCGCAGGACGGGGCCTTCCGCACCAAGCGGGGACCGGTGTTCAGCAATTTCGTCCTCGCGGATGAAATCAACCGCGCGCCGGCCAAAGTGCAGAGCGCGCTGCTCGAGGCGATGCAGGAACGCCAGGTGACGATCGGCGACGCCACCTATGCTCTGCCGAATCCCTTCCTCGTGCTCGCGACGCAGAATCCGCTGGAACAGGAAGGCACGTACCCACTGCCCGAGGCGCAAGTCGACCGCTTCATGATGAAAGTCATCGTGCAGTATCCCACCCGCACCGAGGAGCGAGCGATTCTCGATGCGATGGCCACGAGCGAACCGGTCGTCACGCCGCGGGCGGTCGTCGGCGCCGGGCAGATTCTCGCCGCGCGCCATGTCGTCAATAGACTGCATGTCGATGCCAAGATTCGTGACTACATCGTCGACATCGTGCTCGCGACGCGTCCGCCGACGCTCGCGGCCCTGAATCTCGAGGGTACGATCCAGACCGGCGCCTCGCCCCGCGCGACGATCGCGCTGACGCTTGCAGCGCGCGCGATGGCCTTCCTGCAGGGGCGTCACTTCGTCGTACCCCAGGACGTCAAGGCCGTCGCGTTCGACGTCCTGCGTCACCGCATTTCCCTGACCTACGAGGCCGAGGCGGAGAACGTCACGGCCGAGAACGTCATCGAGAGAATCCTCGGCACCCTGCCCGTGCCTTGAGATGGCGCCCGAGACCGACAAATCGCGCAAGGCGATGATGAACGGCCTGCGGCAACTCGAGATTCGCACGCGCCGCGTGGTCAACGACGGACTCGCGGGCGCCTATCACTCGGTCTTCAAGGGGCGGGGCATGGATTTCGACGAGGTGCGCGAATACAGTCCCGGCGACGAAGTGCGCACGATCGACTGGAACGTCACGGCGCGTGCCGGGCGAACCTTCGTGAAGAAATACACCGAAGAACGCGAGTTGACGATCTTTCTGCTCGTCGACATCAGCGCCTCGGGCAATTTCGGCTCGGGCGGTACGACGAAGCGGGATCTGGCCGCGGAGCTCGCGAGCGTCCTCGCGTTCGCCGGCGTGCGCAACAGCGACAAGGTCGGGCTGCTGTTGTACACGGACCGGATCGAGCGGTTCCTGCCGCCCAAGAAGGGCCGTCGTCAGGTGCTGCGCGTCGTGCGCGACGTCCTGTTTCACGAGCCCGCCGGCCGTGGCACCGACAGCGTGATGGCCCTGGAGGCGGTCAATCAGGTGTTGCACCGTCGCGCCGTCGTGTTCTTGATTTCCGACTTCGAGTCGGCGGGTGACCCGGCGCTGGTGAGCGCCGGGCTGCGCCGCGCCCTGCGTCAGACCAATCGCCGCCACGACTTGATCGCCGTGCAGATCGAGGATCCGCGCGAGAGCGAGCTGCCCGACGTCGGGGTCGTCGCGCTCGAGGATGCCGAGAGCGGCGAGATCGTCGAAGTCGACACCGGAAACGCGGCCGTGCGCCGGCGCTTCGCCGCCGCGGCTGCCGAGCGCAAGCGCCGGCTGCAGGCCGATTTCCGCGCCGAAGGCGTCGACAGTCTGTCGCTGCGCACCGATTCTCCCTATTTACCGGCGCTGCAGCGCCTGTTCAAGAGCCGTGGCCGCAAGCGAGCGCAGGGTCGCGCCGGACCGCAGCGACCATGAGACCCCCGCGCGCGCGTCGCGGGCTTGCGATCGCAGGCGGGATCCTGGGTTTCCTGCTTGCTGCGCTCGCTGGGCTCGCCGTGGCCGAGGCGCCGAGCAGGGCGGCGGCAACCGCGCCGCCGTTCCCGCCCCCGGCCTTGATCCCTCGGGGCGCGCCGGCGGACGCCGCGTCCGCGGCAGACATTCGCGACATCCGCCTGTCCGGCGCGGGCGACTCCCGCACCCGACTGCTCATGGCGATCGTGGGCGCGGGTCTCGCGGCTCTCGCAGGGGCCGCGTACCTCCTGTGGCGCCGCCACCGGCGCCGCCGGCCGCCTCTGCGCTCCTTCGAACTGGCGCTGCAGCAACTCGAGGCCGCGCGCGGCCTGCTGCACGCGGGTCGGGCGAACGACTACTGCGTCGCGGTGTCCCAGGTCGTGAGGTCGTACATCGAGACGGCCTTTCGGATTCCGGTCACCCAACGCACGACCGAGGAACTCGTCGCCCTCATCGAGGGTCGCGCCGATTCACCCTTGCAGCGCCATCGGACGAGGCTCGCGGAATTCTTGTACCAATGCGACGCCGCCAAATTCGCGGGCGCCGCCCCTAAGGCGCTCAGCCTGGAATCACTGCATCGCAGCGCCGCGGATTTCGTCCGCGAGACCACGGCGGAGGCGCATGACGCGGTTCCTGCAACCTGAGTGGTTCTGGCTGCTGGCGCTGCTGCCCGTGGTGCTCGTCTGGCGCGGCCGTCGCGGTCCGGTCGCGGCGGTCGTCTATCCGGACGTCGGCTTGGTGCGGGACGTGGCCCGGGCGACACGCAGCCGCATCGGCGTGTGGACCTGGGCGCTCGCCTTGCTCGCCGCGGCGCTGATGATCGCCGCCCTCGCACGCCCTCAACGCGTCCAGAGCCGGACCGAAACCACGGCGAACGGCATCGATATCGTGCTCGGGCTCGACGTCTCGGGCTCGATGCAGGCGCTGGACTTCCTCGTGAAGGACCAGCGCGTCAATCGCATCCAGGTCGTCAAGTCCGTGGTTGCAAAGTTCATCGAGGAGCGACCCGACGATCGCATCGGCATCGTGGCGTTCGCCGGTGCCCCGTACCTCGTCAGCCCGATCACGCTCGATCATGGGTGGCTCGAGCAGAACCTGGACCGGGTCAACGTCGGCGGGACCGACGACGGCACGGCAATCGGTACTGCCATCGCTTCCTGCGTCAATCACCTGCGGGCAACCACGGGCAAATCGAAGGTGGTGATCCTGCTCACCGACGGCGTCAACAACACGGGCAAGATCGCGCCGCTCGCAGCCGCCGAGGCGGCACGGGCGCTCGGTGTCAGGATTTACACGATCGGCGTCGGCGTGCGCGGTAAGGCGCCGATTCCCGTGCCCGACGACGCCGGTCACCTGCACGTGATCATGGCGCAGGTCGACGTCGACGAAAAGACGCTCGCGGAGGTCGCGGACTTGACCGGCGGACGGTTCTACCGGGCCACCGACACCGATTCCCTGCGCAAGATCTACGAACAGATCAACGGGCTAGAGAAGTCCGCCGAGACCGTGCAGAAGTTCGAGCACTCGGAGGAATTGTATCGCTGGGCGCTGATTCCGGCCCTGGCGGTGCTGGCCATCTGGTTCATCCTGCAACACACGCGCTGGCGGCGCCTGCCGTGAAGTTCGGCGCGTCCGCATGGTTGTGGGTGGGACTCGCGTGCTGCGCCGGTCTCCTCGCCGTTTGGTACTGGCATGATGCGCGCCAACGCGCCGCGCTCGCGCGCTTCGTCGGATTGCGGGGGATGCAGCCGTCCGCGCAGTCCCGTTCGGTGCTCCTGCGCCGACTGCAGCGATGCCTGCTGGGCGCCGCCGTTGCGCTGCTCGCGATCGCGCTCGCCGGCCCGCAGTGGGGTTATCGCTGGGAGGTGCAGAGCAGCCGCGGTAATGAAATCGCCTTTGCGATCGATACGTCGCGCAGCATGCTGACACCCGACGTGAAGCCCGATCGCCTGACGCGGGCGAAGCTCGCGATCGACGATTTCGTCAATCATCTGGACGGCGATGCGGTCGGTATCGTGGCCTTCGCCGGCACCGCGTTCCTCGTCAGCCCGATCACGCTCGACTACCGCGCGGTGCACGAATCCTTGGCCGCGATCGACACGGCGACGATTCCGCGCGGCGGCACGAACATCGCGAGCGCCATCGCCGCCGCGGACCAAGCCTTGCATCGGCGCGCCGGCGGCGAACGCATCCTGATCATCGTCACCGACGGCGAGGCGCTCGAGGGCGATGCCGTCGCGGCGGCCCAAGGCGCGGCACGCGACGGCCTGCGCATTTTCACGGTGGGTGTCGGCACCGCTGCCGGCGAGCTGATTCCCCTGCCGCTGTCGCAGGGTGGCGGCTACGTCAAGGACGAAACCGGCGCCCTGGTAAGGTCACGCCTCGACGAACCGGGGCTCAAAGCCATCGCCGCGGCCGGTGGCGGCTTTTACGAGCCTTTGGGCGTGCAGGCCGAGGGGCTGGAAGAAATCTTGACGCGCGCGATCGGTCCGCTGGCGAAACACGATCTCGCGTTTCTGCAGCAGAAGATCGCCGTCGAACGCTTCCAATGGCCGCTCGCCGCATCGCTGGGACTGCTGCTCCTCAGTCTCATGGTCGGTACCCGCCGACGGCGACCCGGGCCCAAGCTCGCAACGCTCGCGGCAGCGACGCTGGCCGCGGCGGCCGGTATGTTCTGCGTACCGGGCCTGCCGCTGCAGGCGGTCGCGGCCGATGCGCCCGCATCGACACCCGGCGCCGCACCGACGACGACTCCCGCGGCGGCGCCACCGGTGGCGGATCCCGCTCATGGGACCGCCAGGCCGCCCGACGTCGAGCTGAAATCCGGCGCCGCCGCGTATCGCGCCGGGCAGTTTTCGCAAGCCGAGCGCGCATTCCGGCAATCGCTCGCCCAGTCCCCGTCCGATGCCTCGCGACGCCTCGCCGAGCAAGAGGACGCCTACTACAACCTCGGCAACACGTTGTATCGCGCAGGCCAGAAGACCGAGCAGACTTCGCGCGAGGAGACCTTGAAGAATTGGAACGCGGCGGTGGACGCCTACGAGACGGCATTACAATTGCGCGCGGATGACGCGGACGCCAAGTTCAATCGCGACTTCGTGAAGCGCAAGATCGCAGCCCTGCAACAACCGCCGGACCCGAGTAAATCGCCGCAAGGCGGCGGCGGCGGTGGCGGCGGTGGGAGCGGCGGTGGGGGCGGTGGGGGCGGCGGTGGGGGCGGGAACAACAAGCCCGGCGCGGGCGCACCGCCCAAGCCACCGAGTGGGTCACCGCCCCCGGCGCAACCGCCGGGTGGCGAACCCGCCGGGAGGGAGGCGCCCTCCACCGGTGCGCCCGCGGCTGCGAGCCCGTCGCGGATGAGCGCCGACGAGGCCCGCGAATTGCTCGATTCCGCCAAGGGCGATGAGCGCCACGCGCTCGGGGCCCCGCCGCCGGCGGGATCGCAGGCCGAAAAACCCTACAAGAACTGGTGAGATGGGCGCCGTGATTGCGCACCGATTCCGATGCATCGCCGCGATCCTCTGCGTGAGTCTCGGCTTTGCACAGTCGGCTGCGGCGGCCCAGTCGGTCTTGAGCGCCGTGTTATCGCCGACCCAGATCACGGTCGGTCAGTCTGCGGAACTGACGGTGAAGACCTTGGGCGCCGGTCTCGAGGCGGTGGTTCTACCCAGCGTCGCCGGTCTGGAATTGCGCATCGTCGAGCAGACCCATCATCTCGAAATGGTGCATGGGGCGTCCCTCGGTACGACGACCACGCGGGTGCGAGTCACCCCGCTCGCGGCCGGTGTGTATTCCCTACCGGGTTTGACGCCGTCCGCGCAACCCCTGGTGCTGCGGGTGAGCGTCGACGACACGATCGGCAAGGCGCCCGCGAAGAGCGCGACCCGCGCCGCGCCGGCGCGCAGCAGCGTCGGCGAGCCCGTACACCTCAGCGCGGACGGCGCGGCGTTCCTGCGTTTGACTCTGCCGAAGCACGAGGTCTTCGTCGGCGAGAGCGTGCCGGTCGAGATCGAACTCGGTCTGCGGCCGGGCTTCGTCAATTCCTTGAACGGGCTGCCCACGCTGACCAGCGCCGATTTCACGCTCAACAATCTGTCCCGACAGCCCCTGCGCAGCGAGCGCGTCGTCGATGGCGTCGGCTTCGCGGTGCTGACCTGGCACAGCGTCATCGCGCCCGTGCGACCCGGCACATTCACGCTGTCGGTCGAGTCGCCGATCACGATCCGTCAACGCCTGCGCCCCGAGTCCGAAGCGAAGCTCGAGGACCAGCTCGGCGATCCGTTCCTGCAAAATATCTACGGCAAGACCGTCAAAAAGGACATCAAACTGGCGAGCGCCCCGGTCGAGCTCGAGGTGCTCGCTCTGCCCACCGAGGGACGGCCGGCCACGTTCAGCGGCGCGGTCGGCAGCTTCCGGATCGCGAGCGAACTGGTGCCCGACACCGCGGCGGCCGGTGATCCCTTGAGTTTGCGCATGCGCATCAGCGGCTCCGGCAACTTCGATCGCGTCGACAGCGCGATGCTCGAACATCTCGACCAATGGAAGACCTATCCACCCAAGTCCACGTTCGCCGGCAGCGACACCGTCGGTTACCAGGGCGAGAAGCGCTTCGAGCAGGCGCTGATCGCCTCCCGGCCGGGCTCGGCGACTCTGCCGCCCTTGAGCTTCAGTTTCTTCGATCCCGTGGCGCGGCGTTATGCGACGGTCACGAGTGCAGCTCTGCAGGTCACGATCACGCCCGCGCCCGGTGATCCGTCGGCCCCCGTCCCTCCCGGGCCGACGACGCAGGGGAGCTCGGTGACAGGCTCCGCTGCCGGCAGCCCTGGGGCCATGACGGGCGGTCTGCGACCGGATCACGCGGTGTCCGAAAGCGGCGTTCGAACCCTGCGTCCCTTGGTTCTGCAGGCCCCGTTTCTCGCCGGTTCCGCCGTGCTGATGGTGGGTTTCGCGGCCGCGCTTTGGCGCGTGCGGCGAGGGGCAGGCGACGCTGCTGACGGAGAGCGACGCCGCCTCCGCCGGCTGAGCGCCCTACAGCGCGCGCTCGCCGCGGGCGAGGCGGCCGCGCAGGAGCAAGACTCCCGTGCTTTCTGCGTGGCGGCGCGTGAGCTCCTCGACGCGCAGCGCGCGAGTCTGCCCAATGGTCATAGGCTGCCGCCCCAGTCGCAGGAGCTCGAGCTGCTCGTCGATGCACAGCGCTATGCAGCCGCGCCTCCCATCGCCGTGGATTGGCCGCGCTGGCTCGAGACCTTGCGCGGCGCAGCGGGCGCCGGGGAGCCGGCGTGATGCGTCTCTGCGGACTGGCCGTGATTGGCTTTGTACTCTGCGGCGTGGCGCCTCCGCTGCGCGCCGCCTCCGGCGATCCCGCGCCCGCGTTGTCGGCGGCGTCTTTGTACAACGAAGGTAATGCCTATGCCCGTGCCGGCAAGCCGGGTCTCGCCGTGCTGAACTACGAGCGCGCGAGGGTGTTGGCGCCCGCCGATCCCGACATCGCGGCCAATTTGGCGATCGTGCGAGGCGCCGCGCGGGTCTCGGCGACGATCCCGGGCCGCATGACGCGGCTGCTGCTGCTCGCAAGTCCGAACGTGTACGCATGGATGGGCCTGCTCGGCGGCGTGCTCACGGGTGCCGGCGTCGTCGCACTTGCCGCTACGCGGCGTTGGCGTCCCGCCGCCTTCGTGACGATCGTCACCGGCACTCTCGGTGTCGCGATCGCGGTTGCCAACGTGATCGTGTGGTGGCCGACCTTGCATGCGGCGGTGATCATCACCCCGGAGGCCGCGGTCCGCGCGGCCCCGGCGCCAATGAGCGATGCGCTGTTTTCGCTCCACGAGGCGCAGATCGTGCGCATCGAAGCTGAGCACGAAGGCTTCTGGCTCGTGCGAACCAACGACGATCGCAGCGGCTGGGTGGCCGTCGCCAACCTCGCGCGCATCGTGCCCTGAGTCAGGGGACCCCCTGCATCGGC
>Ga0116230_10000119_pt1 | contig 60348 bp, 45 predicted proteins | sample S1TSphfallax_3_FD_88678 | JGI IMG/M metagenome (GOLD analysis project Ga0116230, IMG submission 88678) | Host-associated microbial communities from peat moss isolated from Minnesota, USA - S1T2_Fd - Sphagnum fallax MG | ecosystem: Host-associated > Plants > Peat moss > Unclassified | place...
CGGCAGGTCTTTGCTGTCCCGCATCGAACTGTCGGCCTTGGCGCCGCGCAGATAGGCATCGAAGGCGGCCGGGTTGCTCGTCCCGCCGAGCTCGATTTTGGCCGCGACGTCCCCGAGCAGCGTAACCCGCAGAGCGCTCGCGACCTCGGTCGCGATCTCCGTCTGCAGCTTCAGTACATCCCCGGTGTCCCGATCATAGGTCTTCGACCAGGTGTCGAAGCCCGTCACGGCATTGATCAACTGCGCGGTGATCCGGATCGTGTGCGCCGAGCGCCGCACGCTGCCCTCGAGGACCGCGCCCACGTTGAGTTTGCGCGCGATCGTGCCGATGTCGGTGTTCGTGCCCTTGAACGAGAACGCCGAGGTGCGCGCCGCTACCTGGAGGCCGTTGATATCGGCGAGCGAGTTGAGGAGTTCCTCCGTAAGTCCGTCGGAGAAATATTCCTGGTCCTTGTCGCCACTCATGTTCGTGAAGGGCAGCACCGCGATCGAGTGCGGCGGGGGGTTGAAGGTGGGCCCCAGCGGTTCCGATCCCGGCGCAGCGCCGTGCGGCGGGAGTAAAAAGCGGTTGATTCCTAAGTACGCGAGCGCCAGGACGACGATGGCGATCGTCGCGAGCAGTGCTCCCCTCGAGCGTTTGGGCGGGGATACGGACTGTTGAGCCGTCGGCGCAGCGGACCCCCGCGTGCCGGCCGGCGCCGTCCGGGCAGGTTCCGCCGTGAGCAAGCGCACGACCCGCTCCGCGAATGCCGGCGGCGTCTCGCCACCCGCAAGCCGCGTCCACTGCACTTCGCGAAACCGGTCGGGCACCCGTGCCGCCCCATCCGCTGTGTCGTCGATCACGACCGGCAGGAGGAATGCGCGATCGGCGGCAATCAGGTGGGACCGGTCCACGGCCAGCTTCCACTCGAGGCGGAAGTAACCCTCGTCGCGCGCTTGGGTGGCGCGCGAAATCACCGGGACGAACAGGGTGCATGTCTTGATTTGCTGCCGGATCGAGGCGTCCCAGGCATCTCCGCCACGCAACTCGCTCTTGTCGAACCAGACTTCGATGCCGGCGGACCTCAAGGCGACGCAGATCTTCTCCGCCGCGACCGCGTCTTCCGAGGCGTAGCTCAAGAAGACCGCTTTGCCGGTTGGGATCAAAGCGCCCAAACAAAATGATCAGGAGGGAGCAAGCGCGGAGGCCAGGTCGTCAAGATGGTGATGGATCATACGCGTATGAAATGTCGCAGGCGTAACAGCTTAACATGCGACGGCTGCCGCCTCTTTCCGGCCGAGAGTAGCTCGGCCGATAATATGACCACCAGCGGATCGCCAGGACATGGGTTTGCATATTTCGTCGGAAAGCTTCGTGCAGTAAACGGGGTATCAAGTGCGTTCATTTTTCCTGGCTTCCGAACGGATTAGGTTCAGCACTTGGCATGCGGACGACTTACCCTTAGCTACGTCGCTGTGGGGCGATCCTCGCGTTACTCGCTTTCATGGAGGTGCTTGGTCGCTCCACCAAATCGAGGCGCGGCTATCTCTCGAGATTTTGACGTACGTGAGATGGGGCGTGCAGTATTGGCCGCTATTCCTTATGGAGACCGGCGAGCATATCGGGTGTTGTGGGTTCCACGTTCGCGATCAACCAAGCGGGGTCTGGGAGCTTGGATGCCACTTGAGACCAGCGTTTTGGTCAAAGAGCCTCGGGCGCGAGGCCGCTGCTGTCGCGATAGATCACGGTTTCCGCACGCGTGGTTTTAAAGCAATATTTGCCGGTCACCACCCATCGAATACAGCGTCTCGCAAATTCTTGCAGCATCTCGGCTTTCGGTATACGCACGAAGAGCGTTACCCGGCCACGCAACTGATGGAGCCTTGTTACATCTTGAATAGGCCAGACGAATCGTAGGTTGACAGAGGCCCTTCGTTCGGTGATACCCGACGATGACTCGCGCTAGACATGCACTCGTGGGTCGTGCCGATCGTGTTTCACTCGCCGTGCTCGTCAAATAGGATTCATGTTCTCACTGGCGATGCGCACTTCTCGTTCCAACGGCAGTGTGCGGGATGATGATCCCACGCTGACGGTACGATCACCCTCGGCAATCATCCATGCGCCGTCGGCCGTTGACCAGTATTGCAATTCTCTCAGCGGCACGGTCAGCCGGAGTTTCTTCGAGTGCCCCGCGGCAAGGTGAATCCGATCGAATGCGACGAGCTTGCGGATCGGAAACGTGGCACCCGGCGGCGCATGGTCTGGTGCGCCGAGATAGGCCTGCGGTACTTCATCGCCGGCGCGATGACCGGTATTCCTGACCGTGCAGGTGAGTAGAAGCCCCTGGTCTCTCGCTCGCGCAACGCGTAGGTCGGAATACTGGAACTGCGTATAGCTCATCCCAAAGCCGAACGGAAACAGCGGTTCGATCCGCTCCTGATCGAACCAGCGATAACCTACGTTCACGCCCTCGCTGTAGATCGTCTTGTGATCGATCCCCTGCGCGGAGCGCTCCGGGAAGCGTGGGTCCGTCGCGGGGTAGTCGCTCAGTCGGCGAGCCCAGGTAACGGGCAGGCGTCCGGCGGGATTGACCTTGCCCAGCAGCAGTTTTGCCGTTGCCCAGCCTCCCTCATCTCCCGGCCACCACATCTCGAGGATCGCCTGCACCCGTCCGGCCCACGGCAGCGCGACGGGCTGACTGGTGTTGAGCACGACGATCGTGTGAGGATTCACCGTGGCGATTTCCTCGATGAGCCGGTTCTGGTCGCCTGGAAGCGCGAAAGTGGGCGAGCGTCGTGCCCACGCGAACACGACGGCGGTTTTAGCCCGCCTCGCCGCCTCGATTGCTGCGTCGTGATCGGCGCGACGTTGGTCCGGCGGGTACCAGTTCAGTCGCAGCTGCACTGGAGCATGCGAGGTGTCGGGACTGATCTCGATCCTGAGCTCGTGCTGACCGGCTTCCATCTGCACCTCGTGCCGCACGTTGTCGAGCCCATCGGTCGTTGGTACGACGTTGTCCTGATTCGCCTGCAAGATGTCGCCATGCACATCTCCCTGGAAAACGCCGGTGATCGCGACGCGCCGCCCGTCGACGATGAGTCGCGCATTGGTGCCGAGCGCCTGTAGGTAGATCCAATAGAGCCCGGGGTGCTCGATCTTGAGGCTGCCGGTCCACGTTGCAACGGTGTCGGGCGCAAGCGCGGTTCCGGCCTTGGCGGTGAAATCGATGGCCGGATCACTGCGCGAGCCGTTCGAGTCGCGGCGCTCGAGGCCCGATGTGCCGTCGTGGCTGAAGTTGGCGGCAGGAATCGGCGAGCCGGTCATGTCGTCCTCGACGGCATACCGGACGTCGAGCTTGCTGGATAGCGTGCGTAGGGCGGCCAGCGGGCTGACCTGGCGCCGTGGCAAACCCAGGGAGCGTTCGCCCGCGATGCCGATAGCGTCCACCTGACCGGCGGTCGGCCCGATCAGCACGACCGAATTCAGCTGGTCGGTCCGCAACGGCAAAGCGCCGTCGGCATTCTTCAGAAGCACCGCCGCCTCCTCTGCGGTTTGCTCGATGATTCTCGCATTGGCGGCTATTTCCCGCGGGACCGCCGGATGCGATTGGCGGCCATCCAGCAGACCAAAGCGCTGCATCTCCAGCAGCACGCGCCCGGCGGTCCGTGTCACGGTCGCCTCCGTCACCTCGCCGCTTGCGAGCGCATCCTCGAGCGCCAGTGCAGGTACTTTCTCGCCGTAGTCCGTCTCGTCCGTGTTGGCCGATGCACCCTCCTCCGGGATGCTACCGCCGTAGATGTCGCCCAATGCCTCCGAGTCCGTGGCCGCGGGTGGCGGCAACGCCGCAGCCACGGCACCGAGGAACGCCGGTTCTTGGAACCCGTTGCTGTCGGGGCCATCGATCATCTCGACATCGAGCCCCGAATTCATGAACAAGGCGGAGTGCGTCGCGCCCCAGTCCGACGTGACGAACCCGCGGAACCCCAGTTCAGTGCGCAACAATTGATTGAGCGTGTCCGAGTTGCCGCAAGCATAGGGACCGTTGACGTGATTATAGGAACACATGATCGCGGCTACGCCCGCCTGTACGGCGGCTTCGAAGGGCGCCGCATAGACCTCGTGGAGTGCCTGTTGATCGACCCACACGTCGGTACCCGCCGTGTCGAAAGCGATGAAATGTTTGGCCATCGCCATGACACCCTGTGACTGAATGCCACGAATCGTCGCGGCGCCCATCGCGCCCGTCAGCAGCGGGTCTTCACCGAAGGTGTTGTACAGCCGACGCATCGCCAGATCACGGTCAATATTGATGAAGGGCTGGAGAGAAACGTCAATACCGAGTGCGCGTGCATCCCTGCCGATCACCACCCCGTTCCGGCGTGCAATCTCCACGTCGAAACTCGCCGCAACGCCCATGGTCGCCGTCTCGGCCTGGGTCGGGACTCGGGTCAGAACCCCGGGCGGACCGTCGGCGAGGCGCAACCCCGGAATGCCCAGGCGCGGGACGCCGCGGATGTAGCCTGCCTGGCCCTGATAGTCGCGGGGTTCCTCGCGCGCGTCGTGGATCAGCGAGAGCTTTTCAGCAAGCGTCAGCTCACCGAGGAGACCGTCGACTCGCGCATCTCCGGTTACCGAGACCACTTGCTGACCAAGGGATGAACCCGTGGCGCCGAGCGGGAGGACAATCGGGAGGACAAGACCGAGCACACCGAGCACAAGACCGGGCGCTCGTGACCATGCGGCCGGCGATAGGCGCGAACTCGCCTTCACCGCTCGTTCATCGACCGCGCCATCTCGACCGGCTCCAAGTTCCGATCCGCCTCGGCTATCTGCAAGCGTTCGCGCTGAAGATCAAACGAACGATACAGAAACGCATACAAAACCGACGCAACCGGAAGGCCGATCACCATGGCGATATCGGCGCCGCCGAGGGCTCGGGCAATAGGTCCAATATACAAGCCCGAGCTGAAAAATGGGATCATGACGACGAAACCGATCGCGTAAGCGACCAAGCCGCGCCAGTTCCAGCGTCCGTAAATCCCCCGCGGGTTGAAGATTTCCCGAATCGAATAGTGGCCCTTTCTCACCCAGTAGAAATCGACGAGGTTGATTGCGGTCCAGGGCGTAAAGAGATACAGCAGGACCGCGAGCAGATCATTGAAGCGTTGGGAGAAGTCGCCGGAGGATTCCAACGCGATGCCGATCGCGAGAACGCCGGCGACGGCGAGACTTTTGATGCGATTGGCGGCCGTGCACTCTATCGGTTTGATCGAATCAGCGACGCTGAGCAGCGTCAACGATGCCCCGTAGAAATTGAGGGCGGAAATCGTCAGGAGCCCAAGCAACGCGACGGCCAGGAGTGCGGGGCCTAAGCCGGGGATGATCGTGTCGGCCGCGGACTCGATGGCCGCCGGCATATCGAGCGTCGGCGTGAGAGCCGACGCGACGCTGCCGACGAGCATCATCCATGCACCGCCGAGAAACGCTCCCAAATAAGTCCACCAAAACGACCGTCCCACACCCACGTCACGCGGCAGGTAGCGGGAGTAGTCCGACACATAGATCGACCAGCTCAATTGGTAGGACGCCGCGGCAAAGAATTGGGCGAGGAAGGGAATTCCGCGAAATTGGCGCGGACTCCATTGCGAGGGCGGCAGATGGAACTTCCACCCCGCGCCAATCGAAAATACTAAAAGCAGCAAGATGACGAGGAATGCAAAGCGCCGCTGAGCTGCGTGAATCTTGTCATAGCCCGCCGCGGCCAGAGCCAGGGCGCATCCGGCGAACGCGACGATGGTAACGGCGGAGGTCGGGGAGGCGTCCCGGTAGAGTTGGTGCCACGTTTGAGCGGCGATCACTTGATTGAAGGCGTTGAAGCCAATGTACGCGATCAGGGCAACCACCCAAACCAGCAGCGCGCCCACATAGCCGAATTGCGGCCGGGATTGAATCATTTGAGGCAGTCCGAGTTGCGGACCCTGGGTCGAATGGAATGCCATGAAAAAAGTGCCGACGGCACAGCCCGCGAGCACGGCAATCATCGTCCACAGGAGAGTGCCTCCCAAGGCAATGCCGATCACCCCGGTGGCTAGGGTCGCAAGGTTGGCGCTGCCGGAAAACCACACGGGCCACAAATGCCAAACCTTGCCATGCCGCTCCCTCAGCGGCACATAGTCGATCGAGCGGCGCTCGATGAGTCCACGTTGCGTCATCCGTTCAGTGTCCGCCCCCGAGCCAGCCCCGTATATACCTTTTGAGACGCTAGTTCGACAGTTCCGGACTTAAAGCCCACTGCGGAGCGAATCCATCGAATAAATGGAGACCCGGTCATGTCGCGGGTTCAGGCGAAACTCTCGCCGATAAGCCCTTGAAAAATCGGATGAAGACGAAAAACCGCTTGCCATCGCAATTTCGACGACCGTGAGCGCCGTCTGCCGAAGCAAATTGCGAGCGCGTTGCAGCCGCAGCTTGCGGTGATATGCCTGCGGGCTCATGCCAAGCTGAGTTTTGAAAAGCCGGTGCACCTGGCGAGCGGAGAGGTTCGCCGTCGCGGCGAGCTCGCCGACGTCGATTCGACGCTCCAGTTGGGAGTCGAGAAGATCGGTCAATCTGCGCAGCTTGGGGTGTCGCAACGCATATTTCTGGGTAGTTGACCAACGCTGCGGGGCCTGCGAGGCGCGCATGCGGTTGTAGATGAATTGCTCCGCGACCGCGGAGGCGACCGCCACGCCATGTTGCGCTCCTATGAAGTGCAGCATCATGTCCATCGCTGCGGTGGCGCCGGACGCCGAGAATCGATCACGATCGATCTCGTAGATATTGTCGGTGAGGATGACTTCGGGAAACACCTCATCGATGCTTGCGCGATTTTCCCAATGAATCGTCGCCCTGTAACCGTTCAGCAATCCGGCGCGCGCTAGAACCCAGCTGCCGGTTTCCACCGCCCCCAAGACTGTGCCCTGGCGCGCAAGTTTCCGAAGCCACGAAATCACTTTTCTCGTCGCGTGGACGTGTGGGTCAAAGCTGCTGCAGACGATGATCATCGGACATGACTCCACCGCCTCCATCGGGCCGTGCACATTGACTGAAAGACCATTACTGGCGAGTACGGGCTTGCCGTCGTGTGAATAGGCGCGCCACTCGTAGGCCTTTTTTTTCAGAACCGAGTTGGCTTCGCGCAGCGGTTCGACCGTGCAGGAGAATGAAATGACGGAGAAATAGTCCAACAAGAGGATGCCAATTTGCTGCGGAGCCGACGCTCGGATCACCATAAATACCTCGATCTGTGTGTCTCAGAGCGTATATCGACTGTCGCAAACGGTACATGGCATGCGAAATCGCCAGCGCATACTCCGATCGATCGTTCAGACAGCCTTTCGGAGGAAGCGTATTTGTGAGCGACGCGGCACCAAGCGGCCCACTGGCCGGCATCAAGGTTCTCGATTTCGGACAGTATCTCGCGGGCCCGGGTGCCGCGATGATCCTCGCGGATCAGGGCGCTGAGGTGATTCGAATTGAACGACCTGGTGGGCCGACGATGTCGGGTCCGACCGGCGCGGTGCTGAACCGGGGCAAACGCAGCATCAGCCTGGATCTAAAGGTGGCCGAGGATGCCGCTTTCGCCAAAAATCTCGTCGACCGCGCCGATGTGCTGATCGAGAACTTCCGACCGGGTGTCATGACGCGCCTGGGTATCGGCGCAGAAAGCTCGATGGATCGAAATCCCAGGTTGATTTACTTGTCGCTGCCCGGTTTTTCGCGCGCGGACGCGGAGCATGCACACATTCCGGGCTGGGAAGGCGTGATTTCCGCCGCCATGGGGCAATTCACGGATATGGGATTGAATCGCGTTCTCATGGGCATCGAAGCATCGTATTCCCCGCTGACGCTGGCGAGCGCGTATGCGTCGGTGTTCGGCGCGCTATCCGTCGTGCTGGCGCTGCGGGCCCGTCAGTTCCACGGGCGCGGCGAGTTGATCGAGGTTCCGCTCGCCGCGGCCCTCATGGAGGCGCTGGCCTACAATTCGATGATGCTGGAGGACATGCCGGCGCGATACACGTCGCTACGGGAGCGGGAAATCGTCCGCCGCCGGGGCGCGGGTATTCCCATGAACCTCAGCCATCGTGAACTCCAGTCATTCCTGGATCCGTTCTACCGGACTTATCTTTGCCGTGATGGGCGTCCGTTTTACGTCGTGAGCGTGTCACACGTGGCCCACGCCGAGCGCGCACTGAAGGTTCTCGGCGTATGGGAAGCGCTCGTGGCGGAGGGCCTGCCACGATGCGATCCGTATCTTCCGGTTCGTGACTGGCCGGATGGCGTCGATAGCACCATCAAGGCACATCCGGTCACCGAGCCGTGGGCGAGTCGAATCTCCGGTCGCATGGCCGAGGCGTTCCTCACCAAGGACAGCGCAGAATGGGAGCGATTATTCGGTGAGGCCGGAGCACCTGGCGCCTCACATCGCAGCACCTCGGAGTGGCTGCACTCCGTGCATCCGCGCGAGGCTGGCTTGCTCGTTGACATGGTCGATCCAGAATATGGTCGAATGGTGCAGCCGGGTCCGCTCGCTTGGCTCGCGGGGGCGCCTCCGGTCGCACCGAGACCTCATCAAAGATCGGGACTAGCCCGTGCAGCCTTTTCGCAGGAGGCTTCCGGGCATCGCCCTGACGCACATCGCCCTGACGCACCCTTGCCGTCTCGGCGGCCGGTGCCGCAAAAGCTGCCGTGGCTCGAGGGAATCACCATCCTCGACATGACAAACGTCATCGCTGGCCCGACCATCGCCGGCACGCTGGCGCGTTTTGGCGCGCGGGTCATCAAGATCGACCCGGTGAATCCCACCTTCGACCCCTGGAATACGATCGTCATGGGAGTCTATTCCAACCGCGGTAAAGAGAGCGTGCTTCTGAATGTCAAGACTGCACGAGGGCGAGAGGCCCTCGGCCGTCTCATCGCGCGTGCCGACATCGTCACGATCAATGCCTCGGAGAAGCAGTTAGCCCCGCTCGGGATTGGCTTCGCGGATTTGCAGCGGATGAACCCGGGCGTGATCTTGTGTCACCTCGATGCGTTTGGCGGGCCGACTAGAGGTCCGCGCAGCGATTATCCGGGCTATGACGACCTGGTGCAGGCGTCGACGGGCGTGATGGAGCGGTTTGGCGGGGGCTTGGCATCCGTCGAAGAACACGCGCATTTCGGTACGATCGATGTCCTCGGTGGACTGTGCGCGGCGTTCGCGACGTCGCTTGCGCTGTTGCGCCGAGGATCGACCGGATCGGGGGATGTGGCCCGGTCCTCGCTCGCCGCTGCCGGGCAGTGGTTGCAAGCCCGGTTCATGTATGACTTCGTGGGGCGTGCGCCATTCGACGAGCCGCGTGGCCGCGAGGCCAAAGGCGAGGGCCCGTACTACAGATGCTACCGGGCCAGCGATGCTTGGTTTTTTCTCGCCGCGCATCCGAATCTCGTGCCGGCCTTGAACAGGCGTTTGCTCGGCGATGCGGGTGCGATGACGACGCCGCAGCTCGAGCTCTCGCTCAGCAAGCTGTTCGCGACCCGGACCGTGGCATTCTGGTCTGAGCGGCTACGAGACCTGGACGTGGCCGTGCAGCCGCTGAATTCTCTTGCCGGGATGCGGGCTGCGAGCCTGGCCGATCCAGATGCCGTCGGGACAGTCCGCTTCGTCAGGGATACCGAACATCCCCTGGGCCGTGCGGTAGAACACATCGATCCGACGGCGATACGGCTTTTGCACGCCAGCATCGTGCCACTCCGAGCGGCAGAAAAGTACGGTGCGAGCACCCGAAGCGTATTGCGGGAAATCGGCTACACGGACGAGGAGATCGCCGCACTGGCGGCTGCGAAAGCCGTTGGCGAGAGCTGGTCCGCCGACTATCTGCCGGACTAGCATGGCGCACGTCGCGAATCCCGTCGCTCGCAGCGAACTCAATTGGCTCGGCGAACGAGAGACGCGGGTGGATCCTCCAGAATCATCCGCTCGCCAGCGGCTTGCACTGCATCGATGATCGACGCCGGCACCACCGGCAGTTTCTCGATCGCCGGTCGCGCGAACAAATACCCCTGAAACAGTTCGATTCCGAAGGTACGCAGAACCGCAGCCTCCTCGATCGTTTCGACGCCTTCGGCAATGACCGAAATGTGCAGACTCCGGCACAAACCCACGATCGCGCTGACGATCTTCGCTCGAACCTCGTCGGTGTGAATCGAGCGAGTCAAATCCATGTCGATCTTGAGTACGTCGGGCTGAAAATCCGCGAGCATGTTCAGACCCGCGTGACCGGCGCCGAAGTCGTCGATCGCCGTGATCATTCCGTGCCGCTTGTATTCCTTGAAGATCGACTGCAGATGTCCGGTATCGCGCAGGGGCTCGTTTTCGGTTACCTCGAACATGAGGTGATGCACTGGAAATTGCGCGCGTTCGGCCGCCTCGAAAGTCTTTTGCAGGCAAGCAACCGGCTGATAAACGGCATTGGGCAAAAAATTGATGCTCAGGATCGCATCCATTTCAAGGCGGGCCGCCAATCCGATCGCGGTCACGCGACAAGACTGGTCGAAGCTGTACCGATTCTGCTCGTTGATCTGCGACAACACATCCGCCGCGCAGCCACCGCTGATCGGCCGCACCAAGGCTTCGTAAGCAAACGGTTTGCCGGTATTGACATCGACGATCGGCTGGAACGCCATCGTGAAAGGCGGTAGCGGAACGTCGGCACGGCAGGCACCGCACTTCACCTTGGCGCTCGACATGCGGACTCCATCGAAGATTGTTCGAACTATATCGGCGGGGCCGCCATACCATCAAGCTGCAACCATGCCGGATCCTGTGGCGCCGGTCACAAATTCGCAAACGCGCGCGCCCCCAGAGACCTCGTGCCGGGTCGTCACGGCGCGATGACCCCGCCGCGGGTCTGCGTTGCCATGCGTCTCTCGATGGCGCGACGCGACACCGCCCGCAAGCCGGCTGCCCGACACCGCGCGCCCACCGCATTGACCAAAGCCGTCACCGAGGTCGAGCGTGGGTCGTCCGCGAGATCTGCGATGGCCGCCGCGATGATTGCTTCACGCGCGGCAGACAGTCGGCGCTGATGGCGTGGGGTGCCCGCGCGCCCGGGAACCAAGCTGGCGGTGGTCGCGCCGCGCCGGTATCGCTCCAAGAGCCGATACACGCTGCGGCGTGACAGTTTCAAACTGCGGCACGCCGTCTGCACCCGCGTTGAAGCCGGGCCCCCCGCGAGCAGGAGATTGCGCAAGATCCGCTCACGACGCCGCGCGCTCTGCCATTCCCCACGCGTGGTGTTACGCAGTGCCGCGCGCGAAGCCAACTCACCGACGGGCAGCCCGACCAAGTCGAGTGCCGCGACCGTCGATTCGACGCCGCTGTTCGTGTCGCGCACGCTGATGCGCGAGCCGCTCGGCTTCGCGACGATCACGACCGTGTGGCCGGCACAGGCGGGAAACCCGCACGGCTTGATCTCGAACGAAATGATGAGTTCACGCATTCGTCGGATGCCAGTGGTTGCCAGTGGTTCCCGCGCCGTCGCGCAGCGCAGTGCGTCACCGGGAAAAGAGGTGCAGCCGGGCAGTCGTCGCCAATGCGGCCTGCTCCATAGCTTGTGCCGATCGTCGCCATTACAAGCACGGGATCGCTCTTTCAATGCGGCACATTTCGCTTTCAATCCGGCACGAAAAAAACTCGCGATCAATCGCGTTGCGGATGCTTTAGGAAGGCCATGCAGCGCCGTTAGCTCAACACCTCGATCGCACTTCAGACCCGCACGTATAAGGAACGAACCATGGCCCTCGTCAGAAAAGCGTTGACTTCAGTCGCATCGGCCGCAGCCGAAACCGGAAAGAACACTTCGGCCTCACGCGATGCCGATGCGCAACGCAAAAAAGCCCGCACGCTGGCGAAACAGCAGCAGGCGGCAGAACGAGTCGCCGCCGCGACGGCGCAGCTCTCTGCAGCAATCAACGAAGCCGCCGCGGCCGCCGAACAGCTGAAGCAAAATTCGGAGCAGATCGGCACCGGTGCAGAAGAGGCATCCGGCGCGGCTCAGGAATCGCTCACCGCCTTCAAGCAAGTCGAAGTCTCGATCGCTCGTCAATTACAGAACGCCGACCTCAGTCAGACCAAGATCGCTGCGTCGCAGGCGCTCGTCACGACGACCGATCGCGATGTGAATCACTTGGTGGCGAACGTCAGCGTCGCCGCCGATCGCCAGAACGCGTCCGTCGCGATGGTCGCAGAACTCGAAAAGCAGGCGGCCAGCATCGGCGACATCGTCAAGGCCGTGGCACGCATTGCGGACCAAACCAACCTCCTCGCGCTCAACGCCGCGATCGAGGCCGCGCGCGCCGGCCAGCATGGCAAGGGCTTCGCGGTCGTTGCCGACGAGGTGCGGACCCTCGCTGAGACCTCGGAGAAGAGCGCCAAACAGATTCAAGACTTGGTCGGACAAATCCAGCAAGAAGTCACGGTCATCGCCGCGGGCATCAGCGAATCGGCCAAAAACGTTCTCGGCGAAGTCGCCAACGGTCGGCGCATCACCGAACAACTCGGTCAGATCCGCCTCGACATGGTCGAGATCGTGACCGGCATCGCCGAAATCGCGGCCGGTGCGCAGCAGTCGTCGGTGGCTGTCCGCGAAGCCCTCAAAGGCTCGGAGGATATCGCCGCCGCCGCCGAGGAACAGGCCGCCGCCGCCGAGGAATCCACCAAGACCGTGGGCGAACAAAGCGCGGCGCTCGGTCAGTGCGAACTCGCGGCACAAAACCTTTCCGAACTCGCCGAGGACTTGAAAAACTCCTCCGACGTGGCGAAAAGCGCCGAAGAAGTGGCCTCCGCTGCGGAGGAATTGTCGTCGGCGGTCCAAGAGATCACCCGCTCGGGCACCCAGATCATGGCGGCGCTCGAACAGATTCGCAAGGGAGCAGAAGTTCAGAGCACCGGCACCACGCAGTCCTCCGCGGCGGTCGCCCAGATCGCACGCGCGGTCGATGCCGCACAAACGCGCAGCAAGGTTACCGGGGAAAAGGTCGTCGCGATCAAGGGGCTCCTGGATGTCAACAAAACCACCGTCGGTGCCTTGATCAAAGGCATCACGAGCTCGGTCGAGGCGTCGCGCAGTTCCCACAAGCAGATCAAGGACCTCGAATTGGTCTCGCGGCGAATCGACAAGATCGTCGATGCCATCACGACGGTCTCGATCCAGACCAACATGCTCGCGGTCAACGGTTCGATCGAAGCTGCGCGCGCCGGGGAATACGGCAAAGGATTCGTCGTCGTCGCCACCGACATTCGCAATCTTGCGCACGACTCGGCGGAAAACGCAGACAGGATCAAGGACCTGGTCAAAGGCGTGCAGGATCAGATCGGACTCGTCGCGCGGGATCTCGATGAGATCATCTTTTCCGCATCGAGCGAGGCCGAGAAAGCCAAGGTGATCACCGCCAGCCTGTTGGCCACCGAGGCCGAGATCAACGTCGTCGACACGAGCGCCCGCGAGATCATGTCGGCGGCGAACGAGATTGCGGTGGCCATCGTGCAGGTGAAGACCGGAATCGAACAGATATCCACCGCCGCCCAGGAAGCGGAAAGGGCAGTGACCGAGGCGGCGGCGGCCGCCAAGCAGCAAGCGAAGGGTGCCGAGGAACTGTCGGCGGCCGTCGAGGAAATTGCCTCGCTCGCCGACGAACTGCAAAGCGCCTGATCGCCATGAGCATACCAATCGCAACCCCGGAACCGGCTTCACCGGTTTCGGCGCCAACGCCCCAGCACGCGGATTCCGAGACCGGACAGTTCGTGACTTTCGTGGTCGGCAAGGAGGTGTTTGCCGTCGACATGGCGCCCGTGCAGGAGATCATCCGCATGCCCGACGTCGTCGGCATCCCGCTTGCTCCCGCGAGCCTCGATGGACTCGCGAACTTGCGCGGCAAAATCCTGCCCATCATCAGTCTGCGGCGCATCTTCGGCTTCGAAGACCGTCCTTACGATGATTCGACGCGTGCCGTGGTCATCGATCTCGGCCAGCCGCTCGGCTTCGTCGTCGACCGGGTAGCGAGCGTCGTCGGCGTCGATCGCGCCCAGATCGAGGCGCCCGGATCCATACAAGGAACCGTCCACACCGACCTCTTGTCCGGAATACTCAAAGACATCGGCGGTCACAAGATGATCATGGTGCTCGACTTCGCCAAGCTCATCGCGAGTCAATTCGAAGCGGTCGCCTCGCTGTCTCGGGATGCGCTCGCTCCGTCGATCGAGATCGATGACGCGCAGAGCCCGACGACCGTGGCCTCGCGTGCGGAATTACACCTCGTCAGCTTCGAAGTCGCCGCCCAGGAATACGCGATCATCATCGACGACGTGCAGGAGATCGTGCAGGTTCCGGAGTGCATCATCCGCGTACCGCACGCGAAACCGCATGTCCTCGGCGTCATGACCCTGCGCCATCGTCTGCTGCCGCTCGTATCCCTGCGTCGCATGTTCGGCCTGCCGGATCGCGATGCCGACGACCAGAGCCGCATCGTGGTGGTATCACTCGGCACCGTGTCCGTCGGTGTGGTCATGGATCGCGTCAACGAGGTACTGCGGGTCGCCCGCTCCACCGTGGACCCGATTCCCGCCATGCTCGCACGAGACGGAAGTCTCTCCGATATCGAACAAATTTGCCGACTCGAAAACGGCAAGCGGATGGTCTCGATCATCTCGGTGGCCAATCTGCTGCGCCATGAAGCCATCCAGGATGCAGTGACAACGGTGAACGCCATGACAAACACACAAGCCGCGACTTCGGCCGACCTCTCACAGCGCAGCAGCGACGACGAGGAACAAGTCGTGGTGTTTCGCTTGGGCCGGGAGGAGTTCGCCGTGCCCATCGAAGCCGTCCAGGAAATCGTCCGCTTGCCGGACGAGATGACGCGGGTGCCGAAGTCACCGAGCGCCGTCGAAGGCGTGATCAACTTGCGTGGCGCCGTATTGCCGGTGATCGATCTGCGCCGGCGCCTGGGGCTCCCGCCGATCGAACGTAACGACCGGCAGCGCATCGTGGTGCTCTTGATCACCGGTGTGCGCACCGGGTTCATCGTGGACCTCGTCGCCGAGGTTCTAAAGGTTCCCAAGTCGGCAATCGAGCCCTCGCCCCGTCTCTCGGGTGAGCAGGCGTCGCTGCTTGCCCGCATGGCCAATCTCGAGAAGCAGAAGCGGATGGTGCAGCTGATCAACCCGGATCACCTGATCGAGCCGCAGCACGTCGCCGAACTCGCCCAGTTGTCGGCGGCCTGAGCAATGGGCCACCGGCGACTCACTGGACACCGCACGCCATGATCAAGCTTCTGATCGTCGACGACTCGGCCTTGATGCGTCGTCAACTCACCGCATTGTTCGACGGTGCACCCGATTTCACGATCCGCACGGCACGCAACGGCGTCGAGGCCGTGGAGGAGAACCGCAGCTTCGCACCCGACGTGGTCACGCTCGACATCAACATGCCACAGATGGACGGCTTGACCGCCTTGTCGATGATCATGACCGAGCGCCCCGTGCCGGTGGTCATGGTGTCTTCCCTGACCGAGAAGGGCGCGCTCGCGACGTTCGAAGCTCTGAACCTGGGAGCCGTCGATTACGTCCTCAAGCCCGGCGGCACGATCTCCCTCTCGATCGACGCGATTCGCGAAGCAGTCGTCAGCAAGGTGCGCACGGCCTCCAAAGCGCGTTTGAAGCCGGCACGCGCACCCACGCGGCGGTCCGGGGACGTTCGTTCTGCGCCGCTCGCCGGTGCCGGCAAATTGGCGGCGCCCGCCCGTTCGGGCGTCGGTACGCCGGGCGTGGTCTTGATCGGAGTGTCCACCGGCGGCCCGCGCACCCTCGAGGTCATCCTGCCGAAGTTGCCCGCCGGGTTTCCTTGGGCGGTGCTCGTGGCGCAACACATGCCCGCGAGCTTCACGCTCCCCTTCGCGGAGCGGCTCAACGCGCGCTGCGCCCTGCCCGTGGTCGAGGCCAGCTCAGCCATGGCCTTGGAGGCCGGAACCATTTACATCGCGAAAGGCGGCGCGGATATGCAGATCGTCAGTCGCGCAGGCAGGCGAAGCGTCGTCGCGAGTCCCGAAAACAGCCAGTTCCTGTGGCATCCGTCCGTCGAGTTGCTGGGTCGCACGGCGCTCGAGCAATTTACCGCCGAGCAGTTGGTCGGTGTCATGTTGACCGGCATGGGCAACGACGGAGCCGATGCGTTCGCGGAGATCAAGAAGCGCGGCGGTCGCACCATCGCCGAATCGGAGGAGTCCTCCGTGGTGTTCGGGATGCCGGCCGAGCTGATCAATCGCGGCGGGGCAACGCTGACTTTGCATGCAGACAAGATCGCCGCCCAGATCAACCATTGGCTCGTTCACTGAGGAGCGGCGTCCATGGCCCTGATCAAGCAAACCAAGACCGAGCCCACGGCCATCGACGTGCGGAGCATCGTCCGCGACTTCCCGCAGCTGCAAGCGCAATTGCACTCCGCGGACGCATCACAGCGCCGCTGGGCCGCACGGGAGCTCCTCGAGCACCGGAACTCCGCGTCCGCTCTCGTCGATCGATTGCCGGTCGAATCCGAGCCGTCGGTCCGCGAGGCCATTTTTACGACTCTCGCCCGCTTGGGGGATGCCACTGCGGTACAGGGTCTCGTGGAATGCCTGGGCAGCGACGATGCCTCCCTGCGAAATGAAGCGATCGAAGCGCTGAAGACGATGCCGAGTGAAGTCGCGCCGGTGATGCAGGGACTGTTGCACCATGCGGACGCGGACGTGCGTATTCTCGCGATCAACGTGCTGGAGTCGCTGCGCCATCCGCGCGTCGAACAGTGGCTCATCGAAGTCATCGAGTCCGATCCCGCCGTCAACGTCTGCGGTTGCGCGCTCGACCTTTTGACCGAGGTGGGAACCCGGCATTCCCGCGCACCCTTGCAGCGTTTGAAAGCACGGTTCGCCTCGGAACCGTACATTCAGTTCGCCGCCATGCTCGCTTTGAAACGCATCGATCCGGCCTAGGAAGCGCGCATGACGCAAGCCGCCATCACGCCGGAGGAATATCTGAAGTTCACCGAGTTTTTCTACCGAAAAACCGGCATCCGTTTCGAAGAATCGAAGCGCTACTTCGTCGACAAACGCCTGTACGAGCGGATCAAAGAGTCCGGGCGGGAGAGCTTTCGCGAATACTTCTCGTTCATGCGTTTCGAAGCCTCCGGCAACGAACTGCAGTCCCTGATCAACGTCATGACCATCAACGAAACCTATTTCTTCCGGGAGGAATATCAGTTCGATTGTCTGGTCAAGTCGATCCTCCCGGAAGTCTCGGCCAAGAAGGCTCGCGGCGAGCCGATCCGGATCTGGGTCCTGCCCTCGTCCTCGGGCGAGGAAGCCTACGGGATCGCCATGTGCCTGCTGGAGCGCTGGCCCGGCATCACCGAGCACGACGTCGAGATCATCTCGTCGGACATCGACACGCGTATTCTGGACATGGCCCGAGCGGGACTGTACTCGCAGCGCTCCGTGCAAAAGGTGCCCGGCGCCTACCTGGCCAAGTACTTCAAGGCCACGACACGCGGCTATCAAATGGTCGACAGCCTTCGGGGCGCGGTGGAGTTCACCCGCGTCAACCTCCTCGATGCCGCCGACGTGCGCGCCTATCGTGATTTCGACGTGATCTTCTGCCGCAATCTGCTGATCTACTTCGACGACCTGTCGCGCAAGCAAGCCGCCTTGACGTTCTACGAGGCCCTGCGCCCGGGCGGCTTCTTCCTCCTCGGCCACTCCGAGTCAATGAGCCGCATTTCCGCATTGTTCCAGTTCCGTAAATTTCCGGACGCCATGGTTTACCAACGGCTCGAAGGAGGCTTGGCATGAAGTGCATCTTGATCGTCGACGACGCGGCAACCGTGAGGATGTTCCATCGAGCCATACTCGAGGGCGCCGGCTACGTCGTGCAGGAGGCCGTCAACGGGCTGGAAGGCTTGGAGAAGGCCCTGTCCACGTCCTACGGACTCTTTCTCGTCGACGTCAACATGCCGAAGATGGACGGATATTCCTTCCTCGAGGCGCTGCGCCGGCGCCCGGAGATAGCGCAAGCGCCCGCCATCATGATCTCCACGGAAGCCGAGATGACCGATCGCTCCAAGGCATACGCGGCGGGTGCGAATTTTTACCTGACGAAGCCGGTGCGCCCGGCGGATTTACTGCTGCACGTGGGCATCATGCTGGACGGTCCGATCGCATGACTCCCATACTTCAACAATTCATCTCCGAAGGCCGCGAGTTCTTGCAGAGCATCAGCGAGAAGTTGATGCAGCTCGAACGCGCTCCGAACGACGTCGAGCTCATGAGCGATTTGTTCCGCTCGGTGCATACACTCAAGGGTAATTCCGGACTGTTCGATTTCCCGGAAATGTCGCGTGTGCTCCATGCGGCCGAAGACCTGATGACCGTCGTGCGTGACGGCAAGCTGCCCTATAGCGCCGCGCTCGCCGACCGGCTCCTCGATGCGATGGACTTCGTTGCGATGTTGATCGACGAAATCGAAACGGAAACGACCAGCGGCGTGGATCACGCCGCCGACTCCTTGAAATTCGCCGCCCTGTTGCGTGCGCTGTTCGCCGCACCCGATGCGCCGGCGGCAGCCGGCTCCCCTGTTGCCATCGACGTACCGACGCAAGTCCCGGTCGACGGTCTCGACACGACGACGTGGCTCGAGATCCCAGCCGATCTTCGCGCGGCCTGGCTGGCAGACCGGAACGCGCAACCCGAGCTGCTATGGATCGTCTATACACCCGAGCCGGACTGTTTCTTCAAGGGCGAAGATCCGCTGCATCACGCAAGCCAGCTGCCCGACGTGCGCTGGCGACGCATTGCTGCCGCGAAACCTTGGGCTGCGATGGCCGAATTCGACCCCTATCAGTGCAATCTCCGGTTCGAGATGGTCTCTGGCTGCACGCGTGCCGAAGTCCAGGAACACTTTCGCTACGTCCCGGAACAACTGACCATCGCCGTGATCTCTTTGGAGGACCGAGTCGAGGCGACGTTGGCCACACAAGAACCGGCCGCGCGGGAGGCCGCCGCCGCCTCGATCATCGCTGCGCAGTGGTGCGTGCTGCGGGGCGTCGGCTCGGCCGACTGGTCCGCCGGCAGGCTCCGTGCGGCCGCCGCGACGCTGGAGGCATGCTACCGCGGTGGGGGCCATGCGGAGTGCCTGCCGTCGATCGCAGCAGCACTGGACGCCTGTCTTGCAGAATCCACGGCGGCACCGCTGCTGGCCTGGCTCGGCTCGCAATTCCCCCTCGGCGATGTCGCGGCCACCGCGGTGGTCACGGCCCCACTCTCACGCCCGACGATCGCACCGGCCCCCCGGGCCGCCGGCGAGGCGGTGGTGGCCGCCAAAACTCTGAAAGTCGACCAGGCCAAGATCGATCATCTCATGAGTCTCATCGGCGAAATGGTCGTGGCGAAGAACGGGCTGCCGTTTCTTGCGAGTCGCGCGGAAACCGTCTACGGGTCGCGCGAACTGTCGCGGGAGATCAAGAGTCAGCATGCCGTGATCAACCGAATCGCGGCCGAAATGCAGGACGTAATAATGCAGGTCCGGATGACGCCGGTGTCGACCGTTTTTCAGCGATTCCCGCGTCTGGCACGAGACATCTCACGCAAGCTCGGCAAACAGGTGGCACTCGTGCTGGAGGGAGAGGAGACCGAGGCGGACAAGAACGTCATCGAAGCCCTCGCCGATCCGCTCATCCACATCGTGCGCAACAGCCTCGACCATGGCATCGAGTTGCCTGCCGTACGCATCGCGGCGGGCAAGCCGGCCGAGGGACGGCTGGTCATCAGCGCTTCCCAGCTCGCCGATCGCGTGATCATCGACATCCGCGACGACGGCAAGGGCATCGACCCGGCCGTGATGAAGCGCAAGGCTTACGAGAAAGGCGTCATCGACGAGGCGACCCTCGAGCGAATCAGCGATCGCGAGGCGATCAATCTCGTGTTCGCCCCCGGATTTTCGACGGCCGAGGAGGTATCCGATCTTTCGGGGCGCGGTGTTGGCATGGACGTCGTGCGCTCCGCCGTGGAACGAGCCAACGGCAGCGTCACGCTGGAATCCAGCGTCGGCGTCGGGACGCACATACGGCTTTCCTTGCCGCTGTCGATGGCCGTCACCAACGTAATGATCGTGGAATCGAACCATCAGATCTTCGGCGTGCCCATGGACATGGTGCTCGAAACCGTGCGCGTGCCCAAGACCGAGGTGCGCGCCATCAAGAACCGTCAGACCACGATTCTGCGCGACCGGGTCATGCCCTTGCGCTCCTTGAACGAAATGCTCTCGTCGGCTGCGCCGCAGCGGGTCAACGAGGCCGAGGAAATCGCCGCTCTGATCGTGCAGATCCAAGGTCAAAGCCTCGGAATCGTGGTCGACGACTTCCGCGAAGTGGTCGAGATCATCCTCAAGCCCCTGACGGGAATTCTCAACGGCATCGCCGGCTACTCCGGTTCCGCGCTGCTCGGCGACGGTTCGGTGCTCATGGTATTGAACCCCAAGGAACTCGTGTCATGGGCATGACCGTCAAGAAGAATATCGCGAGCTTTCACGACTCGGTAGGGATAGAAGCCACCGAGGAGCTGCTCGGCTGGCTGCGCAAGCACCCCAAGGGGAAGGTGAATCTCGCCGCGTGCACGCACCTGCATACAGCGCTGCTGCAGGTGCTGCTCGCCGCGCGAATTCCCGTGGCCGCGTGGCCGGACGATCAAGGTCTGAAATCCTGGCTCACCGCAGCCATCAACATCTGAGGAGCAATAGCGTGGCCAAGACAGTGATGATCGTGGACGATTCGAGCACGATGCTGATGAGCTTGAAGAACAGCCTGGAGATCGCCGGCTTCAAGGTCGTAGAGGCGGCCGACGGCGCGCTCGCGATGAAAAAGCTGCAAACCGGTTCAAAGCCGGATTTGATCATCACGGACATCAACATGCCGAACATGGGCGGCATCGAATTCATCGGCAAGGCACGCGGTCTCTCCGGCTTCCGCTTCACGCCGATTCTCGCCCTGACCACCGAGAGCCAGCAGACCAAACGCGACGAGGCGAAGAAATTGGGCGCCACCGGTTGGCTGTTGAAGCCGGTGAACGGCGCCGATCTCAGCAAGATCATCAAACAGCTGTTGCCCGGGGCTTGAGTCGTGATCAGCGCTCAGCTGGACTCGACGGTGGGCGAAGCGCTCGAGGCATATTTACGGATCGAAGACGCGATCGATGGGTCGCTCGAAGGGGTGATCCGGGACACGGAGAGTTCGGCGCAGTCGATCATCAAGCACATCCGTCGTCTGTACGACTCCGCCAACACCCTCGCCTCGTACCTGGATGGGACCAGTCTGCAAGTCGGCGATCTCGGGAAGTCCATAATCGAGAGCGTCGCCTTCCTCAGCGAGGTCGGCACATTCATCGACCGTTTGCCGGCCAAGATGGAGCACGACCTGAAGAGCGTGCAGGCCGTGGTCGAAGAGATCAAGAGCCTGAGCGAAATGACGTCCGAAGTCAAAGGCGTGAGCCTGCAATCGCATCTGCTCGCCGCGAATGCGGCGGTCGAGGCAAGCCGTGCCGGATCGGCCGGCGCAGCGTTCAAGGTCGTCGCCGACGAGATGCGCAGACTGGCGGCAACCTCCAACGCGATGGCCGTCAAGATGAACAAGGGGCTCAGCCGCGCACAGGAAATCGTCAAGAACGGGCTGCAGTCCACAATCTCGGAGTCGTCGCGCCAGCTTGCGGAGGTCTCGCACGCGGCGGCGTCCTTGCGCAAACTGCAGAACAACTTCGACGACATGAGCCAGTATTACAAAACGCGCTTTTCGGTCGTCATCAAACACAACGAAGATCTGGTCAAGGACATCGCCGACGCCCTCGGTCAGATTCAGTATCAGGACGTCGTGCGTCAATGCATAGAGCGTATACGCATCGTCGCGGCACGCCGTAACGAAGCCTTGCGCGGGCTCATGGATCCCAACGGCGACGATTCTGCATGCCTCACGGAATTACCGGTACAGCTCGAACTGATACTGGATGACTACATGACGGAGGAGCGAAAACACTGTCACTCCGAACGACAGTCGCGGGGCGGCGACTCGCCCAAGAAAATCGAAATGTTCTGATTGGTATCGCACCGGGCCGTCGGTCGAATCCTTCAGACCGTGAAGACCGTCGATCCCGTCGTCTTGCGCGCCGCCAGATCCGCGTGCGCCTGGGCGGCATCCTCGAGCGCATAAGTTTGGTTGACCGCGATCTTCACGGCTCCGGATGCCACGACGTCGAACAATTCCTCGGCCATGGCGACGAGATTCTCACGCTTCGCGCCATAGGTGTTGAGCGTCGGCCGAGTCACGTAGAGCGAGCCCTTCGCCGCGAGCACAGCGAGATTCAAAGGATCCACCGAGCCCGACGACTGCCCGAACAACGCGACCAAGCCCAGCGGCGCGCAGCAATCGAGCGACTTCAGGAACGTGTCCTTGCCGACGGAATCATAGACGACCGGCAGCTTTTTTCCGTCCGTGAGCTCCGCCACGCGTTGCACGAAATCCTCTCGCGTATAGACGATTACATGATCGCAGCCGTTGGCTCGCGCAAGATCCGCCTTTGCATCGCTGCCGACCGTGCCGATGACGGTCGCGCCCAGATGTTTCGCCCACTGCGACAGGATCGTGCCGACGCCGCCGGCGGCCGCATGCAGCAATATCGTGTCGCCCTTCTTGACGCGATAGGTCTGACGAAGCAGGTACTGCACGGTCAGTCCCTTGAGCATCATGGCCGCGGCCGTCGTGTCATCGATGCCCGGCGGCAGCTTGAGCAGTCGATCGGCGGGAATGAGCCGCATTTCGGCGTACGCGCCCACCGGAGCGCTGCCGTAGGCGACGCGGTCTCCGGGCTGCAGATCCGTGACGCCGGCACCGATTTCCTCGACGACTCCAGCCGCTTCACCACCGAGGCCGCTGGGCAAGGGGAGTGGATACAGACCCATGCGTTGGTAGACGTCGACGAAATTCAAGCCCACCGCGGTTTGCCGGATGGAAACCTCGCCCGGACCAGGTTTGCCCGTTTGGACTTCCTCCCAGACCAGAACTTCCGGTCCGCCGGGCTCGTAGAACCTGATCGCATGCGGCATCGCCATCCCCTCGTTGGTCGCCTTTAGGCGAGGAGCGTATTTTACGTCAGTTCCTCGAGTCGCCGCAGCACGGTGCGAACGGTGGATTGCTCGAGCGGTCGGTCGAGATCCTCACGGGCATCTCTGCCATCATCTACGGCCGACGACGAGCAATGGGGTTCGACTATGGTGAATATCCTGATCCGGAGCGATGGGCACCGGTTTTTCCGGTTCGTTGGCGCCGTGCTGAGCAGCCTGCTGGTCGCGGCTGCCGCGTTCGCGCTGCCGCCTGCCGCCACCTCGGAGCCTGCTCAGGGTCGGCGCATCGATAGCGCGGCGGACTACGCGGTGCTTGCGCCGCGTGCGCGCGTGGAACCCGAAAACCGTATCCTTACGGAGCGTTTGGATCATCTGCTGCCGGCCTTGATGAGCGAAGCGGGACTCGACATGTGGGTCGTCGTCAACCGCGAGTACGCCGAGGACCCGGTGTATTTCACGCTCGTGCCGCAGCCGAGTTTCGCGGCGCGGCGCACGACCATGCTGGTGTTCAGTCGCGCCGCGGACGGCAGCGTGGAGCGCCTCGCGGTCAACCGCTATCCGCTCGGAGGTCCCTATACCTCCGCGTGGTCGGGCGGCGATCTCGATGCGCAGTGGCGGGCCCTGGGCGCGCTGATCGCCGCGCGCGATCCCAAGCGCATCGGCATCGACGTGTCCCGCACCTGGCCGGCCGCGGACGGTTTGACCCATGCCTTGCACGAGCGGCTCGTGCAGGTGCTGCCTCCCGGGTATGCCGAGCGTCTCGTCTCCGCCGAAGCCCTCGTCATCCGCTGGATCGAGACGCGCACACCGCCCGAGCAGGCGCTTTATCCGCACGTCGACAGCATTACGCGCGGCGTAATCGCCGAGGCGTTCAGCGGACGGGTGATCACGCCCGGCGTCACGACCACGGACGACGTGGCCTGGTACATTCGCGAACGTTTCGAGTCCCTCGGACTGCGTCCCTGGTTCATGCCGACCGTGGACCGCCAGCGGGCCGGCGAGCCCTGTCCCGTCGGTGGCGCACATTGTGGTGACGAGGGTCGGATCGAGGCGGGAGACGTGCTGCACACGGACGTGGGTTTCTGCTATCTGAAGCTGTGCACCGACACCCAGGAAATGGGCTACGTGCTCAAAGCCGACGAAGTGGCGGTACCGGCGGGGCTAAAGGCCGCGCTGGCCAGCGGCAATCGTTGGCAGGACATCCTGACCGGTTCGTTCCAGGAAGGGCGTACCGGCAACGAGATCCTGGCAGCGACGATCAAGGGTTGCGCGGCAGCCGGTCTTGTCTGCAGCACCTACAGCCATCCGCTGGGCTTCTTCGGGCACTCGCTGGGACCGACGATCGGCATGTGGGACAACCAGGGCCCGACCCCGGGAACGGGTGAATGGCCCCTGCATCGGGACACCGTCTACGCCATCGAAGGCAATGTCAGCGTGGCTCTGCCGGAGTGGGGCGGTCAGCGCGTGCAGGTCATGCTGGAACAAGATGCGTCGTTCGACGGTCATGGCGTTAGTTACCTGGCCGGACGCCAGACCGAGTGGCACTTGATCCGTTAGATCCTGGACGTCGCCGGGTAATGAACGTCAGGTAGGAACAAAGGAGGGTGCGCGCGCGATTACGGCGCCGGTGCTGCGCGCGGCGATGTGGTTCGCGAGATAGTCTGCATCGTGCCAAACGCCCCAGATGAAGGCCGACGCCCGTCGGGACAACCACGAAAGCCCGAGAAAATACAGTCCGGGCACCGCGGCAACGCCTCGCTCATGCACCGGGCGACCTCGCGCATCGAAGGCATCGAGCTTGATCCAGTCGAAATCGAGCGCATAGCCCGTCGCCCAGACGATGGACGTGATGCCCGCGTCCCTCAGGTTCAACTCTGACAGGGGCGTGGTCATGCAGGCCGGATCGGAGTCGATCCGATGAGCCTCGGGTTCCTCGGGCAGGTCGAGGCCCTCGCGTCTGACGTAGGCGTCGGCGGCTTGCAGCATCGCCAGATAGTTCGCATCGCCACGCGCAATGTTCTGGGTCAGATTCGGCAGGATTTGCAGTACACCGTCTGCGTACGCTCCGGCACTGCCGAGCAGCGTGAGGCCGAGCGCGGCGAGGCGCCGAAAGTCGACCGTTTGACCGCCTCTCGCGCCGCTCACGGCGATCGTAACGTGCTCGGTGCCGGGAGCCACGGCCTTGGCGTCCCACTCGCCCAACACGCCCAGCCACCAGACGAAATCACGGCCACGGTAGCGCCGCGGCGGACGGTTGTGGGCGCCGACCGAGAGATAGACGCGTCGTCCGGCGCGTACGAGTTCGTCGGCGATTTGCGCTCCGGAGGAGCCGGCACCGATGACCAGAACCGCCCCGGCCGGCAACTGGCCGGGACTGCGATAGGCGGAGGAATGCAATTGCTCGAGGCCTGGGCTCTGCGGAATCGCCGTGGGAATGACGGCACGCTGAAAGGGTCCGGTGGCGACGACGACATTGGCCGCCTCGATCGGTCCCTCGGAGGTCTGCGCGCGAAAGCCGGAGCCATCGGGCTTGCCGTGCAGCGCGTGTACCTCGACACCACAGCGGATCGGGGCGGCGATCTGTTTTGCGTAGGCGACCAAGTAGTCGACGATCTGGTCCTTGGTTGCGAAGCCATCCGGATCGATACCGGAGAACCGCATGCCCGGAAATCGGTCGTGCCAGGCCGGGCCGTTCGCGACCAGAGAATCCCAGCGCTCGGAGCGCCAACGCTCGGCAATGCGACGGCGTTCGACCAATAGATGCGGCACGCCGCGTTTCCCCAGGTGCTCGCTCATCGCGATCCCGGCCTGACCGCCGCCGATGATGAGTGTTTCCGTTCTTAAGTTCGACATGCCGTGCATCCGTCCGAGACCGACCCCTCGAGGTCACCAGTATCGCCCAACGGCCACACGGCGTGCTGTGGATCGAGTTCCAGGCGACGGCATTCGCTCGTGCGCCAGCCGAATCCGCAGGCGGCGAGGGGGCTTTCCTGCATCGGTTCGAGGCCCAACGCCCGCTCGATGTCCACTTCGTTGATGGCGGACGTGACGAACGCGCCGAGGCCGAATTCCGTCGCAGACAGCTGCAAGGTTTGCGCAAGATGGCCGACGTCTAGCGTCAGCGCCCGCTGGATCTTCGCGTGATGACGATATTTCCAGTGGCTGCGCGCGAAGCGGGGTGCGAGCAGCAACAACACGTGCGCTCGCGCAAACCAATCTTGTTGCGCGACGAAGCGGCCCGCGAGCGTGAGTGCGGCATCCGGCGAGAGTAGCTCGATTGGTTCGAGCGCATGATCGCCGACATGGTAATGGTAGAGCCCGGGCGCAACATCCTGCACGCGCTGAATCAACAAGTAGGCCTCCGTGGGATGCAGCCCGCCCGCCGAGGGGCTGGTCTTCTTCACGACCGCCGACTCAGCGGTGATCGGCTGGACCGCTTGCGCGCCGAACGTGCGCTGCATCAAGTGACAAAAAACCGACCAGGGGACGGGCCGCTCCAGATCGAAATTTCTGCAGGTCGCACGGCGCTGCAACAAGGCATCGATCGCCGTCGGCTCCGGCGACTGCAGCGCAATACGCCGTTCCGGCGCACTGCGGCTGTGGAAATGCGGGGGCGGAGCGCCGAGCCGATCGACGAGGTCGACGACGCTGCGTATACCGCTGTTGCGAATGTCCTCGCCCGCAGCGACTCCGTGCCAACGTCCGAAGGCGTGCGCAACGGCCGCCGTGGCATGCCAATGCAGGGCACGCAGCGACTCATCGCGCGAGCGCATCGGCGCCGCCGGCGGCGCGTCGCTGATCAGTAAACCCTTGGCGAGCAATCCATCGAGCAGGTTGCGATCGTGCATCGTCTCCAAGGCGTCGAGCTCGCTCCACTCATGGCTCGAAATGCAGCCGAGCAGCAGCACTTCCGCCGCCGACAAGGGACATTCGCACTCGAGATGCGGCGCGAGCGCGATCCACTGGCGCTCGCAACGCAAGCCGTTGCCGCCCGCGAGCAAGGAATCGAAATCGAATGCGATCGTTTCGCGCGGGTCGATCGACACGATGCTGGCACGGCGGATACGCATGCGGCTCCCTTCGCTAGACAGGCATCGAGGTTACGCGCTACCTTAATGATCCGGCAAGATCACGAAAACAAATGAGGGGAATTTATGGCCAACACACCATTGACGCCCGTGCTAATCGACAAGCTGCTCGACAAACTCGGCAGCGACGACACGTTTCGTTCGGCGTTCCAGCACAACCCCGCGGCCGCCCTGCATGCGCTAGGTGCTCCAGAGCCCTTCACGGCCGGTCCTTGTCTGAATCCGAAGAAACTGGCTTCGAAGGAAGAAATCCAAAAGTCCCGCGCGATCATCCGCGATAAGTTGCATGGCGGTGGCGGTCATTCGGTTCACTGCCTCGAAGCGGAATGAAAGGCCGCGCTTAGGCGCTGCGCGCGTGCAGCCGCAAAAGGCGGCTGCGAGTCGCGCGGCCAGATCGTAGCGAACGCAGCGAGCTGCGCTTGGGCCTCGTCGTCGAGTCCCCGCGCGTGAGCGAGTTCCGCAAGTCGCAGCAGGGCGAGATCCGACTCGACCACGTAGCGTGCCTGCAGTATCTGTAGATGGTTGATCTCGAAATAAGCACGGCCGCGATGATCGACGAGCCACCGCGCTTCTTTCGCAGCGTCTTCGTTGCGCCCGGCGGCCGTGCAGGCATCGGCCAATGCAATATGCGTCAGAAAGAGTTCCGTGCCATCGAGCAGCGAGCCCAGGCGCGCCACCGCATCGGCAGCCCGACCGGACCGGGAGGCGACTTCGGCCTCGGCGATGCTTTCGATCTGCTCGAGATTGCTGTAACCGCTGTTGCGGATCTCGGGTCCGGTCAAGGCCAGCGTGGTTCGTGCCAGGCCATCGTCGCCGGCGCGCGCGGCAAGATAAGCGCCGAAGACGATGTCGAACAAGTCGTCTCGACGAGTGCTCCCCGCCGACTCCGCCGATTCTTTGCGTGCGTCGGCGATGAAAGACCGCAAGGCTTTGGCCTGCACGGCGTGCGGCGCCGTATAGTCGTCCAAGCTCAAGGCCATGGCCCGGTAGGCCCGCTCATACTGTGGCCCGACCGCTGCGGCACTCGCCGCATACTCGTCGATGCTCGCACGCGCGTGTTGCCAGTGACCCTGGTCGAGGTCGATCACGATGCCTTGTCGCGGGTTCAAGACGTCGGTCGTGGCAATGCCGCTCGGTTTGGCCGCGGACAGCACCTGCTGCGCCGCCGCGAAACGACGTTGCGCGGCAAAAGCGGCGGCCCGGAAAATCCCCTGCTGCGGATCGCCCAATGCCACGGCCGTGTCGAAGTTCTTGAACGCGGCATCGAACTGGTTCTCGGCGGCTTGCAGGCTGGCGAGCATGTAGTAGGCGCTGTTGCGCAGCGGATAATGTTCGGACAGCGCCGGCTGGATCGCGACGATCGCGTCGGCGGCGCGATTTTCAAACAACCAGGCGAAGTAGGCGTAGTTGTAAGAAGCGGCGTAGTAGTCGGGGTAGAGTTCCGATAGCAGCTTCCATTTTTCGAGCATGGGGCGCGAGGGACCGAAGCCCGCGAGCCATGCATCCAGATACAATTGATCGCGTGGCGACAGCCGCTGTTTGAGCGCCGCGGCTTTGTCCATGTAGAGCTTGGCCGTCGCCACGTCATAGTTGCTGTAATAAGTCCGCGCAATGCCGATGTACGCGAGAGCGAAATCCGGATCGAGCCGGACAGCTTGAAAAAAAAGGCCCCGCGCATCCTCCTGGCTCGAGTGTGCATAAGCGCGCAACCCCAGGGAATACGCCCGCAGGGCATCGAGATTCTTCGTGGCGACTTTCTCCAAGGGCTGTGAATCGTTCGAAACGGTCGTGAGCGCTTCGCCGAGGCGCAGGCGCAGGCGCTCGTTGACGCGATCCACGGAGGAGAGCAGCGAGTCCGTGCCCTCGCCGTCGGCCGATTCGGAGTAAACGGTCGTTTGCGTGTTCGGGTCGATGACCTCGGCCGTGACGCGTACCCGTTTGCCGATCTCGGCCAAGGTCGGCAGGATCAGCGCACGGGCGCCCTCGCGAATCGCGATCTCAGAACCCGTCGCCCGGTCGATCGGGGTTTGATCGGGATTCCGCTGCATGCGCAGCAGCGTTTCCCGCACCGAGGCGAGGGGTAGCACGTTGACATAGCGCGACTCTTCCAAGCCCAAGCGAAACGCGGTTTGCAGCGACTCGTCGAGCGTCGCTTGTCCCGTCAAATTCTTGAAATCGCCGACCACGACCCAGTCGCGGTTGGCAAAGGCGAGGGACGGCGGATTCTTGCGCGTGTAAAGCACGGCTGCGGCGATCGCAACGAGGGCTGCCGCGCCTGCCGCTGCAAGGATCGCGAACCGGCGCCACCAGGGTATCTCGCGATGCGCTTTGGCCGACGAGGCCGGCGGCTGAAACGGCGCGACGCCCGCTTCACCGACTTCGTACACCGGCACCGGATCGCGAACGCCTTTGAAGCGATAGCTGCCGTGCGCGCGCCAGCGCACGGCGTGTGCGCCATCGAGTTCGGATTGCGCGCGCAGCGTCAAGGTATGCGCCGTGCCGGATAGCAGGATCTGACCCGGTCGCGCGATGCCCATGAGCCGCGCCGCGACCGGTTTGACGAGGCCTTCAGCCTCGATCGGTTTGGCGCCTCGGGCAATGTCGGCCGCCTCGTTTTCCCATAAGACGATGTCGCCGACGTGGATCCCGATGCGGGCTTGCAGAGCAATCGGCTGCGTCCTGCCGAGTTCCTTGAGTTGACGCTGGTACTCGAGAGCGAATGCGACCGCCCGGATTGGGCGCTCGAACAGAAGGAGAAATCCATCGGTCTTGTCGATCTCGCGACCGCCGCAGCGCTGTAACAAATCGCGGCTGAGGCGATCGTGCTGCCGCATCAGTTCCGCCGCGCGCTGGTCGCCCAATTTCTCCACCATCGCCGTGCTGTCGACCAGGTCGCAAATCAACAGCGCCCGTAATACGGGGGAGGTCATGACCCGGGTCGATGCGTTCACGGCTCGCGGACCGCTAGACCCACTTGAAGCGACGCGTCGCGATCGCGAAGAGCGCGGCCGTCCACGCGGCGACGATGGCGATCCCTCGCCACTGGGCCGCCAGACCGTCACCGTCGTTGAAGATCGCCCGCAGCACCCGCAGCAGCGGGGTGAGGGGCAGAAGGTCGGAGAAACCTTGCAGCCAGGCGGGCGCGCCATCTAGCGAAAAGTACACGCCCGACAGCAGCATCAGCGGCAGGAAAGTCAGATTGGCGATGCCGCTGTAGACCTCCGGCGTCTGTGCGAAGCTCGCGAGCAAATAGCCCAAGCTGATGAAGCACGCGGCGCCGAGGATCTGTACCAGAGCGAGGTCGGCGTAGCCGCCTTGGTTGTGAATGCCGAACGCGAGGGCGCCGACGAGCATCAGTAAGGCCGCCGCCGTGAGCACGACGATGATCCGCACAACAAGCTGCGCGCCCAGATAGACGTGACGCGGCAGCGGCGTCGTCGCCAGGCGCTTGTAGCCACCCTTCGCGCGCAGCGTTACATCGACGATGCCGGTGGAAAATACGCCCATCATCAGCAGATTGAGTCCGAGCAGCCCAGGCAGCAGATAAGCGGCATAAGGTCCCCCGTGATGGCCTCCGGGACTGCGCATCACCACCGGCACGCGTGCGGGGTCGGCGAGGCCCCTGGCCCGAGATTGGGCGACGAGAAAGGCTTCTTGCACCGCTGCTTCGGTCTGCATCGCCTGGGCGACGAGGTAGGTATTGATGCGCAAACTGTAGCGACCGTCCCGACCCTCGAGCATGAGCGGCAGCTTGCCGCTGCGCCAGCGTGTCTCGGCGTCGTCGGGCGATGCGAGATCGACGACCGTGCCGCGCTCGGCGAGGGCCGCGACGAGCAGCGCATCCGCCGGCGATTGCGGCCCCGCTAGCGCCCAGACGAGCTTCGGTCCTGTATCGTCCTTGCCGCCGAAGACCGTGCCCAAACCGAGCAGCATCACGACCGGGAAAGCGACGATCCAGAACAAGGCGGCGGGGACCCGCGTGTACAAGATCAGACCCATTTTCACTTGCTGGAAAAAAATTCTTGCGTTCATGGGCACGGCTCGTTCAATCGCGCAGGCTCCTGCCGGTCTGCTGGAGAAACACGTCCTCCAGGCTCGCGCGGCGCACGTGCAGCTGCTGCATCGGGAGGTTCGCGGCCTCGATGCAGGCGAGCAAGGACTGCAGGTCCTTCTTCGCATCCTCTAGCCGCACGGACCAGACTTGACCCTTGGCCTCGACCGCCATGCCCAAACGCGCTGCGAACGATGCGCTCTCGGGTGCGTTGCCCAAGAACTCGATCTCGGCGACGCTCGGCCGTCGCAAGCCGGCGATCAGTTCCCGGGGTGTTCCCGACTGGAGGATCCGTCCCTGGTCCATGATGCCGACCCGGTCGCACAAAACCTCGGCTTCCTCCATGTAGTGGGTCGTCAAGAGCACCGTCCGTCCCTCGCCCTTGAGCTGACGCACGAGTTCCCAAAGGCCTTGCCGGGCCTGCGGGTCCAGGCCCGTCGTGGGCTCATCGAGGAACACGAGCTCCGGATCGTTGACGAGCGCGAGGCCGATGGCGAGGCGCTGGCGTTGACCGCCGCTGAGACGAAGCTGATAGGCCTCGGCTTTTTCCTCTAGATGCAGCAGACGCAAGAGCTCGGCCGGCGGCCGCGCGCGCGGGTAGAAACTGCCGAACATTTCGAGAGCTTCCCGAACTTTGACCTTATCGTCCAACTCGGTGCTTTGAAACTGCACGCCGATGCGCGTACGGATGGCCGCGCCCTGCGCGCGCCAGTCCATGCCGAGTATGCGGATCTCGCCCGAATCCGGAGGCACGAGTCCCTCGAGCATTTCCAAGGTCGTCGTCTTGCCGGCGCCGTTCGGTCCCAAGAGGCCGAACACCTCGCCGCGGACGACGCGCAAGTCCACACCCCGGACCGCTTGCACGTCCTTGAAGCTCTTACGCAAGCCGCTGGCCTCGAGCGCGAAGGCGTCGTTCGTCATGAGACTCTAGCCCGCAGAACGTCGATGACCTTGCTCTCATTGAGCCGTGAGTATCCCATCTCGCAGAGCTGGCGATAGATATCCCCGGCGCAGCTGCCGAAGGGCGTGCCCATCCCGAGCGAACGAGCGAATTCCAGGCCGTAGTCGACGTCTTTGCGGCGCAGCGCCGCGCTGAAGACGATGTCCCGATCGTGATCGGCGGCCAGCATGCGCCGCGTATTGCGTACGACTTGCGGGCTCGCCGCTTGACTGGTCGCGATGGCCTCGGCCACCACGGCGAAATCGAGGCCGGCCCGCTCGGCAATGGCCAGGCCCTCGGCGATCGACGCGATCTGCACCGCGCCGATCAAGTTGATCATGAGTTTGTAGGCCGTACCCGCGCCGACCGGTCCGAAACGAATCACTCGTGACCCGAGCGCCTCCAGTATGGGGCGGGCGAGGCGCAGATCCTCCGCCTCGCCGCCGACGAGCAGCGTGAGCATACCCGCCGCCGCGGCTTCGGGCAGACCGGTCACCGGGGCGTCGATGTACCGCAAGTCCCGCGCAGCGCAGCGCGCGGCGAGGTCGCGCACCCATGCGTGAGAAAGGGTCGAGCATTCCATCGCCAACGCGCCGTCGGCGAGATTGGCGGCGAGTATGCCGTCGGGTTCGAGCCACACTCGGCGCGAAGCCGCATCGTCGGCGACCATGACGACGACGGCCTCAGCGCCCTGGCAAGCGCTCTTGGGTGTGGCGAACGCGGTCGCACCGCGCCCCACCAAGGACTCCGCCCGCGCCGCCGTCCGGTTGTAGACCTGCACGGCGTGTCCCGTCGCCAACAAACGGCCGGCCATGCCGTGGCCCATGTTGCCCAAACCGATGAAGGCCACCTTGCCGACCATCAATCCTCCGATGCGAGTGGGGCAGTTTAGCGCGCCCGCGACGTCAATTGCTGTAGCAGGCTATCCACGTCGCTGTCCGCGAGCAGCAAGTCTCGATGCTGCCGCCGGATGAAGCCTTCGGTGACCGCGCGCTCCATCATGGCGATCAAGGCGTCGTAGTAGCCGCCGACATTGAGCAGCCCGCAGCCCTTGCTCTGGATGCCGAGCTGAGTCCAGGTGAGCGCCTCGAACAATTCATCCCAGGTGCCATACCCGCCCGGAAGGGCCAGGAAGGCCTCGCACCGGGCAGCCATGAGGGCCTTGCGTTCGTGCATCGAGGCGACGACGTGCAATTCGGTCAGTCCGGTATGGGCGACTTCCTTGTCGAAGAGCGCCTGGGGGATCACGCCGACGACACGGCCGCCGGCGCCGAGGCAGGCGTCGGCGAGCACGCCCATCAAACCCACCCGCCCTCCGCCGTAAATCAGACCGATGCCGCGTTCGGCAAGCCTTCGCCCGACTTGCCGGGCGCTCATCGCATGCAGCGGCGAAACGCCGGAACTGGAGCCGCAGAAGACGGTGAGGTTTTGCAACATGGTGCGATTCCGGGCAGGGTTCTCAGAAGACCGCGTGATCCCCTCGTTCCGGCGCCGCGCCGCCGCCGACCAAGCTCGCGTAGAACGCGAACAAGGTTTCGGTCCCGGTCGATGGAGTCGCGCTCGCGTCATAGCGGCCCGTCGCCGCATCGAGCACCAACATCGATTCGGTCGCGTAATACCGGCCGATGCGCGCGAGCTCCGCCTTGTCCGCGGCTGCCGGAACGACATGGCCGATGGCGGCGAGGACGCCGATGATCACGTCGAGCATGCGGACCGGGACGTGCCGGAATCGCGGTGGCTGCCCGAGCAATGAAAACAAGCGTTCGCCTTGTTGCCGCGGCGTGATCGCGGCGCCCGGGCCGCCGATCGGCAGCACGCGGTCGAACCGGTTTGTATCGTCGAGGCAGCCGGCCAGATAGTCGGCGAGATCGTCGTCGCTGATCGGCTTGCAGGCCGTCAAGTTGCCGTCGCCGAACAGCAGAAACGGCTTGCCGCTACGAACCCGTTCGATCTGCCCGGAGAGGCTCTTGAAAAATGCCGTCGGCCGCACGATGGAATAGCGCAGACCGGACCCGATCAGTTCGCGCTCGAAGGCCAGTTTCGCATGCTGAAACGCGAGCAGCGGCTTTTGCACGCAGATCGCGGACAGCAGCACGAAATGCCCGACGCCCGCGTCGCGCGCTGCCGCCAGCGCCAGGGAGTGCGCCTGATAATCGATGGACCACGCGTCCTTGGGCGCGCCGGTGCGCGATGCCATGCAGGACACGACCGCATCGAAACGCTCCGCACAGAAGGCGTCGCGCGCGAGCGAGGCCGGATCACCGACGTCGCCGTAGCGCAGCGTCGCCCCCGCGAGCAGGCGGGCGCTGTCCTCGGGCGCGAGCTTGCCCCCAGCGCCAGCGCGAGGTCTGACGAAACACACCACCTCGTGGCCGCGGTGCAGCAGGGCGCGCACGGTCGCGCGGCCGATCGTGCCGGTCGCGCCCAGCACCAGGACGCGTCGCGCATGCGAAGCTGTCTGCGGGGGTATCGCGGAGTCCGCCGCGGCCGCGGTGGTCGGTGCGGCCGCGGTGGTCGCTGCGGCCGCGGTGGTCGGTGCGGCGGGATTCATCGTAGCTCGCGAGGTTGCAGGTTTGCGCGCTGCCGTGCAAGTCCCGTCGGGTCACGCGCCGCAGCCCGAATCTTTATATACTAGCGCGGGCCGGGAGGCTTGGAGCACGGGAACTTGGTGCGACCGACGAGAGCCCAATGGCCGCATAACCAGGAGACGTTCCCGTGCATTCGAGGATTCTTTGCCTAACGCTGCTGCTGTCGGCGACAGCTGCGAGCGCCGCCGTGTCCGAGGGCACGTCGATCGTCCGCGACACCTTGTCGAACGGCATGCGAGTCGTGATTTTGCGCAACTCGCTCGCGCCCGTGGTCACGGTGGAGACGAATTTTCTGGTCGGTGGCGATGAGACGCCGCCCGGCTTTCCGGGGATGGCGCATGCTCAGGAACACATGGCATTTCGCGGCTGCACGGGCATGAACGCCGATCAGACCGCGGCGATCTATGCACAGCTCGGCGGGCACAACAATGCCGACACACAACAAAACATCACCCAATACTTCGCGACCGTGCCCGCCGCCGATCTCGACGTCGCGCTGCAGGCGCAGGCGGCGTGTTTGCGCGGTATCGACGATTCCCCGCAAGAATGGTCGCAGGAGCGCGGTGCAATCGAGCAGGAGGTCGCACGGGATCTGTCGAACCCGACGTACAAATTCATCGATCGGCTGAACCTCGACATGTTCGCCGGCACGCCCTATGCGCACGATCCCTTGGGCACGCGAGCGTCCTTCGAGGCGACGACCGGCGCGATGCTCAAGGCGTTTTACACGAAATGGTATTCGCCCGGCGATGCCATCTTGATCATCGTCGGGGACGTCGAACCGCAAGCGACGCTGGCGAAAGTTCGAACGCTGTTCGGCGGCATCCCGCGTCGGGCCGTTCCGCCCCGTCCGGAGGTGAAGCTCGCACCGGTCAAGTCGGAAACCTTTACGCTCGAGAGCAATCTGCCGTACGTACTCGGTTTCATCGCCTATCGATTCCCGGGCAGTGATTCGCCCGACTATGCGGCGAGCCAGGTGCTCGCAGACGTGCTCGCCAGCCAGCGCGCCGATCTGTACGGCATGGTGCCGGCGGGCAAGGCGCTCGCCGCCCAATTCGGCCTCGCGGAAACTTACCCGAAAGCGAGCGTCGCGTTCGGTCTCGTCGCGCTGCCAGCGGGTGAGGAGGCGGCGGCCGCGATCACGGAAATGCGCAGCATCCTGGCCGGCTACGCCCGCCACGGCGTGCCCGAGGATTTGGTCGCCGCCGCCAAGCGTGGCGAGTTGGCCGGTGCCGAGTTCGAGCGTAATTCCATACCTGGGCTTGCGAGCGTGTGGTCGAGAGCGCTTGCCGCCGAGGGGCGCAGCTCGCCCGACGTGGACATCGAAGCGATCGAGCGGGTGACCCTCGCCGACGTCGATCGGGTTGCGCGCGCCTACCTTGCCGATGCCAACTCGATCACCGCGATCCTGAAGCCGGTGCCCACCGGCACCCCGGTCGCGACCAAGGGTTATGGCGGTGCCGAACAGGTGACGTCCGCGCCGACGAAGCCGGTCGAACTGCCCGGCTGGGCGGCCGCGTCGCTCGCGCAATTGAAGCTGCCCAGCGACTACATCAAGGTCTCCGACGAACGGCTGCCGAACGGCATTCGCTTGATCGTCAACTCCGACGCGATCAGCCCGACGGTGTCCGTTTTCGGCGCCGTCGAGCACAACTTCGATCTGCAGACGCCGCCGGGCAAGGAAGGCGTGTCGGACCTGCTCAACGGCCTGTTTTCCTATGGTTCCGAGAGCCTCGACCGTCTCAGCTTTCAGAAGGCCCTGGACGACATCGCGGCCAACGAGACCGCGGGGTACCGGTTCTCGACCGCCGTCCTCAAGGAACATTTTTCGCGTGCCGTGGAATTGCTCGCCGACAATGAATTGCATCCGGCATTACCGCAGCAGGCCTTCGACATCCTGCAGAAGCGGACCGCGCAATTCGTCGCCGGGAACCTCGAGAGTCCGGCGTATCGCAGTTCGCGTGCGCTCGAGGTGGCGCTCATGCCGGCCGGCGATCCGACGCTGCGCGAGATCACGCCGGGATCCGTCAAGGACGTATCTCTCGCCGACGTGAAACAGTTCTACGCCGCGACGATCCGTCCGGATATGACGACGATCGTCGTCTCCGGCGACGTGACCGCGGCCGAGGCGCGCGCCGTCATCGAGCGCTGGTTCGGAGGATGGCAAGCCCAGGGCCCGAAGCCGGATACGACCCTGCCGCCGGTCGCGCCGAATGTCGCAACCGCGGTCGCCGTCGCCGACCCGCAGGCCGTCCAAGACTCCGTCGTGCTCGCCGAACAACTGCCGATCGACCGCTTCGATCCGGATTACTATCCGCTGCAATTGGGCAATCATGTCTTGGGCGGCGGCTTCTATGCGACGCGGCTCTACCACGACCTGCGCCAGGTCGCGGGTTACGTCTACAGCGTCGGCATCGGTCTCGATGCCTCGAAGACGCGCGCGAGTTACTCGGTCAACTATGGCTGCGATCCCGAGAACGTAGCGAAAGCCCGCGCCTTGATTCAGCGCGATCTCGAGCAGATGCGCACCGACAACGTGTCGGCCGAGGAGTTGCACCAGGCCAAGGCTTTGTTGCTTCGGCAAATTCCTCTGAGCGAAGCGAGCGAGGATGCCGTCGCGATGGGGCTGCTCGGGCGTGCGGAAATCGGACTCCCGCTCGACGAACCCCTGATCGCGGCCAAACGCTACTACGAACTCGACGCAGCCCAGGTGCGGGCCGCCTTCGAGAAACTGCTGCGACCCGCGGACTTCGTTCAGGTCGTGCGCGGGCCCGCGCCGCAATAGCCGGCTAGCCGGGAGGCGCCTGATCCGCGAGCATCCTCGCTGCGAGCCGCGCGGCATGACCGCGCAACTCAGGCACCGCGATCGCCTCCCAATAGCGTGCCTTGAGCATCGGACCGATGTAAAACAAGCCGCTTGCGCTCCGGCCTTCCTGTCCGAGCACGCGATAGTCCGCGTCGATCTCGAGTCCGAGCTTGAGCGCGTCCTGCCGGATCAGTCCCTCGTCACGGAGTTGAGCGAGCAAGGGGATGCGCAGGCTGGCGATGTCGTAATTCGGCCCGGTGCAGTTGACCACGGCACCGACGACGAGGCGGCGCACCGGTCCGCCCTTGCGCGGCCGCAGGACCACGGTCGTCTGCGCCCCGTCGCGCTCATAGGCCTGCACCTCGGCGGCGATCGATTCGACTTGCCCGGTCTTCAGCATTTGCTCCAGACGCAAAAAGGCAGCCGGCGCCAGACGGTGGCGGTGGATGTCCCAGTAGGGCACGACGCGGCGCAGGAACTTGCCGCGTTCGGCCGGTGGCAGTCGCTGCCAGATCCCCGGAGTGTGGGCTCGTAACTCGTTGATGACGTCGCGCCAATCGTCGCCGGCGGCCAGTCTTCTCTTGGCCTCGGCGCGGATCGCTCGCACGTGGGCGCGCAGACTGTTCGGCAGCTCGCGCAGATATTCCGGGTAGCCCCCCGCGGCCTGCGGCGGTTTGGGCGTGAAGCGATGTCCGTGCGGCAGCAGGCCGCGGCGCGAGAGCAAATAAACCTTGCGGAAATCGCTGTTGCGCGTCAGGCGAAACACCACGTCGATACCGGTGTGACCGGCGCCGATCACAGCGACCGGCAGCTCCGCGTCGGTACGATCGATCGCATCGAAGTCCCACGAGTTCGCGATATAGCCCGGCGCCCCGATCAGCGCTCCGGCCGGCGGCGGATCGCGCGGCGCGAAATGTCCCAAGGCGAGAACCGCGCGATCGGCCTCGAGCACGCGGCCGTCGCTCAAGCTCACGAGGAAGCCGGGGCCGCGTGCGCCAGGGGCGGGCGCCGGGGGGCGCACCGCGACCACATCCGCGTTGATCCGCCACAGCTGACCGCCGTGCTGCCGCTCGGCTTCGCGCAAGCTCGCCTCGAGGTAATCGCCATAAATCCGCCGCGAGACGAAGGATCCTGCATTGAAGGCGGGATCGATGTCGCGCAGATAGTCCACGAAGTGTCCGGGCTCGTCGGGCAGCGCGCTCATGTTGCCGGCGGGCACGTTCAGCAAGAGATTGTCGTCCCAGGTGTGATAAGCGAGTCCGCGACCGATGCGCGAGCGGCGCTCGATCAGCAGGATGTGCGCGCTGCCGGATGGCGCGAGTCGCAGCAGATGGATCGCCGTGAGCGTGCCGCAAAAGCCGGCGCCGACGATGGCAATCGTCGCGCGTTCGACGGTGGTGAGTGGGTTGGACATGTGCGACAGTTCCTGCCACCGCGGCGGCCCTGCATGGTATCGCGTTCGCTCCGGCCCGCGCTAGGCGCGCAGCCCGGACGACGTGGGAGCCGCCGGCGTCGGCCAGCTCGCGGTGAACCGCGCACCACCGAGCGGCGAGACGCTCGCCCCCACCTCGCCTCCATGCCACTCGATCGCGCGCCGGACGATGGCCAGCCCCAGGCCGAAGCCACCCTTCTTCGCTCCGTTCTGCTGCAGCTGGACGAAGGATTCGAACACGCGTCGGCGATCCGGCTCGGGGATGCCTGGCCCATCGTCGTCGACGACGAGGCGGTTACGGCCGGCCTCGATTTCGAAGCGGACACGGACCTCGTGGCGGGCGAACCGCGCGGCGTTGTAGAGGAGATTCTTGAGGACGGTCTCGAGCAGATGCGCGTCGCAAACGATCCGCTCGGCGCCGGCCGACACTTCCGCCGACATGCAGAGGTCGGTGCGCAGATCGGCGCGCACGTAATCGGTGATCGCCGGTATCAATTTGCCGAGGTCGTGTTGCGCCAGGTTCAAGGAGACGCCGCCACGCTCCAGAATCGCGTAGCTCAAGGTTGCCGTCACGAGGCCGTTGATCTCGGCGATGTCGGACTTGATGTTGGCGAGTGCCCGGCCGATCGCGCCCGGATCGGTGGACTGCTGTGCCAATTCGATCTCGAACTGCATGCGCGCGAGCGGCGTCTTGATCTCGTGCGAGACGGCGTTCGACATGTCCTTGTGGGACGCTATCAAGCCGTCGATGCGCGCAGCCATCTTGCGAAACGTGTCTGCGAGCGGGTGGACTTGCGAGCGCGGTTTGATGTCGGCGTCGAACACCCAGTTGTTGTCGCCGTAGCGCGCCGCCGCCCGTTCGAGCGCGCGCAAGTCGCGGCGCAGCGGCCAGATCCAGATCATGATCACCAAGGCGATGGCCGCATAGAAGAAGCTCGTCAGCGCCCACTCCAAGGGCCCTCGTTGGGGTTCCGGCTCGATCGACTCGAGTGCCAGTACTTCGCCGTCGGCGAGTTCGTGCAAGGCCCAGGTTTCGCCGTTCTCGCGACGCAGATAGGCAACCCGCCCAGCGGCAAGTTCGGCGACCGTATCCCCGCCCGTGATGTCGCTTGCCGCGAATAATTCCAACTTGACGCCCGACCGGGCCGCGAGTTCCGCGAGTGTGGGTTTCCAGTCGCCGCGCGGCAGATTCGCCAGGCGCGCATCGAGCGCGCGCAGCGCGACCGCCTGCGATCGCTCGTCGAGGGGATCTTGGGTGCCGTAGAGTTGCAGCAGCCGGTCCTGACCCCAGCTGACCGCGGCGAGCGTCAAGACGATCAGTACATACAGGCCGAGGAAGTGCCTCGTCACGACTCACCACGCGTCGGCGACGAACAGGTACCCCTGGCCCCAGATCGTCTTGATGCGCTCGGAACAGTCAGCGTCGTCGCCGAGTTTCTTGCGCAAATGCGAAATACGCACATCGAGCATGCGATCGACGCCGTCGTATTCACGGCGGTAGAGATCCTGAAAGATCCTCTCCCGCGAGAGCACCTCGCCGGCATGCTTGGCCAGATGTACGAGCAGATCGAACTCGTTGCTCGACAACGGCACGTTTTGGCCGTCGATGCTCACCGACCGGGCCCCGAGGTGGACGGTGAGGCTGCCGAAGCGCAGCACCCGGCTTTCGGGATTCGTGCGGTGTGTGCCCCGCCGCAACAGGGCATGCAGGCGCGCCATCAGGACCCGCGGCTCGACCGGCTTGATCACGTAGTCGTCCGCACCCAACTCCAAGCCGAGCACCTGATCGCCGTCGTTGTCGCGCGCCGTGAGGATCAGGATCGGCTGCTCGTAGATCGGGCGCAACTGGCGACAAACCGAGAAGCCGTCCTGGCCGGGCAAGCCCAGATCGAGAATCACCAAATCCGGACGCACGCGCCGGACCGCGGCGACGACCGCATCGCCGCGGTCGATGCTGGTCACCTGGAAGCCATGGGTCTCGAGGTAGCGGCTGACGAGTTCCGCGAGGCGCAAATCATCCTCGACCAGCACGATCCGGGTGGCGGCGGACGAATGACGCTCAGTCGAAGACATTCCACGGCTGCCTGCGTTTGTGGCGATAGCGTAGCGCTTCCTTGATGATCCGCAGCACGTCCGAAGCGAGCACTTGGCTCAAGCCGGGGTCGCGCAGCTCGAAGGTGACGTCCTCACGGAACACGAGTTCGATCGTGAAGGTGCCGGCGGCATAGTGCTCCCAGCATTTTTTAACGTCCGGCCGATCCTGAATCACGAGACAGAGGGATTCATCCTGGTTCGCGCGCCAACTCGCCTCGACGTGCGCCTCGCATTGCTGGTCCTTGATTCCGAGCGTGCAGATGCGGGGTTTCAGTTCCAGGCGAATGCCTTCCCCGGTGCGGTCGGCCGCACCGTTGCCGGTCACGGCCGCGAGGAGCAGCAGCGCAAACACGGCACAGCGCGCGCCCACCGGGGGGCGCCCGTGGAGCCACGGCTCAGAAGCCGTAGGCGACACCGGCAAAGACGGTGGTGACATGTCGTTGATTCACGATCGGGCTGTTGGCGATCGAACGCGCCAGGCGCTCGTATTCGGCAAAAGAATCGAAATGCCAGCGGCCGCCGAGCGGCAGCGCATACCCGATCTTGACGAAAGGATCCAAGGCCCCCCCTCCCATGTAGACATTCGCCGCACCGTAATAGTAATTGACGATGGCGGCACTGTTCCAGGTGATGCCGATATTGACCGAGAGGAGACCGTGCGTCTCGAGCAACGGCAAGCCGATCGCGGCGCGTACTTCGTTGCCATGGTTCTGGTCCGTGATCTCGTGCAATAAATCCACCTCCGCGCTGAACCCGTCCTGGGCGAAGGTCCATTCGGGTCCGGCGAGATACGTGATGCGCGGCGTGCGCGCGGGGACTCGCTGAATCGTCGATCCCGTCAGACCGCCGCCGCCGCCGCCGCCGACCGCGTCGCTGGCGGACACGGGGAAGCCGTTCACGAAGAAATTCTGTAGATCGCTGCGGAAGAAATAGACGCGGTCGTAGCCCGGGCTCGCGATGAGGTTGAAGGTGTGGCCGCCGCGCTCGCCGAGCGTGAAGCCGAGATCGAGGTCGTCGAGAAAAAACCGCTTGCCGTAGAAACTCACGTGCGGAATCACGACGAGCGGGATGGACGCGGCGTTCGCCAAGGGATTGCTGCGCACGCCCGCGCCGAGGGCGACGCTGAAATTCCACCGGTCGACCGCGACGCAATCATCGCTGCTCGATTGGCAATCGTCGGCCGCGATCGCGGCCCGCGCCCACAGCAGCGCGGCAAGGATCGCGAACGCTGCCTGGCACGATCTCGACTGCATACTTAAGGACTCGTGACGCGGACGCGGAAAACCGGATGATCGCAGACTCGGTCGCGCGCCTTGTTGGCGAATTGTGTCGATTTGTAGCCGGGTGTCGCCGCAAGCGCGACGACGCCACAATACAAAAGGATACACGCATGTACAAACGGACGACAGTTTCGGCGCGCGGGAGCCGCTAAGCTCGTTGCCGATGAATTTCGAAACCGTCGTGTTTCTGGGCGTCTTCGGCTTGCTTTCGGGCATGCTGGGCGCCAGTTCCGCCGAGGCGGCGCCGTACGTCCATTGGATGCATACCCTGCGCCGTTTGAGCCAGAGTCCGCTGTTGCTGGCATTTCGGCATCCTGAGTTCGCACTCGAGCCCGGCACGATGTGGATCCGCATGATGCTCGCCCTGATCGCCGGACTGCTGTACCTCGTCTGCGCTCCCCGAGCGCGCAATCGCGGCCCGGCGCCGCGCCGCTGAGCCGACCGACCGTTCAAGATCCGCGGGCATGCGCCGCTAACAAGTCACGAGCGCAACTACCCAACCATTCGATCAAGAAACGGAATTTGCAATATGTCAACCAACGGTTTCAGCTTCAATCCGTTCGGCTCGGGCGCGAACAAGAGGCGTCTGGCAGAGTTGGAGGCGCTCGGGGCGGCTATCCAAAAATCGCAGGCCGTGATCGAATTCAGCCTCGACGGCACGATATTGACCGCGAACGACAATTTTCTGCGAGCGCTCGGGTATTCGCTCGGCGAGATCAAGGGCCAAAACCACAGCCTGTTCGTCGAACCGTCCGCGCGCGATAGTGACGAATACCGCCGTTTCTGGGAACAATTACGCGCCGGTAATTTTCAGGCAGCCCAGTACAAGCGCATCGGCAAGGGCGGCCGGGAAGTGTGGATCCAGGCGACTTATAACCCGGTGTTTTCTGCCGACGGCCGGCCGAGCAAGATCATCAAGATCGCGACCGACGTCACGGAACAGGTCCGGGCCGGTCATGCGCTCGAAGACTTCGTCAGCGAGGCCGAGCGCAAGATCCGCGCCGTGATCGGCGGCGCCGACGAGCGCCTGCCGACGCAGGCGCAATCCGGGCATCTCGCGGCCTTGGGCAATGTGGTCAACGAGATGATCGACAACACGCTGTCCTCGGTCGGCGAGATCGAGCAGGTGATTCAACGCGCGATCGACGGCAATCTCGGCCTGCGCGTTCGTACCGATGACAAGAACGGACACTTTCGCGCGCTGTCGGTCTCGGTGAATTCCTTGATCGAGAACATGATGAGCGTGGTCAAGGGTCTGCAACAGACGGCCAATCAGGTGCAGGTCGGCGCCGAGGAGATCTCGCGCGGCAATCTCGATCTCAGCCAGCGGACCGAGGAACAGGCGTCCAGCCTCGAGGAGACGGCTTCCTCGATGGAGGAGATGACCTCCACGGTCAAGAACAACGCGGACAACGCGGCGCAGGCCAATCAGCTGGCCTCCGCCGCGCGTGATCAAGCGGAGCGCGGCGGCAAGGTCGTCGGTGCGGCGATCACGGCGATGGGTGAGATCAATGCGGCGAGCCGCAAGATCGCCGACATCATCGGCGTGATCGACGAGATCGCGTTTCAGACCAATCTACTTGCGCTCAATGCGGCGGTCGAGGCGGCACGCGCCGGCGAGCAGGGGCGGGGTTTCGCGGTCGTGGCCTCCGAGGTGCGCAACCTCGCGTCGCGGAGCGCACAGGCTGCCAAGGAGATCAAGGCGCTGATCCAAGACTCGGTCGGCAAGGTCACCGAAGGCACGAAACTCGTCGACGAGTCGGGCAACGTGCTCGGCGAAATCGTCACGGGCGTCAAAAAGGTCACCGACGTGGTCGCGGAGATCGCCGCGTCGAGCCGGGAACAGGCCTCCGGCATCGAACAGGTCAACAAAGCGATGACCTCGATGGATGCCATGACGCAGCAGAACGCCGCGCTCGTCGAGCAGGCCTCGGCCGCGGCGCAAGCTCTGACCGAGCAGGCGACGATGCTCACGCAGGTCATCGCGCGCTACGACGTCGGCAAGGACCAAGGCGGTGCGGCGTCGCGCAGCACGACCACGGAACGCAAGCCGGCCGCGGAACGCCGCAGCGCCGCGCGTCCGTGGAGCAAGTCGGCCGCATCGCCCCGCGCCGCTGCAACGGCCGCTGCGCGAGCGCCGGAGCCCGCTGCCGCGCAGGCCCCCAAGGTCGCCAGCGGTGGCGACGACCAGTGGACCGACTTTTAGGGCTGCGCCGCCGGCGATTTGTCCGGGTAGGCGGGCGCCGGTGGAACCGGCCTCGGATCGGCCTTGATTTGCGACTGGAGCATGCGAACCGCGGTTTGTAGTTGCGCGTCCTCGCCCGCGAACGTGGCATGCGGGAGGTCGTCGACGACGATGTCCGGATCGACGCCATGACCCTCGATGAGCCAATGCCCCTCGGGACCGTACACGCCGATCTCGCCGGCCGTCGCGACGCCGCCGTCGGCCTGTAGATTGCCGCCGCTCAGCCAGATCTCGCCGCCCCAGGTGCGCGTGCCAACGACCTCGCCCAGGTGGAAACGCTTGAACCCTTCCGTGAAGGCTTCGCCGTCGGACGCCGTCGCTTGATCGCACAAGACGACGATGTGGCCGCGAAACGCGTACTGCATGTTCCACTCCGGCGCCCCCACGCGCGGCTGCCAATAGAACCAGGCCTGGCGCAGCAGCTTGCCGAGCAGCCAGGAATCGATGTTGCCGCCGCGATTGTGGCGCACGTCGATGATCAGCCCCTGCCGATCGAACACCGGGTAATACTCACGCGCCCACTGGTCGATGTCGTCGCTGCCCATCGCGCGTAGGTGTACGTAGCCGATCGTACCCGACGATGCGGTCTCCACGTCGAGACGGCGCGAATACTCCCATTCTGCGTAGCGCAGATCGGCTTCTTCCGCCGCGCGGATCGGTCGCACGAGCACGTCGCGTGTGACCCCGGCCGCCGACTTGACGCGCAACAATACCTGAGTGCCCGCCTTGCCGCGCAACAGCGCGCGCTCATCGGGCGCGGTCAGGCTGTCGACGCCGTCGATGCTCTCGATGATCTCACCCTCCGCGACCAAGGACTCCGGTCGGGCCAGCGGCGGCGCCGCGTTCGGCAGGTCGGGATCGTGCCGATAAACATGCGCGACGACGAAGCCGCCGGCTGCCGGATCGCGCTCCAGGCGCGCGCCGAGTCCCGCGAGGTCGACGTTGTCGGCGGGCCGGCGCTGGTCGCCGCCGTAGACGAACGTGTGCAAGGCGGACAGTTCGCCGACCATCTGCGCGATTAGATCGTTCAATTCGTCGCGATCCGAGACGCGGTCGACCAGCGGCTCGTAGCGCGCGCGCATCGCCGGCCAATCGACGCCGTGCATGCGGCGGTCGTAGAAATAATCGCGTTCGAGGCGCCAGGCGTCCGCGAAGATGCCGTGGAATTCCGCGCGCGGCGTGGTTGCGAAGTGCCAGTGGGAGAGATCGATCGTGAACTTGGCCAATGCTTTGGCATCGCCGAACAGCGCGCCCTTGGCGTCCGCGTCGAGGATATAGAAGCTGCTTTTCTTCGTGACGAGGAGCTTCTTGCCGTCGGCGGAAAATTCAAAGCCCGTGACCTCGTCGGTCAAGGTATCCGGTTCGTCGCCCTTGTTGGCAATGTCGAGACATTGCAGAGACGATCGCGGCTGCGTCGCGTCGTCGGCCGAGAGCCAGCACAGACGCTTATCGTTGGCCTCTAGTTCGGAAAAATTGCCGCGTGGCGCAGGCACTTCGATCAAGCGCGTCGCGAGGCCGGCGAAATCGATTCGGACCTCGGGCTCGTGGCCGCCCGCCGTGGCGGACCGTCCGCCATGTTTCTTGTCGTCGGTCGCCGGTTTGTCGGCGGCGGTCTTGTCCGTGGTTTTGTCGGGATGTAATTCGTCCGGCGGCAGGAACGGCGAGCGCAAATCCGCCCGCAGGGCGAGTGCATAGATCTTCACCGGCCGATCGAAGTGCGGATCGGGCTGGCGCGGACCCCAGGGCGATGCCACGTTCGTCTCCAGCGCTCGATCCGACAGAAAATAGAGCCATTGGCCGTCGCTGCTCCAGGCCGGGCTCATGCTGTTGTAGCGGTTCGAGGTCAGAGTCCGAATCTCGCCGGTCTCGAGTTGCAGGAGCTGGATTTGCTGAAAATCGTTCGCGGCCTGTTCGGTAAAGCAGAGCCAGCGGCTGTCGGGAGACCAGCGCAGCTCGTCGAAATCGCCGTGCATCGAGTGCGCGATCCGCTGATCGTGCTTGGTGTGCAAGTCGTAGAGCCACAATTGCTGGTCCTTGTCGCGATGCGCGAGCCAGTGGCCGTCGGGAGAGACCACTCCGTCCCACCGCAAGACTTGCGCGTCGTGGGTCCATTGTTCCGGAGCGCCGATGCCGTTGGCGGGATAGCGCCAAAATTCGGTCTCCCCGGTCTTGGTGGACAACAAGACGAGGTTCTTGCCATCGGGCAAAAATCGCGCCGCCCGAAACCGCAGGCCCGGATCCGCGGCGACCTTGACGATGCGTCCGGTCTTCGCGGGCAGGGTGAATACCTCGCCGCGTGCGGTGAACACCGCGCTCGCACCATCCGGGGCGACGTGCACGTCGGTCAGATAGTCGAGCGGCGCCTTGACCCAATGCTCGCGCAATTGATCGAAGTCCGAGGTCAGCACGATCGGGATGGCTCTCTCCTGGCCGGTGCCGAGTTCGAGCAGCCACAAATCCGCGCCGCAGGCATAGACGATGCGTCCGTCCGATAGCGAGGCTGAACGCACGTCGTAGATGCGCTGGCGGCTCTCCTGGCGCAAGTCCTTGCCGTCCGGATCCATCGACCACAGGTTCATGATGCCGTCGCGATCCGAGAGGAAATAAACTCGGCCGTTCCAGACCATGGGGGCGTGCGACGTGCCGGTCCAGTCAGCAGTCAGCGGCACGGCCTCGCCGCTACCGTCGAAGCGCCAGATGCTCTCGGCCCAGCCGCCGCGATAGCGCTTGGTCGAACTCGGCTGTTTGCGCCAACGCGTGAAGAACAGCGAATGCCCATCGCTCGAATAGGCCGCTTCCGCGGCGGAGGCGAGCGGCAGCAAGTCCTGGCGTCCGTCCGCATCGAGCAACGCAAGCATCGGGTCCGGCAGGGTCGAATAGCGCGAGGTGCGCACGAGCAATCGCCCATCCGGTCTCCACCCGGCCGGAACCGCGTCACCATCCCAGGTGCGCCGTTGTGGAATCCCGCCGCCCAAGGGCATCGTATAGACCTCGGCCGGACCCTCGTAATGGGCGACGAAAGCGACCGTCCGTCCATCGGGTGAAATCGTGGCCATGGCCTCCTCGCCGGCGTTCGAAGTGAGTCGATGCGCGGCGCCGCCATGGATGTCGACGTTCCACAGGTCGCCCTCCGAAGTGAAGACCACGTCGTCGCCGTGAACGGCCGGATCACTATAATAGCCGGCGCGTCCCACGGGGCTCGCCGTCGCGGCCTGCAGCCTCGTGGCAGCGAGCGTGAACACCCCCAAGGCCAACAGAGCGAATGCCGCCATGCCCGGCAGTCCCGTTGCCACGTCATCTCTAATCACCATCCCTGTCTCCCGGGTCGCGCGTTTTCTTTACAGGCCTGCGAGGCGTGTGTAGTGTAAAGCGACACTCACCGGTTGCAATCCTCACGATGCCACTCAGCGAACGCCGACTCGCACCGCGCCCTTGCCTGTTGCCGGGGCTGTTGCTGGGCTTGATCTGCATCGGCTGCATCGGCTGCGCCGGCGGCGTGCAAGCTGCCGTGCGCCCGGTGCGCGTCATGGTCATCAACATGTTCCAACTCGAGGCCGCCCCGTGGCTCGCGGCGCTCGGCGCCACGACCGAGATCCGCGTGCCGGGACTCTCCCCGGACTACCCCGTGGTCCGGTGCAACGATGCGGACGTCTGTCAGATGACGACGGGCATGGGTCATGCGAATGCTGCCGCCGCGACGATGGCCTTGGTCTACAGCGGAATGTTCGATCTACGCCAGACTTATTTTTTGATCGCCGGTATCGCCGGGATCGATCCTGCGCGCGCGACCATCGGCTCGGCCGCCTGGGCCCGCTATGCCGTCGACGGCGGCATAGCGCACGAGATCGATCCGCGTGAAATGCCGCATGGCTGGGTCGACGGTTATTTCGGCGTCCTCACCGAATCGCCCGATCGCGTCCCCGAATTCAGCTACCGCACCGAGGTGTTCCGCCTCGACGAAGCCTTGTTGCGTGCGGCGCTCGCGCTCTCGGGAACGAGTCCGCTCGAGGACAGCGCGGAACTTGCCGCGTACCGGGCGCACTATCGGGAGCCGGCCGCGCGCGCAGCGCCCGGCGTCGTGGCTTGCGACACCCTGTCGTCCGATACTTGGTGGGCGGGCGGCCGCCTGGGCGAACACGCCCGCCATTGGACGCAGCTGTTGACGCAGGGTGCAGGGGTTTACTGCACGACCCAGCAAGAAGACAACGCCACGCTCAATGTGCTCACTCGCGGCGCCGGGGCGGGTCTGCTCGACTTCGAGCGCGTCGCGGTCTTGCGCAGCGGTTCGGATTTCGATCGACCGTATCCGGGCCAATCGGTGCTCGCGTCCCTGCACGCGCAGCTCGCGCTCGCGGACGGCGGAAGGATCGCGGCCGACAATCTCGTGCATGCCGGTCTGCCACTCGTGCAGGCGATCGTGGCGCACTGGGCGCTGTGGCGAAACGGAGTGCCGGCGAACCCGACGCCATGAGCACGGCCGGCGCGCCCCGCCTCGCGCTGCGCGGGATCAGCAAGCGCTATGGCAATACGCTGGCCAACGACTCGGTCGATCTCGACGTCGCGGTCGGGGAGATCCACGCGCTGCTCGGCGAGAACGGGGCGGGCAAGAGTACGTTGATGAAGATCGTGGCCGGAGTCACCACGCCGGACGCCGGCAGCATCGAATGGCAGGGCGAGGGTGTGTCGATTCGCAACCCGGCGCAGGCGCGACGCCTCGGAATCGGCATGGTGTTCCAGCACTTCGCGCTGTTCGATACCTTGACGGTTGCGGAAAACATTGCGCTCGCCCTCGGTGAGCCGCCGCCCGGTCCGACACTCGTCGCGCGCATCGCCGCGGTCGGCGCACGCTACGGCGTGCCCATCGATGCCAACCGCTCCACCCATGAGTTGTCGGTGGGTGAACGTCAGCGCGTGGAGATCGTGCGCTGTCTGCTGCAACGGCCGCGTTTGTTGATCCTCGACGAACCGACCTCGGTGCTGACGCCGCAAGCGGTGCTCGCCTTGTTCGAAACCCTGCGGCGCCTCGCCGCCGAAGGCGTCAGCATTCTCTATATCAGCCACAAGCTCGACGAGATTCGCACGCTCTGCGATGTCGCCACCGTCATGCGCCAGGGCCGCGTCAGCGGCACGGCCCTGCCTCGCGCCGAGAGCAACGCGAGTCTCGCGCGCCTCATGATCGGCGCCGATCTGCCGGAATGCCGTCTGCGGCCGCAGCGCGCGGGCGAGCCGCGTCTCACGCTGAACCATCTGACCATGCCCCGCGCGGAGCCGTTCGGCACGAGCCTGCAAGGGATCGAACTCGAGGTGCGGGCGGGAGAGCTCGTCGGCATCGCCGGCGTCTCGGGCAACGGTCAGCGCGAGTTGCTTGCCGCCTTGTCGGGCGAGTCGCTCGCGGCGCCGGCGCGCGTGGTCCGGCTCATGGGCCGCGACGTCGGCCGGCTCGGACCCGCCGCGCGCCGGCGCTTGGGTTTGCGCTACGTGCCGGAGGAGCGCCTGGGGCGCGGCACCGTGCCAGAGATGGATCTGACCGAGAATTGCGTGCTCACCGGCGCGGGCAACGGACTCGTGCGCCGCGGGCTCGTGCAGTGGGATGCCGCGCGCCGCTGCGCGCGCGAGATCATCGCGCGCTTCGCGGTCAAAGCTCCTGGCGAGCGGGCGCTGGCCGCGAGTCTGTCCGGCGGCAACGTGCAGAAATTCATCGTCGGCCGGGAAATTCGTTTCTCGCCGCAGGTTCTGCTGGTCGCACAGCCGACCTGGGGCGTCGACGTCGGTGCGGCTCTCGGCATTCGCCAAGCCTTGATCGATCTGCGTGACGCCGGCGTGGCCGTGCTCGTGGTCTCCGAGGAACTCGACGAATTGTTCGCGATCTGCGATCGGATCGCGGTGCTGGCGCGAGGCCGCTTGTCGCCGGCGCTGCCGCGCGAGGATTGGACCGTGGAATCCATCGGAGTCGCCATGGCCGGCGATGCAGCCCGCTGAGCCTGCGATGCGCACGGTGTGCCTCGAACGCGGCCGGTGGCCGCTGCGGCTCGAGCGACGCGAACGACCGTCGCGCACGATGCGCCTCGCATCCTCGCCGCTCGCCGCCGTGCTCATGCTGGCGACGGGCTTTTGCGTCCTGAGTCTGCTCGGCAAAGATCCCTGGGCTGCGTTCACCGTGTTCTTCATCGAACCGTTCGGTTCCCTCTATGGCGTCGGCGAGTTGCTCCTCAAGGCGACACCCCTGATGATCTGCGCCCTCGGGCTCGCGGTCGGCTACCGCGCCAATGTCTGGAACATCGGCGCCGAGGGGCAACTCACCCTCGGCGCCATCGCCGGCAGCGGCGTCGCGCTGTTTCACTCCACCGCGTTGGGTGCCTGGGTGCTGCCGCTGATGTTGCTCGCCGGTATCCTCGGCGGGATGCTCTGGGCCGCGATACCGGCGCTGCTGCGCACGCGCTTCAACACCAGCGAGATTTTCGTGAGCCTCATGCTGGTCTATATCGCACAATTGCTGCTGTCGTATCTGGTGCACGGACCCTGGCGCGATCCAGCGGGACAAAACTTCCCGCAATCGCAGGCGCTCGCCGACACTGCGATGCTGCCCCTGCTCGCGGACGGAGCGCGGGCGAACTGGGGCTTCCCGGTGGCGCTGGCACTCGCGCTGCTCTCCTGGTGGTTCGGTGCGCGCACCGCAGCGGGCTTTCGCATGCGCGTCAGCGGGCTTGCCCCGGCTGCCGCGCGCTACGCCGGCGTCAGCGCCGAAACCGCAATCTGGCTCGGCATGCTGATCGGCGGTGGCGCGGCGGGCCTCGCAGGCATTCTCGAGGTGGCTGGCCCGATCGGCATGCTGCAGACGGTAATTTCGCCGGGCTACGGCTTCACGGCGATCATCGTCGCCTTCGTCGGTCGCCTGCATCCGATCGGCATCGTATTCGCGGCGCTGCTCATGGCGGCGCTCTATCTCGGCGGCGAGTCGGCGCAAATCGAGTTGCAGCTGCCCGCCTCGGTCAGCGGCGTGTTCCAAGCGGTATTGCTGTTTTTCATGCTCGCTGCAGAGCTGTTCATACACTACCGCTTGCGCCGGGTACGCGCGTGAACGCGGACACTGGCATCGCCATCGTCGCGAGCGCGGTCGGGGCGGCGACCCCGCTCGTGTATGCGGCCGTCGGCGAATTGGTGGTCGAGCGCACGGGCGTCCTCAATCTCGGTGTCGAGGGCATGATGCTCGTGGGCGCGCTCAGCGGCTTCGCCGTGGCTTATTCCAGCGGCAGCCTGACGCTCGCCTATCTTGCCGCCGCGGGGGCCGGGGCGGCGGTCGCTTCGTTATTCGCGCTCCTGACCCTGAGCATGCAGACGAACCAGGTCGCCACGGGTCTGGCCTTGACCTTGTTCGGCGTCGGCGTCAGCGCTTTCGCCGGCCGGGGTTACGCGGGGCTCGCTTTGCCGCATTTGCCGAGCTTGCGTATCCCGCTGCTCGGCGACTTGCCGCTGCTCGGGCCGCTCTTGTTTCGCTACGATCCGCTCGAATATGGTTCTTTGGGTCTTTGCGCGGCCGTTGCGTGGCTGCTCGGGCGCTCGCGGCTCGGTTTGCGACTGCGCGCCTTGGGAGAGTCGCCGGCGACCGCGCACGCGCTCGGCGAACCTGTGACCAGGATCCGGTATCTCGCCGTGTCGTTCGGCGGCGCGATGAGCGGGATCGCGGGTGCCTATCTCTCGACGGCCGCGACGCCGATGTGGGTGGAGGGCATGACTGCGGGCCGCGGCTGGATCGCCCTCGCGCTCGTCGTGTTCGGCACCTGGCGGCCATGGCGCGTGCTGGGGGGCGCCTATCTCTTCGGTCTCGTGACCGTGCTACAACTTTATGCTCAAGGACTCGGTATCGGCATCCCGAGTGAATTCTTGTCGATGCTGCCCTATGCCGCGACCATCCTCGTGCTCGTGATCATTCGCCGTGATCCGAATACCATACGGCTCAATCAACCGGCCGCGCTCGGGCGCAGCTTTCATCCGTGAGAACGGCGGGCCCGACGTGGTGAAGGAAATTCTGGCGCTCAATGCCTTCGACCCCCGGGCGGCCGCAAGCTTGAGCGGCGCGCTCGCGAGCCAGGTCGAGCGCCGCGTGCGCGCCTTCGGCGCCGCGTCGGTGCTGTTCTACGACCGGCCGCTGGAATTCGTCCGGGCCGAGGGCTGCTGGCTCTACGACCGCGACGGCGTTGCCTATCTCGACGCCTACAACAACGTGCCCTCGGTCGGTCATTGTCATCCGCGGGTCGTCGCGGCCGCGACGCGGCAGCTCGCCGCGCTCAACATCCACAACCGCTACCTGCACGAGGCCCCGCTCGCCTTCGCCGAAGCTCTGCTAGCGACCCTGCCTGGGTCGCTCGGCAACGTCACGTTCACCTGCACGGGCAGCGAGAGCAACGATCTTGCTTTGCGCCTCGCCGCAAATTTCAGCGGCGCCCGCGGCGTGATCGTGACGGCCGCGGCCTATCACGGCAATACGGCGCTCGCGACCGAAGTGAGCCCGAGTTCGTATCGGCGCGGTGGGCCGCCGCCGCACGTACGGGTCATTGCCGCGCCCCTGCACCCCGGCGCATCACGGCCGGCGGAAGAGGTCGCCCGGCGCTTCGCAGCCGACGTCGCCGCCGCGATCGACGGTCTGCAACGCGACGGGCACGGTTTCTCGGCACTCTTGTTCGATAGCATTTTCTCGAGCGACGGCGTGTTCGCCGAGCCCGCCGGCTTCCTCCGTCCCGCCGTCGAACTCGCGCAGCGCGCCGGCGGCCTCGTGATCGCCGACGAGGTGCAACCGGGTTTCGGACGCACCGGCGCCGCGCTCTGGGGCTTCGAGCGACATGGCTTCGTTCCGGACATCGTGACGATGGGCAAACCCATGGGCAATGGTTATCCGCTCGCGGCCGTCGTGACCCGCCCGGAAATCCTCGACGCCTTCTGCGCGAACGTCGGCTACTTCAATACCTTCGGTGGCTCGGCGGTGGCCGCCGCGGTCGGTCATGCGGTGCTCGAGGTGATCGCCGAAGAGGGTCTGGTGAGCAATGCCGCGCGCGTCGGCGGCCATCTGCAGCGCGGCCTCGAGGCCCTGGCGGCGCTTCATCCGGCCATCGCCGTGGTCCGCGGCGCCGGACTCTATCTCGGCGTGGAGTTGCAGCTGCCTGACGCGGCGGACGGCGCGGCGTTCACCAGCGCGGTCATCAATGCGCTGCGCGATCGACAGATATTGATCGGTGCCGCCGGCGCGCGCGGCAACGTGCTGAAGCTGCGGCCGCCGCTGTGCCTGACGATCGCCGAGGCCGATCGAATTCTAGCGAGTCTCGACGCGGTGCTTGCCGCACTGCCCGCCGCGGCGCCCACGGGCGGGCCATGAGCGCCGCGAGCGGCGAATACACCGCCGAGGTCCTCGCCGATCTCGAAGGCATGGTTCGCAGGGGCCTCGCGGCCTGGGAATTGCCGGCAACGACGCGCATCGAGTTGTTGAACGTGTCCGAAAACGCGACTTATGCGCTCAGCGACGAGTCCGGGGCACGGCGTCTCGTGCTGCGCCTGCATCGCGTGGCTTATTCCTCGGTCGAGGAGATTCACTCCGAGCTTGCGTGGATCGAGGCGCTGCGTGCCGCGCGGGTGATCGCCACCGCAGCGCCGGTCGCCGCCGCCGATGGCGGCTACGTGCAGACCTTGGTGTCGCCGTCCGGCGGACCCGCGCGACACGCGGTCGTGTTCGAACGCTTGCCCGGCCGCGAGCCCGAGGCCGGAGACGCTGCCGAACATTGGTTCGAGAGACTGGGACTCTTGACCGCGCGCATGCACGGCCACGCGCGTGTCTGGGTGCCGCCGCCCGGGTTTCGCCGCAAGTGCTGGGATCTAGAAGCGATGGTCGGCTCGCGGGCTTTTTGGGGCAACTGGCGCGAGGGCCGCGGTCTCGAACCCGAGGGCGCGGCGGTGATCGAGCGGGCGCTCGACGAAATCGCAGCGCGCCTCCGGGTCTTTGGCCGCGGGCCGGAGCGCTTCGGACTCATTCATGCTGATTTACGCCTCGCGAACCTGCTGGCCGACGAGACGGAACTGCGCATCATCGACTTCGACGATTGCGGCTTCAGCTGGTTCTTGTACGACTTCGCGACCGCGGTGAGTTTCATCGAGCACGAACCGCAAGTGCCCGCGCTGCTCGCGGCCTGGCTGCGGGGCTACCGGCAAGTGCTGCCGCTCGCTGCCGAGGAGACGGCGGAAATCCCGAGCTTCCTGGTGCTACGGCGCGTGCTCTTGACCGCCTGGCTCGCATCGCACGCCGAAATTCCATTCGCGCGCCGCTTCGGCGTGCGGTACACCCAGGGCACGGTGCGTCTCGCCCGACAGTGGCTGGAAGGCTGCCTCCACGACGGTCACCTGGCCGCAGTTCTCTCGTCACCTTGAGGAGTTCGTCCGTATGTTTCAGTCCTTGGCCGGGCGCGGCGTCATCGTCACCGGATCGAGCAAGGGCATAGGCCGCGGCATCGCCCTGCGCTTTGCCGCGGCGGGCTGCGCCGTGCTCGTCGTCTCGCGCAAACTCAGCGAAGCTGCGACGGTCGTCGCGGAAATCACCGCGGCCGGAGGCCGGGCGAAGGCGCACGCCGCCGACGTGACCCAGCCCGAGGAGACCGCCGCGATGGCCGCCGCCGCGATCGCGGCGTTCGGACGTCTCGACATCCTCTGTGCCAACGCCGGCATCTTTCCCGCGGCCAAACTCGGTGAGATGACGGCCGCGGACTTCGATCAGGTGCTCGGCACCAATCTCAAGGGTACGTTCTTGAGCGTGACCGCGTGTCTCCCGGCGATGAAGGCACAACGCACCGGGCGCATCATCTTGACCTCGTCGATCACTGGCCCCGTGACCGGGTTTCCCGGCTGGGCGCACTACGGCGCGAGCAAGGCGGGGCAGCTTGGCTTCATGCGTACGGCCGCGATCGAATTGGCGCCCTTCGGCATCACCGTCAATGCTGTCCTGCCCGGCAACATCATGACCGAGGGTCTTGCCGGCATGGGCGAGGATTACATTCGTGGCATGGAGGCGGCGGTGCCGATGCGGCGCCTGGGCACGGCCGCCGACGTCGCGAACGCGGCGCTGTACTTTGCCAGCGACGAGGCGGCTTACGTGACGGGACAGAGCCTCGTCATCGACGGCGGACAGATATTGCCGGAGTCGCAGGCCGCGCTCGGATAGCAAGCTTTGCGACTGTGAGTCGCTTCACAGATCCAACGATGGCGGACAACCCCGGTGAGCGTCGAGCGTTAGCTTGGATCATCCGTATGGGATGTCAATCGGTGGAACCTCATGAACAAACCTGTTCGATCGAATAACGCGTGGTTGGCGTGGCTCGGCGCGCTGACACTCGCGCTCGCGGCTTGCGGCGGCGGGAGTGGCAATGGCCCCGCGAGCACGCCGAGCGAGCCCAGCCCGGCCAAATCCACGGTGAAGTTCAACGTGGTGTATGACGGGAACGGCAGCACCGCGGGTGCCGCACCGAGCGATGTCAACAGCTACGCGAGCGGCGCCACCGTTACCGTGCTCGGCAACACCGGCGATCTCGTTCGCAGCGGCTATACATTTTCCGACTGGAACACGGCGGCAAACGGCAGCGGCACGAACTACGCCGGTGGCAACTCGTTCGTCATGGGCTCGAGCAACGTCACCCTGTATGCGCAGTGGACCGCAGTTGCGCCACCGCCTGCATTCACGATCTTGACGATCGCGCCATCCACCGCGAATCCGGCCGCCGACGACAGCTATGGCAGCCACATCGTGATCCCGCCGCCGAACGGAACGGCCGCGGTCAACAAATTGTTCGTGTTTCTGCCCGGCACGCAGGGGGTGCCGGATTTATATGAGCTGATTCTCAAGTCCGGCGCCGGTCGCGGCTTTCACGCGATCGGACTCGCGTACCCCGATCCGAATCCCGTGGGCGAGATCTGTCTGACTAGCACGGATCAAAATTGTTTCTGGGACGTCCGCAAGGCCGTGATCACGGGCTCGTTCAGCCAGGACATCGCCGTCGCCCAGCCGGACGCGATCGTCACCCGCCTACAGAACTTGCTGACTTATCTGAATACAAGCTACCCGACCGCGGGCTGGGGTCAATATCTACTCGCCGACGGGTCGGTGAACTGGGCCCAGGTCGTCGTCGGCGGGCATAGCCAGGGCGGTGGTCACGCGGGCGTGATGGCCAAGAGCTATGCGCTCAGTAGAGCCTGTTATTTCGCATCCCCGCCCGATTGGAACAATGGCACGATGTTGCCGCACGACCAACCGGCGGCGTGGGAGAGTCTGCCCGACGTGACGCCGGCGTCCAGCCAATTTGGTTTCGCCGGTCTCTATGATACGAGCGTGCCTTGGAGTCAGCTGCAGGTCATTTGGCAGACGCTCGGACTTGCCGCCTACGGCGGCGCCGTCGAAATCGATTCGAACGCCGTGCCGCCGGGAACGAGCTCGCACATGTTCACCACTGCGCTGCCGCCCGATACCTCGACCAACGATCCCGGCAACCCCAGTCACGGGATCACCGTGCGCGACGCGTTCACGCCCTTGAACGCGGACGGTTCGCCGGTCTTCGATGCGGCATGGGGATATCTGTGTTTTTCGTCCTGACGGGATTTTGGGGTATCGTCGCAAGGAATGTGTACGTGGCCGATCACGCTTGCCCTCGCCTTGGCGCTCGTCGCGACCGCGCAAGCCCATGAGCCCGCGGTTCAGGCACCCGAGAATGAGCTCACCCCCACCGCGAGCCGCGCGTTTTCGCAAGCCGTCGTAATCGCGACGCCGTTTGATTTCTCGCAATCGGAACTGGGTTTCGAGGTTGCCATCAGAGGCAAGACTCTTTACGCCATTCTCGATACGGGGGTCGATCCGTCGGTCATCAATCTCGCCGACGCGGAGGAACTGGGTTTGAACGTCGATCGGTCCGATTCCGGCGAGGCCAGCGGCTTCGGTGAAGGTCGAGGTGCAACCGTTTTCCCCGCCAAGATCGAGGGTCTGAGCATTCGCGGGCATCTTTTCGCGCCTTTTGACGCGCTTGCAGCCGATACGACTCCATTCACCCGTCCTGATCAGCGGCCACTCGCCGTTGTCCTCGGCTACAGCTTTTTGTCCGACAAGATCGTCCTCGTCGACTACATCGCGCACGAACTCACGCTTCTCGATGATTCGAGACAAGTCCGGGCCGCGGTTGGGGCTTGCCGAACCCGCTGGCGACTTCCACTGAAAACCCTCGACAGTTTTCCCGTGATCGCGGGCTTCCGCCTGGGAAAAGCGAGCGGGCCGGTTACGCTCGACACGGGTTCGAGTGGCGGCATCGGGCTATTTCAGGAGGCTCTGGATCTTCCTGGCGTACGCACATCGCTCGTCGCTCAGGGAACGGCGATTCGCCGAGGCGCGCGGGGCGAATCGAAGGTCGAGACATACATCTTCAAGCAGCCGGTCGGGTTCGGACCGTTCACGCTGCCCGCAGGCCAAAGCGTGTTCGTCCATCGACAACAGGGCTCCAAAGTGACGCGCATCGCCAACGTCGGGAATGCGTTAGTCGCGGCATTCAAAATCAAAATGCTGCTCGATTACCGCAGCCGAACGATGATTTTCTACGGAGCTTGTCGCCAAGCGCTTTGTGAGACTAGTGAATCTTGCCACGGTCAATGACGCAATCGCTCCTGAAGGCGCGGCAGTTTCCGGTGCATGATCGTGAGCGTGGCGAGCTTGACGGTCTGCTGCTAGATTGTCCGGCATGATGAATCCTGCCGACGTGGTCTCCGTTGCGATCCATCCGGCCATCGGTATCGCGAGAGTCGGGAACGCCGCGGGAGCGGAAGATTTCTTCTTCGGGCCGGAGGTGCTTGGAGCGGGTCCGCAGGTGGAGCGGGGCGCTTTTCGCAATGCACAGGGTGAGTTGAAACGGCAAGCGGCGCGTTTTCGCGTTTATGCGACGCTGAAGAGTGGGGCGGTGGTGGAACTCACGGCGGACGACGCCACGATCACGTGGCGCGTGCAGTTGGCCAATCTGAAGGCCGGCTGGTACCGCTTCACGACCGCCATGGACTTGCCGCGCAACCTCGCGGTGACCTCGACGCGCCGCAATCCGGACGTGGGATTGAACGACGTGGACGTCGGGTTCCTCGCGCGCGCCGCACTCGACATCACGCCGAGCCCGCAGCGGATCTCGGGGCGGTCGCAGGCCGGTGTCGCCTTCGATGACGGAACGTTTTTCGGTAAACCCGTCTACTTGGGCGAACTGCGCACCGACGCGGGCGGTCGCCTGATCGTGCTCGGTGGACGCGGATCCACGGGCGCTCATCCGGCCGACAAGGCGACGACGACGTTCGCGAACAACGATGGCTGGCACGACGATGTTGCCGATGGCCCGGTGCGCGCGACGGTCGCAATCGGCGAGCGAACCTTGGAAGCCGAGCCCGGCTATGTCGTCGTGACTCCGCCCAACTTCGGTCCGGGCTTGTTCGGTGGGCTTACGATGGACGACGTGGCGCGGGAAGCGTTCTATGCAGCAGGCTTCCTTGCACCGCCGGATCGGCCCAGTTTCACGAACGACATTTGGCCCTTGTTCGACCGGCTTACCGGGAATCAGTGGGTCAATCGGGGGTTCTTTTTGCTGCATGGCCGGGGATCGCCGCTGGACGCGCGCGACCCTGCGGTCGTCGGTCGTCTCGGCGATGCGTCGCACGCGGGCCGGCCGTTTCGGGAAGCGGTGTTTCGGCTGTTCCGCGATCCTGCGGCCTATGTCTATTCGCCGGCGGCGCTGCCGCCGTCTTACGGGGATGGTTTCGACTACGGCTTTCCGCCCTTCGCCCCGAGCAGCTTCGATGCGTCGGCGAACCTTGCGCTCACACCGACCTTGTACCGCCTGTTAAAACAATGGGCGGCCGGCGAATTCGTCGCGGATTGGACGGATTTTCCCGTGCTACCGTCATTCCATCGACTCAACGTCGCGGATCAGCCCCAAGCGCTCGATCGTGCCAATCTCTACGACGTCCTAGGCGGTCCATTTCACCCAGGCATCGAACTGACTTGGATCATGAGGCAGCCGCAGCTATGGAAGGCCGCCTACCGACTGAACATCACGCCAGAGGGCACACGCACGCGCCAGGACTTCGGCCCGGAACTCACTCCCGAGGTTTGCCTCGCTGGCGACGGGCCCTTGAGCGAAACCGGCGCCGGCGCTTTGACGCGCTGGCTCGGGGTTCCCTGGCAAACCGATGGCGGCTCCTGCGGCTCCGGCGGCATCTACACGCCGACGTATTACCTGTCGACCCCGAGCTTTTGGGGCGCACGTGTGCCGAACGACGTGTTGCCGCAAGCGGCCTACGAACGCTTGCAGGCGTCGCAGGCTTCGGCCGAACAGCGTGCGAAGCACTTCGACGGGCGCGCTGATTGGTATCGGCTGCTATGGCCGCCGCCGAACTCTCAAGCGATGATCACGCAATGGCCGACTCTCGGGATCGTCGAACCCGTTGCACCCCCGCCTGGATTCGAGGGCACGTTCCACGTCGAAATGACGCCGACCGATCCCCCGGCAGAGGATCCGACGGCGGCCTTGCTAGCCGCCGTGGAGAGGCTTGCGGAGGTCGGCCGCGAGGCTGAGGCTGAGGCTGAG
>Ga0116230_10000122_pt1 | contig 60070 bp, 57 predicted proteins | sample S1TSphfallax_3_FD_88678 | JGI IMG/M metagenome (GOLD analysis project Ga0116230, IMG submission 88678) | Host-associated microbial communities from peat moss isolated from Minnesota, USA - S1T2_Fd - Sphagnum fallax MG | ecosystem: Host-associated > Plants > Peat moss > Unclassified | place...
AACCCGCCACATATTGTCCGCGCACCGTATTTTTGAGGGCTTCGTCTGGCGACATACGCCGGATCGCTTCGATCACTTTCGCCTTTTCCGCGCGGATGGCGTCGGCATCGAATGAGTTCGGCGCTTCCATCGTCATCATGGCGAGCAATTGAAACATATGGTTGGGAACCATGTCGCGCAAAGCGCCTGTCTGGTCGTAAAAACGGCCGCGCTGTTCGACGCCGACGGTCTCGGCCGCGGTGATCTGGATGTGGTCGATATGTTCACGGTTCCAGATCGGCTCAAACATGAAATTCGCAAACCGGAGGACCATAATGTTTTGCACGGTTTCTTTGCCGAGGAAATGGTCGATGCGGTAGATTTGACTCTCGTCGGCGATTTGCAAAAGGCGTGCATTCAGCGCTTTGGCAGAAGCAAGATCGTGGCCGAACGGCTTTTCGATAATGATGCGCCGCCAGCTGTTCTCGCTTTGCTTTAAAAGCCCTTGTTCACCGAGCTTTTCGACAATACCTGCGAAAAAATTCGGCGCGGTCGCGAGATAAAAAATCGCATTGCCGTGGCCGCCGCCTTCTTTTGACCAGGCTGCGAGGCGGGCCTCGATCTCGTCATAGGTTTTTGTGTCGTCAAAGTCGCCTGCCAGATAGGTCAGGCGCTGCATGAGCCAATCGAGTGTCTTGTCCTCGATTTCTGTTTTGGAAGCATGCGCCCGCGTTTGCACCGCTTTTGCCATGAAGGTGCGAAAGTCTTCGTCGCCACGTTCTTGATGTCCAATTCCGACGATCGTGAAGCGATGCTTGAGCAGGCCTTCATTGGCAAGATTATAGAGCGCGGGCATCAAGAGCCTTTGCGTTAGATCCCCGGATCCGCCGAAAATCACAAGCATGCAATCCGGTGCCACTGAAATCTTAGGCGCATGCTGGAAGAAGGCTTGATTCATCATTTGCTCTCTTCTGCTTGAGGTTCGACGTGTCCGCCGAATTTATGGCGCATAGCGGAAAGCAATTTGTCGCCGAATGTATGGTCTTGCCGGGAGCGAAAGCGGGCGAACAGCGAAGTTGCGAGCACTGGGGCGGGGACGGCTTCCTCGATCGCGGCTTCGATTGTCCATCGTCCTTCGCCCGAGTCTTCGACAATGCCGCTGAAGTTAGAAAGCGATTCGTTTTCGGCGAGTGCCATGGCGGTGAGATCCAGAAGCCATGAGGAAACGACGCTGCCGCGCCGCCAGACTTCCGCGATATCGGTGAGATCGAAGTTGAAACGCTCGGTCTCGGGCAGATGTTCCGAGGCCTTGGATTTCAGAATATCGAAACCTTCGGCAAAGGCCTGCATGAGGCCATATTCGATGCCGTTATGGACCATCTTGACGAAATGCCCGGCACCGGCCGGGCCGGCGTGGATATAGCCTTGCTCAGCACGCGGATCATGGCCATTGCGCGATGGAGTCCGTTCAATATTCCCTAAGCCGGGCGCCAGCGCGCGAAACAGCGGATCGAGATGCTCGACAGCCGATGCTGTGCCGCCGATCATCATGCAATAGCCGCGTTCAAGACCCCAGACACCGCCTGAGGTGCCGACATCGACATAGGTGATGGATTGTTCCGCCAGCTTCGCGGCGCGGCGTATGTCGTCTTTATAAAATGTATTGCCACCGTCGATCAGAATATCGCCGGCCTTTAAAAGGCCAGCGAGATCGCTGACAGCCGTTTCAGTGATTTTGCCCGCGGGAAGCATGAGCCAGATGGCGCGCGGCGCATCGAGCTTTTCGACGAGATCCGCGAGGCACGCTGTCCCCGTTATGCCTTCCGCGCTGAGCGCAGCGACGGCTTTTTCGCTGACGTCATAAGCAAAAGCCTGATGGCCGGAACGCTGAATGCGCCGGGCGATGTTGCCGCCCATCCGGCCGAGACCGACAACACCCAATTGCATAAAGTTCTCCTTGGTGATGCAAACCTCATCTTTTGCGACGGCATGCTTCAAAATGGGATCTTCATCAAAGGTAGGACTCTCGTCCGCCGGTGCCAGGGTCTCTTCGAAAATGATCCTTTACAAGCGTGGTTTTTGCGCTTGATGGCTAAAAAGCCATTTGCTCATGCAGGCTCGATTTCGATCGGGACCACCATGCGCAAGCTAAATCCCCCGGGGGAAAAATCGACATCAACGGCGGCGCCGATCTGCTGCGATAAGACACGGTGAAGCAAGATTGAGCCGAAGCCTTGACGGGTCGGCGCTTTGACGGGAGGACCATCGCGTTCACGCCATTCGCATGACAATGCCTTGCGGCCGTCCTTAGCGACAATGTCCCAATTGACTTCGACGCTGCCGCCTTCTTTGCCCAAGGCACCATATTTGACAGCGTTCGTCGTCAATTCATGGATCGTCATGCCGAGCGGTACGGCGATTTGCGAGGGAAGTTCGACGGCTGGGCCCGCAAGCACGATATTATATTCCGAGGCATCGGAATATGGACCAAGCTCCTGCGTGAGCAAATGGAGGAAAGAGACGAATTGCTGAATTTCCTCGGTCAAGATTGCATGGGTTCTGGCCAGCGAGGCGATCCGCCCGGCGAAAGCGTCTTGATATTCCTCAATGGTCTGCGCTGTCCGCGCGGTCGAATTCATGACTCCTTGGACGGTCGCTAGCGTATTTCTGACACGATGATGCAATTCGCGGATGAGCAGAGTTTGCCGCTGTTCCGATTGAACATGTTCGGTTACGTCGCTGCCTTCGACGAAAATCCCGGTGACTTCTCCTTGCGGATCGAGGATCGGCTGCAGGACAAAATCCAAATAGTGCTCCACAAACAGACCGCTTGCCTCGGCTTGAAGCAGCATCCGCAACTTGCGTCCGACAAAAGGCTCCCCAGTCTGGTAAACGGTGTCGAGCAGAGCGTAGAATTCTTGATTGGCGCTTTCCGGGATAGCTTCCTTGAAGGGTTTGCCGAGTGCCTCGCGGTTGCCAATGAGTTTTGTAAAAGAGAGATTTAATAATTCAAAAACGTGTTCCGGCCCGCTCAGCACGCTCATGAAGCTCGGCGCTTTCATGAACAAACTGTGCAAAAGATGGGTTTCTGCGAGCAAGCTCCTGTTCAGCGCCTGGACGGTTTCGGCGCGCCGCAAAACCTCTCCCTTGAGTGTCACCTCGGCCGCCGGTTCGGACTTAGCGATGCTGGTCTTCAGCCCTTTCAGATCGGATACATCCTGGGCGTTTTGAACCACAAAGGTGACTTGGCCCTCGGCATTGCGGACGGGAATGTGACTGCAGCTCCAGTAGCGTTCTTCGAAGTTGCCAGCGATAGGAATGGCATAGGCAACCAGGGGCAGAACATCGACCTTTTCCTCGTCGCGGGCGCGTTCCAGCGATTCCTGCATTGCGCGGCGGCCTTCGCCTTCCGCCGGAAAGGCATCAAATACATAACGGCCCACGAGAGAATCTCGCGTCCGCTTGGTGACGTCGAGATAAGCCTGGTTCATTTCGACAATTTCGAGATCGCGGTTCAACACCAGAAGCGGCATTGGCAGCGCGTCGAAAAGCACTGGAAAGTCGACAGTTTCGCTGGTTTTCAACATGTCATGTCTCGACCATTAAACATTCTGCGAAGGCAAAGGTTCCGGCTCCTTTAAATGTGCAGAGTCGCAGAGTTGGAAAGGCGGGAGCAGCTCGGCGAGCAAGGGGCGCGTCAGAAAGACCAGGACATTTCGCTTCGGAGTTTAACCCAATGCCTATGGATAGGTTTTGATCTGGAATCAATCATGTTAAGTGCGCCTTAACGAGATGGATGACGAGCTTTTGGCCCTCATCAGCGGATCGGGGGACAAATGCTGGCGTGCCGTTTCGAGTTGAAGAGGTCTGGAAAGAGCCATGGCTGCTGAGCTACGCCGCGTGACGCGGGCGCTGATCTCCGTGTCCGATAAGACGGGCCTCATTGACTTTGCGCGCGAACTCGTCCGTTTCGAGATCGAACTGATATCGACAGGCGGCACGCGAAAAGCGTTGAGCGACGCTGGCATCGCCGTCAAGGATGTTGCCGACGTGACCGGTTTTCCGGAAATGATGGATGGCCGGGTCAAAACCCTGCACCCGAAGGTGCATGGCGGTCTTCTTGGAATCAGGGAGAACCCTGAGCACGAAGCCGCGATGCTCGCGCATGACATCGCGCCCATCGATCTTCTCGTCGTCAATCTCTATCCGTTCGAGGCGACGCTCGCCGCTGGCGCTAGCTTCGAGGATTGCGTCGAGACGATCGATGTCGGCGGACCTGCGATGATTCGCGGGGCCTCAAAGAACTTCAACGATGTCGCGGTTGTTGTCGCAGTCGAAGACTATGCGCTGATTTTGGCGGAGCTTCAGGAAAATCAAGGTGCAACGCGGCTCGGTTTACGTCAGAAGCTCGCACAAAAGGCCTTCGCGCGGACGGCCGCCTATGACGCGGCGATTTCGAACTGGTTCGCTGATGTGATCGGGGAAACCGCGCCTGCCTTTCGTGCTTTTGGGGGGCATAATGCTGGGGATTTGCGCTATGGCGAAAATCCGCATCAGGCCGCGGCGGTCTATAGGATGCAGCCAGCGCGTGCCGGCGTCGCCAGTGCCCGCCAGCTTCAGGGCAAGCAGCTCTCCTACAATAATTTAAACGATACAGATGCCGCCTTCGAACTCGTGGCCGAGTTTGATCCGGCGCAAAGCGCGGCCGTAGCGATTATCAAACATGCCAATCCCTGCGGGGTCGCAGTGGCAGATGATCTGCGCGACGCCTATCAGCGCGCGTTGCGCTGTGATCCAACCTCTGCCTTCGGGGGCATTGTCGCTTTGAACCGCAAGCTGAATGCAGCGACGGCGGAAGAAATCGTCAAAATCTTTACGGAAGTCATTATCGCGCCCGAGGCGGATGATGAGGCCATCGCGCTGATCGCTGCGAAAAAAAACCTGCGGCTTCTGGTGACTGGCGGTTTGCCTGACCCGCGCGCACCGGGTCTCACCTTCAAGTCGCTGGCTGGCGGATTTCTGGTGCAGGGGCGCGACAATGCCGTCGTCGATGACATGGATCTGAAAGTGGTGACGCAGCGGCGGCCCAGCGAGGCCGAGCTGCGCGATCTCAAATTCGCCTTCCGCGTTGCTAAATATGTAAAGTCAAATGCGATCGTTTACGCCAAGGATGGCGCAACGGCTGGAGTTGGGGCTGGCCAGATGAGCCGGGTCGATTCGACGCGCATCGCTGCTTTGAAGGCGGAAGAGGCTGCCAAAGCGGCGGGTCTGCCGGACTCGCTGGCCAGGGGTTCCGTGGTTGCATCTGATGCTTTCTTTCCATTTGCCGATGGCCTGCTGGTTGCCGTCGAAGCGGGTGCCACGGCGGTGATCCAGCCTGGCGGTTCGGTCCGCGATGCCGATGTCATCAAAGCCGCTGACGATGCGGGGCTTGCCATGGTTTTCATCGGCGTGCGGCACTTCCGGCATTAGAGCGCTTTCCGCTTGGGTGGAATCACCCAAGCGGAAAGAATTCGCTCTCCATTTAAAAAGTCGATGAAGCGGCCTCCGCGTCGGCGAGTGTGTGAAAGCACTGATTAACCCTTTAAGAACTGCGACATCTTCGACCGTAAAGGGTCACGTGAGGGGCGCAATGCGCTCCAGGTTCAGCCATTAAGTTTGGTGAAACCTCTGATCCTTAAAATTTGCGCGGTCAGGAGAGGTGCTATGCTTATCAGTTCGACGGAAACCATCGAAGGCGGCCGGGTGCTTTATTCGATTGGTGTGATTAAGGCGGCCTCGGCTTGGTACGCGGAAGGGTCAGAGCCGCATCAAACCAATTGGCAGGAACGCGTGCTCGCCGATCTTGTCAGCAAAGCTGAGGATCTTTACGCCGACGCCCTCATCGGCGTGAATTATCATGTCGATGATGTCGCCTGCATGGATGATGGCTTTGGCGTGAAACGTCAGCGTATTCTAGCAACGGCAATGGCCGTCAAATTGTCTTCGCAAGCTTGAATCTGGCAGAGCCTGGCCTCCCGGTGAGTATATGCTGAGACTACGCCCAATTCGGAAAAGGTGCGGAGTCCTCGGATCAGAATATGTGATAAAAAATGCAAAGGCGGCCTTAGCCGCCCTTTTATTGTTTCTGGATGATGGACTCATTTCTAGAAGTGATAGTTGATGCCAGCCCGCAGGGTCGAGAAATTGACACCGGAATTAATGGCATTGAACGTCCCGCCGAAATAGCCATTGGGCGACAGCGAATTGAAGAGATATTCGGCTTTTACCGAGATGCGGGGGGTGATCGAATATTCAATGCCTGCGCCGACGGCGTAGCCGTTCAGATAATGCGATTCGTTAATCAGGAGATTAGGTGACGAGCCGAAGTTGGCGAGGTTGCCGGTAACGGACCCGCCGGCCCAGCCGCCTGTCGCATAGATCAAAGCGCGGTCGAAGGAATAGCCGAGGCGGCCTCTGATCGTGTTCGTCTCATCGACGGTGCCAGAACCGCGGACACCCAGAAAAGGCGCGCTGCTGCCGTTGATATCGGCCCAATCGAGATCGGCTTCGATACCAACGACGATGGGTCCGCCTTGGTAATTATAGCCGATTGTGCCGCCAGCCAAAGCGCCGGACGCATTGCTGAAATAAGGGCTGCCGCCGCCGGTGAATCCGCCGATCCCGAGGCCGCCGTTGATACCGGCGTAGAATCCGGTCCAAGTGAAGAGGGGAGCTGGATAAAAGGGCGCCTCATTCCGCGACGGCAAGTCGGCGCCGAACGCCGAGCCGGCGAAGAGGGATGTGGCAATGCCGATCGACGTGATCCGTTTCACGGTGAGTCTCCTTTGCGGGGGAACAAAGTCTGGCAGATCAAACGTATCCGCCAATGCAGGAAAGGGTTTACCGTGATGCGGTTATCTAAAAGTGAAATAATAATATTACTAAAGTTTTTATTTATTAAATGAGCGAATTTTTAACCAATAATATTAAACATGTTAAGACTATCCGCAATTTATTGTTTGTATATTTGAATATATGATTTCAATACATAAGATATTGCTTGCTCACCTGCTAAGATCTGCGAGTTTAAGTTGGTTAATCACAGGCTTTCGCAAAGGCCTTTTGAGTCATTTAAACTTAGCCTCGCACATGCCAAAACCCTTCAAAGCAGGATAATGAGTGGAAGATGCGAGGGGGCTTAGGTGATGCGATTGACGCGGCCGCGCATGGCTTTGGTGACGGGTGCCGCGCGGCGGATCGGTCTGCGGATCGCCGAACGCCTAGCCGGACAAAATTACGGCGTGATCCTGCATTGCAGCCCAGCGACTTTCCAGGAGACGGCTTCCTCGGCCATGCGCATCGCGCAAATGGGCGTCGTGGCTGGCGTGATCGCAGGCGATCTCGCAGACCCGGTTAGAGCGGGTGAAATCATCGCCGAGGCAAATGCCATAGCCGGTCCTCTTTCGCTGCTTGTGAATAATGCCTCGGTCTTTGAGGCGGACACGGCGGGCGATTTCGACATCTCGCTTTGGGAGCGGCATTTCGCGATCAACCTGCGTGCGCCCTCCATCCTTGCCCGCGATTTTGCCGCCCAATTGCACCCGGACGATCATGGCGCGATCGTTAACATTATCGATCAGCGCGTGCTCCGCCCGACGCCGCAATTCTTTTCCTATGCGTTGAGTAAAGCAGGTCTTTGGATGGCAACACGGACGATGGCACAGGCCTTCGCGCCGCGCGGGATTAGAGTGAATGCCATAGGGCCTGGACCCGTTTTGCCGAATAGCATGCAAGGTCAGGCGGGTTTTGAAAAAGAGGTTGCGGGATTACCGCTGAAACAGGCGGTCAGCCTCGATGATATCGCAGATGCCGTGCTTTATTTAGCTGAGGCCGGGAACGTGACCGGCCAGATGATCGCGGTCGATGCCGGGCAGCATCTGGCCTGGGAAACACCGGATATCGTATTATAAATCCGCCGCTACGGATAAAGTTGGCCAATCTATAAACTTATCGATTTTTTCCCGCCTAAACTTTTAGAAATCCTCCCATTAATAGCCGCGCCGGAATTGTCCGGCGAGCTGGAATCATAGCGCGGCGGTTAGATCGAAGCCATGCGCCAGTCATGTGCGGCGGAGCACATGAAGCGCTGCGAACCTGTGACAACGTTAATCATCGGTTGCCGGGCAATGAACCAAAGCGCGTTTCGCGCGTTACCTTGGCAAGACATCAAATCCGAAAGCGGATTTGGGGGAGTGATTATGATGAAAAAGACTTTATTTGTGACGGTTGCTGCTTTGGCGATTGGTGTGATCAGTGCACAGGCTGCCATGCGCCCTGCACCCTTGCCCCCCATTCGGCCTGTTTCTCTGGATGTTTCGATGCAGCAGGCGGGTACGCTCTCCTGCATGGTCCAACGGGGCTTTGGAATGATCGTAGGCTCGACCCGCACTGCGACCTGCATCTTCGATCATCCCGGTGAGAATTCCTATAGCCAGACTTATGAGGCTCAGCTCTCACGCGTTGGTCTCGATGTCGGCGTCATGCCGAAGCAAGCGATGCGCTGGGCTGTCTTTACGCCGGGCGGTGTAGCAGAGCCGGGCATGCTTGAGGGTGTCCACACAGGCGCTTCCGCTGAGGCGGCGATTGGCGTCGGCGATGGCGGCAAAGTGGCCTTCCAGGATAATACGGGCAGGCAGATCATCTTTCAGCAGATGAATGCGCCAATGGCAATCGGCGTGTCTTTTGGCTTTGGCACCGCGAACCTCGATCTCGCCGCGCCGAGCGCTCCGGTGTTCAACCAGTAAAGCTGGCGAACGCTTTTAAAAGAGCTTTTTAAAATATCCGGTCTCTCAGGAGGCCGGATATTTTTTTGGCCCGCGCATTCATGCGGTAACCGCTTATGTCGACAGGATGGGCGGGCCAGCGTATCCTTGCGCAATTGATTTAAGGGGGTTTCGAATGCTCAGAGGCTTGCCGTTTAAGATAGCCGTCATCGCAGCCCTTGCGGCGCTTATCTCTATGGCTGGGCAAGCCAATGCGGCGCAATGCGGCAACGGGCCGGCGGGCTTCGAGACATGGAAGACAGCGTTCGCGGCTGAAGCGAAGGCCAAAGGCATTGGCGGCACCGCGCTCGATGCGCTCATGGCGACGCATTATAACCATGCGACGATTGGCGCCGATAGAGGCCAGGGCGGTTTCCATGTGTCGCTCGAACAGTTCATGGCACGCCGCGCTGTTGGTATTGCCGGGCGCGGGCGCGCGCTGAAGCAATCGCAAGCGGCGCTTTTCGCGTCCATTGAGCAGCGCTATGGGGTGCCGCCTGGGCCGCTCATCGCCATCTGGGGCATGGAGACGGGCTTTGGCGCCGTGCATGGGAATCAGGACGCGCTTTCCGCCGTTGCGACGCTCGCGTATGACTGCCGCCGCTCTGCCTTTTTCACCGATCAACTCTACGCAGCATTGAAATTGATCGAACAAGGCGTTCTGGCGCCAGGTGCGCGCGGTTCCATGCACGGCGAGATCGGCCAGACCCAGTTTCTGCCCAAAACCATCTTGGAATATGGCACCGGCGGAAGTCTCGACAATGCCGCCGCCGCGCTTACCTCGACCGCGAACTTCCTCAAAGCGCATGGCTGGCAGCCGGGCGCTGGATATCAGCCAGGCGAGCCCAATTTCGCGGCGATCCAGGCGTGGAACGCGGCTCCCGTCTATGAGCGCGCCATCGCAATCGTCGGCCAGCAGATCGACGGCGGCGGTGCTTCCCGCAGGTGATGAGGGTTCACGCCCGCTCGATAGGTGCAAGATGAACACCAGAGTGAACGATCTTTCATGACCGGCGCGGGGACGGATCATTCCCGAGTGAGTCTTGAAGGCGGTCCGGCCATCATTCTCGTGCGCCCGCAATTGGCGGTGAATATCGGCATGTGCGCACGCGCCATGGCGAATTTCGGCCTGTCGGATTTCCGGCTGGTGTCGCCGCGCGAAGGCTGGCCGCGCACCGGCGCCTTGAAGAAAGGCGCCAACGCGGCGGCGGCTGGTGCCGTGCATCTTCTCGATGGTGCGAAGCTTTATGATTCGGTGGAAGAGGCGATAGCCGATCTGAACTTCGTTTGGGCGACAACTGCGCGCGAACGCGGCCAGGCCAAACGCGTGCTGACGCCGGCAGACGCCATGCCGGAAACGGCGGCGCAATTGAAGCTCGGCGAAAAACATGGCGTGTTGTTTGGGCCGGAACGTACCGGCATGTCGAATGATGAGATCGCGCTCGCCGATGCGATCATTACCTTTCCGGTGAACCCGGCCTATGCGTCGCTCAATCTGGCGCAATCGGTCTTGCTCGTCGGCTATGAATGGCTGCGCGCTTCCACCGAGGCCAAGGCGCCCTTCGTCGAGGCCGAACGCTGGCCCGCCGCGCCGCGCGAGATGGTAATGTCCTTCTTCGATTATCTTGAAGCAGAGCTGGAGCGCGCGGGCTTCTTCCGCCCGGCGAGCAAGCTGCCGGTCATGCGCCGCAATCTGCGCAACATCTTTCACAAGATGCGTCTGTCGGAACAGGATGTGCGGACATTGCGCGGTGCCATCGTGCGGCTTGTGGAAGGCCCGCGTGCCGATGCGGAAAAGCGCAAAGGACAGGACTCGGCTCGAGGATCTGACGCTTCTCAAGGACCCGCAGAGGCCAAAGAGCCAGCTGATCCATGACATCGGATGTGTGAGATGCAAGAATTTCTAGATGACGTCTTTGCCGAATGTCCGCAATGCGGTCACAAAGACTTCGCCAGTGTTCCCGAGCTGAAGACCGACGATATAATTGTCTGCGCCGGATGCGGCGGGCGCGTGCGCCTCGAAGACGCCCTCACCGCCGGAATCGAGAAGGCGCTGGTTCACGAGCTGACCAAGGATGGAACCTTTAAGCGCTAGCGAGATGGGCGCTTCGGCCAGGGCCTCGGCGAGTTTGCCCGCGCCTTTGTCGATGATACGAATTTGCATATTTCCTCCCGCCTCGCGCGCAGTCTTACGCGGGCTTGACCCGCGTATCCAGGCGTCGATCTTGAAAAGTTGTTAAGCCGAAGACAAAGGCTTCGATACGGATTCGAGCGATTTGCCTTCCGCCGCGACGCCCCAGATCGCTTGCACGATAGCGGCTCCGATCATCAAACCTGCGCCGATGAGATAACCCAAAAACACCATTCCACGCGACCCCGTCGCGATCAAAAGCCCGAAGAATGAAGGCGCCAATGCGCCGCCCAAAGCCGTCCCCGCCGCATAAAAGACCGCGATGGCGAGCGCGCGGATTTCGACGGGAAAGGTCTCGCTTACTGTCAGATAGGCGGAGCCCGCCGCCGCTGACGCGAAGAAGAAGATAATCGTCCAGGCGACCGTCTGCTCAGTGGCTGTGAGCAAATTTGCTGCAAAAAGCGCACCCGTGATGGCAAGAAGAATGCCCGACGTTGCGAAGGTAAAAGCGATCATCTTCTTGCGGCCGATCGTATCGAACAAATGCCCGAGGCATAGAGGTCCGAGCACATTGCCAAGCGCGAAAGGCAGAATGTACCAGCCGACTTGCTGGGATTTGATGTGATAAAAATCCTCCAGCACCAGCGCGTAAGTGAAAAAGATCGCATTATAGAAGAAGGCCTGTGCACCCATAAGCGTGAGCCCGACAAGCGCGCGCTGCCGGTTGGCAACGAACAATGTCGTGAAGACAAGCTTAAGCGGTGTATAGGCGCGCGGTTTGATCTTCATGGGTTTAAGTGTCGACGGATCGACGAGCTTGGCACCGCGCTCTTCAAACAATTTCTCGATACTGGACGTGACCTTCTCGGCCTCTTTTTCTTTGCCGTGAATCACGAGCCAGCGCGGGCTCTCAGGAATGGACGCCCGCAGCAGAAGAATGAAAAGACCGAGCGTCGCGCCGATGAGAAAAGCGAGCCGCCAGCCATATTCGACATTCATGTAAGCTGGATTGAGCAGGACGATAGACCCAGCCGCGCCCAGTCCGCCGCCGATCCAGAACGAGCCATTGATCGCAATATCGGTCTGGCCGCGAAAGCGGGCCGGGATCAATTCCTGAATCGTCGAATTGACCGCGCTATATTCGCCGCCGATTCCTGCGCCCGTTAGAAACCTGAAGAAACAGAAGCTGGCAAAATCCCAAGATAGCGCTGTGGCAGCGGCCGAGACGATGTAAAGCCCGAGCGTCACAAAAAAGAGTAATTTGCGTCCCAGGCGATCTGTGGCCCAGCCGAAGACAAGCGCGCCGAGCACGGCACCTGCGAGATAGGCTGTGCCTGCGAGGCCGACATCTTGATCGGTCATCTGAAGATAGGGGCTCGCTTTCAACGCGCCAGCCATGGAACCGGCGAGCGTCACCTCAAGCCCGTCGAGAATCCATGTGATCCCCAGCGCGATGATGACATGAAGATGGAAACGTCCGAAGGGCAGGCGATCCAGCCGCGCTGGAACCCTCGTTTCAATGGTATCTGGCTGGTCTCTTTCGGAGGACTGTTCCACGGCTGTTCTCCAGCAACCTTGCGGCAACGCGCGGAAGGCCAATTGGCTCCGCTTCAAAGCAGGAGTTTCGCAAGACGGAAGGAACGCGCTATGAACGCATCATATCTCCCTTGCGAGGCGAATCGCCCTTTCAGGAGCCGCCTGTTCTTTCAATGCCGAACCTGCCCAAAATCCTGGTTTTTGATTCAGGCCTTGGCGGCCTCACCGTTTTCGCGGAAGTTGTAAAATTGCGGCCTGACGCGCGCTTTTTCTATGCCGCCGATGATGCCGGTTTTCCTTATGGGCGGCTCGGTGAGACGCAATTGATCGCGCGCGTCATGGCGGTCATGGCGCGGCTGATTGACAATATCGCGCCGGATGTCGTGGTCATCGCTTGCAACACGGCTTCCACGTTGGTTCTGCCGCATCTGCGCGCGGCCTATCCGAAATTGCCATTTGTCGGCACAGTGCCCGCGGTCAAACCGGCCGCCGCGCAATCGCGCTCGCATCTGATTTCGATTTTAGCGACGCCCGGCACGGTCGCGCGCGATTATACCCATGATCTTGTCCGTACTTACGCCACGCATTGCGAGGTGACGCTCGTCGGTTCGCGCGATCTCGCGAGTCTGGCCGAGGCCTATATGAAGGGTGAATCTGTTTCGGATGAACAGATCCTGCGCGAGATCGCGCCTTGCTTTGTTGAGGCCAATGGCAGGCGTACAGATTGCATCGCGCTCGCCTGTACGCATTATCCATTGTTGCAGGCCGAGTTCGAACGTCTGGCACCTTGGCCAGTCGATTGGATCGATCCGGCGCCCGCCATCGCGCGGCGCGTCGATCATGTGCTAAAAGAGGATCTCGGTTTCGCAGCGTCCGTCGCGGGATCGGGCACGCCGCATTGCGCGATCTTCACGGGTGCCGAACTGCCGCAAGCCGCGCTTGATCGAGCGCTGCGGGCGCGCAACTTCGGCGAAATTCTCTTAACCTCTATTCCGCTTGAGTTGGCTTAAGTCATGTTTTTCAACAAAGGTTTCGTGCTCGCATCGCGGCCAGAACATATGCCGCAATCGGACAATTTCCGCCTCGTGCACGAGGAGATCGGCGAGCCAGGGGATGGCGAAGTCATTGTCCAGCATCATTATCTCTCGCTCGATCCTTATATGCGCGGGCGCATGAATGGCGTGCGGACCTATGCCGAGCCGCAAAAGCTCGATGAGATTATGGTTGGCGGCACCGTTGGCGAGATCGTGGCCTCAAGAAATCTGGGCTTTTCTATTGGAGATAAAGTCGTCGGCATGGGCGGCTGGCAGCTTTATGCACGCTCGAACGGCCAGGATTTGCGCAAGATCCTGCGTCCCAATCTGCCAATCCAGGCCTTTCTCGGACCGCTTGGCATGCCGGGCGTGACCGCTTGGTACGGCATCAACGCCATTCTCAAACCCAAGGCTGGCGAAACGGTCGTTGTCTCAGCTGCGACAGGCGGTGTTGGCACGGTTGCCGGGCAATTGGCGAAAATGACAGGCGCCCGTGTGATCGGCATCGCGGGCGGCGAGGCCAAATGCCTTTTTGCGAAGGATATGCTGGGTTACGATCTCTGCATCGATCATAGCGCCGCGGATTTCGAAGCCCGCCTTGCCGAGGCTGTGCCCGATGGGATCGACGCTGTTTTCGAAAATGTCGGCGGCAAGCCGCTCGAACTCTGCCTCGGGCTTTTGAAGGATTTCGCCCGCGTTGCGATCTGCGGCCTTGTGGCGTCGGGCTACGATGGCACACCCACGCCGCTCCGCGATCTGCGGCTTCTTTTGGATAAGCGCTGCCGGATCGAAGGCTTTATCGTCTCAGACCATATGAAGCTTTGGCCGCAAGCGATCGACGAGCTCGCCGATTATGTCGAAGACGAACGGCTCGGCTGGACGGAAAGCGTCGTCGATGGTTTGGAGTCCGCACCCGAAGGCTTGATCGGCCTTTTGCAGGGCAAGAATTTCGGCAAGCAGCTGGTGAAGCTGATTTGAACGGCTATTGCCGCAGCAATTGCTTGGCACTTGCGGCATCCTTGCCGATCTGCGCAGTCAGCGCTTCGAGCGACGTAAATTTCTCTTCGCCGCGAATGAAGGCGATGAAATCCACTTCGATATTTTGGCCGTAAAGATCGCCAGAAAAATCGAAGAGAAATACTTCGAGCCAGGCGGGACCTTCGCCAACGGTTGGGCGGCGCCCATAATTGGCGACGCCGTCATAAGTGGTCTCATTCACCCTCACGCGCACGGCATAAACGCCATGGCGCAGCCGGCAGCTGGGTTCTGGAACGATGTTTGCGGTGGGAAATCCTATCGTGCGTCCGAGCTTCTGCCCTTCGGTGACGCTCCCGATGATCGCATAAGGGTGACCCAGCAGATGCGCCGCGCGCGCGACGTCGCCTTGTTCGAGCGCCAGCCGTGTCGCGGTTGAAGAGGCCGCTTCGATCGAGCCCTCCGCATCGGCCGTGATGCGCTCGACAATCTCGACGTCAAATCCATGCCGGACACCTGCGTCTTTCAAGAAGGCCGGAGTGCCTGAGCGGCTTTTGCCGAAATGAAAATCATAACCGGCGACAACGGCTTTGACAGCGAGGCGGCGGATCAGAATATCGGTCACGAACTCTTCCGCCGAGAGGCCAGAGAAGGCCGCGTCGAAGGTCAGCACGATCATGCCGTCGAGGCCGAGCGCCGCCAGCGTCACGATTTTCGCCTCCCGCGGTGTCAGGCGGAAGATCGTATGCGGCCCGTTGAAGAAATCTGCCGGATGCGGCTCGAAGGTGAGCACCGCGCAAGGGCGCCCGAGCTTTTTCGCGATGGCCATGGCGCGGCCGATGACGGCCTTGTGCCCGCGATGCACGCCATCGAAATTGCCGAGCGCGACGACGGCACCCTCAAGCCCAGGCGGCGGCGAAGCCGGGTCTGTCGCGACAAGAAAGCTTTTGGGCGGGAGAGCGGCCAAGGCACTCAAACGGGTTTAACGGCTGCGTATTGGGCGCTTTGGGAACGCCGGTGCCGCTTTGCTGCGGCGCGAAACTGCCGTGCTAAGCCGCTTGCGTCAAGCGCATCTTGCGGATCCGGCGAAACACACCAAATTGCAGGGACGTGGTCTGAGCCATCCTCCTGGCCCTTCTGCCCTCCATTCTATAGAAGATAGAAAAGCCTGTTACCCTGGATACTTAGGCAAAAATAAAAAGCGCCTAATAATCGGTATTGACTGCGATCTTAGCAATACTTAGAGTAATTCTAAGCCGACATAAGAACTGTCAGCCCGGGCGAGGCGGCGGCTCATCTGCCGCATGTCCCCCAGTTCTCAATTTCCCCCGTTCTCAATGTCCCAAGGAGTGGAACCATGGCTGAGCTCAAAGGTAGCCAAACAGAAGGCAATCTGAAGGCGGCGTTTGCCGGCGAATCGCAGGCCAATCGCCGTTATCTCTATTTCGCACAAAAGGCCGATGTCGAAGGCTACAATGACGTCGCGGCTGTGTTCCGTTCGACCGCGGAAGGTGAGACGGGTCATGCGCATGGCCATCTCGAATTCCTCGAAAAGGTCGGCGATCCGGCCACCGGCCTCCCGATCGGCCCGACCTCGAGCAATCTTGGCGCCGCCGTCGCGGGTGAAACCCACGAATATACCGACATGTATCCTGGCATGGCCCGCACCGCCCGCGAAGAAGGCTTCAGCGAAATCGCTGATTGGTTCGAGACGCTCGCCAAGGCTGAACGCTCGCATGCCGGCCGCTTCCAGAAGGCTCTCGACGAGCTGAAGGCTGCGTAATCGCAACGGCCCGGCTGGTTTCTTCCAGCCGGGCCGGTTTCGTTTGCTTTACGTTTATCCGGCGCATGATCTTGTCTGAAAAGATCGCGCCTCTTTTCAAAAGAAGAATCCGCCATGAAGGAAGGCAGCCTCGCTGCGCCGATACGGCATCCGCTGGATTGGCAAAATCCCGATTTCTACGACGAAGCGAAACTCGATGCCGAATTGCGGCGGGTCTTCGATATTTGTCATACGTGCCGCCGCTGCTTCAACCTGTGCGATTCCTTTCCGCGTCTGTTTGATCTCATCGACGAATCGAAGACGGCGGAGCTCGACTCCGTCGATAGCAAGGACTTTAAACCGGTCGTCGATGCCTGCACGCTCTGTGACATGTGCTTCATGACGAAGTGCCCCTATGTGCCCCCGCATGAATGGAATCTCGACTTTCCGCATCTGATGCTGCGCTATCGCGCCGTCGAAGCGCGCAAAGGCCAGACGGCACTGCCAGATATTGAACTCGCGAAGACCGATCGCAACGGCAAGCTCGCAGGGTTCATTGCGCCCATCGCCAATTGGGCAACGGATAAAGCTAATAAAGCCACGCGCGCGCTGCTCGAAAAATTCGCGGGGCTTGATCGCGAAGCTGACTTGCCGAAATATGCGGGCAAGAGTTTTGAGGCGCGCGCAGCCGGAGAACGGCCTGTTGTTGACAAGGCCGCGCCCGCCTTCGGCCGCAAGGCTGTGCTCTACGCGACTTGCTTTGTCGATTATAACAATCCGGACATCGGCCTCGCCGCGCAAGCCGTGCTCGCGAAGAATGGGGTTGCGACCGAAGTGGTGCATCCGCATTGCTGCGGCATGCCGATGCTTGAGCAAGGCCTGATCGGAGAGGTCGCGAAAAACGCCAAAACCGTTTCGGCGGCGCTGCGGCCTTGGATCGAAAAAGGCTATGATGTTGTCGCGCTCGTGCCGTCTTGCGCTTTGATGCTGAAATTCGAATGGCCGCTGATTTTGCCGCAAGATGAAGACGTCAAGCTTCTCTCCAAGGCGACCTTCGACCTCAGCGAATATGTCGTCGATATCGGGCGCAAAGAAGGGCTAGCGCCCGGCATGCAGACGATTGAGGGCGGCATATCGCTTCATATGTCCTGCCACTCGCGGGCGCAGAACATCGGCCAGAAGGCGGCTGAGATGCTGCGCTTTGTGCCCGGCGCTGTCGTCTCGGTCATCGAGCGCTGCTCCGGTCATGGCGGCTCATGGGGCTATAAGAAAGAAAACTTCAAGACGGCGCTTAAAGTCGGCGCTCCTGTTGCACGCCAGGCCGAAGAAAACGCCAAAAGCTATGTCAGTTCCGAATGCCCCTTGGCCGGGCTGCATATCGCGCAAGGTGTCGATAAGCTCGGCGGAACCGCACCGAAGCCAACCCTGCTCGCCCATCCCATCCAATATATCGCAAGGGCCTATGGGTGGAAATCATAAGTCTCGCGGACCATCCCCGCTTTCGCACTCGCTATAGGTGGATCATGGGATCAAAACACGAGTTGACGGCCGCCGACATTTTGCCGATCCCGGAATATGGAAAAATCCGGGACGAGAGCCGCCGCAAAATTTCAGAGCGCAAGCGCGACCGGCGCATCGAAGTCGGGCCCTATGTGACCTTCTATTTTGAAAATTACGACACGATGTGGATGCAGGTCCACGAGATGGTCTATATCGAGAAGGGCGGCCCGGAGCAGATCAAGGATGAGCTCGCGGCCTATAATCCGCTAATCCCGAAGGGTCATGAACTCGTCGCGACCTTCATGATCGAGATCAACGATCCCGATCGCCGTGCCCGCGTGCTGGCAACGCTGGGCGGCATTGAGAATACGGTGTTTATCAGCATCGGCAATGAGCGGATCGCCGCCGTCGCGGAAGTGGATCAGGACCGCACCCGCGACGATGGCAAGGCCTCATCTGTGCAGTTCGTGCATTTCCCTTTCACGTCAGCGCAGATCCTCGCGTTCAAAGCGCCGGGGGCACAGGTGATCTTGGGCTTCACGCATGCCGCCTACAGCCATATGGCCGTAATGCCGGAAAATGTGCGGGCGGAGCTGGCCAAGGATTTCGACTGAACCCGCCTCACCCCTTGCGCAACCCGGCGTCAAGCCCGTGCTTGACGCGGGCATGATGCACTGAAGTATTGACGGGACGCTTTTTAGAGCAACGCGGCTACATTTCCCATCCCGAAGCCGAAAAGCGGTTGTATTTCGGAAAATGGGTTTAAGCTACCGACCCGCCTGTGAGCCCATTCGATGCGCCGAAATGCGCGACATAGCGCTTGTCGATCTCGTTCATCTGCATGATCGTGAAAACGTCGATCGTTCCGAATTGCCGGTCGATAACGGCACGGTCGCTGAAGCGCGCGCCGACGCGCAGGTAGGCTTTGAGCAGCGGCGGCAGGCTGGCAAGCGCCTGGCGGCTGTTGAGCGCCGCGTCCTCCATCTTTGGAATATGGGCTTCCCGGCCCGGAAGCGGCGCCACTTGCCATTCCGCTGGCAGACCGGCGTGCTGACGAAGGATCTGAAGCGGCGCCGATGCGCGTGCAACATCGGTGGTTGGCAGGCTGGCGCAGCCGATCAACATGTCGATCCGATGATGTTTCGCGTAAAGCCAAAGACCGCGCCATAAAAGTTCGATCACACGCTTCCCGCGATAATCGGGATGAACGCAAGAGCGGCCGAGTTCAAGGATGCGCATCTCCGGATGGCGGGCGATGATCGGGGAAAGATCGAATTCGCTTTGGCTATAGAAACCGCTGTGCTGGGCCGCGACTTCGCCGCGCAGCATCCGGTAGGTGCCAACGACTTTCGGCTTCTTCAAGCCGTGCTTTGACTTTGCCGCGGTATCGACAATGAGGAGATGATCGCACACCGCGTCGAAAGGGCAGATATCACGGCGCAGAATCGCCGAAAGGCGGTCGGCGATCGCATGGCCGTCCTGATAAAAAACCTTGTACCGCAGGCGCTGGATTTTCTTCAGTTCCTTGTCGGTCGATGACAAACGCAACTCTAAAGGCCCGAGCCGTTCGAGAACCAAAGGCAATGTGTTAGGCGCGAGGACGGGGGCATGGCCATAGTCGGGATCAAGGCCTTCAAGGCCATGGACGGGAAAGGGCCAGCGGCTGGTGCTTGTGCGTTCCATATGAATCGACTCAAAAGATCATGAGGCTTCATACGAAGATGAAATGACTCTCAGATGACGTTGTTCAGCAGAGTCCTATTCATGCTGATGAAATATGCAGGATTTATAACGATTCGATTGCCGCCTGCCGATTGAAGACGATGGCTATTCTTCGTGCCTCTTTAATAGTGATGACGCTGCTTTTCTTCTTCGCGGTTGTCACCCCGTTTCAAATCATCGCCATCCGGTTGAATTGGCCAGTTGCGGCCTTTGGCCAAATGGCTTTGTGCCGGGCTTTGCTTTTCTTCTTGCGTGTCGAAATTAGATGCGGTGGCACGCCATCGCCCCTGCGCCCGCGCCTCGTTCTCGCCAATCATGTGTCCTGGGTCGATATCCTCGTCTTTGGTGCGCTTGAACCTGTTTGCTTTTTAGCAAAGAGCGAGGTGTCGGCTTGGCCATTGCTCGGATCTGTCGCCAAAGCCCAACACACGGTCTTCGTTGACCGGAAACGCCAGCGCAGCATACCCGGTGCCAATCGCGCCATGGCCGAGCGCATGAGCGAAGGACGCAGCGTTCTTCTCTTTCCTGAGGGCACGACATGCGATGGTGTCACGCTCGGCAAGTTTCATAGTTCGCATGTGGCGTCGGCGCGTGACCTTCTTGCGGCCGATTGTGAGACAGAGGCTGTTTTAATCCAACCCGCCGCGCTCTTTTATTCTTCACCCCATGCAAGCTGGATTGGCGATGCGACTTTACTGCCGCATTTGTGGGAGATTTTGAATAAACCGCCGCTGCGGGCGCATGTCATTTTTGGCGAGCCGCTGGCCTATGAGCGAAACAGCGACCGTAAAATCCTTTGTCTCGCCGCGAAATCCGCGATCGCCGCTCTTATCGAAAAGCATCGAATAGAGGAGCTCCTGCATCCAGCGGCGGAACAGTCACCTTTGTTCGATCCGCCGCTGGCGTGGCAGGCTGCATGGAAAGACAAATTCTTGTCGTAGGTCTGGACCTCATGAGGTGAACAACCCCAACCCTGTTGCTGAGTTGCGAGCGCAGCGATGCTTTAACTTTTTGAATCGAGAGCGAATTCTTATCGCTTGGTGATTCCGCCCAAGCGGAAAGCGCTCAAGGCCAAAGCCTATTCCAGCGGGCCGAGGCGCAAAACCTCCGGGTCGCTGAGGCCATGCAGCCTATGCGCCGCGGCATGTGCGAAGCGCATCAGCATGGCGCGCCGCGTGCCGGAAGCCAGCTTGTGTTCTGGTGCGTCGCGGAGGATCGTTGCCCCATAGGCATCGGCGACGATCAGACCTGCGTCTTCCGGCATGATGTCGATAGGCACGGCTTCGGGAATGGCAAAATAAAATCGGTCGCAAAACAAGCGATACTCTGGCCATTTGGTGTCGGCGCGGAAATCCGCGATTGAGGATTTAATCTCGATGATGTGGATTGTGGCGTCGGTTGCGAGCGCGACAATATCAGCGCGCCGCCCGCTGGCCAGGGACAGCTCGGTCAGGGTCGAGAATTTCATCGCGCGCAAAAGCCGTCTTGTGCCACGCGCGACAAAAAGTGCCGTCTCCGATTGACGTCCATCGGCCGGGGCTTGCGGTTCAATCAGGCGCGGCGGCATGATGCGAGGCGATCCTCCCGAAAATGCGCGAGCGCCTCAAATCGTCCAGTCTGCGAAATTATCGAACAGCTCAATGAAGCCGCGTGTTGCGAGTTCGGTGATGATCCGCTTCGCAGCGGCTTCCGCGCTTTCATGATCGCGGGCGACGACAATGTCGGCGGCCTCCGGTGCCTCATAGGGCTGATCGATGCCGGTGAAATTTTTGATCTCGCCAGCGATCGCGCGTTTATAAAGCCCTTTTGGGTCGCGCGCGATGCAATCTTCAAGCGGTGCATCGACAAAGATTTCGATGAATTCACCGGCCTCTACGAGTTCGCGCGCCATTTGCCGGTCGGCCCGGAATGGCGAGATGAACGAGCAAAGCACGATCAATCCAGCGTCGGTCATGAGCTTGGCGACTTCACCAACACGGCGGATATTTTCGACGCGATCGGCTTCTGTGAAGCCCAGATCCTTATTGAGGCCGTGGCGGATATTATCGCCATCGAGCAAAGCTGTATGGACGCCGCGTGCTTGAAGATTGGCTTCGACCAAATTGGCAATCGTCGATTTGCCGGAGCCGGAAAGTCCGGTGAACCATAAGATGCCAGGCCGTTGATGCTTCAACTGGGCTCTATCGGCTTTGGTGACGTTGAGATCCTGACGATGAATATTCGTCGCACGGCGCAGGCCGTGCATCAGCAATCCCGCGGCTGCTGTCGCATTGGTCGCGCGGTCGATCAGGATGAAAGCGCCCGTCGCTGCGTTTTGCGTATAAGTATCGAAGGCAAGCGCGCCCGTCGTCGCAAGATTGCAGACACCGACTTCGTTCAATCCGAGACTTTTCGCGGCCAATTCATCGAGGCTGTTCACGTCGAGCCGGTACTTCAACTCTGTGACGACAGCTGGAACCGTTCGCGCGCCGATCTTCATCAGATAGGAGCGGCCGGGATAAAGCCGCTCATCGCTCATCCATATGAGATGGGCGGTGAATTGATCGGCAACTTCGGGCCGCGATTTCGGCGTCGCGATAATATCGCCGCGAGCGATATCGACCTCATCCGCCAAGGTCAGAGTGACGGCGTCGCCGGCGCTGGCAGAATCGCGATCGCCGTCCATGGTCACGATACGTTCAACGCGCGAGATGCGGCCGGATGATGCGATAACGATCTCATCGCCTGGCTTGATCATGCCGCTCGCGATCGTGCCGGAAAAGCCGCGAAAATCAAGATGCGGGCGATTGACCCATTGGACCGGCATGCGAAATGGCCGCTCGCTGCGATCGTCATCGACATCAATGTCTTCGAGATGGGACAGAAGCGTGGGGCCTGCGTACCAAGGCGTGCGCGTGCTCTTCTCCGACATATTATCGCCGTGACGGGCGGACAATGGGATAGGCACGATCGTTGTGAAATGGAGCGGCGCTGCGAATTGATGGAAGGCAGTGACAATAGTCTCGAAAACGTCCTGCTTGAAATCGACCAGATCGATTTTATTGACGGCAAGAACCACATGTTTGATGCCGAGCAATGAGACGATCGTTGCATGCCGGTAGGTCTGCGTCAGCAGCCCTTTGCGCGCATCGACGAGCAAAATTGCGAGGTCGGCATTCGAAGCGCCGGTCGCCATGTTGCGCGTATATTGTTCGTGGCCGGGCGTGTCGGCGACGATGAAGGATCGCCTGGCCGTCGAGAAATAGCGATAGGCAACATCGATCGTGATCCCTTGCTCGCGCTCGGCTTCGAGGCCATCGACGAGAAGAGCGAAGTCAATATTGTCGCCATCCGTGCCGTGCTTTTTCGAATCGCGCTCCAGCGCGGCAAGCTGATCGTCGAAGATCAATTGCTGTTCGTAGAGCAGACGGCCGATGAGGGTCGACTTGCCGTCATCGACGGAACCGCAAGTGAGAAACCGCAAGGCCGGGCGAGGGGCCTGCGAGCTAGAGATCAAAGGGTCTGCCTCGGCGCTGACAAGAGCTGTCTTGGACATTAGAAATAGCCCTCGCGTTTTTTCTTTTCCATCGAGCCGGATTCGTCATGGTCGATCAAGCGGCCCTCGCGCTCCGATATGGTTGAGTTTCGCATCTCGGCGATCATCTCGGCGAGTGTCCCGGCTTCCGAGCGGACCGCTCCCGTTAAGGGATAGCAGCCAAGCGTGCGGAAACGGACCTTTTCGAGCTTGGGCGTCTCGCCGGGCGCAAGGGGAAACCTGTCGTCATCCACCATCAAAAGCGTGCCGCTGCGCTCGACGACGGGCCGTTCCTTGGCGAAATAGAGGGGCACGACGGGAATTTCCTCGGCGGCGATATAATCCCACACGTCAAGTTCCGTCCAATTCGAGATGGGAAACACGCGCATCGACTCGCCCGGCTTAATGCGCGTGTTGAAGAGGCGCCAGAGTTCCGGCCGCTGATTGCGCGGATCCCAGGCATGGGCTGCGGAGCGATGCGAAAAGATACGCTCCTTGGCACGGCTTTTTTCTTCGTCGCGCCGCGCACCGCCAAAAGCCGCGTCGAATTTATATTTGTCGAGCGCCTGCCGCAGGCTTTCCGTCTTCATGATTTGCGTATGGACAGACGAGCCAGAGGCGAAGGGTGAAATGCCGCGCGCAACGCCCTCCTGGTTGATATGGACGAGCAAGTCCATGCCGGTGCGCCGCGCGATTTCATCACGAAAGGCGATCATCTCGCGGAATTTCCAGGTCGTATCGATATGAAGGAGCGGAAACGGCGGCTTTCCCGGAAAAAAGGCTTTGAGCGCGAGATGCAGCATCACGCTCGAATCCTTGCCGATGGAATAGAGCATCACCGGCTTATCGAATTCCGCCGCCACTTCCCGCATGATGAAGATCGCCTCCGCCTCCAAGCGGCGGAGATGCGGCGATAAAGCTTGTTTCACAGAAAAATCCTGTATGATCTGATATTTTACAGTCATAATCTCCTTATCGTCTCCGCGAGGCTGCCGCAATGTGCTTGCAAGTCGCGGCGCGTTGGAGGGTTAAGGCAAAAAGGACATGTGCCTCAGTGGCGTGGAACATGGCCTGCCGCCAATTGACCTTGCGGTCATTGGGCGTTCGGATTGACCATCATCGCAGGGTCTTGCGTCCGGCTGATCATACTCGAAGGTACACCAGTGATTTCATCCATCACGAGCTGGTTCATGGCGCAGATGAATGAGCTCAGCCGGTAGCCATCGTGGCGCGAGAGTGCATTGTCGAAGGCGCGCATGTTCCAGAACGGATCATTGCCGAGCGTGATCGCGGCTGTGCCGCTCAGCGCGAAGCCATGGACGAATTCCGCCGCGGGTTTGCCTTGTCCAAGGGCACCTGGGGTTGACGGTGCAAGACTCTCGCTGTCCCAATAGGCTCCATCCTGATCCGCACGATTCTGTCTGGCACGAATGAGCCAATTGTTCGCAGGCGGGCAGTTGAGCGGGGCGTCGGCGAGCGTCGCATAGGGGTGATGCTTTTCAAATCCGGCCTCATGCAGGCCCAGTAACTCATGCGTTGTGCCGAATGGCGCGGCCGAAGGCAGCGTATCTGCCAGCAAGCCATCTGCCGGGCGCGCGGGATCGAGATGACCGATCGTGTGCGATTCTTCCCGCACCGAATTCTGAAACGGGAAAGTTCCGGCGAGCAATGCGAAAATGCGCGCGGGAAGGGATTTCAGCTGAGCGAATGGGCCTGGGGCCGGGAAGGACGCGCAGGTCTGGCCATGCGGCTGATGCCCCTCGATCCGCGCGGCCATGCGCCCGAGATAATCGGCCGCCGGTCTGAAATCGAATTTGAACATCGGGAAGAGATCATGGGTCGCCCAATCGTAATCGACGCCATCGTCGAACATGGCGTCGCTTTTGGCCAAACGGTCCCTTATTTTCTCACGGGCAGCTTTGTATGTGTCGTCGATATCGAGCCCGATCCATTCGCAATCCCCTTCGCGCAATCCGCCGACAGGAAAGGCGAGCGCGGCGGTGACGGAAACGATGACGGGCTTTTGCGTCGCAGGAAAAAAAGCCGTGCTGGCGTGTCACTTCCGCCACGGATGTATTAGCGTCAACGTTCGAGGCGGTGCGGTTCCAGACTTCGCGCTGAACGGCTGTCCATTTTGCTGCCTCGGACGCCGGATTGATCAACACGACAAGATCGCCAAGAACAGGGGGCAGCGTTGTGCCAAATTCATGGCGGCGGACCGCCTTGATGAGATCATCCTTGAGCCCGGTTGCAAGCAAATTGCCGCCGAGGCTATGACCAAAAACAATCATCTTATTATGGCGTGGCGGGCCATCCTTTGAGGTCAGCACATCTTCCAGCGTCCGAAGCGCGGAAATCGCGGCTGGCGCGACCTGTTCGCTCACCGGTTTGCGGTCGAATAAGGTCGCGCCAGCCGATAGGTTTCCGGCGAATCCGCCAATGGCGGAGCCAAAGAGATTTATGAGGCCCTTTTCATCGACGCGCGCGCCGCGCCAGCCGGCGTAAATGGCGGTAACATCCATATCGCAATAGGCAGGCTCGGCCGGGCAGCGGCCGGCTAGAAAACGCGCCGCGTGGGCCGCGTAAAGCCGTAAATCGGCGACGTTCTGATTGCCTATGTTTGCGTCGTTGCGCCAGCCGTGCACAAACACGATGACATAATGCGATCCCGTCGCGAGAAACTTTTTCAAGACGTCCAACTGAGTGATAACCGGCCTGACGGCGGATGCCGCCATATGTTTCTCACGCATCTCGGCTTCCATGCCCTGCTGGAGCATGGCGCTGGTGACAGGCTTGTCGCCGCTCGCATCCTCTGAGACGAGAGCGTAAGGCTCGCCATCCTCCTGGAACTCGAGAAAACCCAGATGATAATCAAGCGGCTTTCCGGCGGCTGTGGAGGCCGGCACGATGTGGCGTTGCAAGGAGCATCGCAAAGCCGTGGCCCATTTGGGATCGCTCGCGGCCACGTCGTTTTCGTCGTTGCTCGGATCGATCCATCCGTCGTCGTCGTTGATCTCCGCTGCCTGCAATTTTTCGCGGCCGGTTTCAGCCAGAACCGTCCACCCTTTGGCTAGGCCATCCGCGCAAATGGGAACGCTCGGATCGAGATTGCGATAGGCGTGGTCTTTCGGGGTGGAAAGGACCACATAATTGACGAATAAAACGCCTATGAAAATAAGAACAACAGAAAAAATAAACCCCATCAACACGCGGATCATGCGTACATAGATGCGCCAAATCATCGACATGAGGGTACGCCGCTGGGATGGTTCGACGTTAGCTGTCATGTCATGCGTCCTGCCATTGTTTCCTTTTAGCCAATTCCATGAAATCTAGCAGACTTTTTTGGTTTGGGCCCGGACCGCGGACGCTGGAAAGAGGGTCTTCGCGGCCGCATGCGAACCATTGCCCTTAAATATTTAGACCAGGAGCCTGGCGCCTTGAACCAACGGAGTTTGATCGCTGGGTCTGCCCGCCGCGTTTCGTTTTGGCTTTTGGCCGCCGCTTTTTTCATCTGGCCTCCCGCGGTTTTCGCGCAAGTGAATATAGCGCAAGAGAAACCGCCGGAAAAAACCGTCAATCTTTATGCCTGGGCCGATTATTTTGATCCCTCCGTCCTCGACGATTTCACTAAAGAGACCGGTATCAGGATTGCTTATGATACCTATGACACGAACGAGGCGCTTGACGCGCGTCTGGCGATCGGCCGCAGCGGCTATGATGTCGTGGTCATCTCGGGACCGGTGCTGCAAAAAGAGATCGCCGCGGGGCTTTTGCAAAAGCTCGACAAAGCCCAATTGCCCGCTGCCAAGATGCTTTGGCCTGACATCATGGCACGCCTCTCCGCCTATGATCCGGGCAACCTTTATGCCGTGAATTATATGTGGTTCACGGTCGGGCTGGCTTTCAACGCCTCTATGATACAGGACCGCCAGGCCGGAGCCTCATTATCGTCCTGGGATACGGTTTTCCGGCCGGACCTTTTGAAGGCATTCGCCGATTGCGGAGTTGAAGTTCAAGACAGTCCCAATGATCTTTTCGCGATCGCTTTGCATTATTTGAAGTTGGACCCGCGATCAAAGTCTTTGGCCGACCTGAAGCGGGCTGGCGAGCTTCTTTATGGCCTGCGGCGGAATGTGAAAAAGTTTCGCGTGTCCAGTGATCTTTCGGATTTGGCGGGCGGCGACGCATGCCTCAACCTCGGCTGGTCGAGCGCGGCCGCTCAAGCGCGCAAGCAGGCGCATGAATCTGGCAGCGGCGTAACCGTCGATTATACCGTACCGAAGGGCGGCACACTTGTTTTGCTCGACAATCTTGCGATCCCCAAGGATGCGCCACATGCTGATGCGGCCTATGCCCTGATCAATTATCTCATGCGGCCGGATATCGCGGCGCGCAATACGAAAGCGACGCATTTCGCCAATGGTATCGTGGCGTCGAAGCCGTTCCTTCCGCAAGACATTCTGAGCGATCCATCCATCTATCCGGACGAGTCCGTGATGAAGAGTTTTTTCACCGCGGCGGCTTATGGCCCGGTGGAACAAGCTTTCATCGCGCGCGAATGGCTGCGCGTCAAAAACGGAGACGTTCAACCAGCCGTGACGAAAGATAAGAAAGCCGACGTCAAGAAAACCGGAAAGGCACAAAGTCCCGCCGGTCGGGATCGACGATGAGCGGCCGGTCGATTGGCGGTGCCGCGCGTTGCGGACAGTCGCCGCGCTCGCAGATGCGGCAGCTGACCCCCATCTTGGTGACCGGCGCGGTTTTGATATCGATGCCGTCGGCATAGACGACGTCTTGCGCATAGCTGATTTCGCAGCCGATCCCCAAGGCAAAATGGCGCGGCGGCGCGAGATGGCTGCCGCCGGATTTCGTTGCCGCGCGGGCCACGCTGAGGTAACGGACGCCATCCGGCATTTCGGCGATCTGCACCAAGGTGCGGTCGCCTGCTGAGAAAGCTTCATGCACGTTCCAGAGCGGGCAGGTGCCGCCGAAGCGCGCGAACTGGAAACGCGTCGAAGAATGGCGTTTCAAAATATTGCCGGCGCGATCGACGCGCACGAAATAGAAGGGCACGCCGCGATCGCCGGGGCGCTGTAAAGTCGAGAGGCGATGGCCAACCTGTTCGAAGCTGGCGCCAAAGAGAATGCAGAGCCGTTCGACATCGTAACGCAGGCTGCGCGCGGCATTGAGAAAACGCTCATAAGGCATGATAAGCGCGCCTGCGAAATAATTGGCTAGCGCGATCCGCGTAATGGCCGCGGCCCCATTCGCCCGGAAGCTCGCCTCGGCGATGATCGCGTCAATTTCCTTTTCCTGTTCGATCAGGCCAATCTGATGCGCGATTAGAAAGACCTTACTCGCATGTTCAATACCGTCGCGCAGCCAGAGAACGCGGCCGACGCGGTCGAAGCGGCGGATGAATAAAGATCCGGGATCGACCTTCTCGCTTTCGATGCGCACCCCATGCCGCTTGAAAAGATAATCCGCGAGATGTGTGCCATGCACACTTTCTCCGACGCTGATCTCTTCAGCCAGCCTTTCCGCGTTGCGATCAAGGCCATCGAGATAATTGCCGCGATAATGCAGGAAGTTCCGGACTTCCTCGTAGGGCAGGAGGGCGCCGGGATTGCGGTCCAGTTCTGTTCGTTCGACGGAAAAGGCATCGTCGAGGATCTGGGTGCGCTCACTGGCGCGGCGGAAGGCCAAATGAAGGCTCAAAAAAGCATGTGCGAACCAAGGCGTATTGGCGGCGATAGCCTTGAGATCCTGGCCATTTGGTAAAAGACCCGCGAAAATGGGATCCGCGAGTGCCTGGCGGAGGTCGCCTATGACTCGATCCGTGTCTTCCTGAGCGAAGTCGGCGAGATTGACCGAAAAGGCTTGGGCCAGTCCAAGCAGGACCGGCGCCGTGAGCGGCCTTTGGTTGCTCTCGATCTGATTCAGATAACTTGCTGAAATCCCGATGCGTTCAGCGAAGGCCTGCTGGGTGAGAGCGTGTCCCTCCCGCAAGCGGCGGATCTGCATTCCAGAAAAGAGTTTTTGTCTCATTCCGAAATTGTAACATTGCAAATCGAATTCGCAAACAATTTGCAAATCGGCGTTTTTTCGCGAGATGTCTAACAAAAACTTCGGTATCTCCCTCTTTAGGATGAGTTTTTCTGGGGAGAAGCGCAATGAGCAGAGGCTTGACAGTTAGTGATATGATTCAAATGGCCTCTTGGGCTGACAGGATCGGGATCTTTGTCATTCAGTCCGTGCCATTGCTTCGCCGGGGAATTGAATCCGCCCTGCGGGATGCTCCGGTATGCTCTAAAGCGCTCATCCGCTCGTACCCCAATGCCGAGACCGCGGCCGCTGAACTTCAAGAAGCCCGCAATGGGGATGTGGTTCTCGCTGATATGGCGGCCTGGACCGTTTTGCGGCCGTCGGGCCATACGCCAGCCTTTGCTTTTCTGGCTGAGAAGAAGCTTGCCTTTGGTCTTGTGACGTCCGTCGATCCCGCCGCTTTGCGGCTTTTCCGGGAGCAGGGCGTCTCTGGCTTTATGGCCCCTGAAGCTGAGCCTGAAGCGCTCGTCCAATTGGTGACGGCTTTGTCTGAAGGCCGCAGTTTTTATCCGCCCGTGGGCTCCGCGAAGCGAGCCGATGTGCTTTCGTCGCTCTCCAACCGTCAGTTCCAAATTCTTGAGCTTATGACACGCGGCCTGCTCAATAAGCAGATTGCTTGGGAGCTGGGTCTGACCGAAGGGACCGTGAAGAGCCACGTCTCTGCGATTCTCGAAAAGCTTGGCTGTGATCGCCGCACCCAGGCGATTACCGCTTATATGAAAAGCACCGGCCTCGCGGCCGTGCCTGCGATGACAATGTAAATGTTTTTGGTGCGTCGCTGACTTTACGCAAGCCGCACGATCTTAACTACGGCCTCTCCGAATGCGCAGCCGGAGAGGCCTTTTTTGTTGATCCAACGCATAGTGCTTATGCGTTGGGATCGGGATCAATCAGAGAACCCTAGAGCGCTTATCGCTTGGGTGGAATCACCCAAGCGATAAGAATTCGCTCTCCATTCAAAAAGTTAGAGCATGTTCTCATCGCAAAACCGCATACACTTTTGCGGAACATGCTCTAAGTGCCGAGATCTGGCTTAAGGCGTGATGTCGCTCGCGGAGCAATGCGGCTGGGCGAACTGCGTCGGGTTGACCACGGGCGGTTGCGGCGGGATTCCTGGATAATAGACGATATTATCCGAGTTTAGGCCATTCGAGACCGGGTCGAGTTTCAGATTGGCGGCAGCCCGCATGCGATAGGCGATGACGTGATCCGTGCAGGAAGTATCGCCGCTGACCCCAAGGGCACCGATTACATCCTTACCTTGGTAGAGAGGAACGCCACCGCCAAAAGTGATGATGCCGCCTGGGACTTTGGGTGCGAAGGCGCCGATCAGCGCGCCGGCCGAGGCTGTCTGAATTGACCCCTGGGCCAAAGATCCTTGCGCCAAATAGGTAGGGTCGAATGGATTTGAATTATTCAATCCGTAAAGCGAGCCGCCAGGTTGTGTTGGTCCATAGAGCATCGCTGTTGATAGAGCAAAGGCGCTATTGCTGAAATCATTGGCCGAGCTTGCCTTGGCGATTGCAATGGCGCGGCTGCCTGGCCACGCATCGCCAATGCTAGTGACCGAGCAGATCACACCTTTACGATCGACGATCGCAGACCACATGCGATTGGGTGAGAACAGCCCGCCATTGTTCAATTGGACGACTGAGCCGAGTTGTGCCTGAATTTTGTAAACGATGGACGCGGGAATTCCGCATGTATTTTCTTCCGCTGCGAAGGCTGGCAAGGCGCTAAGGCTGGCCGCTGCCAATATAAGATGTATTTTCATTTGAAATCCCCTTTGAATAGCTAATCATGGAGTGATGATTCTGTTGGCACATTACTATACGTCAATTTTATTCTATCTTTTACACTAGTATTTCTAAATATATATGACACCGTGTCAATAATTTATGTTTGTAGTCGCGACACATAAGAGACTGATAACCTGATCGGCACATCAATACAGGAATGAAAATTGTATCGAAGAAGAGTGTTCCAATAATCGGTTAGCGGTCCGCGCGTTCGGCTCGCGGGCCGCTGCCTCCTGACCCGGAAATGAGATGTCTTTATCCCTGGAAGATCGGGTCCGAGAACTCGAACAGTTTCGCTTCGCTGCGACCGCGCGTATTCACGCTTTGCAAACGGCCGCCGTGAGCGCGTTGACGATCCTTGCCCTCGATTTGGAGGATCCTTTTCCCTTTGCGGAAAATTTAACCAAAGCCTGGGCACGCGGCGCGGAGGCGGTTGTCGCTGTACCAGGTGCTGATCCGGCGCAATTGGATATGATCGCTCAGGAGTTTCAGGACGCCATCGCGCGTCTATCCGCGGTTTTCCTGCAAACCGTGAGAAATGAATTTGCTAAGCAGAGAAATCAACCGCCGCGTCCGTGACGCGAACACCAATCTGGTTTTTGGACAAATCATCGCGGCGGTGATTACTCGTCTTGATCGCGATGCTCGATATACGGCTGCTCGCGATAGGGTTGCTCCACATATGGATGCTGAACAGGATCGCGGTGAAGCTGCTGATCCGCATCGTTCAGATGCCGGTCGCGGCCATCGACGAACATTTTCGCGCAACGCGGGCTTAACTGGTCCTGTTTTGCCTGCATGCACGCTGTGATGCGTGAGACGTCCGGGATAAACTCCGAACAGAGCCGGAATGCATCGCTGGTGCATGCCTGCTCCTCTTCGAAACTATAATTGGACTGGCTTATTGCTGGGGCCGTTCCGATCATTGAGATAGCTGGCAATACAACGAGAAGCCGTAATCTCGCGGCCATCATTTTCGGGCGTTGCGCAGTATCGCGATAAGTCTCAGGCATTTTCTTGCTCCTTAACCATACCCTCCGTCAGCAAACATAACGCCATTTGCGAGACTTAGAGCCGATGACGGGCCGGCTGTTTTTCCGCCACATGAGAAACCGCCGAAACTGAAACGTGATGATCTCGTTTATGATGACTTAGAGAAACAAAATTGTCTTTTGGGGGGAGCGGCGCTTTGAATTTCGCCGAACATCAGTATCCCGTCACGCTGGGCCGCCGCTTAATGTTGCTTTGATGGCCTTTTCGTCGAAATGGACTTCGTCGGAGGGAGATATAATCGCAAAGGCGACGAAGCCGCCATTCAGTTTCGAAGCTGCCGATTGCAGCGCTTCGTCCAACGTTGGGCAAACCTCCCGGTTCCATGTGTTGAGTATTCGATTCACTTCAAGGCCCCAAACCAGAGTCCACATAGGATTTTTAACCCTTATATCAAAGTCTAATCTTAGCGATGAATGCTGCTAGAAAGAGAAGATTCTCAGATTGCCTTATTGACCAAAACAAAGGCATCAAACACCCTTTCTCACGATCTCCTCTTGCGCTCGGCATTGTGGCCTGTCAATGCGCCTCGAAAACACAGAAGCAGCAAAAAATAAACCTAGTCTGCCCGGAGCGCAGCCAGCACCTGATGTTTTTCGGTGTTTGGCATACATTCAGCAAATGGGTGAAATCTTTTGTCAATTTCTACGATTTAATTTTCGGCGATCGAATTTTGGGCTGTGCGCCTTTTCGGGAAAATAAGGTGCTTACCGGTGGGCAAAAACGCGTTAGATCAGCAAATGCATCGATACAAAGTATGGCTTCTTGCCAAGGATCAAGCTGGGGTGGAAAAGCCTGAGCAGGTGAAGCCTATTCCGCCTGCATCGAAGCAACTCAGCAAGCTCACGGATATGGAGACCCTGCTACTGCTTTATCAATATGGCCGTCCGATGGATATTGCGGTCGATAGCAGGTTTACCCTCCCCGACGGCCAAGCGGCCACATGCAAGACTAAAAAGATCAGCTCGGAATCAGTAGACTTTGTTTACAATGAAGCAGGGGACAATAAGCAGAACATGCCGCCGCGGTCTATGTCCGTGGGCTCACCGCTTTCTCTCGAAATTGACGAAGTCGGTTCTGTCGGAGGCGTTCTGACAGCGCAGAGCGAAGACGGTTTCAAAGTCACGGTCGATAGCAACAGCCGGAACATGTTAAGCAATCGGCTCGCTCATATCGCTGTCAAACGCGGTCTCGGCGTCGATGCTTCAACCACTGTGAAAACTGGCGTTCCGAGGATTGAGCCGGTCAACAAAAACTGCAACTTCACCGACCATACAGGTACTGTAAGGAAGGGAATGATTGTGAACCTGTCTCAGTATGATGCGCTCATCAGGGCTGCTGCCAGTTTCATCCCGCCGATTGGGACGCGTATCGTACTCAGAGGCCCCGAGTGGCACGGCGCCTATGTCATCAGCACGTTCGAAATTGGATTTGTAGTAAAGTTTTGCATACCGATTCCGCCGGAGCAATTTTCCCCGGCTATCCGGTTTTCCGAGGCTTAGCGGGCCGGAAGCTGAATGCGCGGATATAAGTCACCTCACCTTCTTCAGCAGGCTTAAAGTTGGACTTAATCAATCAGAGCCCCGTTAGGCGATCTGACTGATACGGCTTCGGACCTTTAATTGAATCCCGCTTTTTGATGAAGCGCGATGCCAATCCCCAGCAGGGATTGGTTTAATTTTTTTGAAAGCGGCTGGTTCGTTGAACTGATACGGCGCATACTCCATATTCTCAGGAAAAGCGATTAATAGCTAATCATAGAAATATGTGATTGTGACATTGCATCCCATCAATCGTTCCGGCGATGAGGAGGGATGTCATCTTGAAAACGGTGTAGTGCGTACCCCGCAAGGTTTTCAGGAGGCCTACCGCGTCTTTCGTGAAGGCGGATGGCCGGGCATTGCCTGCGACCCTGCCTATGGCGGGCAGGGCTTGCCGAAAATCGTGAACAACCTTGTTGAGGAAATGATCTGCTCGGCGAATATCTCATTCGGTCTTTATCCCGGTCTGACGCATGGGGCCTATGTGACCTTGCATGGCTATGGCTGCGAAGAACTGAAACAGATCTATCTGCCGAAAATGGTCGAAGGCACATGGTCCGGCACCATGTGTTTGACCGGGCCCCATTGCGGCACCGATCTCGGCTTGCTGCGGACAAAGGCCGAGCCTGAAACGGATGGAAGCTATCAGATCACTGGCACGAAGATTTTCATCTCAGCCGGTGAACATGACCTGACCGAGAATATCATCCATCTGGTTCTTGCCCGGAGCGCCGAAAGGCATCAAGGGCATTAGCCTATTTTTGGTGCCGGAATTTCTTCTGAAAGAGGATGGTTCTTTGGGTGCCCGCAATGGTGTCACATGCGGTTCCATCGAACATAATATGGGGATCAAGGCATCGGCGACCTGCGTGATGAATTTCGACGCGGCCAAAGGCTGGCTGGTCGGCGAGCCGCATAAAGGCATGCGCGCCATGTTTGCCATGATGAATACGGAGCGGTTGGGCGTCGGCCTTCAGGGCCTTGGCATCGCAGAGGCTGGGTGCGCGCGAAGATGTAAACCAAGCGGTTCATAGCTATGGCGGTTTGGTGATGCACGACATCATTTCTTTGGAACATGCGCATAAAGCAATTGCGAAGGGCGCGGATGGCCTGATCGCCGTGGCGGCTGGAGCTGGCGGCCATGCCGGGACACTTTCTCCCTTCGCGCTGATTGAAGAGATCCGCGCCTGGTTCGAAGGGCCGCTGGCGCTTTCAGGTGCGATCGCGACGCCGGAGGCAAATGCGAGCGGCAGCTACAAGGAAGCGATCGTCGCTGGCAGCGCGGACGATATTGTCACTACGAATTACTTCACCGGCATAAATGGCAATTATTTGCGCGGCCCGATCCTCGCGGCGGGGCTCGATCCAAAGACGCTATCTGACTTGGCGCCGCTTAAACTAAGTTTGGGTGATGAGGGCGCTGGCAGCGCAGACGATCCTAAACCGTGGCGTGACATATGGGGCGCGGGTCAGGGGATTGGCGCGGTGAAGAGCATCGCATCCGTCGAGACCCTCGTGGCGCGGCTGAATGCTGAATATCGAGAGGCGCTGGGGATACTTTCACGGCCAGTTGCTGCCGCGACGCCGCCTTGAGACACAAATCTTTATGATGGGCCGCTCAAGACGAGGAAGGGCAGCTAATATCTTGTTTTGATTGAATTTTATAAAAGCGTACGTTCGATGGTGCTGCGAGACAGGATTGAACTGTCGACCTCTCCATTACCAATGGAGTGCTCTACCACTGAGCTACCGCAGCGAAAGCCCCGCTGCCGCTCTGGCGCAAAGGCAGCGCGTATGTGCCATAGGCTATGGACGGTGGCAAGCAGCGCTGTGTGCTCTCTTGGCCTTGTCCCGGCGGAGTGGAAGACTTACAACGCGATTCGAAACTGGCTCACCTCAACGAATCGATTACAACTGGCGGAGCGGGCGATGTCCCAGGACGTGCGCGAAGGGCCGGATCGGGCCTCTAACCGCGGCGCACAGCCGAAAGGCGCGCGAACGCCTGTGGCCCCGGGTACGGAAAAAGACCGCCTCGCCGCGGCTCTGCGCGAGAATTTGAAGCGCCGTAAGGCGCAAATCTCGGCCCGGCGGCAAATCTTGGCCGATGGGGATGAAACGGCACCAAAATAGGTGCTACAGCATTGAGGTCTTGATGGATCGCATTCGCATCGTAGGTGGCCGGCCGCTTCAGGGGACAATTCCCATTTCGGGCGCGAAAAACGCGGCGCTCCCTTTGATGATCGCAGCGCTTCTGACCAGTGAAACACTGACGCTCGAAAATATTCCCAATCTTGCCGATGTCAGCATGCTGCTGCGCATTCTCGGCCATCACGGTGTCGATTATTCCGTTGATGGCAGGCGTCCAGGCGAAATGCCGCATGCGAGCCGGACGATCCACCTCTCAGCGCGATCGATCGTCGATACGACCGCGCCTTATGAACTTGTTTCCAAAATGCGGGCGAGCTTCTGGGTCGTGGCGCCGCTGCTCGCGCGGATGGGCGAAGCAAAAGTCTCGCTCCCAGGCGGCTGTGCGATCGGCACGCGGCCGGTCGATCTTTTGATCATGGTGCTTGAAAAGCTTGGCGCCTCAGTCGAAATCGAATCCGGTTACGTGCATGCCCGTGCGGCTAAGGGATTGCACGGCGCTGAAATCCATTTTCCGAAAGTGACCGTGGGCGGCACGCATACGGCTTTGATGGCCGCCTCGCTGGCGCGGGGCCATACGCGGATCGAAAACGCCGCCCGCGAGCCAGAGATCATCGATCTCGCGGATTGCCTCAATAAGATGGGCGCGAAGATCAAAGGCGCTGGTCAATCGGCGATTGAGATCGAAGGTGTGGGCCGACTTTCCGCCGCGCGCCATACTGTGCTGCCCGACCGGATTGAAGCTGGGACCTATGCCATGGCTGTTGCCATGGCAGGCGGCGATGTTCTGCTTGAAGGGGCGAGCCCCTTGCTGTTGCAGGCCGCGCTGGATGCGATCGCGCAGGCGGGTGCCGGGATTACCGCGACCAATGAAGGCATCAGGATCCGGCGCAATGGCGCAGGTCTGTCGCCGGTCGATGTCACGACGGCGCCATTTCCTGGTTTTCCGACCGATCTTCAAGCGCAATTCATGGCTTTGATGACGACAGCGAAAGGCTGCTCGCGCATCACCGAAACGATTTTTGAAAACCGTTTCATGCACGTTCAGGAACTGGCGCGGTTCGGCGCGCGGATCAGGCTCGATGGCGATGTCGCTTATGTCGAGGGCGTCGATGCTTTGCAGGGTGCGCCCGTCATGGCGACCGATCTTCGCGCCTCCGTCTCGCTCGTGATCGCGGCGCTCGCCGCGGAAGGCGAGACCGTGGTCAATCGCGTCTATCATCTCGACCGCGGTTTTGAGCATCTTGAAGAAAAGCTCGGCCGCTGCGGCGCGCTTGTCGAACGGCTGTCGAACGCTGGTTGACCGGCCGATGGTTGATAAGGTGTGCGCCTCACCTTATGTGCACCGGCAACGATCATTCAGCCGTGTCATGGCCGGGCATGACTGAGGGTCGAGTCTGGATACGCGGATCAAGTCCGCGCAGGACAGCGCCCGAAGAAAAACTCATTTTCCAAGGATTCTGATGTCCGATCTTTTGCGCCTTATCGCGCTCGATAGCGAAGATCTCGCGGTTTTTTCCGCCAATCTTCAGGACGCTTTGATCAAGACAAGCGACATGGCTTTTTTTCCAGCGGAGAAGCGCTTTGTCATTGTGGCTGCGCGTTTCGATTGGCTGCGGGCGGCGAGCCAAGGCGCGATGGAACGCTGCCGGGCGGGCATGCACTTCGAGCGCGTTTTGAAAGTCGCGCGCATGGGGTTCGATCAGCAAAGTGCCGAACTCGTCTTGAACCTTCTGAGCATCACCTTCGCGGAAACGGAAGCGCCTGCCGGGCAAGTGACGCTGACTTTCTCAGGTGGCGCCGCGGTGCGGCTTGAGGTCGAATGCCTCGAAGCGCAGATGCGCGATATAGGTCCGCGCTGGAAAGCCAAGGGCCAGCCCGGCCATCAGCTGGATGATGTGGGGTGAGCGCCGCTGCGAGTTGTTGTCCGCGCCAAGGCTTGATCGTGACTATGCGTAGGCTTCATTTATCTGTTATGTAGCAGCCAACGTACCCGATATGCGCGATGCTATTACCGCGCATTTCGCCAACTCCGGATTGAAGTTACCGCCATGTTCGAAGCCCTTTATCAGACCTTTGACGACACCGCCGATTCATTGGAAAGCGCCGCCCGCGTCGCAGCGCTGCGCGCAGAATTCCGTCAACATAATATCGATGGTTATCTCGTGCCACGCGCGGATAAACATCAAAATGAATATGTGGCGCCTTCGGATGAAAGGCTCGCGTGGCTTTCGGGTTTCACAGGTTCGGCCGGTTTGGCGATCGTGCTGCGGCGGCAGGCTGTGCTCTTCGTCGATGGGCGTTATACGCTTGCTGTACAGGCACAAATCGACTCCGAAGTCTTTGAGCCTGTGGCGCTTGCAAGCATCTCACCCGATCGATGGCTTGAAACGCAACTGCGCAAAGGCTCGCGCATCGGTTACGATCCTTGGCTCCATACGCCGGGACAGATCGCACGTATGAGCCGCTCCGCCGCGCTCGCTGGTTCCGAGCTTGTCGCGGTCGAACCCAATCTCATTGATGCCGTGTGGCATGACCGGCCGGAAGAGCCGCAAGGCCAGATCACGTTGCACGCGCCGCGTTACGCGGGCGAGGCCTCCGCCAAAAAGCTGGCGCGCATCGTCGATGCGCTCGCGGGCAAAGACGCGCTTGTCGTGAGCGATCCGCACGCGGTCGCTTGGGCCTTCAACATTCGCGGCCAGGATGTTTCGCATACACCGCTGCCTTTGTCCTTTGCGATCATAACCCGAACCGGAAAGCCAAAGCTCTATATCGATTTCGATAAGCTCGATGCCAATGTGCGGGCAAAACTCAAACTGCTCGCAGCCCTCGCAGAACCGGAGGATCTGCAAGCCGATCTGCAAGCGCTGGGTGCCAAGGGCAAGCGCGTGCTCTTTGATGCGAGCACGGTGCCGGTCAAATTGATCCAGATCTTCGAGAAGGCAGGCGGCCATGCGGAAGCAGGCATTGATCCGATCGCCTTGATGAAAGCCCGCAAAAATCCGACCGAACGCGATGGCATGCGCCAGGCGCATATCCGCGACGCGGCCGCGATGGTGTCTTTCCTTCATTGGTTCGAAGGTGCGGCGGCATCGGGCGAACTCACCGAAATCGAGGCTGCGCAAGCGCTTGAAACTTTCCGGCGCGAGACGAAAAAACTGAAGGATGTTTCCTTTCCGTCGATTTCCGCGTCCGGGCCGCATTCCGCGATCCCGCATTACCGGGTGACGAGCAAGAGCAACCGTAAGATCAAGCGCGGCATCTTTCTCATCGATTCCGGCGCGCAATATCAAGACGGCACGACGGACATCACCCGCACCGTCGCGGTTGGCGAACCCAATGCCGCGATGCGCGACCGCTTCACCCGCGTCTTGAAGGGCCATATTGCAATCGCGCGCGCGGTCTTTCCGAAAGGCACCTCGGGTGCGCAGATCGATGCGCTCGCACGGTTGTCGCTCTGGCAGGCAGGACTCGATTTCGATCATGGCACAGGCCATGGTGTCGGCTCTTATTTGTCGGTGCATGAAGGCCCGCAGCGGATCTCCAAGATCGGCACGCAGCCGCTTGAACCCGGCATGATCCTGTCGAATGAGCCCGGTTATTATAATGCGGGTCATTGGGGCATTCGCATCGAAAATCTCGTGATCGTCGAACCGCGCGAGATCGCTGGCGCCGAACGCGAGAGCTTCGGTTTCGAGACGATCACCTTGGCCCCGATCGACCGGGCGCTGATCGAACCAAAGCTTTTGAACACTGAGGAGCTCGATTGGATCAATGCCTATCATGCGCGGGTGCGCAAAGTGGTCTCGCCGCTTGTCGAGCCCGCTGCCCGCAAATGGCTGAAGGCTGCGACGCAACCGATCGAAGCGGCCTAACTTCTGAACCGAACCGATCGTATCCGACAAGCCGTAACATTATAGTTGATGACGGTGTCACCCGTCATTGGCTGCGAGCTGCGCCGCCTGATGCTCTGTGGTGAGCGCATCGATCACTTCATCCAGCGCCTCGCCGGTGATCACCTTTTCGAGCTTATAAAGCGTGAGATTGATCCGGTGATCGGTGAGCCGCCCTTGCGGAAAATTATAGGTGCGAATGCGCTCTGAGCGGTCGCCAGAGCCGACCTGTGAACGGCGGTCGGCTGCGCGCTCGGCGTCGAGCTTTTGCCGCTCGGCATCGTAAATGCGCGAGCGCAGCAGCGCCATGGCGCGGGCGCGGTTCTTATGCTGAGACCGCTCGTCCTGCACAAAGACAATCGTGTTGGTCGGCAAATGCGTGATGCGTATCGCGGATTCCGTCTTATTGACATGCTGGCCGCCAGCGCCCTGCGCGCGCATCAAATCGATCTTCAAATCCTTTTCGTTGATATCGACATCGACTTCCTCTGCTTGCGGCAGTACGGCAACAGTCGCGGCTGAGGTATGGATGCGGCCTTGCGTCTCCGTATCGGGCACGCGCTGCACACGATGGACGCCCGACTCGAATTTCAGTTTGGCGAAGACGCCGCGCCCGGTGATTTCGGCGATGACCTCCTTGAAGCCGCCAGCGGTGCCTTCACTCGCCGAAACGATTTCGACACTCCAGCCTTTCGATTCGGCATAGCGCTGATACATGCGAAAAAGATCGCCCGCGAAGAGGGCGGCCTCGTCGCCGCCAGTGCCGCCTCTGATTTCGAGAATGGCGCTCTTTTCGTCCGCCGCATCCTTGGGCAGAAGCGCGAGGCGCAATTGCTGCTCAAGGCCGAGCAGCCTGTCGCGCGCATCGCGGAGCTCCTCGTCAGCGAGGCTTTTCATCTCGGCGTCGGTTGCCGGATCCGCGAGCATGGCCTCTAGGCCTTCGACTTCACTGTTTTGGGTGCGGTAGCCGCGGATCGCGCTGACGACATCTTCAAGGCCGGAAAGCTCGCGCGACAGCGCGACGATGGTCGCGGAATCCGGGCCCTCGGCCAGGCGCGCGGAAATCTCCGCGTGACGGCGCAGGATGAGATCGAGCTTATCTTGAGGCAGCATAGTTCAGGCTTGATGATATGAGATGGAATTGGAGCCGTTTTGAGCTTCTATTGAGCGGATGGTCCTTGTCCGGAAAGTCTATGACTTTTTGGATTTATTTTATATGGGAATGCCATGGGTTTCCGCGAATGCGGCCAAGTCGCCGCGTAGCGAATGACCGCCGTCGATACGGCTGATCAAATCGATAACGTATTGCCGGGATTTGGCGAAGTCCATCGCCATGATCGCCGCTTTGACAGGGCCAATCGAGGCAGGCGACATGGAAAGTCCGCGATAGCCGAGCGCGACGAGCACGATGGCTTCCAAAGGCCGGCCGCCCATTTCGCCGCAAAGCGTCAAGGGCGTGTGCCTCTCATTGGCTTTATCGGCGATCGTCTTCAAGGCCCGCAGGATCGGCGCCGATAAGGGATCGAAACGCTTGGAGACACGCGGATTGTCGCGATCGGCCGCATACATATATTGCATGAGGTCGTTGGAGCCGACCGACAGAAAATCCGCCTTCTCGCAAATCTCGTCGAGCTGCCAGAGAAGCGACGGCACTTCGACCATGACGCCGATTTTGAGATCAGCTGGGGGCTCATATTTGTGCCGCTTGAGATAAGCGATTTCACGGTCGGCCAGAGCTTTCGCGGCGTTGAATTCCTCTACGGTCGCGATCATCGGAAACATGATGCGCAGCTTTTGGCCAGCGCCCGCGCGCAGCATCGCGCGTATTTGTGAGCGCAACAGGCCAGGGCGGTCGAGCCCGAGGCGGATCGCGCGCCAGCCAAGCGCCGGGTTTTCTTCATCGACCTTGTCCATATAGGGCAAGACTTTGTCCGAGCCGATATCGAGTGTGCGGAAGGTAATGGGACGGTCGGGGATCGCCTCGAAAGCGGAACGATAAAGCTGGACCTGTTCGCTCATGCGCGGAAATTGTGCGGCGACCATGAATTGAATTTCTGTCCGGAAAAGCCCGATCGAAGACGCGCCGGTTTCAGCCACATGCTGAAGGTCGATGATGAGCCCGGCGTTCATATGCAATTCAATGGTCACGCCATCTTTTGTGGTGGCGGGCAGATCGCGCAGCTTGCGATATTGCGCTTGGCGGCTCGCTCGCAGGCGTGCCTTTTCAGCATAGGAGTGTTCGATATCGGTCGAGGGCCGCACGTGTACGTCGCCGGTGCCGCCATCGATAATGATCGGATCGCCCTGCTCGACAAAGTCGATGATATTGGCGATGCCGCTCACAACTGGAATACCGATTGCGCGGGCAATGATGGCGACATGGCTCGCCGCGCCGCCATCTTCGAGAACGAGACCGCGCAACTTGCCGCGGTCATATTCGAGGAGCGCGGCGGGCCCCATAGTGCGTGCCACGATGATCGCATTTTCAGGCAGGTCTTCGTGTGAGGTGACGAGACTGCGGCCGATCAATTGGTGCATCAGGCGATTGGCCAATTCGTCGAGATCGTGCCAGCGCTCGCGCATAAAGGGATCGGTTTGCCGATGCAATTTGGCGCGGGCGTCGTTTTGCACGCGTTCGACGGCGGCTTCCGCCGTGAGGCCGGAACTCACCGCTTCCCGCAAGCGGCGCAGCCAGCCGCGATCATGCGCGAAGAGACGGAAGGTTTCGAGTACTTCGCGATGTTCGCCTTGCCCCATGTCGCCATGTTCGATCAGCTTGTCGATGGAGTCGCGCATGGCGCGAATCGCTGTTTCAAGCCGTTCGATCTCGTAGTTGACGTCTTCGGCGACAATCTGCGTTACGATGATCCGGGATTCGTGCAAGATGACATGGCCTAGCCCGACGCCATCGGCAATCGGCGCGCCTTTGAGATCGATCGGCTGGCGGACGGCGATGTCATTTCCGGGCTGCACTAAGGATTGCAATTCGCCGGAGGCAATCATCTCGGCCAGAAGCATGGCCGTCGTTTGCAGCGCCTCCATTTCCTCTTCGGAATAGGAACGCCGCGCTCGGTTCTGCACGACCAGAACGCCAAGCGTATTGCCGCCCCGCAGGATCGGCACACCGAGGAAGGAGGCGTAGATTTCTTCGCCCGTTTCTGGCCTATAGGAAAAGGCGGGATGGTTCTGCGCGTCGGAGAGCGCCAACGGCTCGGCGGTCGCGGCGATAAGGCCGACGAGACCTTCGCCGCTGCGCATAGTAGTTAAGTGAACCGCCTCGCGATTAAGACCTTCCGTTGCGTAAAGTTCGAGCCGCCCGTCAGCACGCAGCACATAGACCGAGCAGACCTCGGCGACCATATTCGCGGCGATATGGGTGACAATTTTGTCGAGTCTGACCTGCGGGCTGACCGGTTCGGCCATGACCTCGCGCAGACGCCGAAGTAAAAGGCGCGGGCCACCAAGCGCTCCACGCGTCAAGGTGTCTTTGTCTTGCGGCCCGAAAACCTCGAATTCATGCATCGACAAGCCTAGTCAAGCGAAGGCGGGTTTTTTGAGGCCCGATGCCATCCTTCCCCGTTTGCTTCGGTTCTAAACTGCCCTTGCTCATAACCTCAAGCAAAGTCTGGGCCGTAAGCTTAAGCGCAGAGGAGATCAGTAGTTTCGAGCGCGATCCAAGCAAGATAACCGGTCTTTTCCGAAGCGCGGCGAATCGGAGCAATAAATGGAGTTTAGGCAATTTTAGAAAGGCGAAAATCTGTTGAGAGTGTCGGATCACGAACCCTATCGCGCTTCAACCTTACGAATTCAATTTACCAAGGCGGCTGGTATACCTGGAATCAAGTGAGAAAAATCAGACGTATCCACCGCAGCGGACCAGAAGCGATTTATCAAATCATAACCCAATGACGTCTTTAGGGCAGATCAGGCTTTATCCAGGCCGTAAAGCGAATGCAGTGTGCGGACCGCCAATTCCGTATAGGCCGCCTCGATCAGGACTGAAAACTTGATTTCTGAGGTGGTAATTGCCCGGATATTGATGCCTTTTTCGGAGAGCGCCTTAAAGGCGCGCGCGGCGACACCCGGATGGCTTCGCATGCCGACGCCGATCGCAGAAATCTTCACCACATCGCTGGCGCCCTGCAGGGTTCCATAGCCGATCTCTGGCTGCGCCTTTTCGAGGATCGCGCGGGCCCGCTCGAAATCGACAACGGGCACAGTGAAGGTGATGTCGGTTGCGACCGTATTGTCCGAGACGACTTGGATGATCATATCGACGTTAATATTGGCCTCGGCCAGCGGGATGAAGATCGCGGCGGCGACGCCGGGATTATCGGCAACGCGGCGCAAGGTGATCTGCGCTTCCTCCCGGGAAAACGCGATCCCGGTGACAATCTGCTGTTCCAAGATGTCCTCCTCGTCGCAAATCAGGGTGCCGGGCTTCGGGTCCAAAGGATCGTCGAAGGACGAGCGCACGAAAGTCTTGACCTTATATACCATGGCGAGCTCGACGGAGCGCACTTGCAGGACTTTGGCCCCGAGCGACGCCATTTCCAGCATTTCCTCGAAGGCGACGCGATCGAGCCGTTTCGCCTTGGCGACGATCCGCGGATCGGTCGTATAGACGCCATCGACATCCGTATAAATATCGCAGCGCTCGGCTTTGAGCGCCGCCGCGATGGCAACCGCGCTCGTATCGGAACCGCCGCGCCCCAATGTGGCGATACGGCCGGTTGGCTGATGGATGCCTTGAAAGCCCGAGATGACGGCGACTTCCTGGCGCTCTGCGAAGCCTTTGATGAGCGCTGTGGCGTCGATATCGTCGATCCGGGCCGCGCCATGCGCGTCGGAAGTCAGGATCGGCACTTGCCAGCCTTGCCAGGACCGCGCTGGAATCCCCATATCCTGCAAGACGATGGCGAGAAGTCCGGCGGTGACTTGTTCGCCGGAGGCGACGACGGCATCATATTCGCGCGGATCATAGAAGCGCGACGCGGTCTGGCACCATTTGACGAGTTCGTTGGTCTTGCCGGACATGGCGGAAACGACGACAGCAACATCGAAGCCGGCTTCGACCTCGCGTTGCACATGCCTTGCCACATTGCGGATGCGGTCAACGTCGGCAACCGAAGTGCCGCCAAATTTCATTACGAGACGGGCCATTGGGGTCCGGGAAGGTCTTTCAGTGAGGCCGGGGAAGCGCTTCTGCTTGGCGGCGTGGTGCAAGGGGGTGGTATAAGAGCGTATTGCGAAGGCGCGTATACATGACGAGCGCACAAAGCTAAGTCAATCTTGGCTGTTCTCCGCTTTGGAGCGGGACGAGGAAAAGACGCATGATTGGACCGCACCGGAGCCCGAAAAGCGCCATTCCACGGGCTGATTCCGTGGATGAGGCCGAGGTCGCTCAATTTGACCGGCTCGGCGCTGAATGGTGGCGGCCGGATGGGCCGATGCGCGCCTTGCATAAATTCAACCCGGTGCGCGTTGCCTGGTTGAAGAGCCAGCTGACTCGGCATTTCGCCAATGCGCCGGCCGATCCTGCGCGGCCGCTCGCGGGGCTGTCGCTGCTTGACATCGGCTGCGGCGGCGGCCTCTTGGCTGAGGCGCTGGCCGAACTCGGCGCGGATGTGACAGCGATCGACCCGGCGCCGCGCAATATTGAAATCGCCAAGGCCCATGCCGGAATATCCGCCCTCACGATCGATTACCGCTGCGTGAGCGTTGAAGAACTCGGCAGAGGGGAAACAAAATTCGATGCCGTGCTCGCAATGGAAGTCATCGAACATGTGCGCGATCTGCGCGGTTTCATCAAGGCTTCTGCAAGTCTGGTGAAGCCCGGCGGCGTTTTCTTCGCAGCCACATTGAACCGGACTTTGAAAAGCTATGCGCTTGCGATCGTCGGTGCCGAATATGTGCTGCGGTGGGTCGCGCGCGGCACCCACGATTGGCAGAAGTTCGTGACGCCGGCAGAATTAAACCATTTGCTGGATCGCAGCGGGCTCGCAGTCTTCGACAAGACGGGCATCGTCTATGATCCCTTCAAGGATCAATGGCGGCTCAGCGGCGACATGGATGTGAATTATATGTTCGCGGCGCGGTAAGGAGATCGCCAGTTCTCCGCGGCCTCAGTTAGCCGCTGCCATGGGTCTCGCATTCAGGACCGGATAAGCCAGTTTTGTGATTTCGGGCTGCGAGGAAATAAACATCATGTTGTTTGAATAAGAGATCCATAATTTGCGGGTTTTAAAATAGTCCAATCCAAGATTGGCCGTGCCCGTCACAAGATCGGCATCGACGATACCGATCATCTTTTTGTAAAAAGTTTCGTCGCCGATCTTAAATCTGTCGAAGTTATAAAGTCTGACAGGCAGAGATGTGCCGCCATTCAGGGGACTTGTCGAAGTCGTCTTCGTATCGATGAACGCATCATCAGGCACGTTCCAAAGAGAAGATGATCTGCGCGAAACGAAAGAAACATTGTTTCCGGTATCGACAATGGCCTGTGTTCTCTCGCCATTCAGAACAAGATCGACAACAATCTTTGCATCATGATGATCGAAAGGCACTTTCGCGTATGAGCCCGTCCAAGGCATGAACGTGTCGTAACAATCGAAGGTGCTGTAGAAGCTCAACTGCTTCGAAGAGAAATCAAATTCGACATCATATTGCGAGAGAATATCATCGCCGATCAGGCCAACAGATTTGCTTTCCCGCATTTTGGGGTCAAAGCTCATGTTAGCGACGACGGTGCTGCGATCATGGAAAATAAGATCGCCCAAACCCAAAACCGACGGAATGACATTCAAATGTAATTCACCTGTTGTCTGACCAATGCCAACCACTTGAATCGGAGGCGTGATTTCATCCTCCTTCAATTTCTGTTTATCAACGAAGCTTGTATTGAGCGTTGTGGTCGCAGCGCCTGTGTCCACAATCATCGGGCGTGTAACATCATCGATTTGAACCATGACGGCATAATGATTGCCCAGTTCAACCAAAGGCATCTGCGCGATTTTGACGAGACTGCAATCGGCAAAAGCCGATGCGGTTTGGAGCAGCGGCAAGCAGAAACAGAGAAGCGCGAGAATCAAAATTGGCATGGCAGGTCTGCGAGAGGATTTCAGAAATGAAACGGCTGGGATCGCATTAGCCAATGCGTTGCATGATTTTGCAGAAGCAAGCTGGTTTGGAGCTTATCGTGGCAATGGCGGCCTGTTGATGAACCCGAAGCCTAATTTAAATCCTCGGGCGCGGCCGGGATCGGCATGATGTTCACGCCATCCTCGATCAGGGCGTGAACTTCCTCGATACTCGCCTCGCCGCGAATGGGGCGCTCCGGGCTTTCGCCAGCGTGCATCTTGCGCGCTTCTTCCGGGAAGCTCTTGCCAACATCGATCGTATTGGCAAGAATCTCAGTGCGCATGGCGCCGATCATAGCCCGTATCTCTTGCTGCTGCGCGTCGAGCAAATCCGGCGCTGCCGGGACGGGCAAAACTGGCCGCGGCGGGATGACTTCGCCCTCGATAATCTCCCGGCGTGCGAATTCAGCCCGGCTGGTTGCGATGGCAGGCGCCATGATCGCCTTGGTCACATTGTTCGAGCCGCAGACGGGGCATTCCACGCGCCCGAGTCCGGCCTGCTGCTCATAGGCCGCGCCATTGGAAAACCAGCTCTCAAAACCATGGCTGTTTTCACACAGAAGTGAAAATTTGATCATTGCCCGGCGAGATCGGCCAAAACGAGATCGAGTTTGCCGCTCCAATTCAGCTCCTGCAGGTCGTCGCAGCCGCCGATATGCGTGTCATTGAAAAAGATCTGCGGCACGCTCGTGCGGCCATTGGCGCGCTCGGTCATTTTCTCGCGGGCTTCGAAATCGCCATCGACCGGAATTTCGTTAAAGGCGAGGTTCTTCTTCCTCAAAAGATCCTTCGCGGCCCGGCAGTAAGGGCAGGTGCTTGTCGTATAGATCGTAATTTCAACTGGCGTAGGCATCTAAAACGCTCCTCCGGGGAGTGTCCCTCCAGGCTGGGCTCCGCGGATAGCCTGCATCACCCGTGATTTGTCCGTTTATATGGGCATTTATGCCCCTGTCACAACCCGCGCAAAAACCAGTGCATCGACGCGGGCGGCACCAGCCCGCAAAAGCACGCGGGCGGCGGCGTTGAGCGTCGAGCCGGAAGTCAGAACATCGTCGATCAGCAAGAGCGCGCGGCCCTCGATCTTGATCTTTTCGGCCTCCGGCACTGCGAAGGCGCCGTGCATATTATCCGCGCGCTGGGTCCGGGTCAGGCCGACTTGCGAGGCGGTCGCCTTCTTCCGCGTCAGCACGAAGGGATCGCAGGGAACCTTGCTCGTCTTCGAGATCACCTCGGCCAAGGCATTGGCCTGGTTGAAGCGGCGCCACAATAGCCTGCGGCGGTGCAGCGGGACTGGGACCAGAAGATCGGCCTCAGTCAAAAGCTCGCGTCCCGCGCGGGCCATCTGCCGCCCGAGCGGGATCGCAAGTTCGAGTCTATCGCCATATTTCAATCTATGGACGAGGTGGCGCACCGGCCCATCCTCGAAGCGGGCAACCGCGCGGGCTCTGGCATAGACGGGCGGATGCGCGATGGCCTCGGGCGAAAGCAGGCCTTCCGCGCCAAGATCGGCGGCGAAGGGCGTGCCGAGGCGGTCGCAATAGGGCCGTTCGATAAAGCGCATGAGGTTCCAGCAGGCCGGGCAGAGCGCACCATGCGCTTCGATCGCACGGCGGCAGGAGATACAGGCAGGCGGAAAGACGAGATCGAGCGCCGCGCTGGCCAGATGGCGAGCGGCCGCGCCCAGATGTAGCGCGGCGCGGGCCGCCGCATGGGGTTTAATTTCATCGAGGATGTCATCGCCGCGCATGCGGCAAGCTTAAGCCTTTTAATGAAAGCATCCAAATTCGGGCTTTAATGGGAGCTTGCCTCCTCGGCCCGCTGCTTTTAGATCATCGTGTGACCTCAGCGCCGATCCGTATCTTCGACCGTGGCTTGCAGCGCCGCAGGCTGCGGCGGGCGCTTGCCAAAAGCCCAGCCGATTTTCTGCTGAGGCGCGCGGCGGCGGATATTGTTGACCGGCTTGCGACGGTGAACCGCGCCTTTACCGCTTGCCTCGATCTTGGCACGCCGGGGCCGGAGCTGGCGCAGCAGTTGGCCTTTGACGCAAAGAGGCAAGTCGTTCGTCTCGCGCCCCTTGCGCAGACGAAGGCTGTGGCGCCCGTCCTCAATCTCGCAGGCGATGAAGAAGCGCTGCCCTTCGCGCCGCAAAGTTTCGATCTGGCCGTATCCGCGCTTGCGCTTCATGCGGTGAACGATCTGCCCGGCGCGCTTGTGCAGATCCGGCAGGTGTTGAAGCCGGACGGGCTATTGCTCGCCTGCCTCAGCGGCGGGCGGACTTTGCATGAATTGCGCACGACTTTTGCCGCCGCCGAGACGGAGATTTCCGGCGGCATCAGTCCGCGCGTAGCGCCTTTCGCCGATGTGCGCGATATGGGCGGCCTTTTGCAGCGCGCAGGCTTCGCGCTGCCGGTCGCCGACATCGATTCTGTTACTGTGCGCTACGATACGATGTTTGATCTGATGGCCGATCTGCGCGCCATGGGCGCGACGAATACGTTGATAGAGCGGTCGCAGCGCCCGCTGCGGCGCAGCGTCTTAATCCGCGCGGCGGAAATTTATGCGGAACGTTTCAGCGATCCCGATGGCCGTATCCGTGCGACCTTCGAGCTTCTCTTCATCTCCGGCTGGGCACCGCATGAAAGTCAGCAGAAACCTTTGGCGCCAGGCTCGGCGAAAGTGAGCCTTGCCGAAGCGTTGGGCACAAGCGAGACGAAGCTGAAGCCGTGACATCCACTTGGCCATGACGTTAATATAAATTTCTTGCAAAATGTTGACAAATTCGTCACCATTTTCACATGCGAGACACACGCAGAGTTTCCTGGATCAAAGCGGCGCGGAAAGTCTTCGAAAATTTCCCTGGCGACGTTCAAAGTGACATGCTTGCCGCTCTGACAGTAGCGGCGGAGGGCAGTAAGTCAGATAAAGCAAAGCCTTTTGCTGGCGTCGAAGGCGGCGTATTTGAAATTGCCCTGCGCTATCGGGGGGGATGCGTTTCGATCGATCTACGCGCTCAATATTGACGACGGCATTTGGGTTCTTCACGCATTTCAGAAAAAGTCGAAGTCAGGAATTAAGACTCCGCAAATCGAAGTTGATCTTATTCGGGACAGACTCAAACGGTTGAAGGAGATGCTGCGATGAGCAAGGATGACTTGGAATTGGTGCGCGGCAGCGGAAACGCCTTTCACGATTTTAGCCGTCCAGACTCGCAGCTAGAACAAGCGCGCGCAATCATTGCTGCGAAAATTATCCGCACTCTCGACACCCGCGAACTGTCTACACGCGATGCGGAAAAACTGACAGGCATTGCCCATTCTGAGTTTTCCCGCATTCGTAATACCCAGCTGCGCCGGTTTACGCTTGACCGGCTGCTTCTCATCCTGATGAAGCTTGATGAAAAGATTGAGGTCAATTTCACTTTCAAAGCGCGGAGGCACGCGCGCGCTGAATCGAAAGTCGCTTAAACCGCCAAAGAAAAAGTCGAAACTTCACTGAGCCAGTTCCCATGTCACGGTGACTGAGGTTTCCAATGTTTGAATGCCCGGTTCGATCGGAATTGGCGCTGATGAGGCCGGTTCCGCTGCCATAGGCGCTGGCATGGCCAATCTTGCGCGCGGCTCCGCGTTGAAACGCATGTCTCCGCCGGGCGGGGCAATTTCAAGCACGCGGCCCAATTTCAGGTTGAGCGCATTCGTATAGGATTCCGCATTTGAGAGCGCGTTCTTCATCGCTTCGGCCTGAAGCGCTTTGAGCTTCGTTTCAGGATGCTCGATCTCGAAACTGATGCCGCTGAAATTATTCGCGCCTTTTTCGATCAATTGGCGGGCGAGCGCTCCGGCTTTATCGATAGCTCGCACGCGCACTTCCAATCCGTTCCGCGCGGAATAGGCACGCAGGGTCCGCTTAACGAGATGCCCATTGAGATCGCGGCTTTCGTCATAGACGGGCGATAAGGTCACCGACACTGTGCGGATGTCCTTGGCATCGATCCCTTGCGCTTTGAGTTCGCCAATAACGGCTTGAGCCGCCGTCGCATTGTCGCTCGCCGCGGCGGTTGCGGCGGGCCGCTCCATGACGACAGAGAAAGAGATAATGGCAAGATCGGGCACGACATCGGCATGCGCCGTTCCCGTCGCGGTGATGTGGGGGAGCTGATCCTTGAGCGATAGAACATCTTGGGCCTGAGCGGCCGAGGGAAGCGTAGCTATGGGAAACATCATGAGACAGGCAAGCGAAAGGTGGTGAAAGCGCATTGTCGAAACCTTCGAGATGAGATGAACAATTGCCAAATCTGACGCAATCAATAAGCCTAATGCGATCAAGATGACGATTTCACGGCGCTTGAGGATGAGGGCAGGGCTGTTCATCGCTTGAATCTCTCTTCGATCGCCTCAAAGGCCTGGTCGGTGACCACTGCGAGCAGCGAAACCACAAGCGCGCCTTGAATGACATAGGCTGGGTTCGACGCGGAAAGCCCTTCGAGAATAGGCGAGCCAAGCGATAAAGCGCCTACACTCGAACCGATGGTCGCTGTGCCAATATTGACGATTACGGCATTGCGCAGGCCCGCGAAGATGAAGGGCGCGGCCAGGGGAAGTTCGACGCGCCATAAAAGCCCCGGCGGCGAGAAGCCGAGCCCCAAGGCGGCATCGCGCGCGGCGCTTGGCACGGCATAAAGCCCGGCGATCGTCGCTTCCAGAATGGGCAGCGTCGAATAGAGCACCAGCGCGACAAGCGTTGGCGCGGCGCCATAGCCGAGCAGCGGAATGGCGAGCGCGAGAACGGCGACAGGCGGGAAGGTCTGTCCAATGGCAGCGAGCGCGCCAGCCAGCGGCAAAAATTCTTTGCCGCTCTCGCGCGTGACATAAAGCCCGGTGCCGATACCGATACAGGCCGCGACGGCGGTCGAAGCAAAGACCAATTCGCAATGGGCGAGCGTCAATGTGAGGAAACTGGCGCGCGTATAAACGGGTCGCAGCAAGTCTGGAAACAGCCAATGAAAAAGCGGCGCGGTGAGCGGCATAAGAAAAACGGCGGCGGCGAAAATCCCGAGCAACAGAGATAATGGCCAGTGCCGGGCGGGAAAAGCTGCTGGAGATTGCGCTTCAGCCTTCATGCTGTTCCTCGATGATCATTGGCCTCGATCAGATCGGCGATATGCAATGTGCCGATGCGCTGGCCATTTTGATCCTGCACCGCGAGCAGGGTGCATCCTTCTGTGAGCATCAGATTCAAAGCGTCTTTCAGGCTGGCATGGGCGAAAATAGCAGGCGCTTGTTCTGCCATCTGCGGACGCATGCGGGTGCTTACTTGTTCGAGATCGAGCAGGCGCAAATGTGTCGCGCCGCCGCCAATAAAGCTTTGCACGAACTCATTCGCAGGCTTTGCCAAAATCTCCCGAGGCGTGCCCAGCTGCGCGATCCGGCCTTTGTTCATGAGCACGATGACGCTGGCGAGTTTCAAAGCTTCGTCGATGTCGTGGGTGACAAAGATGATCGTCTTTTTGCTTTGCGCATGGATGCGCCGCATCTCGTCTTGCAGATTGGCACGGCTCGGCGGATCGAGCGCGGCGAAGGGCTCATCCATGAGAATAATGTCAGGGTCCGCGGCAAGCGCGCGGGCAACGCCAATGCGTTGCTGCTGGCCGCCCGACAATTGGCGCGGATAGCGCGTGAGCCATAAAGGATCGATTTCGGTCAATGCGACAATCTCATCGAGACGTTTTGCGCATCTTTCCTCCGGCCAGCGCAGCAGACGCGGCACGGTCAAAATATTGTCGGCGATCGTCCAATGCGGAAACAGCCCAACCGATTGAATGACATAGCCGATGCCGCGCCGCAAAAGATCTGGCCGCAGCGTGCGGATGTCCGTGCCGCGCAGCAATATGCGGCCGGAGTCAGGCATTATCATCGCATTGATCATCCGCAGCAAGGTTGACTTGCCGCAGCCGGAGGGTCCGACAAGCGTACAGAATGCGCCTTCGGGAAGCTTCAGTGAAAGATCGTCGATCGCTTTGAGCGCGCCGAAGGATTTGCTGATGCCTTCGATCTCGATCAAGTGCGCGCCCTCATGGCCGAGAGCAGAAGCTGAAAGCCGAGGTCGGCGCCAAGCGCCAGGAGAATGATCGGGATCGCGCCGATAAGTACAAGATCGAGCGCATATTGGCCGATGCCTTGGAAGACGAAGGTGCCCAACCCGCCTGCGCCGATCAGTGCCGCGACAGAGGCAAGCCCGATCGCCTGCACTGTGACAACGCGCAAGCCTGACACAAGCGCGGGTAGTGCGAGCGGCAGGTCGATCTTCAACATGCGTTCTCTGGCGGTGAAGCCAAGGCCCATCGCCGCGTCTTTCACATCGGGCGGGACGGCGGCGAGCCCCGTCATGCCGTTTCTGACGAGCGGCAGCAGCGCATAAAGCACAAGCGCGATGACCGCCGGTGTGCGTCCTGTGCCGCTGATGCCAAATTGGGCGAGGACTGGTAAATGAAGGACTAGCGCCGAAAGCGGCGCGATCAACAGACCGAAAAGCGCGATCGAGGGCACGGCCTGGATGATACCGAGCCCGGCATAGGCGATCCTTTGCATGCGAGACCGCGGACGCAGCGCAAGCATAATTGGGATCGCGATCAGGAGCGCGATGATGAGCGATAGGCCGACAAGCAGCAGATGATTGCCAAGCGCCTGCATGAAAGCTTCGCGATGGCTTTTAAATTCTTTCGTCAGCGAGAGCGCGTCGAAGAAACCAAAATGCGCGAGCAAAGCGAAGGGCAGACAGAGAAGCGCGAAGAGGCCGGCCCGCAAACCGCTTGCGGTCTTCATTCTTTGCAGAGCGTCGAGAAAAGCGAAAAGCGCGCAAGCGAAAGGTATCCAAAATCCGGCGCCAAGCGAGAGACGCAAGGCTGGAAGTGCTGACGAGGCGAGATGTTTGGCCAAGAGACCCGCTGCGGTGAGGCAGGTGTAGAGGAGAAACGCGGCGGCGATGAGCGTTGCGATTGACCGGGGGTCTATGGGCCGCCCTCGTCCTTCGAGACGCGTTCCTAGCGGAACGCTCCTCAGGATGAGGGCTATGCGCGGCTTAGGATGCGGCGTCTCGAAGGACGAGGGATTATTTAGCTCGCCACTTCGAGCTTCGAAGGGCCTCGCAGCAAAGGCTAAAAGAAAGAGTGCAACGAGCGGCGCGGCGATGGCAGCGCTCGCACCTATGGATAACCGCCAGACCGCTGAGTCCACGCCGCGCGCCAGACGGTTTGGCGCCATGTCGAGAAATCCGGCGAAGCCAATCGCGAGACCGCCAGCGATGCTAAGGACCAGCAGCACGCGGTTACGGATCTGCGGCATGCTGGCGTGCCCTTCAATTCAGAAGATTTCGAGACGCGAGATAGGTCTCCGCCACTTTTCCGGCCTCTTGCCCATCGACCGCGATCCGCGCATTCAATCCGCGCAGGGTCGCAAGATCCAAACTGGCGAAAACAGGCGCCAGCAAAGGTGCGATTTGTGGGTATTGCGCCAAAGTGCTTTCACGGACGACCGGAGCAGGGGCATAGACAGGCTGCGCATGCTCGTCATCGTTCAGCGCGACTAGGTCCAGGGCGACAAGCGCGCCATCGGTTCCATAGGCCATCGCGGCATTGACGCCGGAAATGCCATCGGCGGCGGCCTTGCAAGTGGCGGATGTCTCGCCGCCGGATAAAACCAACAATTGTGTCGCTTTCAGCTTGAACCCATAGGCCTCCTCAAAAGCAGGCAACCCGGCTTCGCTTTCGACAAATTCCGCGCTCGCTGCGAGTTTGACCGCGTCACCGCTGTTCACCCAGCCGGCAAAATCGCCCAATGACGCAATGTGCCGCGCGGCTGCGAGGGCGCGTGGCATGGCGATGACCCAATTGTTATCGGCGGGCGCTGGCTGTAGCCAGATGAGATGATTGCGTTCAAGATCGAGTTTGGCGGCGCGCTCATAGCCTGCTTCCGCCTGCCGCCAGATGGAATCGGCGTCGTCGTTGAAGAAGAAGGCGGCATTGCCGGTATATTCCGGATAGAGGTCGATCGCGCCCGAAAGAAGAGCCTGCCGCACGATCGCGGTTGGGCCAAGCAAAAGCCGGTCTTCGACTGGCAGGCCGGCCCGGCCAAGCACGATGAGGATCATCTGGCCGAGCAAGGCGCCTTCAATATCGAGTTTCGCGCTGACCACGATCGGGGCCGCCGCTTGTGCTTTGGGCGAGACAGTCAGGCCAAGCGCGCCCGCGATCAAACCCCGCCTTGTGATTTGAGACGGTGCACGCATCACATGACGACCGTGACAGTTTCGGCGGCGCGAGTGAGCCCCGTATAAAGCCAGCGGGCGCGATAGTCCGGAAAGGCGCCGCTTTCGTCGAAGAGAACGACATTGTTCCATTGCGAGCCTTGCGCCTTGTGAACGGTCAGCGCGTAGCCATAGTCAAAAGCGTCGGACTCCATCCTCTGCTTCATCGAGAGGTTCTCTTCCGTGCCTTCGAAAAACTCCGGCAAAATGCTGACCCGCAAAGGTTTGCGCGAGGAATCCTCCTCCGGCGCCACGGTGAATTTGAGCTTGCGTCCGCGCCCGGAGGCTTTCGTGCGGACGATCCAGAGTCCGCCATTCAAAAGGCCTTTCGTCTTATCGTTGCGCAGGCAGACCAGCTTGTCGCCGACTTCCGGAAACGGATCCTCATAGCCGAAGAGCTCCCGCATGCGTTTATTATAAGAGCGCCGCGTCTTATTGAGCCCGACGAGAACCTGATCCGCTTTGGTGACGAGCCCGGCATCGATCTCGTTTCGCCCGACGATCTTGCTTTCTCCATAGGTGCCGGGCGTCAGACGCCCGCCCTCGCGGACCTGCATGGAAAGGCGGATGATCGGATTATCCGCTGCCTGCCGGTGAACCTCGGTCAGCATCACATCCGGTTCACCTTCGGTAAAAAAACCGCCGCCTTTGATCGGCGGAAGCTGCGCCGGATCGCCGAGGACCAAAACCGGCTTGCCGAAAGATAAGAGATCGCGGCCGAGTTCGGCATCGACCATCGAACATTCGTCGATAATGATGAGACTGGCACGCGCCGCGATGGCATCCTCGTTCAGTGTGAAGGAGGGTTCATCGGTCTCGCTATCGCGTGTCTTATAGATGGTACTGTGAATCGTGCGCGCGTCCTTGCAGCCCTTGGAGCGCAGCACGAGGGCTGCCTTTCCGGTGAAAGCTGCGAAGGCGACTTGGCCATCCGCATCCTCGGCGAGTTTTCTGGCCAGGGTCGTTTTTCCGGTGCCCGCATAGCCAAACAACCGGAACACTTGACGGTCCTTTTCGTTCAGCCATCGTGAGACGGCCTTAAGGGCGGAATCTTGCTGCGGCGACCAGGCCATTTATCACACGTTTCGAAAACATTTGATGGACGAAGGGAGACGACATGTCGCTCATGCTGGCCCGCGGATGCAACAGGTTCTTTGTTGCTTAGCGTTGATGATGGTTTTAGGACATATGGCAGGTCTGTCGGAGTTGCGACGAACCGCCGGGCCGCATCGCCGCTTCTGGTGAAAGCAGGGTTTCCTCAAACGTTCAGCCGCCGCTTTTGTGCATGGTTAACGACATGAGATGTTTCAAATTCTGTATCCAATAGAATGATTCAAGAGTATGGTTTCCTGCAATGCCTGATAGGTAGCTGTGTAGCTGCTACTTGTTAATCAGATTGTATCCTACGAGGGCATCATGCTGAAAATTTTTGCATGAGAATGCACAAAGTTTGTCGGCGACAGTCCTTTGGATGGAGATTAGATTGGTAACGTCAGATTTTCGACATTCCGCCTTGTTTGAAAAACGACATTCCCTATCCGCCACATCCAGCACTCGATCGGAGGCCGCGTAATGAACGATCGCGCCGGAACTGAGGCTGATACCGCGGCCGTTGGTAAACCCAACCCGGCCCATCGCGTCCAATTGAGCGAGATTGCGCTCATCGGCGTCTACGAAATTTCGAAAATACTGACCGCGCCGACGAAACTCGAGACCACGCTAGCGAGCGTCGTCAATCTTCTCTCGTCTTTTCTTCAGATGCGGCACGGAACGATCGTGCTGATCGATGATGATGGCGTTCCGGAAGTTTCGGTCGATGCGGACTGGAGTGAAGGCGCCCCCGCGCGCGCGCATCGTTTCCCCGACCGCGCGATCCGCCAGATTATCGCGACCGCTGTTCCCCTGGTCGTTCACAATATTGCCGATCATGAACTCTTCGATCCTGCCGATATCGTCGCGCTTGGCGCCGATGGTGCCAAGGTTTCGTTCATCGGCGTTCCGATCCGCGCGGGTGACCGCGTTGTCGGGACTCTGACAGTCGATCGTATTTGGGATGGCGACAGCGTATTCCGGTTCGACTCCGATGTCCGGTTTTTGGTGATGGTCGCCAATCTCATCGGCCAGACCGTGAAACTGCATCGTGTCGTCGCGCGTGATCGTGACCGCCTGATCGAAGAAAGCCACCGCCTGCAGAAGGAGGTTGCCAAACTGCAGCCCGGCTCGCAGGTCAAGCCGAAGATCTCCGGGATTATCGGAGAAAGTCCGCAAATCCGCGCGGTTATGGATAAGATCGCGATTGTCGCGCGTTCCAATGCCACCATGCTGCTGCGCGGCGAATCCGGCACCGGTAAAGAGCTGTTTGCCCGTGCGCTGCACGAAATGTCGCCGCGCGCGGCGCATCCTTTCGTCAAGGTCAATTGCGCGGCGCTAGCTGAAAGCGTGCTCGAGTCCGAATTGTTCGGGCATGAGAAAGGCGCGTTCACCGGCGCGATCGGCCTGCGCAAGGGCCGTTTTGAATTGGCCGATGGAGGAACGCTGTTCCTCGACGAAATCGGCGAAATCTCGCTCTCTTTCCAAGCCAAGCTGCTGCGTGTGCTGCAGAATGGCGAGTTTGAGCGGGTGGGCGGCACGCGCACAATCAAGGCCGATGTCCGTCTGATTACGGCCACCAATAAAAATCTCGAAGAAGCGGTTCGCAAAGGCGAGTTCCGCGCCGATCTCTATTACCGGATCAGTGTCGTGCCGATGCTGCTGCCGCCATTGCGCGAACGCTCCAGCGATATTCCTTTGCTCGCCGCGCATTTCCTTGAGCAATTCAATGAGGAAAATGGCCGTCAGCTTTCGTTCAGTAAGCAAGCGACGCAGATTTTAAAATCCTGCTATTTCCCTGGTAATGTGCGCGAACTTGAAAATTGCGTCCAGCGCACGGCGACATTTGCAACCGGAGATTCCGTCGTTGCTGCCGATTTCGCCTGCGAGCAGGATCAATGCCTTTCCTCAACTTTATGGAAGGGCAAAGCAGCTGGCAGTGACAGCTGGGGCGGCCAAAGTCACAAGGCAACTGGCGGTCTTGGGCCTTTACCGCCGGCCCCTATCGATCCAGCCCGCCGGGATACGCGGCACACGGAGCCTCCAGTTTGGGCGCGCGAACCTGACCGGATAAGCTCGAACACGCCAGCCGTGGAAGCGGATGACTTTGCCGATGATGAAGGCGCGGCCGGATCAGCGGCCGATGATGCGAACGAGCGTGCAAGATTGCTCGATGCTATGGAAAAAACTGGCTGGGTCCAGGCGAAAGCAGCCCGGATGATGGGTCTTACGCCCCGCCAGATCGGCTACGCGCTGCGTAAACACGGGATCGAAATCAAAAAGTTCTGACGGGTTCAGAAAATGAACGCCGATCCTTCCTCTGATGGCTTGGTTTGGAAGCTGACTGGCAAGCCCAACGTGTGGACGCCCTAAGCGCAGCCGCCCAAGCTTTAAGGTATTCGTACAATTCGGCGCATCTGATTGTAAGGGGTGCGACACTTTCCGTTGTTTTTCGCAAAAGCTTTCGATAAAGTCCTGTTGTGAAGTCAAATACTTAACTGTTGGTACGGTATTTGCTGCATCGCAGGAGGCATTCATTGGCAGGGCGGCAATGTCCAATCCCTTCCAATTGATCGGCACCGTTGGATTTCGAACTTTCGGAACCGGCCGTGGCGAATGTCTGAGATCTTTTGCTGGCGGTTTGGAGACATAAGACCGGTCTCTCCGAACCTTGTTTATGGAGCGCTACCATGGCCTACAAAATCATCGCTTCCCAGTGCACCGTTTGCGGCGCTTGTGAATTCGAGTGCCCCACGGCGTCAATTTCGTTCAAGAACGAGACTTACGTCATCAATGCAAAAACCTGCACGGAATGCGCAGATCAGTTCGAGCATCCGCAATGCGATACGGTTTGCCCGGTTCCGCAAACCTGCGTTCCTGCTGCCTAATAAGGTAAGCTGTTAGCTGGCGAGCCATCCATTGGCAGGGCATTCAGGCCTGAAGCTTTCCTTCTGCTGATTTTGTGGCGCCGGCGGTGACTCAACGTTCACTGCCGGTTCAGAAAGAATAAAAGTCTATCCAGCTGTTTGTACGGGAGAGCGCTTCATGTCTTACAAAATCATCGCTTCTCAGTGCACTGTTTGCGGCGCGTGCGAATTTGAATGCCCGAACGCGGCTATCTCGTTTAAGAACGAAACCTATGTAATTAACCCGAAGAAGTGCACCGAATGCGAAGGTGATTTCGATCATCCGCAATGTGACACTGTTTGCCCGGTCCCGCAGACTTGCGTTCCGGCGTAATTTGGGCTGAGCCTTAAGGCGCCCTTCCATGGATGACGCAGGCGATGTCTATGACTGGCAAGGACAGCTTGTCGATTGCAAGCAATGTCAGCATGAGCCTCTCTTAAGCGATGGCCGGTGCCGCAAAGGTTATGCTTGCGTCCTCGATCGCCGCATCAAGCATATGGACCGTTTTTTTCGTGCCAATCCCGAATTGGCCGATGCCCATCTCGATCATCCCTATTTCGAGCTCCGGGCGGTCGCGGTCAAATATGCAAGCCTTTTTCGTGTCCCGCCCCTGATCAATGATCCCGAACCGGAGGTTCGATGGATGGCTGTGACACGGCTTCCTCCAGAACGCGTTAAGGGCCTGGCGAAGGACACCGATCGCAGGGTGCGCATCAGCGTCGCTTGTAAGATGGAAGGTCAGGCGCTGGTTTCAATGCTGGACGATGCCGACCATCACGTGCGGGTCATTATCGTTCGCAGGCTTCCCGCTGAACTCGTTTTTCTGGCCATGCACGATCCTGAACCGGTCGTCCGCCGGTGGGTGGCGCGGCGTATTGAAGAGGCGCGTCTCCCCGATATGTGCCAAGACAAGGATCCGATGGTCCGCGTCGAAGTGGCCGAACGGCTCTCACCCGAGCGTCTCGACGTCTTCGCGGCCGATCCCGACTTGCGGGTACGTTTCACCGCGGCCGAGCGCATCGATCCCGAACATATCCGCCTCTTTCAGTATGACGAAGATACGCTGGTCCGCGATATGGCGGTGCAGCGCATGCTCGAATTAGGGATCTCTCTGTCTGCGCCGGAGACCGATCCGGTGCCGCCG
>Ga0116230_10000123_pt1 | contig 59949 bp, 48 predicted proteins | sample S1TSphfallax_3_FD_88678 | JGI IMG/M metagenome (GOLD analysis project Ga0116230, IMG submission 88678) | Host-associated microbial communities from peat moss isolated from Minnesota, USA - S1T2_Fd - Sphagnum fallax MG | ecosystem: Host-associated > Plants > Peat moss > Unclassified | place...
GGGTCATCCGCCCCGTTACCGGGTAAAAAACCAGTCAAAACAACGGACTAGTCTTGACCCCGCCGAAGTCATCCCCTCATTATATACGAGTTCCGCCGATTCGATAGCTTTGGCGATGGCGCGCCCGGAGGGAATCGAACCCCCGACCAGCGGATTAGAAATCCGCTGCTCTATCCGTCTGAGCTACGGGCGCCCACGGCAATTATAACGCGGCGCTCCTCGGCCGACGGCGCTTAGATCGCAAGCTTGCGGTGTTCGCCCTGCCCCGGAGGCTTTTCCGATGTCGCCAAAGCGCGAGCCACGGAGAACAGTTGAACGAGTTTCGAGGCGGAATCCCAGTACTCGCCGTGATCCGCTTCGACGTCTATCAATACCACTGCGGGCGAATCGGCGCCCTCCGGCAACCAGGCCTCAACGGCGGGAGACCACAGTTCGTGTTTCTTACCAACATCGGTAACGACCCTGGCGGTGCCGGACACGGCTACGAAGTCGGCATCCTTTGAGTTGCCGTATGACAAGCTCACGCTCGGATTACCACTGACCGCCCGGACGATATCCGTCGCTGCACGCGCGAAGAACCATAGACTTCCGTCGAAACGATTTTGCACCGTGGTCATCGGCCGACTGCGAAGCGACCCGTTGGGCTCGATGGTCGTGAACATCGCGAAGCGTGATCGATCGATCATGCTCCAGAGCTTGTCATAAGGATTTTCCCGATCGGCCATTTCGTTCTCCTGCAGCGTTTCCAGCAGCCGAGTCTAGAGACCGAGGATCCGCGAGCGATACGGTTGAGGGCAGGGTTCCCGTGTAGGAGCGCGCCGACCAGGTAGTCGGGGCAGAGGGATGACTCGGCGCGGACGCCTCGCCCCTCCGAAGGTCGCCCTAGGGGCGATCGAACGGCCGAAGCGGCCGTTAGTCGAACCCAACTTGTTTGATGTCGGGGGTTCGAATACTTGCCGCGATTAGCGATTCAACGGGAACAGCCTGCCTCGTCGATTTTTTGCCGGTTGGTCGGGGCAGAGGGATTCGAACCCCCGACCCTCTGCTCCCAAAGCAGATGCGCTACCAGACTGCGCCATGCCCCGTCTCCAGCTGTCACCGCGTAACGCCGTCACCCGAGTAACGCGGGCGCCATGCTAATGGCTTATTGCAGTACAAGCAACCTGCGGGGTCCGGCGACCGATGCTTCGCCGCGCTCCCGGCGGAGGGGCGTAGTCTTACAGGAGATGCGGATGAACGCCGACGTTGGCGCAGGGCCTCGAATGGCATAGTTGCACCGCAGTGGATATCCAAATCGAACCGAATTACGCCCTGTCTCGGCCGCCCAGTCTGGCGCGACTACCGATCCGGCGACGGGTATCGCACGCCCACCCGCGCGACAATCGGTTGCTCGCATCGCTGCCAATGAACGCCTACGAAAGTTTGGTGCCGTATTTGGAACAGGTGACCATGGTCGCGGGCACACCGATTCATGCCTGTCGGAACAGCCGGCAAAACGTCTACTTCCCGACGGACTGCATCGTTTCCGTGCTCCAACTCATCCGCGACGGTCGGTCCATCGAGGTCGCCGTGATCGGGCGCGAGGGCTTGGTCGGCGCATCGGCATTGATGGGTGGTTATGACTCGTTCAGCCATGCGATCGTGCAGGCCAAGGGCACGGCCTATCGGCTCAACACCGATGTTTTGCGCAAATCCTTCCACCGCTGTGAAATGACGCAGTCGATCGTCTTGCGCTATACCCAGTCCCTGTACATCCAGACCGCGCAGACCGCCGTTTGCAATCGACACCACTCCGTGTTGCAGCAATTCATCCGGCGCCTTCTGCTGGGCATCGACCGGTCGTCCTCGCCCACCTTGGTGATGACGCATGAGTCGATGGCAGCGAAACTCGGCGTTCGCCGCGAAAGCATCACGGAAGCCGCCGGCAAACTGCATTCGCTGGGTTTGATCAGCTATCGTCGCGGACGGATCACGGTCGTCGATCGGCAGGGATTGGAATCCCTTTGCTGCGAATGCTACGAGGTCGAACGTCGCGAGTCGGCGCGCTTGATGCCTTCCTGACCGTTCCAGCCGAGCGCGATGCCGGGTCCACGCGGCTCAGGCGCGACGCCAGGCCGTCGTTCCGTTCGGCTTGTCCTCGAGCATCACACCTGCCGTGGCGAGTTCGTTCCTGATTCGGTCCGACTCGCTGAAATTCTTGGCGGCTCTGGCCTGTCGCCGTGCCTCGAGCAGTCTTTCGATGTCGGCATCGCTGAGCGAATCCGCGCCGATGCCGATGCCCCGCTTCAAGAACGCATCCGGATTCTGCTGCAGCAGACCGAGGGTGGCGCCCATTGCCAATAAGCTCGCCGCGGCCTGACCGACGGCCTGCGCATCGCCTACCGCCTTGGCGCTGTTCAATTCTCGAGCCGCGCCTTGGACGACGGCGAGCGCCTCGGGTGTATTGAAATCATCGTCCATCGCCTCTCGAAACCGCGCCAGGGTCGGCTCGCTCGGCGCGCTCGGAACGGCACCCTTGAGAGCGCGGTACAGCCCTAACAGCGTCTCGTCCGATTGCCGCAATTGGCCTTCGCTGTAATTGATCGGGCCGCGGTAATGACTGCTCAGCAGGAACAATCGCAAGACTTCCGGATCGCGCAACTGACCGAGCACGTCACGCACCGTGAAGAAGTTATCGAGCGACTTGGACATCTTCTCGTCGTTGATGCGCACGAACCCGTTGTGCATCCAAACCTTCACGAAGGGTGTGCCGCAGGCCGCGCACGACTGGGCGATTTCATTCTCATGATGCGGAAACTTGAGATCCATCCCGCCGCCGTGAAGGTCGAAATACGGCCCGAGCAAGCTCGTCGACATCGCGGAGCACTCGATGTGCCAACCAGGACGACCGGCGCCCCAGGGGGACGGCCACGAGGGCTCTCCAGGTTTGGCCGACTTCCACAGGACGAAATCGAGCGGGTCGAGTTTGGCATCCTCGACCTGCACGCGGGAGCCCGCGCGCAGATCGTCGATCTTCTTGCCGGAGAGGCGCCCGTAGTCGGAGAAACTGCGCACGGAGTACATCACGTCACCGTTCGACGCGCGATAGGCATTGCCCTTGTCCACCAAGATCTGGGTCATGGCGACGATCTCGGGGATGAAATCCGTCGCGCGCGGCTCCTGATCCGGGGGCAGCAGGCCCAGCGCCGCGCAGTCTGCATGCATCGACGCGGTGTAACGCCTCGCCAGATCGTCCCATTTCTCGCCGTTTTTCGCGGCCCGGTCGATGATCTTGTCGTCGATGTCCGTGACGTTGCGAACGTACGTGACGCGCAGGCCGAGGCTGCGCAGATAGCGCTGAACGAGATCGAATACGGTCAGCATGCGGGCGTGTCCGATGTGGATGTGATCGTAAACGGTGATCCCGCAGACGTACATGCGCACCTCGCCGGCGACGAGCGGGGTGAATTCTTCTTTGACTCCGGTCAGTGAATTATGAATTCTGAGCATGATGTTCGAGACGTCGACGTACCGTCGGCAGGGGAATGAGCTTGAGCAGGGGCGCGAGCTCGGGCCCGTGCAGCTGACCCGTCAGCGCGACCCGCAGCGGCATGAACAGGTCGGCGCCCTTGCGGCCCGTCCGCTCCTTGAGCAGCTTCGTCAGCGACTTCAGGTCCTGACCGGCCTCCGCCAGTGCGCTCACCGCGGCCGCAAAGAACCCCGGGCCGGCCGCCGCGATGACCTCCTGTTCCGCGGCCCCCAACGGTGGCAGCTCGCCACCCACGGCGGCGAGCCAGGGAGCGGCGTCGGCGGGTAGCACGACGTTGTGGCGGATCAGCTCGACGAACGTAGCGGCGTCTCCCTGGGCGGCAATTTGCGCGTCGAATCCCAGCCAGGCGGCGAAACCGGCGCCATCGAGGTGCGCCAGCGATTCTTTCTGCCAGTGCGTGAGCTGCGATTCGTCGAAGCGCGCCGCCGCCCGGCCCAGGTGTTCGGGGCGGAAATGCGCCGGCATATCGTCGGTGTCGAGCCAGGCTTCGACGTCACTCGCGTGGCCGAGGTGGAACAGCTGGTTGAGCAGCGCGATGCTGAGAAATCCGCGCTCGCGAAACTCGTTGACGCTCGTGCTCCCGTGGCGCTTGGACAGCGGCGCACCGTCTGCGCCCACGAGCAGGCCGACGTGGCCGTAAGCGGGTCGGCGCATGCCGAGCGCATCGAGGATCAGCAACTGGCGCGGCGTATTGGTCAGGTGGTCGTCACCGCGCAGCACCTGGGTGACGCCCATCACCGAGTCATCGACGGCATTGCAGAAAAAGAAGGCGGAGGTGCCGTCCTCGCGCGCGACGATGAAATCGCCGATGTCGTTCGACTGAATGCGCTGCGGGCCGTGCACGGTGTCCACGAATTCGATGACGGCATCGGGCGGCACCGCGAATCGCAGCGTCGGTTTGAGGCCGCTCGCCTCCCGTGCCGCCTGCTGGTCGCGGGACAGGTGGCGGCAGGTGCCGGCATAGCGGGGCGGTTTGCCGGCCATGCGCTGCAGCTTGCGCGACAATTCCAAGTCCGCAGCCGAGCAGTAGCAGGGATAGACACGCTCCTGCGCGAGGAGCCGGTCGAACAACTCCCGATAAAACGCGCCCCGCTCGGCCTGGGAATACGGCGCGGCAGGACCACCCACGTCCGGCCCCTCGTCCCAATCGAGACCGAGCCACCGCAGATCGGCGAGCAAGCCGTCACGGAAACGCGCCTGGCTGCGCTCGACGTCCGTATCCTCGATCCGAAGGATGAACCGGCCTCGCGTCTTGCGGGCCCATAAGTAGCTGAAAAAAGCCGTCCTGGCATTTCCGAGGTGCAGAGCGCCGGTGGGACTGGGGGCGAATCGTGTGATCACGGGTGAGGACATAGGCCAAGATTGTACCCATTCGAGTAGAATCCCGGAGCATGAACAAGCTCCTATCGACCTTTGCCTCGCTCGTAGCCGTGTTCGCCCTGAGCGTTCCGGGACTCGCGGCGAGCCCTGCGCCCGCGGCGACGCCGACTTCCACGGTCCCCCCACGCGTCCAAGTCGTGACCTCGCTGGGTAATTTCACGATCGAACTGAACAGCGAGAGGTCGCCCTTGACGGTGGCGGCCTTCTTGAAGTACGTCGATTCCGGGCAGTACACGAAGACCATCATCCACCGGGCAATCGCCAATTTCGTCATTCAGGGGGGCGGCTTCGACACCGATTACAAACTCAAACCCGCGCCTTCCAAGACGTTCAACGAGTCGGGCAACGGGCTCAGCAACGTGCGCGGCACCGTGGGTCTTGCCCGCGGCGTCGAGCCGCATAGCGGCGACTGCCAGTTCTACGTGAATGTCGCCGACAACACGCCGCTCGACCCCAATCCGGCACGCTGGGGATACGCCGTCTTCGGCAAAGTCGTCGAAGGCATGGACGTCGTCGATCACATTGCCTCGCAGCCCACGGGCGCTGCCGGACCGATCAAAGAGGACTCGCCCCTGACGAAGGTCGTGATCGAACGCATCGAGCGTGTCACCGCTCCCTAGCTTGGCCACCCTCTTCATCTCGGACCTGCATATCGATGCGAGCCGCCCCGCGATCACCGCTCAGTTTCTCGATTTTCTCGCGGCGCAGGCGGCACGGGCGGATGCGCTTTATATCCTCGGCGATTTGTTCGAATCGTGGATCGGCGACGACGCGCCGGACGCGGATCAAACCCGGGCGATCGCGGGACTGAAGGAACTGACCGACGCCGGCGTGCCTTGTTTCGTCATGCACGGCAATCGCGATTTTCTGCTCGGCGACCGGTTTTGCGCCCTTTCGGGCGCCTCGCTGCTGCCCGACCCCCTCGTGTTGACACTCCACGGCCAGGCGGTGCTCGTGATGCACGGAGATGCCTTGTGCACCGATGATCACGCCTACCAGCGGCTGCGCGCGACCGTCCGGGATGCCGGCTGGCAACGGCGGTTCCTCGCGCTCAGCGTTGCCCAGCGCCGGGCGCTGGCCCACGCGGCCCGCGACGGCAGCCGGGCGCACACCGCTGCGGCCGGCTACGCGATCACGGACGTCAACCAGGAGAGCGTCGTCGCCGTGCTGCGGCGATCGGGTCGGCAACTGATCCTGCATGGACACACCCACCGGCCGGCGGTCCATGAATTTCAGGTCGATGCCCGCCCCTGCACCCGCATCGTGCTCGGCGATTGGTACGACCAGGGCAGTGTGCTGCGCTGGGACGCGAACGGCTTCGCGCTCGCGTCCCTGGCAAGAACAGACTGATCCGGCCGTTCCCCTGATTCGAGCCTTCGAGTACGGGCACTGACAATCCCCGGCAAGGCAGGGGCACCCGCCGCCAAGAGAGCCAATGTGCCCTCTTGTGACCCGTGTCCCATTCAGATCGTCGACCTCGCGCCGCTATAACGAGCACTAGCGGAATCGTGTCCACAGGTCGGAGGGAATCATGAAAAAACTCGTCGTCGCATGGGGTTTGGCGTCCGTGATGGTGTTCACCGCCACCTTGGCGGATCCACCGGTCACGGTGAGCCAGGTCGGTCAGAAATTCAGCGTCAAAGACCTCGAGATCAACAAAGGCCAGACCGTCGTATTCCTAAACGATGACTCGACGAGCCACAACATCACCGTCACCGGGAATGGCAACGGCGTCTCCGTCAACGGCGGCATGCAGCCCCCCGGGGAGAAGTTCGAGATGCCGTTCGTGAAGCCCGGGACCTACCTCGTCACCTGTGGCATCCACCCGAAGATGCACATGAACGTTGTCGTGAAGTAGCTTGGCATGAGCATCCGTGTGCGACTGGCGAGTTGCGCCGCGATCGAAGCCTCGGTCTGAGCCGCCCCATGCCGCAGTCCACGGGAAACACATCGACCGCGCCGATGGAGCGGTTCCACGGGGTCCTCCGGGGATTCCATTGGGTCATTGCGACCATGGTCATCTCTCAGCTCACCGTCGCCGTGGTGATGACGCAGGTGCGCTCGCTGCAGTTCGGGCAATGGATCATCGCCCTGCACCGGCAAATCGGCATTTTGGTCGCGGTGCTGTTGCTGACCCGGCTTGCGCTCTCGTGGAAGTACCCGGCCCCGAAAGGAAAAATCGAGAATTTACCGGGCTGGCAGAGATTCGCGGCAGGTGCCGTGCATATCGCATTCAAGCTGCTGCTGATCGCGCAACCGATCATCGGTGTGTTCTCCTCCTGGGCGCGCGGCGACTCGATCGGGCTGCTGGGCTTGGTGTCCTTGCCGCCACCATGGGATATCCCCGACGAGTGGCAAGACCGTCTCACACTGGCTCACGAGGTCGCCGCGGGGCTCCTGTTCAGCTTGATCGTGATGCACGTCGGAGCGGTCGTTTTCAACCATTTATTCAGACGCGTGCCGGTCATCGAACGCATGTTGGCGGGCCGGTCGCCCGACAAACTCGTCAATCGCCTGCCCGTGGCATGGCAGCTGAATATCGGCTTCAGCCTCTTGATTGCGATCATGCTGGTGACCGGCTGTTATTCGGTCTCGCAATACCGTGATGTCACGCGCCGCAGCGCCGCGCTTCAGGTCGGCGACTTCGCTGCTGCCGGCGAAGTGCGCGATGCCCAAGTCAGCTGGAAGGAGCTGATCGGCCGGTCCAAGGGCCAGTCGGTCTACGTGCCCGACGATCGCTCAAGCGAGCTCGTCGCCACGACCAGAGCGAAATTGAGCGATGCCTTGAGGCACTCGCCCGCGGGCGATCTACAGACGCAAATTCAGAAGCTGCTCGACAAGATCGGCGCCGCGATTCCCTCAGAAGGCCAATGGCGGACGGCGGATCTGGCCGCCGCCGATTCTGATCTGCAGGACGTCGTCGATTCCGAATCCGCCAACGTCTTTCAACAGCGCTCGGCGAACGATGAGCGGACGGCGATGGGTCACGACCTGCTGGTCGTGGCGATGGTCCCCACGCTGATTCTGGGCATCCTGATCTCGGCTCTCCTGAGTCGCAGCATCAACGGCTCCCTGTCGCGCATGGGAACTCTCGTCCGTGCAGTCGGCGACGGCAGGGCCGACGACACCCTGCAGGTCGTCGGTCAAGGCGAACTTTCGCGTCTGATGCGCGACATGCTCGCGATGCGCGCCGCGGTGGAGACCAGGGCCCAGAGGATGCTCACTCAGATACAGCAGGGCGAGTCGGAGCGGATGCGGATCGCCCAGGAATCCCGCTTGCGTGAGGCGCAGGCGGAGGAGCGTGACCGTCGTCGACGAGACGACCAACGCCGCGAACTCACCCGCAATTTCGAGACCCAGGTCGCAGGTATCGTCGATGCCGTTGCAGCGACGGTAGCGAGCCTCAAGGAAACTGCCGATCGCATGGCTGCGAGCGCGGGCGACACCTCGCGCAGCAATCGCGAGGCCAGTGATACCGCTCGCCGGACCAGCGAGTCGGCGGTGGCCATCGCACCGAGTGCCGCCAATCTGACCGCGGTCGCCGGGGGATTTCGCCAGCACGCCGAGAATTCCCGCACGCAGGCGATGGCGGTCATCCGGGAGGCGGCCGATGCGCGTCAGCAAATCGAGACGCTGGCGTCGGCTGCGCGGCAAATCGGCACGATTGCGCACGTCATCGCAGGGATTGCGCGGCAAACCGCGCTGCTTGCGATCAATGCGCGGATTCAAGCCGCCCTGGCCGGCTCCGAGGGCAAGGGCTTCGCCGTCGTGGCGACCGAGGTCAAGGAACTGGCCACGAAGACGCGCAGTGCGGTCGACGGCATCAGCGTCCATATCGATCACGTCACCAGCGTCGCGCAGCAGTCGTCGGAGTTCTTACAACGCGTGCTCGCGCGCATCGAATCGCTCGAAAGTGCCGCGAGCAGCATCTGCAGCTCCGCCGATGCGCAATGTACATCGACGGGGGAAATCGCGAATCAAATCGTCGTGATCAGCGGTTCGATTCAGACCGTCGCGCAGAACATCGATGCTGCGCAGGTCACCGCGTCCGATACCGAAAGCATGGCGGCGACGGTCGTGCAGGCCGCCGAGAGTCTGTCGCAGGAAGCCCTGCAGCTGCAGGATCAGGTGGCGAACTTCGTCCTGGAGCTGCAGGGAGTCGGTCAGCGCGACGCGCCGGAGGCCGCTCAGGCGGCGTTTCATGAACCCGCCCCCGCGCGGTCCGAGGGCGAGGGATTCCTGCCCGTTGCAGGAGTGGGGTGAGCCTCCTATGAAACTCAAGCGCGTGAAGGTGTTATTGCACGGCGGCGCTTGGATTGCCGCCTTGACGTTGTGCATCGCTCGCCATAGCGAAGCGGTCCCTTCGTATGCGCAGCAGACCGGCCAGGCCTGCGGCGCCTGTCACGTCGGCGCGTTCGGCCCGCAACTCAAGCCCTACGGCCGGGATTTCAAACTCTATGGTTACACCTCGAGCGACGGCCAGAAACACTTGCCGCCCATCGCCCTGACTCTCCAAACGAGCTTCACGCACACCGTCGGGGCGCAAGACGCGCTGGTCGCGCAAGGCTACCACCCCAACGACAATTTCCTCGGTGACGAGCAACTCTCGGTCTATTACGCAGGCCGGCTCACGAAGGAAACAGGGGCTTTCGTCCAGATTACCTACGACGGGGTCGCCAAGGCCGTGCAATGGGACAACGTGGACGTCCGCTATGCCCATCCGCTGCAGGTCCTCGGCAAGGATGCGGTCTTCGGTTTCAGCTTGAACAACAGCCCGACGGTGGAGGACCTGTGGAATTCCACGCCGACCTGGCGGTTTCCCTATAATTCTTCTTCGCTGGCGCCGTCCCCGGCCGCGGCGGCACTGGTCGACGGGGGCTTGGGCGGACAGGTTCTTGGTGCCGGCGCCTACGTCAGCTGGAATGATCTGCTCTATCTCGACGCGACCGTGTATCGCTTCCTCGGCGTCTCATGGCTCGATCGCTTGGGCGTCGGGCCGGCTCCGGGCGAGTCGATCGACACCTTCGGCGGCGCGATCCCCTATGCGCGCATCGCGCTCGAGCACGCGACCGACGCCCATTATTTCCAAGCGGGCGCGTTCACACTCGTGGCGGGGCGGTATCCCGGCGGCGATACCAGCGCGGGCAACACGGACCGCATCGTCGACCGCGCGGTCGACGCCAACTATCAGTACACCGGCAGCAAGAATCATTTCTGGTCGGCGCATGCGATCTACATTCACGAGAACCAGGATCTGCGGGCCGACCAAATCCTGGCCGGCACGTCCGCGACTGACGTGCTGCGAACTTTCCGGGCCGACGTCTCCTACAGCTTCAAGGATACCTGGACGCCGTCGGTGCAATACTTCCAGACCACCGGCTCGAGCGATGCCGCCCTCTGGGGCACGCCGAACGGCAGTCCGGATAGCCGCGGCTTCGTTGCCGAGATCGCCTACGTTCCCTGGGGTAAGTTCAAGTCGATACCCCAATGGATGAACATGCGGATCGCCGCGCAATACGTGGGCTATCGGGAATTCAACGGCACCGAGCAAGGCAGCGCGCGCAACGACACGCTGTACCTGAGTTTCTGGGTTGCGGTCGCGCCGTTCTACGCCGTGGAAAGAAATTCATTGCCGAAGCAGGGATCTCACTAGGCAAGGCGCGATCCGACGACCCGGTTGCGGCCCTGTTGCTTGGCATCGTAGAGGGCGCGATCCGCCGCGGTGATGAGCTGTCCGGGGTTGGCGTACGAGCGCGGTGAACCGGACGCGACGCCGATGCTGCAGGTGAAACTCACCGTTGCCCGTTCGGCGGCGACCGTCACGAGCTCGATACTGCGGCGCAGCCTTTGCGCGATCAGTTCCACCTCGTTCGCATCGAGATCGGTGATCAAGATGATGAACTCTTCGCCGCCCCAGCGTGCCACGATGTCCATCTTGCGATGCATCGCCTCTCTGAGCGCCTGCGCAGTCGCCTTCAAGCAGTCGTCCCCGCAGCCATGCCCATGGGTGTCGTTGATGGCCTTGAAATGATCGAGGTCGACGATGAGCACCGACAGGGAGGTGTTGCTGTATTGGGCACTCGACCAGGCTTGTTGCAACCGCCGCTCGAACAAGCGGCGATTCGCGATCTGCGTCAGCGGATCCGTGGTGCTCAGCGTTTCGAGGTCTTGGGCACGGTCTTCGAGGCTGCAGCGGGCGTCGATTGCCGTCCAGTAGTCTTCATGCACGAGTTTCGTGGCGGCCGAGAGGTACAGCATCACCGCAAAGCCCATGAGCGAGACGACCAGGTGGTTGCCGGTGCCGTCCAAGGCAAGCGCCACCATGGTGGGCAGCAGCGCAAGGATCGAATACCACAGTCGAACCGTCCGGTCGATCGAGAGCACGACCGCGCCTGCGGTCGCCAGGCCAACGACCATGAAGACGAACTCATCCATGGCGGAATGCAGCGGCCCTGGCTCGACCGACCACATGGCCAAAACACTCCAGAGCGCGCAAGGCATGAACAAGACCAACAGCCAGACCTCGAATCCCGCCTTGTGACCGGCCTCGACCGAACGCATCGCGCGTTCGCTCGCGCGCCGACGAGCGAAGAACAAGGTCGTCATGGCCGCGCTGACCGTCCAGAAGATCACGGGGCAGCGGGCCGGGAAGCCGTTCGCGATGGCCACGAGCAGCCAGAAGACGAGGTGTACGTACTGGCCGGGAGCGGAGCGCTCGATCAGGTCGCGCAGGCCCTCTCTGTCACGACGAGGCAGCACCCGCGATGTTTCCGCGTGATTTTCCATGTATTTTTTGCTGTATCGACCGGAAACCCAGTTTCCTGAGAGTCATCTCTCATTGACTGGCGGTCCCGAGTGAAAGCGAAATTCCTGATCCGGCGCCGAGATGAGTTCTGCCTCGAGTGCGGCAAACTCGGCCACCCGCGCGTCGATCTTCAGGCCACTGCGCGCAGCCGCGCGCCGGGCAAGATCCAGATACACGCGGTAATGCCGCGCCTCGGCCTGATGCAGACCGCCAAAGAGCGCATCCAAGGGCGTGCCGATTTCGGCCGTCAGCGCGGCGAAGCGCTCACAGGAACGCGCCTCGATGAACGCGCCGCAGATCATCAGGTCGATCTCGCGCTGCGGCTCCGCCGAAGACACGAGGCGCCGCATGCCCGCGGCATAACGGCCCGGCGCGAGGCGCCGCGGCACGACCCGCAGCGACTTCATCAGTTTCGCGACCTGTTCGTAGTGCCTCAGTTCCTCGCGCGCGAGGCGAGACATCTTCTCGGCCAGATCGAGATCCTCGGCATAGGCGAACATCAGCGCCAAGGCCGTTGAGGCCGCCTTCTTCTCGCAGTTCGCATGGTCGATCAAGAGAATATCGCGCGAACGCACTGCCTCGCTCACCCAGGCGGGCGGCGTCGGCACGCGCAGCAATTCGTGCTCGAACGCGGAAGCCTCGGCCCCGGCCGCCTTGGCGGTGGCGGCGACCGCGCTCATGCCGGTAACTTGACGCGCCCGGCGGCGTCCAGCAACTCTCGGGCGGATTGGAATCGATCCGCAGGGTCCTTCGCCAGGAGGCGGCTCAAGAGGCCCGAGAATTCGGCGAATTGGGGCGCGACGGCCGGCAACTCGGCGCGCTTGTGCTTGTAGATCACTTCCATCGCGGAATTCCCCCGGAAGGGCTTCTGGCCCACCAGCATTTCAAAAAAAATCACACCCAGGCTGTAGATGTCACTGCGCGCATCGATCGGCTCTGCATGGCCCTGCTCGGGGCTCATGTAATACGGCGTACCGAAGATCTCGCGCGCGCCCGTGAGTTCCACCTCGATCGAATCCGCCTTGGCGAGTCCGAAATCGATCAAGCACACGGACCCGTCCTCCCGTAACATGATGTTCGCGGGCTTCAAGTCCCGATGCAGCACCCCGACCGCGTGGATCGCATCGAGCGCGCTCGCGATCTGGCACAGGTAATCGAACGCCTCCTGGCTGGTCAGCGGCCTCTTCATGCGCTGCCGCAGGTCTCCGGCCGGAAAATGCTCCATTGCGATGTAGGCATGGTCGTCGCCGATTCCAAGATCGTAGATGCGCACGATGTTCCGGTGCTTCAGGCCCGCGACGATCTCATATTCCTGCAGGAATCGGTCGAAACCGACGTGACGCTCCGACACGTCGGGCACCTGGCGGAATATCTTGAGCACGACGAGACTGCCGGCACGCTCGCTCTCGGCCAGATAGATCGTGCACATGCCGCCGGTTCCCACCTGCTTGATGCAGCGATGACCCCTGATCGTGATGTCGCCGAACCGGTAGCGCTTCTCGTAGTCCGGGTGACTGCGCAGCATCGCGCGGAATTGGCGATGCAGCGCCGAGGCGTCGCGCAAGTTCTGCAGCAGGGAGGCGCGATCGATCTTGCGGCCGTACTGACGGTAGAGTCTTTGCCGTGGCGCAGGCAGGGGCTCGGGCGCATCCCGCAACTCCAGCAATACCACCGGCGCGAACTCCGGCTTGGCGAGGAATTGGTCGGCGAGCCGTTCGGCGGTATCGCAGGGCGGCGCGGTGACGATGACCACGGCGTCGTAGCCCGTCGCGGCAAAATCCTCGTTGAGCGGTGGATCGAGGCCGATCCGGTGCTCGACGACGTTCGCATCGGGCCATTCGATTTCCACGTGTTTGCGCACCAGCAAAAGGTGGTCGGCGTGGCTTCCCATCAACAATAGACGCAGGCTCATGGCGATGCCGCCGGGCGGGGGTATCAGAGAATACGGACCGTCTTGAGACCCGTGCCTTCGCGGCGCTGCTGCTTCGCTTCGTCCGAGCGCTCGCCCTTGAGGCGTGCCAGATACTCGGGCGTCACGTCACCGGTCACGTACTGCCCGGAGAAGCACGAGGTATCGAAGTCCTTGATCTTGGCATTGTCGTGGCGGACCGCATGCTCGAGATCCTGCAAATCCTGATAGATGAGCCAGTCGGCCCCGATGATGTCGCTCACCTCGGCGTCGGTGTGACCGGCGGCAACGAGTTCCGACGTGTCCGGCATGTCGATGCCGTAGACGTTCGGGTAGCGCACCGGGGGCGCCGCGGAGGCGAAGTAGACCTTCTTCGCGCCGGCCTCGCGCGCCATGTCGATGATCTGCGCCGAGGTCGTGCCGCGCACGATCGAGTCGTCCACCAGCAGCACGTTCTTGCCGCGAAACTCCAGATCGATGGCATTCAACTTGCTGCGCACCGACTTCGAACGCTGCTCCTGTCCCGGCATGATGAAGGTGCGGCCGATGTAGCGGTTCTTGATGAAGCCCTCGCGGTATTTCACGCCCAGCAACTGCGCCACCTGCACCGCACTCGTGCGGCTCGTGTCGGGAATCGGAATGACCACATCGATGTCGTGATCGGGTCGCTCACGCTTGATCTTATCCGCGAGATGCTCGCCCATGCGCAGGCGCGCCTTGTAGACCGAGATGTTGTCGATGATCGAGTCGGGACGGGCGAAATACACGTATTCGAAGATGCAGGGCGTGTGCCGCACGGCCGCCACGCATTGCTGCGCATAGAACCTGCCCTGTTCGTCGATGAAGACCGCCTCACCCGGAGCGACGTCACGGACCATCTCGAAGCCGAGCATGTCGAGCGCGACACTCTCCGAGGCAAGCATCCACTCCGGACCCTTCTTCGTGTCGCGCTTGCCGATCACGAGCGGTCGTATCCCGTTCGGATCGCGGAACCCGAGAATGCCGTGGCCGATGACCATGACGACAACGGCATAGCCGCCGCGGCAGCGGCGGTAGACGGCGTTGGCCGCGGCGAAAATGTCGGCCGCGGTGACCCGGGGCGTGCCGACGCGCTGCAACTCGGAGGCGAGGACGTTCAGCAGCACCTCCGAGTCGGACCGCGTGTTCAGGTGGCGACGGTCTTCGCGGATCATGACCTCGGTCAGCTCGCGCGCGTTGGTCAGGTTGCCGTTGTGCGCAAGACACAGTCCGTACGGTGAATTGACGTAAAAGGGTTGCGCGTCATTGGCGCTGTCGCAGCCTGCGGTCGGGTAGCGGACGTGGCCGATGCCGACGTTGCCCTTGAGCTTCAGCATGTGCTTCTGTTGGAACACGTCACGCACGAGCCCGGAATCCTTGCGCATGAACAACTCGCCATCCTCGCAAGTCATGATGCCGGCGGCATCCTGACCGCGATGCTGCAGGACGGTCAGGGAATCATAGATCCGCTGATTGACCGCATTGACCCCGACCATTCCGACGATTCCGCACATGAAGGACCTCCGGTCTACTTAACTTTGACTCCGGTCAAGCGCTCGAGCTTCGCCCAAGGTTCGCCTTTCTCTCCGACCATGGCGCGCAGCCAGTCGCCGAGCGTCTCGCCATACGGGATGAGTTTCGCGCGATGCCACCAGGGCTCGTGGTTCATGTGCAGCAGCTCACCGCAAATCACGATCACACCGACCAGCACCAAGCCGCGCAATATGCCGAACAACATGCCGATCACCCGATCGATGGCGCCAAGTCCCACGCCGTGCGTGAAGTAGCGCAGCACGAGGCCGACGAGGTAGCCAACCGCCAAGACCGCCACCAGCACCGCCAGACGACCGACCCAAGGCCGTACGGAAGGCTCCGCCAGATAACCGCCGAGAAACGGCTCGACCAGGTAGGCGAACGTCCATGCCATCCAGAGGCCGACGATCCAAAACGCCAAGGCGACTGCTTCGCGGATGAAACCGCGCGCAAGACCGACGATCGTTGATGCCACTACCACCAAGACGATAAGGACATCAGCTCCAGTCAAGCGTCCACCCGTGCCGTCGACCCACTATTCGCCATTCTACCGCAGCCCAGCCGGAGCATGGCGTGAAACGCTCTGCACTTGCCTCAACCAGGGGGCACGAGCGTCGCCGGATGCCCCTGGGACTGCAATTTGCCGATCATGCGCACCGCAGCCTCCCGATCGGCCAGCGGCCCGATCCGCACGCGGTAGCGCGCGGCGCTCCCGACGCCGATCGGCGCGACCAGCACGGCGTAGCCCTTGCCTTCGAGCAATTTCGCAAGCTTTTCAGCATTGGGTTTGCTCGCAAAGCTGCCCAACTGCACGCTCCAGGCGCCCTTGGCGCCCGGATGACGACCTGTGACCACACGCGCCGAGCCGCTGCTCACCGGCGCCTGCTCGGGGCTGCTCACCAGGCTAGTCGAGTGAGGCGAGCGCTCGGAACCGGGCCCCACGGTTTCAGTGGGGGTAATCGGCGCGGATTCAATCGGTGCCTGACTTTGCGGCGGGGTCGATGGCGATCCTGAAGGGGGAGCCGACGGCTCGGTCGCCACCGACGGGTCGGTCGGCACCGAAGACGCGGCCGTGGCCGTCGGCGCGTTCGCGGCGTCCGAGTCGGGTTCCTGCAAGGTCGCGCGCGACGGGTCGTTGAGATCCACCGTATAGGTGTGTACGGGCGCGGGCAGCGATGCGGGCGGAGCCGGAGGCGGCGCCTTCGGACCGGACAGGAATTCCGGCACGAGCAACACGACCAGCACGAGCAGGATCGTTGCGCCAATCAAGCGTTCCTTGACGTGACGTTCCATGCGATTCAGCCCCGCACCGACGCGGGGCCATGCGACTCCAGCCAATCCAGGGCGGGTCCCACGGTGTGAAACGACCCGAAGACGACGATCCGATCGAGAGCCGAGGCCTGCGCGCGCGCCGCCGCGCAGGCGTCCGCGACCGACGCATGCGCACTCGGCGGCTGGGGCAGATGGGCCGCGACACGTTCGGCGAGCGCCGCGGCGCTGATGCCGCGTTCACCCGCGAGTGAAACGAAGAACCAACGTTCGATACAGCCGGTCAGCGCGCTGACGATTCCGGCGGCATCTTTGTCGGCCAGAATGCCGCAAACGGCAAAGGTCCGACCCTGCGCAGGCAACTTCTCCAAGTTGTGCGCGAGGACGCGGGCGGCGTCCGGATTGTGGGAGACATCGAGGATCCAAGTCGGTTCACCACCCGCCGCGTCGATGACCTGAAAGCGGCCCACGAGACGCACGGCGCGCAGACCCTCCGCGACCGCGCGTGCGGACACCGGCAGCCGCAGACCCAGCGCCTCCACCGCGGCGATCGCGGTCGCGGCGTTGTCGAACTGAGTGTCACCGCGCAGGACGGGTTGCGGCAGGTCCGGCAAATTCCAGTCCGGCCCGCGGTAATGCCAGGTGCCGCCCTGCCGCCGGTAATCGAACTCCGTGCCGAGCCGGCGCAGCGGCGCCCCCAGCGCGTGCGCGGTCTCCTCGATGACCGGGGGAAGCCGGCGGCTGCCGAGCACGGCCGGGCGGCCGGCGCGAATGATGCCGGCCTTTTCCCGGCCGATCGCCTCGAGCGTCGTCCCCAGATACTCCTGATGATCGAGCCCGATGCTGACGACGACGGCGACGTCCGGATCGACGACGTTGACCGCATCCAGGCGACCGCCCATGCCGATCTCCAGCACCCACGCGTCGAGCTGCGCGGCCTCGAGCAGCAGCAGCGCGGCGAGCGTGTTGTACTCGAAGAACGTGAGTCCCACTTCGCCGCGCGCCGCTTCGATCCGTTCGAAAGTCTCGATCAGCGGGGCCACGCCGACGGGTTCGTTGTCGATCCGGATGCGCTCACGGTAGTCGCGCAAATGGGGCGAGGTGAACGTGCCGATGCGGTATCCGGCCGCGCCGAGGATCGCGGCGCAGGTTGCGACGACCGAGCCCTTGCCGTTGGTTCCGGCGACCGTGATCACGGGGATCGCCGGTCGACGCCAGTGCAGGCGCTCGAGCACGACCTCCAAGCGCTCGAGGCCCATGTCGATGGCACGCGGATGGGCTCGCGCCTGGAAAGCAAGCCACTGATCGAGGGTGTACGCGCCGACGCTGCCCAAGCTTCAGGCAGCTGCGGGTTCTTTGCCGGTCAGCAGGCGCAGCAGGCTGCCGATGCGATCGCGCAGCTCCCGTCGGTCGACGATCATGTCCAGAGCGCCGTGATCGAGCAAGAATTCACTGCGTTGAAACCCCTCGGGCAGGGTTTCGCGAACGGTCTGTTGAATCACGCGCGGTCCGGCGAATCCGATCAGCGCCTTGGGCTCGCCGATATTGATGTCGCCGAGCATGGCAAGACTCGCCGACACGCCGCCCGTCGTCGGATCCGTCATGACCGAGATGAACGGCAGGCGCGCCTCCGAGAGCCGCTTCAGCGCGGCGCTGGTCTTGGCCATCTGCAACAGGGAGTAGAGCGCCTCCTGCATGCGCGCACCGCCGCTCGCGGCAAAACAAACGAGCGGCACGCGATGTTCCAGACAATACTCGACCGCGAGCACGAATTTCTCACCGACGACGGAACCCATCGAACCGCCCAAAAAGCGGAATTCGAAGGCGCAGGCGACGATCTCCAGATCGGCGAGCTTGCCCGACATCACGATCAGCGCGTCGCGCTCACCGGTCTGTTTCTTGGCCTGGACGAGCCGGTCCTTGTAGCGCTTCGAATCCTTGAACTTGAGCGGATCCTCGGGCTCGATCTTGGCCGCCAGTTCGACGGTCGAACCCATGTCGAGGAACTTCAGCAGGCGCTCGCGGCCGTTGATGCGCATGTGGTGGCTGCATTTTGGACAGACGTGCAGATTGCGTTCGATCTCGGCGCGATAGAGCACCGCATCGCAGGACGGACACTTGGTCCACAAGCCCTCGGGCACCGAGCGCGTGCGGCGTTCGGTCTTGATACGCGAGGGAACGATGCGCTCGAACCAGGACATGGCGCGTATTAAACCAGATCAGCCCGCCGGCCGCAGTAAAAGCCCGTCGTCGGGCACGGGAATCCCGTGTTCCCGATGGTAATCGACGCGCCAGAGATACAGGCCGCACGCGGGCGCCGTGGCCCCGGCCGCATGCCGTTCGCCGCCGGCCAGCAGCGCCGCCATCGCGCCCGCCGGGTCGGCCTCCAATTGCACATCGAGCAGCGTGCCGACGATGTTGCGCACCATGTGATGCAGGTAGGCGTTGGCGCGGATCTCCAACCAGATGAAGGCGCCGTCCCGGTGCAGGTCGATCGCCTCGACGCGGCGGATCGCCGTCTTCGATTGGCACTCCTTGGAGCGGAACGCGGAAAAGTCGTGTTCGCCGCGCAGCACCGCGGCGCCCCTGCGCATCGCTTCGAGATCGATGCTCCGGTGGATCCAGGCGGCCCGCGAGCGCTGCAAGGCGGACCGCTCGCTGCGGTTCAGGATGCAATAGCGATAAGTGCGCCGGATCGCGGCGTGCCGCGCATGGAAACCGCTGCCGACCTCTCCGGCCCACTGCAGCGCGATGTCCGGAGGGAGTTTGGTGTTCGTGCCGAGGACCCAGGCCCGTGGCGTCCGACTCGCCTCGGTATCGAAATGAATCACCTGCCCGAGCGCATGGACGCCCGCGTCGGTCCGACCGGCGCAGACGATTTCGACCGGATGACCGGCGACGAAGCCGATCGCACGTTCGACGGTCGCCTGGATCGAGACGGAATGGGACTGCGCCTGCCAGCCCGCGTAAGCGCTCCCGTCGTACTCGACCACGGCGGCGATGCGCCGGGGGCTCGCGGACATGTCAGCCAGGGAGAGCTTGGATCAGGCGCTGAGCTTCCTGTTTCTGGCTTGCCGACCCTTCCTGCACGACTTCGTCGAGAATGTTGCGGGCACCTTCGGGGTCACCCATGTCCATGTAGGCCCGCGCGAGGTCGAGCTTCGTGCCGACTTCGCTCATCGTCACGGGCTCGAACTCGGGCATCCCGTGGTCCGTGTCCTCGAGTCGTGCCGAACCATTGGTACGGCCACCGACCGACGGCGTCAGCGCATCCGATCCGTTCAGAGCTTCGCCCACGTCCAAATCCACGCGCCGGTTGCGTTGGCTCGCTTCGAACACCTCGGTCGAGAAGACGTCCTCGGCCGCTCGCGGCTGCTCCAAGGTGTCAGCATTGTTGCCGAGCGCATGGGCAAGGCGATCGAGGTCGAGATCGATGCTATCGGCATTGATGCCGCGCAGCTTCGAGGTCGAGTCGAGGTCCTCGCGGTCCGATACCAGCTTGTCGGTGAGCTTCGCGGTTTGAAAGCGCGAGGTTGCGGACGTGTCGGTGCGCATCTGCACGGTCGGAGCGGACTCGGGCCCGATGACCTCGGTCTTGATGCCATCGGAGCTGGATTCGAGCTCGGAGATGAAGGAGGCTTCGAGTTCGCGCTCGAGCTCGGTCAAATCCATGTCACGCGCCCGGCTTTCGGCTTCGGCCATCATGCGTCTCGAACGCTCGTCGAGACCGGCGACCATGGTCGGCGCATCGTCCGGATGAGCGCTTTCCTCGAGTTGGCGCTCCTTGCCGGTATTCGCGTTCAAATCATCGAGGCCGTCGAGATCGAGGCCGAGATCGTCGATCGACACCTCCGCGGTGTGCTCCCCGGTCGCGAGTTTGTTCTCGATGCGGTCGCGCAGCTCCGCGGGGCTGATCGCCTGCGACACCTGGGTCGGAGTGTCGTGGAATTGCATCAATTCCGACTCGACCGTCGGCTCGTCACGCGGGGGCATTTCGCGCGTCGGCGAATCGTCGGCGCCGCGCTCCGGCGTATCGAGCGTGAAGTCCAGGCCCGAGACACTCTTCAAGTGCGGGGACTCGCCGGTCTCGGCCGTGTCGTCGTGCTCCTTCGCGAGCGCGTGATCGAGCCCCTGCTCTCCTTCCGGATCGCCGAAGAGGTCGATGTCGATCCGGTTCTCGCCGCCCTCGAGATTCATGTCGACGAGCGCGCCGGCGCCGCGGCCGCTCCCGCCGCCCTGATTGAACAACGGCTCATCGGGGCAGATCTGCTTGCCCATGATGACGATCTTGTCCCACTCTCCGGCCGGGGCCCGGTCCTTGCTGGCCTCCAGGCTCTTCGCGGTCTGCAGGAAGGCGTCCTTGTTGCCCCAGACGAAATAGATTTCGAGCAGCTTCAGTCGCAAGTCGCGCCGATCGGGCTCGCGATCGAGTGCGATGCGCACGAGATCGGCGGCCTGATCGTAGAGACCATAGGCCATGTGGAAATCCGCCTCGGCGAGGGGATCGCCCTGATCGAGGTTGACCGCGCTCTCGCTCGAGAGCGTGTCATCGACGGCACGCGGTTCTTCGGGAACCGTCGCCGAATAATCGGGCACGCGATGCTCGCCGGACTCCTCGACGACGAAGGAATCGTCGCCCTTGCGGATGCCTAAGATCTTGGCCGTAGTATCCGACCCGGCGACGTCCGTGGCCGCCGCCATGGCGGCGAACGCCCCGATCTGCGACTTCTGGCGGCGCTTGAATACCGCCAAGGCGAGGCCGGCGAGCACCGCCACGAGGACCGCGACGGGGATCCACCAGTTGCTCGTGAGCCAGTCGAGCCAGGACTCCTCGGCGACCGGCACGGGCACGACCACCGGTTTCTTGTGCACCGGCTTCGGCGCCTCGACCGGACTCGCCGCCGAGGGCGCGGAGGACTCGACCCCGGACGCCGCCGTCGGAGGCGTCGTCACGGGCGCGGGCGTCGGGGCCGGCGGGGTCGCGACGACGGGCGCCGGCGTGCTCACCGGCGGGGTCGCGGCGACGGGCGCTGGCGCAGCCTGGGGCGCCGGCAAGGGCGCGGTCGTCGGCGGCGACGCCTGCGCGCCGAGCTTGTGCTGCAAATCGGCGAGCTCGGAATTCTTCAAATCGAGGAGGCGATGCGATTCGGCCAGCTGGGACTCGAGATCCTTGACCCGATCCTTGAGTGCCACGGTCTCGGAGTTCGCGTTGCCCGCATCGGGCCGCGGATGCGCGGCGTCGCTCGTGCCGTTGCCACCACGCGCCGTGGGCGTAACCAGGCGCAAGCGCCCGGTGGCCGTGGGTTCCTCGGCGCCGGAACGCCACGCCGACATCTGGCGGTTGACTTCGCTGATCGCCTCGCGCTGATTGAGCGCAGCAATCTCGTCGGCGCCGGGGATCCGGAGGATCGAGCCCTTGCGCAGGATGTTGATGTTGCGGTCGAAGGCCTGCGGGTTGTCCTTGAACAAGGCGATCATCGTCTGATCGATCTGCGGCTTCGAGCCACCGTTGTTGAGGCTGGCCGCGATCTTGCTCAGCGTGTCGCCGGGCTTGACCTGATAGCCCTCGGCGCCGATGGGCAGCCGTGAACTCGTCTCGGCGAACGGCTGGGTTTCCGTGACCGGACGCGGCGGCGCGGGCATCGTCTCCGCCGAATTAGGCGCCGCCGCGGCGGGCGCGGACTGCACGGCTGGCGCGGGAGCCTTGGCACGCGGGGTCGGAGCCGTGACGGCAGCCGTCACCGGCGCGGTACCGGCCGCGGTTTCGCCCGGACTGTAGACCGGAGGATCGAGGAGCAGCGTGTATTCGCGCATCAAGCGGCCGCGGGACCAATTGACTTCGACGAGGAAGGTCACGAAGGGTTCGGAGATGGACTGGCCCGAGGTCACCAGCAGGACGTCGCGCTTGTCCTTGCTCTTGCCGACCTTGAACGTCAGGGAGGATAGAAACGACGGACGGTCGATGCCATAGCGCACGAAGGCGTCATTGGCCGCCAAAGTCGCCCGCAGCCCCGCCAATTCCTCCGGCGTGGCCGCCACCAGGTCGATTTCGGCGCGCAGGGGTTCGTTGAGGGCTGACTCGAGATGAATATCGCCGAGACCCAGCGCCCACGACAAGGATGGGCACAGAACACATGCCATCAGCAGGAGTCGAGGCATCTTCGCGGACATTTGTACTCCAAGAATCCGGGCAAGAAAGCACTTTAAGTTCATTGTGTTAGCGAGGCTTCCCAATCAAAGCTCACTTGCCTGTTAAGTCGTGATTTAACTATAGCTCACAAGGATCTATTTACCAAAATCTGGGCAACCGAAAATGCGTTATGTGCCGCACATTTGCGAACATTATCGGCCACGATCCAAAAGTTTAGAGATCGGTCACGGGTTGGATCGGCCCGCAGCCGTCCCACATAGACCCGGTCGGGGAGCAGAGCGTCGGTTGCGGGGGTGGGATAGAGCCTGGGGGCGGTGGCATCGACCAGCTCGATCCCGCTCGCCCGTGCCAGGACGGCGCCGGCCGTCGCGGGTGTCAGCGCCTGGCGGAAGCTCGCATGCACGGCGAGGCTGTGACCGAAGAACACCGGCACCCTGACCGCCGTCGCATTGATCGCGACTGCGGGCAAATCGAGCACCCGCCGTGTCTCGGCGAGCAAACGGCGCTCCTCGAGCGAGACTCCGTCGGCGTCCAAGGCGTCGATTTGGGGAATCACGTTGAAGGCGATCTGTTTACCGAAGCTGTGCCGCTTCGTCGTCCGGCCGCCGAGCAGATCGACGGTCTCCGCGGCGAGCCCTTCCATGGCGGAGCGGCCGCTGCCGGAGACCGCTTGGTAAGTCGCCACTTCCGCACGCTCCAGCACGGCAAGCGCGTGCAGGGGGGCGAGCACCGTCGCCAAGGCGACGCTTGCACTGCCCGGCAACGCGATCAGGCCGCGGCGCGATCCGGGTGCAAACCGCCCTCCGTCGTCCGCGAGCAGCCTGCCGTTGACGTCCGCCACGATCAGCGGCACGTCGTCACGGTTGCGAAACGCGCTCGAGCCGTCGATGACCCAGGCATGCGCCGCGGCGGCCGGCGCATGGCGCTCGGCGACGGCGGCCCGCCCGCAGAAGATGACGAGATCGGCGCGCGCAAAGTCGAAGCGCTCGACGTCGCCGATCTTCACGGCCTCGTCGTCCCCGGCGGCCGGGCGTCCTAGGTCGCGGGCATCGTCGAGCAGGTGCAGCTCGGCATGGACGAACTTACGCTCCCGCAGCAGCTCGACCAGCGCTTCACCGATGAGGCTGGACGCGCCGACGATGGCGAGCCGCGGACCGGACGCCCCGCTCATGGTGTCGCCGTGATGTTGGGCGTGGTGGCCTGCACGTCCGCGCACTGGGCCCGGTGGCGCAAATGATGATCCATCAGCACGAGGGCGAGCATCGCCTCGGCGATCGGTGTCGCCCGGATGCCGACGCAGGGATCGTGTCGGCCGGTCGTCGCGATCGTCGTCGGCGCGCCATGCACGTCGATCGTCTCGCCCGGCACCGTGATGCTCGAGGTGGGTTTGAGGGCCATGCTCACGATGATCTCCTGACCCGAGGAAATACCCCCGAGCACGCCGCCGGCATGATTGGACTTGAAACCCCGGGGAGTCAGTTCGTCGCGATGCTCGGAGCCGCGCTGCGTGACGGCACCGAAGCCGGCCCCGATCTCCACGCCTTTGACCGCATTGATCCCCATCATCGCGCCGGCGATGTCGGCATCCAAGCGGTCGAATACCGGCTCGCCCCAGCCCGGTGGCACGCCGGTCGCGCGCACCGTCACGCGGGCGCCGATCGAATCGCCCGCCTCGCGCAGGCTCCAGACGTAGGCTTCGAGCTCCGCGATGCGGGACGGATCCGGACAGAAAAAAGGATTGTCGTAGGCGCTGGCCGGATCGACCGGCGCGAGCGTGATCGGGCCCATCTGCGCCAAATAACCCTGGATGCGCACGCCGAGCCGCTCCCGCAGATACTTGCGCGCGATCGCGCCGGCCGCGACGCGCATGACGGTCTCGCGCGCCGAGGAGCGTCCACCGCCGCGATAATCGCGAATCCCGTATTTTTGCTGATAGGTGTAGTCGGCGTGGCCCGGACGGAATCGGTCCTTGATCTTCTCGTAATCGCGCGAGCGCTGGTCCTCGTTCTCGACGATCAAACCGATCGGCGTGCCCGTCGTCTTGCCTTCGAACACGCCCGAGAGGATGCGCACCCGGTCCGGCTCGCGTCGCTGACTCGTGAATTGCGAGGTGCCGGATCGCCGTCGTTCGATGTCGTCCTGCAGATCCGCCTCCACCAGGCCCAATCCCGGCGGACAACCATCGACGATGCAGCCGAGGGCGGGGCCGTGGCTCTCGCCGAAGCTCGTCACCGTGAACATTTTTCCGAACGTATTGCCTGCCATTACCCACTTTCCTCGAGGTCTTCGGCCCTCAACAAGAAGACGCCGCCGCCGCCCATCGCGATCTCGGGCCAGATGAACGGCAGGCGCGGATAGGCCCGCAGCACCGCCCCTTCGCTGTTACCCACTTCGACGACCAGAAGGCCGCCGGGCCGCAGATAACGCGCGGCGGAGGCCAGGATGGTCCGGACGGAGTTCAAGCCATCGACGCCGGACGCCAGGCCGAGCGCGGGCTCGTGGGAGTACTCCGGTGGCAATCCACGCATCTCGCGCGCGCCGACATAAGGCGGATTGCTCACGATGATATCGTATCGGCGACGGCCGACCGCGGCGAAATGATCGGAACGCAGCGGCTCTACCCGTGACGTCAATCGCAACTTGCGCACATTGCGCCGGCAGACCGCCAAGGCCGCGGGGGATACGTCGAGCGCATCGACGCGCGCCCGTGGCAGCGCTTTCGCGCAGGCCAGGGCGATCGCGCCGGAGCCCGTGCCGACGTCCAGGATGCGGCGCACGTGCGCCGGCTCGACCCAGGGCTCGAAGCGGTTCAGCGCGAGTTCGGCGATCGGCGAGCGCGGCACGAGCACGCGCTCGTCCACGTACAGCTCGAGGCCCGCGAAGAACGCGCGCCTCGTCAGGTAGGGCAGCGGAATGCGCGAGCGCGTCCGTTGCCGCAGCAATTCGGCGATGCGCCGCCGTTGCGCCTGCGTGAGCACCCTGCCGTAGGCACCCGCGCCCTCGCGGTGGTCGATACGCGCCGAGAAGAACACGAGCTCGGCCGCCTCGTCGCGCGCATTGTCCGTCCCATGACCGAAATGCACGCGCGCCCGCCGGAGCGCGGCGGCACAGCGTTCGATCGCCGCGCCGACGCTTTCGGAATCCTTATGGGATAATCGCGGCATGTCCAACACTCCGAAAATCCTGCCTGTCGTGTTTCTGGGCCTGGTGTGCGCCATCGGCTTCGGGGCCGCCCTCCTCTGGCATCACCAGTGGCGCGAATTGCCGCCGCTCGCGAACGGGGAATTCATCGTCCCGCGCACCCAGGTCCCGGAATTTCGATTGCTCGATCATCACGATCACACCTTCGACCGGGCCGCGTTGCTCGGTCACTGGTCCTTGCTGTATTTCGGCTACACGAATTGCCCGGACCTATGCCCGGCGACCTTGACGGCGCTCGCCGCGATGGAGAAGCGGCTGGTCGCGGCCGGTTTCCAACCCCTTCCGCACGTCGTCTTCGTCTCCGCCGACGTCGCCAGAGATACGCCGGCGCAGCTCGCCTCGTACGTTCCCTATTTCGACCCGGAATTTCTCGGGGTCACGGCCCCGGCCCAGGACACGGTCGAGAAGTTCGCGGCCCAGTTTGGCGTCGCGATCGCGATCGATCGCCTGCCCGACGGCACGCTGGCGGTCGATCACTCCTCCGCGATCCTGGTCATCGATCCGCAAGCGCGTCTCGCCGCGATACTCTCCGGCCCCTTCGTGCCGGCGGCCCTGCAAGCGGATTTTGTCGCGATCGTCGGCGCACCGTCTTGAGCGGCCGTTTGCGCGGCCGACTGTTCGTCTGGCTGCAGTACATATTACCGCAACACGGTGTCTCGCGCCTGGTCCTGGCCGCCACGCGCGTGCGCAGCGCGTGGTTCAAGAATGCGTTGACCCGCGGCTTTCTCGCGCTTTACGCGATCGACATGACCGAGGCCCTCGAGCCGGATCCCTACCGATACGCGAGCTTCAATGCATTCTTCACGCGCTCCCTCGCGCCGGGGCGCCGCCCCATCGCGGGCGCGGCCGGCGCGATCGCGAGTCCCGTCGACGGCAGGGTCAGCGAGAGCGGCCTGATCCGGCGCGACGCCGTGCTGCAGGCGAAAGGTCGGGAATACTCCCTGCGCGATCTGCTCGCGGGCCAGGACTGGGCGGCCCAGTTCGAGAACGGAAGCTTCGCGACGATCTATCTTGCGCCCTATAACTATCACCGCATCCACCTGCCGCTGGACGCCCGACTGCTCGAGACGGTCTACGTGCCGGGACGGTTGTTCAGCGTCAACGCCGTGACCGCGCGCCTCGTGCCCGGCTTGTTCGCACGCAACGAACGGGTCTTGACGCTGTTCGAGAGCGCCGCGGGACGGTTCGCCCTCGTGCTCGTCGGCGCGCTCAACGTCGGCAGCATGGCGACGGTCTGGGCCGGCGACATCACGCCCGCGAAACGGCGCGCCGTCACGCGCCTGCCGCCTGCCGCCTGGCAAGGCCGGAAGGGCGAAGAGCTGGGCCGGTTCAACATGGGTTCGACCGTGATTCTCGTGTTCGAGCCCGGCCGTGCCGCCTGGGACACCCGGATCGTCGCGGGCGCGGCGGTGCGCCTCGGCGAACGGATCGGGGAGATTCTGTGACCGAGTCCTGGCGCCCGAGCGCTTCGTGGAGCGCCCTGCGGCGACGCGCCGCGATGCTCAGGCTGACGCGCGATTTCTTTGCGGAACGTGGCGTGCTCGAAGTCGAAACCCCCGTGCTCGGTGCCGGCGCCGTCACCGATCCGCAGATCGAGTCGCTGACGACCCGGGTCGTGGGATTCGCGCAGCCGTTCCACCTCAGCACCTCGCCGGAATTCCCGATGAAACGGCTGCTCGCCGCCGGCAGCGGCGATATCTACCAAATCGGCAGGGTATTCCGCGACGGTGAGACAGGTCGGTGGCACAACCCCGAATTCACGATGCTCGAGTGGTATCGCTTGGGCCTGGACGATGCGGCGCTGATGGACGAGGTCGAGGATCTGGTTCGCCGCCTGCTGTCGCCCGAGCGCCCGCTCGCCGGCTCGGAGCGCTTGAGCTATGCCGCGGCGTTGCAACGGTACGCAGGGGTCGATGCGCACCGGGCGAACGAACGGGAACTGGCCGACGCCGCCGCGGCGCATGGCATCGTCTGCGAGGCGGCTCTCGATCGTGATGCAAGGCTGGACCTGCTCATGGGTTTGGTCGTCGGCCCGCGTCTAGGGGTGGAGCGTCCGACCTTCATTTGCGACTACCCCGCTTCCCAGGCCTCGCTCGCGCGACTCAAGCCCGGATCGCCGAGCGTCGCGGCGCGCTTCGAGTTCTACCTCGACGGCATCGAGCTCGCCAATGGCTTTCACGAACTCAGCAACGCCGGCGAACAACGGGCGCGCTTCGACCGGGACCTCGCGGCCCGACGGGACCGCGGCCAGCCCACGCCGCCGATGGATGAAGGCCTGCTCGGCGCCCTCGCCGCAGGCCTGCCCGACTGCGCGGGCGTCGCACTCGGATTCGATCGGCTGGTCGCGCTCGCCGTGGGAGCCCGCAGCCTTGCCGAGGCGATGGCGTTTCCGATTCAGCTCGCCTGAGGGTCGAATCGACGGGGCGCTCAGCCCTTGCCGCGCGACAGATACTCGCCCGTGCGGGTATCGATGCGCAGAATCTCGCCCTCGTTGATGAACAGCGGCACCCGCACGACGGCACCCGTCTCGAGCTTCGCGGGCTTCGAGCCCCCCGTCGCCGTGTCGCCTCGAACCCCGGGATCGGTCTCGACGACCTTGAGTTCCATGTGCGCCGGCGGCGTGACCTGCAGGGGCACCCCGTTCCAAAGCGTGATCACGCAGATCGTACCGTCTTTGAGCCACTGAGCGCCCTCGCCCACGGCCTCTTTGGACGCGGTCAGCTGCTCGAAGGTGTCGGGCACCATGAAATGGAAGAAATCCCCGTCGCTGTAAAGGTATTGCATGTCCGTATCGACCACGTCGGCCGCCTCGACGGTATCGCCGGACTTCCAGGTGCGCTCGATCGTGCGACCGGTCTTGAGGTTGCGCACCCGGACGCGGTTGAAGGCCTGGCCCTTGCCGGGTTTGACCATTTCGTTGTCGACGATGGCGTAGGGGTCCCCGTCGATGATGATTTTCAAACCGGATTTGAATTCGTTCGTGCTGTAGTTCGCCATCGCAGGCCTCGGATGTTCGCCCGTCAACACGGGCACGGCAAAGGGCGCGTATCATAGCCGCCTTCGGCCTTCCAAGCCACTTTGGGACCGGCCCGGCCTCTCCCCGTCGCGATTCGCGCGGCAAGACGCCGGTCCCATTATCGCCAAAACCTTCGGTGTACACTTTCACCGCTATGTGTCAAATCATCCCCGAGGCCGGACCGTGATCGAGCAGGCCGCCGTGCCTTTGATCGTCATGACACGGTCCGAGGACAACGTCGAGGCGATCAACGCCAGCTTGCGCAACGCCGGCCACCCGGTGCACTGCACCTGGTTGCCGGATGCTCACGACCTCGGCGACGCCTTGACCCAGCTCAATCCCGAGATGCTCGTCGTGTTCATCGAGGAATTGGGCATCGATCTTGCCTCGATCATGAAATTCAAGGCGCAAAATGCGCCGGAGATGCCCGTCCTCGTCGTACGCCAGCAGGTGGACGAAGCGGCGATCGCGGAGGCGATGCGCCTCGGCGCCCACGACGTCGTGACGCTTTCGAACCGCAGCCGTCTGCAGTCGGTCGCGACCCGGGAGCTGCGGGCCTATCGGCTGGAACGCGCCCTCAATTCGACCTTGTCGTCGGCCAAGGAATACCGCGAGCAGCTGGCACGATTCCTCGAGGGGTCCGCCGATGCGATCACGCACGTGCAGGAAGGGATCATCGTCGATGCCAACAAGGCGTGGCTGGAGCTGTTCGGCTACTCGGGCGAGGACGCGTTGACCGGCATGCCGCTGATGGATCTATTCGAGCTCGAGTCCCACGCGGTCTTGAAGGGCGCGCTCGTCGCCGCCCTGCAGGGCAAGTGGACCGACCATGCCCTCAACGTCCAGGCCCTGCTGTCCGACGGTTCGGCTCTGCCCCTCGTGCTCACGCTGACCAAGGCCGACTTCGAGAATGAGCCGGCCATTCGCATTTGCATTCCGTCGCGCCAGGATAAGGACACCGATCTGGAGGAGCGGCTCGCCGAGGCGGTCAAGAACGACGCGGCCACCGGCTTCCTGCAGCAGCGTTATTTGATCGCTGCGCTGCGCGCGCGCCTCGCGCAGAGCGTCAAAGGGGGCGTACGCGAATTCGCCTTCGTCAAGCCCGACCAGTTCGCGACGATCCAGCGCAAGATCGGGGTGCTCGCGAGTGACGAATTCCTCGCCGAGCTCGCCGAGATCCTGCGCAAGCTCCTCGCCCCGGGCGATCTGTGCGGCAAGTTCGGAGGCAACGGGTTTCTCGTGTTGCTGGAGCGCGGCACGGCACGCGACGTGGAGACCTGGGCGGACAATCTGATCAAGCGCGTCGCCGCGCAGGACTTCGCGATCGACGGGAAGACCGTCCCGGCATCGGTCAGCGTCGGACTCACCACGCTCGCCTCCGCCGACATCGACATCGGCGCGGCGGTGCAGGATGCGGTCGACGCCAACAAGCGGGGCCGGGATCTCGGCGGCAACCAGGTGTGCCGGGCGCAGAAGACCGACACGGACACCCGCGTTCAGGCGTATGACAAGATCTGGGTACGCCACATCAAGTCGGCCCTGATGGAAAATCGATTCCGTCTCGTGCAGCAACCGATCGCGAGCCTTCTCGGCGAGGACAAGGGCATGTTCGACGTGCTGGTGCGCATGCTGGACGAACAGGGCAGCGAGGTCCTGCCGACGGAATTCATCGCCGCCGCCGAACGCAACGATCTCATGAAGAACATCGACCGCTGGGTCATCGGCGCCTCGATGGCCTTCTGCGCGAACCGCAATTCGGAGTGCATCTTCCTGCGCGTGTCCAAGGACACGGTGCTCGACAAGAGCCTGCTGCCCTGGCTCGAATCGCAGCTGCGCGCCGTGAAGATCAGTCCCAAACGGCTCTGCTTCCAGGTCTCCGAGGAGCTGGCCTCACAACACTCTCGCGCGACACAGGATCTCGCCCGAAGCTTGGGCAAACTCGGCTTCCGTTTCGCCCTCGAGCATTTCGGGACGGGCAAGGATCCGCTCAAACTGCTCGCGGAAATCGACGTGCATTTCATCAAGGTCGATGGTTCCTTGATGCAGGGTCTCTCGACCAATCAAGTGCAACAGCACCGCATCAAGGGGCTCGTCGATGCGGCTAAACGCAAGCACGTCGAGACGATCGCCGAGCGCGTGGAGGATGCCAACACGATGGCCGTGCTGTGGCAGCTCGGCATCGAGTTCATCCAGGGCTACTTCGTCAACGCGCCCGAAGACGTGACCATGTCGAGCGAGCGCTGAGGGAGGCGCTCAGGCGGGCGTGACCTCGAGCCGGTCGATCTGTTTGTAGGCGCGCGAGAAGCGCTGCCGCCGCTGGCCCTTCTTGTCCTGAAAGGCCTTCAGATCCTCGAACCGCAGTTTCATCGGCGCGCTGTTGCCGCTGAAGACGGTGAGCTGCTCGCCCGGCGCGACGACCGCGAGCGCGACCAGGAATTCGTCCCGGTCGGCGGATTTCTTGCCCGCGATCCCGAACAGGTTTTGCCCCTTCCCGGCGCTCATCTCCTCGATCTGCCCGACCGGCAGCGCCAGCACCTCGCCGTCGTTGTTGACGAAAACCGCCAGCGCCGTGGGCGCCGTGATCGGCTGCGCCGGCAGGACCCGGGCGTTGTCCGGGACCTTGAGCACGGACTTGCCCTTCTTGTTGCGGGCGTACAGATCCGCGAGCTTCGCCTTGAATCCGTATCCGGCGTCACTCGCGAGCAACCACAGGTCCGTCGGCTCGCCGATCAGCACGGCGGCGAACGTGGCCCCGTCGGGCGGATCGACCGTTCCGGACAGGGGTTCGCCGTAACCACGCGCGGCCGGCAACTGATGAGCATCCAGGCTGTAGGCCCGGCCGGTCGAATCGATGAACACGGCCTGCTGCAGATTGCGGCCCTTGGCGGCCGCCTGGAATTCGTCGCCCGTCTTGTAACTGAGCGCCCGCGCATCGATGTCGTGTCCCTTCGCGGCGCGCACCCAGCCGAGGCGCGAGAGCACGACCGTGGTCGGCTCACTCGTCAGGAGGTCGGTCTCGGAAATCGCCTGCGCGGCCTCCCGCTCGACGAGCCGGGTGCGCCGCGCATCACCGTACTCCTCCGCATCGCTCTGCAGTTCCTCGCGCACCAGCTTCACCAGCCGCGCCTTGCTCTTGAGTGTCTTCTCGAGGTCGTCGCGTTCGTCGGAGAGCTCTTGCTGCTCGCCGCGGATCTTCATCTCCTCGAGCTTCGCAAGCCGGCGCAGCTTCGTCTCGAGTATCTCCTCGGCTTGGGATTCGGAGATCTTGAAACGACGGATCAACGCGGCCTTCGGCTCGTCCTCCGTGCGCACGATGCGGATGACCTCGTCCAGGTTCAGGTAGGCGATCAACAAGCCGTCGAGAATGTGCAGTCGCGCGTTGACCTTCTCGAGTCGGTGCGTGAGGCGGCGCGTGACCGTGGTCTTGCGGAACTCGAGCCACTCCAGCAGCAGCTCCTTCAAGCCCATGACGCGCGGCCTACCGTCGAGGGCGATCACGTTGAGATTGACGCGGTAATTGCGCTCGAGGTCGGTGGTCGCGAACAAATGGGCCATCAGCGCGTCGACGTCGACGCGGTTGCTCTTCGGCACGATCACGAGCCGCGTCGGCTTTTCATGGTCCGATTCGTCGCGCAGATCCTCGACCATCGGCAGCTTCTTCTGGCGCATCTGGTTCGCGATCTGTTCGAGGACCTTGGACCCGGAGACCTGGAAGGGGAGCGCCTCGATGACGATCTCGCCGTCCTCGTTCGCATAGGTCGCGCGGGCCCGGAAGCTGCCGTTGCCCGTCTCGTAGAGCTGGCGCAGGTCCGCACGGGGCGAGACGATCTCGGCGCCGGTGGGCAGATCCGGACCCTTGACGAACTTCATGAGCGCGGCCGTCGTGATCTCGGGATCCTCGAGCAGCGCGATGCAGGCCGCCACGACCTCGCGCAGATTGTGCGGCGGGATGTCGGTGGCCATGCCCACCGCGATTCCCGAACCGCCGTTCAGCAGGAGATTCGGCACGCGGGCGGGCAGCATCGTCGGCTCCTCGAGCGAACCGTCGAAATTGGGCGCCCAATCCACGGTGCCGGACCCGAGTTCGTCGAGCAGCAGGGCGGCGTACCGGGTCAGGCGCGACTCGGTGTAGCGCATCGCGGCGAAAGACTTCGGATCGTCGGTCGAGCCCCAATTGCCCTGGCCGTCGACGATCGGGTACCGATAGGCGAAATCCTGGGCCATGTGCACCATGGCTTCGTAACAGGCGGAGTCGCCGTGCGGATGAAACTTGCCGATCACGTCGCCCACGGTTCGGGCCGACTTCTTGTGCTTCGCTCCGGCCGCGAGGCTGAGCTCGCTCATCGCATACACGATGCGCCGCTGGACGGGTTTCAAGCCGTCGCCGATGTGCGGCAGGGCACGGTCGAGGATCACGTACATCGAGTAGTCGAGGTACGCGCGTTCGGCGAAAGACTTGATCGGCTCGCGCTCGACGCCTTCGAAATTCAGCTCTTGATCCTTCATATGCGCGCGAGATTCCCCTTGCTCTCCAACCACTCCCGCCGGTCGCCGGCGCGCTTCTTCGCGAGCAGCATGTCGAGCATCTGGTCCGGACTGTCGTGCGCGTCGATCGTCATCTGCACGAGACGCCGCGTCGCGGGAGCCATCGTCGTCTCGCGCAATTGGATGGGGCTCATTTCGCCGAGACCCTTGAACCGGGTCACGACGGGCTTGACGCGCGCGTTTTCCGCGGCGATGCGGGCGAGCGCCTTGTCCCGCTCGGCTTCGTCGAGGGCGTAGATCACCTGTTTGCCCGCGTCGATCCGGAACAGCGGGGGCATGCAGACGTAAACATAGCCGGCGAGCACGAGGGGCCGGTAATGACGCAGAAACAGAGCGCACAGCAGGGTCGCGATGTGCTGTCCGTCGCTGTCGGCGTCCGCGAGGATGCAGATCTTGTGATAGCGCAGCCCGGTCAGATCCGGTGAGGCCGGCTCGACACCGGTGGCGACGCTGATGTCGTTGACCTCCTGGGACTGGAGCACGTCGCGCGCCTCGGCTTCCCAGGTGTTCAGGATCTTACCGCGCAGGGGCATGATCGCCTGGGTGACCCGATCGCGCGCCTGCTTGGCCGAGCCGCCGGCCGAATCGCCCTCGACCAGGAACAGCTCGCCGCGCGCCGGATCCTGAGAGACGCAATCGGCGAGCTTGCCGGGCAGTGCGGGCCCCGAGACCACGCGCTTGCGCGCGATCTTCTGGCTGTCCTTGAGGCGCTGCTGCGCGCTCGCGATCGCGAGCTGCGCGATTTGTTCACCCTGCTCGGGATGCTGGTTGAGCCACAGCGCGAAGGCGTCCTTGATGACGCCCTGCACGATGCCGGCCGACTCGCGCGAGGAAAGCTTTTCCTTGGTCTGGCCCGCGAACTGGGGCTCGGACATCTTCAGGCTGATCACGAAACTGACGCCATCCCAGACATCCTCGGGCGACAGCTTGACGCCGCGAGGCACGAGATTGCGGAACTCGCAGAATTCGCGCACCGCATCGCTCGCCCCGGCGCGCAGACCGTTGACGTGCGTGCCCCCCTCGACCGTCGGGATCAGGTTGACGTAACTCTCCGTCACGCTCTGTTCCGACTCGAGGATCCAGGCAAGCGCCCAATCGAGCGAGCCTCCCTCGATGTCGCGCTTGCCATAGAACGTCTCGGCGGGCAGCCACTTGCCCTTGCCGAGTTCCTCGGCAAGGTATTGATGCAAGCCCCCGGTGTAGAACCACTCGTCGGTTTCGCCGGTGATCTCGTTGACGAGGGTGACCCGCAACCGCGGACAGAGGACCGCTTTCGCGCGCAGCACCTGGCGCAGTTTCGGCGTGGCGAACTTGTCGGTGTCGAAATATTGTGGATCGGGCCAGAAGCGCAAAGTCGTGCCGGTCCGCGACTTCGGCACCTCGCCCACGACCTCGAGTTTGGAGGCGAGCCGGCCCCCTTCGAAACTGATCCGGTATTCCTTGCCGCCGCGGCGCACACGGCACTCGAGGTGCTTGGAGAGCGCATTGACGACCGACACGCCGACGCCGTGCAGACCGCCGGAGTGTTGGTACATCTTGTCGTTGAACTTGCCGCCCGCGTGCAATCTCGTCAGGATCACCTCGACTCCGGGCACCTTTTCCTTCGGGTGGATGTCGATCGGCATGCCGCGTCCGTCGTCCTCGACCTGCAGCGAGCCGTCCTTGAAGAGTGTGACGCGGATGTTTTCGCAATGACCGTTGATCGCCTCGTCGACGCTGTTGTCGATGACCTCGTGCGCAAGATGATTCGGACGCGTCGTGTCCGTATACATGCCCGGCCGACGCCGCACGGGATCCAGGCCGCTCAATACCTCGATATCTGACGCCGTGTACGACGATGCCATCGGTCACCTCTTTCGGAAGGCGGCGGAGTCTACCACGCACTCGTAAAGGCTGGCAGGAGCCCGCGCTATAGGCTATCGTGCGGCCCCGATGGGTATCGCAAATCCGCAAAACATGACCCGCAACATCCCGCAGCTGCCCCGCCCGTTCGGGATACGCGTGCGGCTGCGCACCGGCGACCCGTTCGCCAAGTTGCTCGGCGCCGACTGGCAAAAAACCCATTGGTACTTCACGGCCGCCGAGCGCGACCGCGCGCTCGCCGACATGGCGCGCAAGCACGAATATTCCCGCATCGGCGATCAACCGGCGCTGGTGTTCGAAAAGGTCGAAAATCTCGCGGAGAGCCGCAGCCTCTAGAACGTGCGGCCCAGGTACAGGTAGAACGCGGCGTTGCCCGACTGATCGTAGCCGCCGCCGAGATAAATGGGCCCGAGGAAGGTGTCCAACCCCAGGAACACCGACCCATCCTTGCGGGCCGATCCCCAGCCGATGTCGCCGCGCCGAAGATAGGTGTTGCCGACTTCGAACGAGGCGCCGAGATAGGTCGGAAAATCGAACAGCCCCTCGCCGCCGCCACCGATCTTGCGGAAATAAATCGTGCGGGCGATCGCATAGCTCGGCCCATAAAGCGATTGCGTCGCGAGTCCCGACAAATTGAGGAAGCCGCCGAGCGAATAGAAATCTTGCAGTGCGGTCTCCGGCAACTTCCCGTCGAGCTTGGTGCCCGCCGACGTCCATAACAGGATGGTATTGCGTCCGCTCGAACGCGCCATCAGCCAGTCGGCCGTGACCCGGTCCCAGCTCACGTCCGAACCGAGATTCGTGCGGTTGGCATCCCACTGCATGGAGAAACTCTGGCCGTCGCGCGGGAAGTCCACGCTGTCGAGTCGGTCGTAACTGAACTTGAAGAAGTACTCGCCGTTGTTGAACTGCGGTTCCAACAGATCCGGATCCCCGAGCCGGGCGTGACTCTCGCCGTTCTCGCGGTGAAAACCGAAACGGATCTCGCCCCAGTTGCCGAACTCACGACCAAAATCGATGTCTGCCTCCGCCTGACGCTCGCGAAAGTCCGCGATCTCGACGTCCTTCTTGTAAATATAGACATCGCTGCTCTCGACGCGCGCGCTCGGCGCGACGAACCAGAGGCGCTCGGCGCTGAGCGGCTGGTAGAACTCGGAGTAGATTTTGGGATTGCTGCCGATCTGCACGTCGGTCAGCCATTCGGCGCCGAGGGAATCGATTTCGGTCAGGAGAAATCGCGCGGCGGCGTTGTAGCGCGTGTTGCCTTGGAAATCGTCCTGCAGGTTCAATCCGAACCGCACGTAATTCGGGCCCCAGGATTTGCGCTGCGCGTGCACCTCGATCCCGACGCCCGACCCCGCGGCATCGCCAGGCCCTGCGGCATCGCCAGGCCCCGCGGCGGCGCCCGACCCCGCGGCATCGCCAGGCCCCGCGGCATCGCCAGGCCCCGCGGCGGCGCCCGACCCCGCGGCATCGCTTGGTCTGTCCGTCACCAGGCTGTAATCGATCGTCTCGAAGTCGCCGAGTCCGTAGATCTCGGTGAGCCGCGCGTTGAGCGCCGTCAAGTCCAGCGGTTTGCCGACCAGCGGCTGCATCGTCGCGAGGATCGTGCGCTCGTAGGGTTTCGACTGCTGGTCCACGCGCACGAAGCGGATCGTGGGCTCGGGCGGGGGTGCACCGGCGCGCTTGGCCAGATACGCATCGAACGTGGCCGAAGGAACGCTCAGCGCGGCGAGCCGCGCGGTCTCGGCGCGGGCGGCACGCTCGCCGAGCTCGATCGTGCGCTCGACCGAGGCGAAGTCGGTCGGCGACATCTGGGCAAGCTCGGGTGCGATCAGGGTGTCGGAGGGGCGCAGCGAGGCCTTCTGCCGATCCGCGTCGCGTCGGACGAGGATCGCGAGCATCTGGTTCGAGATCGAGAGCGCCGTGGTCAGCTCCTTGCGCGACTGCAGCGGGAAGGTGACGTCGACGACGATCAACACGTCCGCATGCATCGCACGGGCGACCTCCATCGGCAGATTCTCCGTGAGGCCACCGTCGACCAACAGTCGGCCGTCGGCTTCGACCGGCGCGAACAAGCCCGGCGCCGACATGCTCGCCCGCATCGCGAGCGCGAGGTCGCCCTTGTCGATGACCACGGCCTGACCGGTCTCGAGATCCGTCGCGACGGCGCGAAAGGGCGTCGGCAGCTCGTCGAAGCTCGTGGTGTCGCCGTAGGGCAAGGTCAGTTCCCGCAGCGTCTCCTGCAGTTTTTCTCCCTGAATGAGTCCGCGCGGTAGCAAAACTTCACCGTGCTTCAAGCCGAGCGGCAGGTGCACGAGAAAATTGCGATCGTCCTGTTTGCGGCGGAACGCGAGCTCGCGCCGCGGTGGTGTGCCGCGAAATGCCTCCTGCCAATCGACGGAGTTCATCTGTGACTCGATCTGCCCCGGGGACATGCCGCTCGCGTACAGTCCGCCGACGATCGCGCCCATGCTCGTCCCGGCGATGCAGTCGATGGGCACCTTGAGCTCCTCGAGGACCTTGAGCACGCCGATATGCGCCATGCCGCGCGCACCGCCGCCGGAGAGCACGAGACAAACCCGGGGGCGCGCCGGGGCCGGCGGGGAGCCGGCCGCGGCGGCAGGCTCTGAGGTCGGCGCGAGGGACGCGGCGGCAGGCTGTGCCGTCGGCGCGAGGGACGCGGCTGCAGGCTCAGCGGTCGGCGCGACGGCCCTCGTGCTGATGCCCGCGGCCGCGGCGAGACCCGGGACGAGCAGCAGCAACCACGGCAAACCCAGTCGTAACGAGAACTTCCCCATGATGGGGCGGCATTTTAGAGGACAACGTCGACGCTGTTCGCGGTAAAGGTGTTCGTGCTCCGATTGAAATAGCCCGCGGCCGTCAGCCGCGTCACCAGGACGGTACTCGATATCGTCGATTTGAGCCCCGTGTTGAAGCCGGCGAAGGTGTTGAACTCGAGCAATTCGTTGTAGGCCGTGAGCACGGTGGTGCTGACGGGCACCGTGATCGGTCCGTAGGCGAACAGCGTCACACAGGGCTGCTGCGTACTCGTCGCCGGCACGGGTGTGACGCAGTTGGGGACCGTGTTCGGCACGACGTTCAGGGCCCCGGAGAGGCTCGCGAGCGGCACGCTCTCGGGCCCGATCTGGATCACGGCGCTGGACAGCCCCGTATTCGCCAGATCGATCGTCAGGCCGCTCGCGGTGAACGTCGCGAACGGCGTGGCGGTTCCCGTTCCCGACCACAGGACCTGCAGCACGGCCGGGACGTCGGCTTCGAGGTTCACGCCGGAAACCACGCCGTCGGGCGTCGGCGCGTCTTGCAGATTCACGAACGACTGGAAATCCGGCGGTGCGGCGCCGAAGGCACTCGTGTAGCCGGACACGAAAATCGGCGTGCCGGCCGGCGCGCTCGCGAAATCTCCGCTGCCGGCGTTGGCGGTGTTCACGCTGAACGCGCTCGCCGTCGGCGTGGTCGCGCCGTTGCCGGCGAAATTGAACACGCTGACCGGCAGCTCGTCGATGGTCTGCAGATTCATGGTCAGAAGATTGGTTCCGACGCTCTGGGTCGTGCCATAAAGATCGGTCGGCAGCAGGCGAACCTGGCCCGCAGTCGAGCCGGTCGTTTGTACGACCGCATCCAGCGTGATCGAGCCCGAGGGCGGGTCATAGGTATCGAAGGTCCCGATCGCCGAGATCCGCTGACCGACGGCGATCGACTCGTAGGTGAGCGGCGTCAAGGCCGCCGTGCCCTCGGCGCTGACGACGGTCGCCGGTCCGACGGCGACTTGCACCGTGGCCACGTAATTCGTGGTCGTGCCGCCGGCGACGCCGTTGATGTACTCGAAGTACCCCTGGCTGAGGCCCCCGACGATATCCCCCGCGATCGTCGCATTGGTCAGGGTCAGGAGCGCGCCGGTGCTCGTGGGACTGCGCGCGGTCACCTCGCCCGTGATGTGCTCGGTGTAGTTGGTCTCGAGGCTGCCGCCCGCGACGACATACAGGGAATTGAAGATGCCGGCGGTGCCGGTGGGCTGACCTTGCTGGTTCTGGGTGCTGGGAGTCACTTCGAAAGTCGTGTAAGCCTGGGTCGTGGTCACACCGGCGGACAGGGTCTGCAGCTGAACGAGGCCGCTGCTCCCGGTGTAGATCGCGCCATTGATGTCCCAGATCGTCGCGGCGTCGTTGAAGATCGACAGGGTGCCGAGGTTGTCCGCCTCGTCGTAGAACGGCCGCTCGTAGATCGAGTAGGTCCCGGTCGATGTGTTCGAATTGATCAGCGGTCCGCGAATGCGGATCTTGTTCGCGTCAGGCGCCGCGTTCGCGAACCGCATGATGGGATTGGCGTCGACGGTGATCGGCGAGGCGGACAGATCGACCGTGTTCGAGGCGGCCAGATCGATGTCGAGCGACAGGCGCTGAGCGTTCGTGGTCGACAGGCTGTTCGTGACGATGAGCGGATTGTTCGGATCGAAGACCGTCGTCAACTGAATGGCTCCGGGGGTATTGCCCTCGAGCGTCACCGTGGTCGGCGTCGGCACGCCGTTCACGTAGACCGAGATCTGGGCAAGCGTGTAGTCGAGCGTGACCGTCGCGGAGACGTAGGTGTCCACGGGAATGTCGGCATTGCCCCAGAGCTCGGCGATGTTCGTGAGCTTGGTCAAATCGACGGGCTCGGCCGTCGAGATCACGGTATAGACGTTGCCGACCGAGTCGGTCAGCTCGACCGAGTCGATGGTGACGACATAGCTCGCGAAATGCACGTTCGGCGGAGCATAGTTGCCGGTGGGGTTGCTGACCGTGACCCAGCCGATCCCGTAGTTGCTGTCGGTCGTGTTGTTGTGACAAGCCGCGGTCAGGAGAACGCCCGCGCCAAAGAAAGCAGCGAACAGGGCACGAACGGAGCGAAGAGACAGATGCGGCGGTGGGGTCACGTCAGATTCCAATGGGGTGAACGGCGCAGGCGCGATGGGCGGTTAGAATAATGGCTTTCGAGGAGTTCCGTGCGGTAAAGTTCCGTTGCGCGCGGCGCGCGCACTTCAAGGACGGGGCGTTTTGCGCCCGGTCCGACGCCTCGCAGGTGCGGGGATCTGCTGCGTGATGCAGTGGATATTGCCCCCGCCCAGCAGCACCTCGCGCGTTTCCACTCCGATTACTTCGCGTGTCGGAAACAGACGCCTCAGCGTGCGTCTCGCGGCCTGATCCCAGCGCTGGTCATAGAGCGGCATGACCACGCACTTGTTCGCCACATAAAAATTGACGTATGACGCGGGCAGTCTGTCACCGGCGCGGCGCGGATGGCTGCCTGGCCGGGAATCGACGCCGGCAGCTTCTTCGGCCGTCATGAACAAGGGTCCCGGCTGGTGAATCTTGTGAATTTCGAGCGCCCGGCCACGCGCATCGCGCGCGCTGCGCAGGCGCTCGTAGGCGTCCTGCGAAATCGCGTATTGAGGATCGGAACGATCGTCGGTCCAGGTCAGCGCCACGACGCCGGGACTCGTGAAACAGGCGAGTTCATCGACGTGTCCGCCCGTCTCGTCGAGATGCACGCCTTTCCCGAGCCAGATGATCGTGCTGACGCCGAGGTAGCGGCGCAGCCCCGATTCGACGTCGGCGCGCGTCATCCCGGGATTTCGGTTCGGATTGAGCAGGCACTCCTCGGTCGTGAGGCAGGTGCCCTGCCCGTCGACATGCACGGCGCCCCCCTCGAGCACGAACGGCGCGCGGTAGCGCTCGACGCCTTCGATCTCCAGGATTTTCTGCGCGACCTCCTCGTCGCGGTTCCAGGGAAAATACAAGCCGCCGTGCAAGCCGCCCCAGGCATTGAAGACCCAATCGACGCCCCGGCGGCGGCCCTTGCCGTCGACCAGCACCGTCGGCCCCGTATCGCGCACCCAGGCGTCGTCGCTGGTGATCTCGAGCACACGGATCGAGGGCGGCAGCCGCGCACGAGCGTTCTGGAATTGCTCCGCCGAGACCCCGACGGTCACGGACTCGCCGCTCGCGATCGCGGTGGCCACCTGCGCGAACACCGCTTGGGCGGGTTTCGCCCCGTCACGCCAGTTGTCGGTCCGTTCCGGCCACAGCATCCAGCAGCCGGCATGGCGCTCGAATTCCGCCGGCATCCGGAATCCATCCTTGGCCGGTATCGATGTCAAAGTACGCAATAGGGTCCTCCGGGCGCGCATGCTAGCATTCGCGGCTAGTTTACAGGAGCACATCCATGTCCAGCCCCAAGCCCCTGATCTTGCAAGCCCCCGTCGGGGGCGAAAAAATCACCATCTCGAACGGCAAGCTCCGCGTGCCGGACCAGCCGATCATTCCCTACATCGAAGGCGACGGCACGGGGCGCGACATCTGGCGGGCGAGCGTGCGCGTGTTCGACGCTGCGGTCGCCAAGGCCTACGGCGGCAAACGCAAGATCCATTGGCTCGAGGTCTTCGCCGGCGAGAAGGCGAACCGGAACTACAACACCTGGCTGCCCGAAGAAACCGTGCAGGCTTGTCGTGATTATTTGATCTCGATCAAGGGCCCGTTGACGACGCCGGTCGGCGGCGGCATCCGGTCGTTGAACGTCGCACTGCGGCAACTCCTCGATCTCTACGTGTGTCTGCGCCCGGTACGCTGGTTCAAGGGCGTTCCCTCGCCCGTGCTCCATCCCGGCAAGGTCGACATGGTGATCTTTCGGGAGAACACCGAGGACATCTACGCCGGCATCGAATTCGAGGCCGGCAGCGCCGACTGCCAGCGATTCCTCGACTTGCTGAAAGAGAACTTCCCGAAGCAGTACGAGAAGATCCGCTTTCCCGCGAGTTCAGGAATCGGAATCAAACCCGCGTCCCGCGAAGGCTCGGAGCGTCTCTTTCGCGCGGCCATCGAGTATGCGATCAGCTTCAAGCGCAAGAGCCTCACGATCGTCCACAAGGGCAACATCATGAAGTTCACGGAAGGAGCCTTCCGCAACTGGTGCTACGCCCTCGCGGAACGCGAATTCCCGGAGCAGACGTTCACCTGGGAGCAATGGGAGCGCATCAAGGCGTCGCAAGGAGAACCGGCGGCGAACGCGGCCATGAGCGCGGCGAAGCAGTCCGGCAAGATCATCGTCAAGGACGCGATCGCCGACATCACGCTGCAACAAGTGCTCACGCGTCCGGATGAATTCGACGTGATCGCGACGATGAATCTCAACGGCGACTATCTGTCCGACGCGCTCGCCGCGCAGGTCGGCGGGATCGGCATCGCGCCGGGCGGCAACGTCAACTACCTGACCGGACACGCCGTGTTCGAAGCGACCCACGGGACGGCGCCGAAGTATGCCGATCTCGACAAGGTCAATCCGGGCTCACTGATCCTCTCCGGCGAGATGATGCTGCGCTACCTGGGGTGGACGGAGGCCGCGGACGCGATCATCGCCGCGATGGACCGGACCATCGGCCAGAAGACCGTCACCTACGATTTCGCCCGTTTGATGGATGGCGCGACGGAGGTCAAGTGCAGCGAGTTCGGCGACATCCTGATACGCAACCTCTGAACCTCAGGGCGGGAGGTAGCCGTCCAGTTCGGCGTGCACGGCGCCGGCCGCATCGAACAGGGTGATGCAGGCCGCAGGCTCGAGCCGCAGGTCGATGAATGCCGGGCTGCCGGTCAGCAGTTCGCGAGCCAGGGAGACCGAGTCGCTCAAACTGTGGTCGGCGAGACCATGCGCCGCGAGGACGAGCTTGCACTCCGGGCTCCACGCGCCGGCCGACTCGGGCGCTTCCCAGTGCGTCGCGGTTGCGACCACGACCGCGGGTAATCCCCAGGCGCGGAGCATGTCGGCGCCGACATGCCGGAAAAAGGTCTCGATCAGTTCGTCGTAGTCCGCGCCCCCGAGCATCGCCCCGGCGCCGCGGGCGATGTCGTGCACGGCGCGCAGCGTCGCCGCTTTGCCGATCGCGTGCAGCAGGCCGCAGAGATAGCTGATGCCGGCGTCGCGGCCGGTGCGGATCGCGAGCTCCCTTGCCCAGAGCGCGCTCGCCAGCGCATGACGCCAGAGACGCCGCGCCTTCGGATTCTGACCCGGCACATTCAGCATCCGGCCCTGCAGCGCGAGCGTGAAGGCGATGTTCGCGATCTCGTCGAAGCCCAGCCACGTGACGGCGTGGTGCATCGAGACGATGGCCCCGCTCGGGCGTTTCGCGGCCGAGGCGGCGACCCGCAGGACGTACATGGTCAGCGCAGGATCCGCGTGGATGATCGCGGCGAGCTGACCGGCGCTGCCGAGTTCGCCGGCGGACAGACGCATCACGCGGATCGCCACTTCGGGCAGCAGCGGCAGGTCGAGCGTCCCCGCCCTGAGCCGGCGTTCCAAAAGGCCGTGAACCAGCGCTCGCGGGCTGCCGTCCTCCGGAAATCGTGGCTGCGCGGTCACCATCCGCCGGTTATCGGCAATCCGCGCTCACGCTTGAGTTAAGATCGGCCGCAATGAACGCCATCGTCCAGGCCCCCGCCCCGAGCGCGCCCCCGGCCCCTTTGGGCACCGGGCAGCGTCTGCGCGAGATTCCCTACAATTACACTTCGCTGAGCGACCGGGAAATCGTCATCCGGCTGTTGGGCGAGTCCGCCTGGCAGACGCTCGACGAGTTGCGCAGTGAGCGCCGCACGGGCCGCTCGGCGCGCATGCTCTACGAGGTGCTCGGCGACATCTGGGTCGTCGAACGCAACCCCTATCTCCAGGACGATCTTCTCGCGACACCGCGTCGGCGGCGCCTCCTGATCGAAGCTCTGCACCACCGGCTGCGCGAGGTCGAACGAAGGCGGGAATCGGGCGACAGCGCCCGCGACGCCAAGGTGGTAACCCTCCTCGAGCTTGCCCGCGCGGCGGTCCGGCGCTTCGACGCCCATTTCGACGATCTGACCGCGATGCGACGTCGCGCCAAGCGGCGGTTCGCCGGACTGACCCGCGCGGACAACGTGCGCTTCGACGCCTTTGCACGCGTCTCCCACGTCACGGATGCGACCGATTGGCGCGTGGAACTGCCGTTCCTCGTGCTGATTCCCGATTCGGAGGCGGAGGTCCCCGCCCTCGTGCGCACCTGCATCGAACTCGGGCTCACGATCATTCCGCGCGGCGGCGGTACGGGCTACACGGGCGGCGCCGTGGCCATGACGCCGTGGTCCGCGGTCCTGAACACGGAGAAGCTGGAGACGCTCGGCGAGGTCGAGCACCAGCCCTTCCCCGGACTTCCTCCCGGGGCGACGAGTATTTTCTCGGAAGCGGGCGTCGTCACCAAGCGGGTCACCGAAGCCGCGGAACGCGCGGGCTTCGTGTTCGCCGTGGACCCGACGTCGTCGGACGCATCCTGCGTGGGCGGGAACATCGCGATGAATGCGGGCGGCAAGAAGGCAGTGCTCTGGGGAACGGCGGTCGACAACCTTGCCTGGTGGCGCATGGTCGATCCGGAGGGCAACTGGCTCGAGGTCACGCGCGTCGATCACAATCTCGGCAAGATCCACGACTGCCCGGCGGCGAGCTTCGATCTCGTCTGGAAGGACGGGCGGGAGTCCGCGGGCGCCGCGCGGGTCCTGCGTCGCGAACGACTCGACGTCGCGGGCGCGGCCTTTCGCAAGATCGGCCTCGGCAAGGACGTCACGGACAAATTTCTCGGTGGCCTGCCCGGCGTGCAGAAGGAGGGATGCGACGGCCTGATCACCGCGGCCCGCTGGGTCCTGCATCGCATGCCGACCTACACGCGGACCGTCTGCCTGGAATTCTTCGGCCAGGCACGCGACGCGATTCCTGCGATCGTCGAAATCAAACGCTACCTGGACGCGCGGACGCGCGAGAAAGGCGCGATCCTCGCGGGTCTCGAGCACCTCGACGAGCGTTACCTGCGCGCGGTCGGCTACGGGACCAAGTCGAAGCGCGGCGCCTTGCCTAAAATGATCCTGCTAGGGGACATCGTCGGCGAGGACGAAGCCTTGGTCGCCGCGGCCTGCTCCGAGGTCGTGCGCCTCGCCAATGCGCGATCCGGCGAGGGCTTCATCGCCGTCAGCGCAGAGGCCCGCAAAAAGTTCTGGCTGGATCGAGCCAAGACCGCGGCGATCGCGAAGCACACCAACGCGTTCAAGATCAACGAAGACGTCGTGATCCCGCTCGAGCGGCTCGGCGAATACACCGACGCGATCGAGCGCATCAACATCGAGCTGTCGATCGCCAACAAGCTGGAACTGCTCGAGGCCCTGCACCGGTATTTCAGCGATCTGGGCACGAGTTTCGCCGCCGAACTGCTCGGCGAGCGTGCCGAGGAGGCCCTCGCCCTGATCGAACGCGTGCGCGCGCTCTGGGCCTCCTACCTCGACCGCATGGAAACACCGCTGTTCGAGCGGCTGCAGAGCCGCGACATCCGGGTCAGCTGGAAGACCGAGGTGCGCGCCGAACTCGGCCGTATCTTTCTGGGCGCCGAGTTCGCCCCCGTGCTCGCGGCCTGCGACGCCGAGCACAAACGCATCCTGCACGGCCGGCTTTTCGTCGCCCTGCACATGCACGCGGGCGACGGCAACGTGCACACCAACATCCCGGTCAACTCGGACGACTACGCGATGCTGCGGGCGGCGAACCGGGCCGTCACCCGAATCATGGCGATCGCGCGTTCCCTGGATGGCGTGATTTCGGGTGAGCATGGCATCGGCATCACGAAGCTGGAGTATCTGACAGAAGCCGAACTCGCGCATTTTCGAGCGTACAAGATGCGCGTCGATCCGGATGGACGCTTCAACAAGCACAAGTTGATGCCGGAGGGGGATCTGCGGCGCGCCTATACGCCGAGCTTCGGATTGCTCGGCCATGAATCGCTGATCATGCAGCAATCGGACATCAACACGATCTCCGACGCGATCAAGGACTGCCTGCGCTGCGGGAAGTGCAAACCGGTCTGCGCGACCCACGTGCCGCGGGCGAATCTCCTCTATTCTCCACGCAACAAGATCCTGGCGACCTCGCTGCTGATCGAGGCCTTCCTGTACGAGGAACAAACACGGCGCGGAGTGTCGATCAAGCACTGGGACGAGTTGTCGGACGTCGCGGATCATTGCACGGTCTGCCACAAGTGCCTCGCGCCCTGTCCCGTCGACATCGATTTCGGCGACGTCTCGATGGCCATGCGCGATCTGTTGCGGCGGATGGGCAAGAAGCGCTTCAATGCGGGCACGAGCGCGGCCATGTTCTTCCTCAACGCGACGAACCCGCAGACGATCAAGATCGCCAGGAAGATCATGATCGACTGGGGCTACAAGGCGCAGCGTTTCGCGAATCGCGCGCTGCTGAAGGTGGCGAGGGCCCAGACCCAGGCGCCGCCGGCGACGACGGGACGCGCCCCGATCAAGGAACAGGTCGTGCATTTCGTCAACAAGCGCATGCCCGGAGGGCTGCCGAAACGCACCGCCCGGGCGCTGCTCGACATCGAGGACCGTAACTACGTGCCGATCATTCGCGACCCGCGGGCGACGAGCAGCGATTCCGAGGCGGTGTTCTATTTTCCGGGCTGTGGTTCCGAACGCCTGTTTTCACAGGTCGGCCTCGCCACGCAGGCGATGCTCTGGCACGTCGGCGTGCAGACGGTCCTCCCGCCCGGTTACCTGTGTTGCGGTTATCCGCAGCGCGCGGCAGGCGAGTCGGACAAGGGCGCGAAGATCATCACCGACAATCGCGTGCTGTTTCACCGGGTCGCCAACACCCTCAATTATCTGGACATCAAGACCGTGGTCGTGAGCTGTGGCACCTGCTTCGATCAGCTGCAAAGTTACGAGTTCGACAAGATCTTCCCGGGCTGCAAGATCATCGACATCCATGAATACCTCATGGAAAAAGGCGTGCGCCTCGAGAACGTGACCGGAACGCGTTACCTCTATCACGACCCCTGCCATTCACCGATGAAGAAGCACGAGCCGCTCGCCGTCGTCAACACGCTCATGAACGCCGGCCTGAACGGCGCAATCGCGAAGAACGATCGCTGCTGTGGCGAGTCGGGGACCCTCGCGCTGACACGCCCCGACGTCTCGACGCAGGTACGGTTTCGCAAGGAGAGCGAGGTTCGCCTGGGTGTCGAATCGATCCGGGGGGCGGGGCATGCCGGCGAGGTCAAGATCCTCACGTCCTGCCCTTCCTGTCTGCAGGGCCTCAAGCGTTTCGACGACGATGCCCTGGCGCTCGATGCCGATTACGTGGTCGTCGAGATCGCGAAGAACCTCCTCGGGCAGAACTGGCTGGCCGAGTACGTGGGTCGGGCCAACGCGGGCGGAATCGAGCGCGTTCTGGTCTGATCAACGCGACCGGCTAGGTCGCCCGCTCGATCCGATTCGAGCGCGCCATCCAGAAGCTCACCGCGACGATGATCAAGGTGACCACCGAGATCGTCAGCGTCGCCAGCACGTTGATTTCCGGGCTCACGCCGAGCCGCACCTTGGAGAACACCACCATCGGCAGCGTGCTGCTGCCGGGTCCCGAGGTGAAGCTGGAGATCACGAGGTCGTCCCAGGACAGCGTGAACGCGAGCAGCCAGCCGGAGAGGATCGCCGGAAAGATGATCGGCAGCGTGATCACGAAGAACACCTTGAGCGGCTTCGCCCCGAGGTCCATCGCCGCCTCCTCGAGCGCCGTGTCGAAGGTCGCGAGCCGCGACTGCACGACCACTGTCACGTAGGCCATCGAAAAAGTCATGTGGCTCAGGGTCATCGTCGTGATGCCGCGTCCCGCCGGCCAGCCGATCAGTTGTTCGAGCGCGACGAACAACAGGAGCAGCGACAAGCCCGTGATGACTTCGGGCATGACGAGCGGCGCGGTCGCCATCGCATTCAGCACGAAACGGCCGCGGAAGTTCGTGAAGCGCGACAGGCCGAACCCCGCGAGCGTCCCCAGGATCACGGAACCGGACGCGTTGATCACCGCCACCTTGAGGGAGATCCAGGCCGCATCGAGGATTTCCTCGTTGCTGAGCAGCGAGCGATACCACTTGAGCGTCGGCGAATTGGCCGCATCCCAGACGGTGACGAGCTTGGAGGCGTTGAACGAGAACACGATCATCGACAGGATGGGGATGTAGAGGAACGCGAACCCGAACGCGACGCAGCTGATGATGAAGACGGAACGCCGCTGATTCATCGGGCACCCGCCGACTCGCGCGCCTGTATGCCCTGGTACCACATCATGAACGGCACGAGCAGCAACAGCAGCAATATCGCGACCGCGCTCGCCACCGGCCACGCCCGGTTCGAAAAGAACTCATCCCAGAGAATGCGGCCGATCATCAGGGCGTTCGGGCCACCGAGCAGCGCCGGAATCACGAATTCCCCGACCGCCGGGATGAAAACCAGCATCGAGCCGGCGAGGATGCCGTTGCGGGAGAGCGGCAGCGTGATCTTGTAGAACGCCTGCCACGGCCGGCAGCCGAGATCCTCGGCCGCCTCGAGCAGCTGCCAGTCCATCTTCTCGAGGTTGGCATAGAGCGGCAGGATCAGGAACGGCAGATAGGAGTAGACGATGCCCACGTACATCGCAAAGGGGGTGTAGAGCATCGCCAGCGGCTCGTGAATCAAGCCCAATGCCATCAGGATGTTGTTGATGACCCCGTTCGCCTTGAGCAGCCCGATCCAGGCATAGACGCGCAACAGCAACGAGGTCCAGAAAGGCAGGATCACGAGCAACAACAGCAGATTGCGTGTCGCGGGCTTGGCGCGCGCGATGCCGTAGGCCATCGGGTAACCGATCAACAGGCACAGCAAGGTCGAGACCAGCGCCACCTTCAGGGAATTGATCAGCGCCTTGAAATACAGCTCGTTGGTGAACAGGAACACGTAGTTGTTGAGATTCAGCTTGATCGACAACACGTTCTTCTCGTCCCACTGGAAAAGGGACGTGTACGGCGGGATCGCGAGGTCGATGTCGGCGAAGGAGATCTTCAGCACGATCACGAAGGGCACGACGAAGAACAGCATCAGCCACAGGTACGGGAGGAGGACCACGAGGCCGCGACCGCTCAAGCCGAACCGCTGTGACCAGGGCGTGCGTCTCATCGGCTCAGCGCGTGACCACCACGGGGCTGGTCGCGTCCCACGAGAGGTAGACCTGCTGTTCCCAGGTGATCGCCTCGGCGTGGCGCGAAGTGTTCGGCTGGGTGACGCGCACGATCTTGCCGGTGGGCAGCTTGACGAGATAGATCGACAGGTCGCCGAGATAGGCGATGTCCTGAACCGCACCGCGCACGACGTTGTCGCTGCCCTCCGGCGGCGCGGTCGACATGAAGACCTTCTCCGGTCGCACCGCCGCCCAGACGGTCGCCTCCGGCGCGGCGCTGATACCGTGGCTCACGTAGATCGTGCCGCCCAGTTCCTCCGATCCGATGCGCACGTACTCCGGTTCGTCCTCGATCAGCTTGCCCTCGAATATGTTGACCGAGCCGACGAAATCCGCGACGAACTTCGAACTCGGGAACTCGTAGATCTCGGAGGGCGTTCCGGCCTGGACGATTTCGCCCTGGTTCATGACGCCGATGCGGCTGGCGAGTGTCATCGCCTCTTCCTGGTCGTGGGTCACGACGACGAAGGTGACCCCGAGTTTGTCCTGGATGCTGATGAGCTCGAACTGGGTGTGTTCGCGCAGCTTCTTGTCGAGCGCGCCCAAGGGTTCGTCGAGCAGCAATAACTTGGGACGTTTGACGAGCGAACGAGCGAGGGCGACGCGCTGGCGCTGGCCGCCCGAGAGCTGGTGCGGCTTGCGCTTCGCAAAATCGGTCAACTTGACGAGATCCAGCATCGTCGCGACGCGCTCCTGGATCTGCGCCTTGGGCACCCGGTCCTGCTTCAAACCGAAGGCGACGTTCTGCTCGACGGTCATGTGCGGAAACAGCGCGTACGACTGGAACATCATGTTGACCGGCCGCTCGTAGGGCGGCACGTCGGTCATGTCCTCGCCGTCGATGTAGATCTTGCCCGAACTCGGCGTCTCGAAGCCGCCCAACATCCGCAGCAGCGTCGTCTTGCCGCAGCCGGACGCGCCCAGGAGGCAGAATATTTCACCCTTGTAGATCTTCAAACTGATGTCGTCGACGGCCTTGAAGTCGCCGAAGGACTTCGTGACCCGCTCGATCTGCACATAGGGCTTGGCGTTCGGATCCCTCCAGGGGGCGGCCTTGACCGGTTGGGACGGATTGCTGCTCGCGGGTCCGGCGGGGACGGCCATCGCCTTACTGACCCGTCTTGAATTCTTGCCACACGCGCGTGATCGCGCGAGTCTGCTCCGCGGAATCCGCGAGCTGGACCGAGAGCCTCTGGAACTGTTCCGGGGTCGGATAGATGGCCGGATCCTCCTTCACGTCGGCGTGGACCAGAGGTTGCGCGGCGAGATTCGCGTCGGCATAGCGCTTGAAATTCGAGACGTCGGCGATCACCTGGGGAGTCATGAGGTAGTTGATGAAGGCATACGCGCTGTCGGGGTCCGGCGCATCCTTCGGGATCGCGAGCATGTCGAACCAGACGATCGTGCCCTCCTTCGGGATCGAATACTTGATGTCGATGCCCTTGTTGGCATCACGCGCGCGGTCGCGCGCCTGCATGACGTCGCCGTTGTAGCCCACGCTGACGCAAAGATCCCCGTTCGCGAGCGCCTCGATGTACTCGGAGGAGTTGATGTTGCGGATGAAGGGTCGGATCTTGGTGAGGACCTGGGTCGCCGCGGCGATGTCGGCGGCGTCCTGGGAATTCGGGTTCTTGCCCAGGTAATTGAGCACGGCGCGCATCATCTCGGCCGGAGAATCGAGCACGCTGATCCCGCATTTGGCGATCTTCGAGGCCACCGCCGGATCGAACACCAGGCGCCAGCTGTCGAGCGGTGCGTCGGGCATCAGCGCCTTGACCATCTTCTCGTTGTAGCCGATGCCGTTCGTGCCCCAGAGATAGATCACACCATGCGCATTGCCGGGATCGTGCTCGGCGACGCGGGACATCAGCAAGGGGTCCATGTTCTTGAGATTGGGGAGCTTCGTCTTGTCCAACGGCAGGTAGACCCCCGCCTTGATCTGACGCTCGAAATAGGAGGCCGTGGGCACGACGACGTCGAATCCGCTGCTGCCGGCCAGCAGCTTAGTCTCCAGCGTTTCGTTGGTGTCGTAGTACGCGACGTGCACCTTGATGCCCGTCTGCTTCTCGAAATCCGCCAGCGTGTTGGGCGCGAGATAGTCCGACCAGATGTAGAGATTCAGAACCTTCGAGGGCGCCGCAGACGCAGGACCGCTGCCGTCGGTGGATCCGGACTTCGAGCCGCCGCAGGCGGCCAGGAGGAGAGAGCAAACGATGACCAGGAGACCCAAACGACAATCGCTCGCCTTCAAAACACTTCCCCTTTGTTCGCACCCGCAACGGCGGACGTAGTTATATCGCAGCCGGAGCCGCGGGGACAGTGGAAATCGAGATCGGCGGCATCAGACGGCTTTGGTGCGCTCCGCTGCGCCGAAGCCCCAGGGCGGTGCGCCGCCCGGCGCCGACGCGCCGCGCGGCGCCCCCCTCAGACGTTCAGCAACAGATGCTCTCGCTCCCAGGAACTGATGACCTGCGCGAAGGTTTCGTATTCGGCGTCCTTGACCGCCGTGTACGCCAGCACGAAGCGATCGCCGAACAAATCGACCAAGGCCTTCGATTCGCGCAGCAGACGCAAGGCTTCGGCCAACGTGCGCGGAAGCGCGATGGCGAGGTCGTAGGCGCTGCCGGCGATCGGTTCCGAGGGCTTCAGACCCTCGATCATGCCCAGGTAACCGCAGGCGAGCGAGGCGGCGATCGCCAGATAGGGATTGGCATCCGCGCCGCCGACGCGATTCTCGACGCGTCTGGCCTCCGAGCCCGACAAGGGCACGCGCAGGCCCGCGGTCCGGTTGTCATAGCCCCAATGCACGTTGATCGGCGCCGACGAGTAGCGGCTGATGCGCCGGTAACTGTTGACGTTCGGTGCGAACAGGGACATCGCGGCCGGCAGGTATTTCTGCAGCCCGGCGATATGGCCGAAGAACAGGTTCGACGGCGAGCCGTCGGGATTGCTGAAGATGTTCCGGCGCGTCTTCGCGTCGATGATGCTCTGGTGCAGATGCATGGCGCTGCCGGGCTCCTTGGCCATGGGCTTCGCCATGAAGGTGGCGTACATCTTGTGGCGCAACGCCGCCTCGCGCGCCGTGCGCTTGAACAAGAAGGCCTGGTCCGCCAGACTCATCGGGTAGCCGTGCAGCAGGTTGATCTCCATCTGCGCCGCCCCGGCCTCGTGGATCAGGGTGTCGATCTCGATGTCCTGAGCCTCGCAGAACGAATACATGTCGTCGAACAGCGGGTCGAATTCATTGACCGCCGCGATGCTGTAAGCCTGCCGGCCGATCTCCGGACGACCGGACCGGCCCACGGGCGGCTTCAGCGGGTAATCCGAATCGATGTTGGGCTCGACCAGGAAGAACTCGAGTTCGGGCGCCACCACGGGCTCCCAGCCATGCGCCTCGTACAGGTCCAGCACCCGGCGCAGCACGTAACGCGGCGCCATCGTGACCGGGCGTCCGTCGCCGTAGAAGCAATCGTGGATGACCTGCGCCGTGGGCTCGGCGGCCCAGGGCACGACGCGCACGGTCTTCGGGTCGGCCTTGAGCACGATGTCGATGTCCGAAGGGTTCATCGCGCTCTGATCGTCCGGATAGTCCCCCGTCACCGTCTGCAGGAAGATCGCCTCCGGCAGGCGCATGCCCTCCTCTTCGGCGAACTTTTCCGCCGGCATCAGTTTGCCGCGGGCGACGCCCGCCATGTCGGGGATGATCGCTTCGACCTCGGAGATCCCGTGTTCCTTCAAGAATTGCTGAATCGTGCTCGCCATACGTCACCTGTCGCTGGCGCGCTGCCTGCTTGCCGAACCGAACGCGGCGAACAGGGCGCGCGAAAATGGATTCTCGGAAAACTGCCACTCGGGGTGCCACTGCAGCCCGAGCGCGAAGCTCTTGGCATTCGCCGGCCGGAAACCTTCGATCAATCCGTCGGGCGCGCGCGCCTCGACGAGCAGACCCTGACCCAGGGTCTCTACCCCCTGCCAATGCAAAGAGTTGACCCGCAGGCGATCGGCACCGGCGATTTCGCGCAGCAATCCTCCAGGCTCCAGCAGGACCTCGTGGGCGGGGCCGTATTGTTCGTCGAGCGCTGCGCTCTCGTCCTCGCGGTGGTCCAAGAATCCCGATACCTCGTGGACGCGCTGCCACAGCGTGCCTCCGTAGGCGACATTCATCTCCTGGAATCCGCGGCAGATCGCAAGCACCGGCAGCCCGGCGGCGATCGCCCGCGGAATCAGCGGAAGCGTCGTAGCATCCCGATTTGGATCATGTAGCGTTCCCGGCACACTCGCCGGGCCTCCGTAGTGATGGGGTTCGACATTCGATTCGCTGCCCGTGAGCAGCAAACCGTCGCAAGACTGCAGCAATCCATCGAAATCGAGTTGCGCCCCGATGGCCGGCAGGAGCACCGGGATCGCATCCGCGCCCTGCGCGATGGCGGCGATGTATTTCTCTCCGACCATGTGGAAGTAATGCTTCCCGGTCAGGCGGCGGTCGGCTGGAATTCCGATGAGCGGCTTGGGCGACATGTCTAATATATTAAACGCCCAGTCGGGTGACTGAGCTTGATCTTCGAGCTCATTACACCACAGGCAGGGCATCCCGTCCCGTCCCGCTCGCACAAATTCGCTTAGATTTAAGCTTTTCCGAGACTTAAGCGAGTTTGCTGCCTCGCATCATTCTTGCCTTCGGCAGGCATAACCCGCTAGGCTCACAGCCCCGAAATCCTGTCAATAGTCTCAACATTTTAAACACCGAGCCTGCGACTTGCGTCTATCCGACCCGATTGCCCCTTCTTATTATGTCGATTCGGCGACTCGCGTGTCGGAAGCGCAGCGGGAGCCGCTGCGCGGCGATCAGGAGGCCGACGTGGCGATCGTCGGCGGCGGAATCGCGGGTTGCTCGGCAGCCTTGCACCTCGCCAAACGCGGTTATCGCGTCGCGCTCGTGGAGGCCCGTGAGATCGGTTACGGGGCATCCGGGCGCAGCGGCGGCCAGACGATCTTCGGCTTCGGGACGAGTCAGCAAACCCTGATCGCCCAGGTGGGACGCGCCGACGCGCGGCGTCTGTTCGACCTGTCGATCGAGGGCCTCGACCTGCTGCAGTCCCTGATTCGTGACTACCGGATCGCCTGTGACTACCGGCCGAACCACGTGCATGTCGCGGTCAAGCCCCGCCACGTCGAAGAATTGGTGGCCTGGGAGCGCGAACTGCGCGAGGAGTATGGCTACGACAGCGTCTCCCTGCTGGATCGAAATCAGCTGCGCGCCCACGTCGCGAGCGACCGGTACCTCGCCGGATTGCTCGACACCCGCAGCGGCCATCTGCATCCGCTCAAGTACACTCTCGGACTGGGCGCGGCGGCCGAGTCCGAGGGCGCCCGGATCTTCGAGAACACGCGAATCCTGCGCTACACCGCCGGTGCCCGGCCCGAGGTTCATGGCCGCGACGGCGTCCTGCGTTGCAAGCACTTGATTTTCTGCGGCAGCGCCTATTTGGGATCGGTCGCACCCTCGATTGCCAGGCGCATCCTCGGCGTCGGCACCTATATCGTCGCGACGGAACCGCTCGCACCGGAGCGCGCGCGGGCGCTGCTGCCCAGCGATGCGGCCGTGGCCGACATGAACTGGATCCTGGACTACTTCCGGCTTTCGGCGGATCGGCGCTTGTTGTTCGGCGGCCGGGTGAGTTACAGCGCCGTGGAGCCCCGGCGGCTCGCCGCCTCGATGCGCAGCCGGGTCCTGCAGGTCTTTCCCTCGCTCGTCGACGTGGCGGTCGAGCGCGCCTGGGGTGGATATCTCGACATCACGATGAGCCGCGCTCCGAATTTCGGGCGGCTCGCCGACAACGTCTACTACCTCCAGGGATTCTCCGGTCATGGCTTGGTCCTGACCGCGCTCGGTGGCAAACTCGTCGCCGAGGCGGTTGCCGGGACGGCGGAGCGATTCGACGTGTTCGCGCGGATACCGCATCGGGATTTTCCGGGGGGCGCGCTGATGCGGCGGCCGGCGCTCGTGCTCGCGATGCTGTATTACCGGTTGCGGGACCTGCTTTGAGGAACGAAGAGGGATCTTGAAAGCGCTGATTCATTGGCTGGGCAACACCGAACTCAGCACGCTCATCAAAACCGTGACCTGGATCATCCCGGGCGTCCAGGTGATCCACATTCTGGCGATTTCGGTCGTGGTCGCTTCGATGGGCATGTTGGACCTGCGCCTGCTCGGCTGGGCGGGCAAACGGCACAGCATCGCCGAGTACGCGTCGCGTTTCCTGCCCTGGCTCTGGGGAGCGCTGCTCGTGCTGCTTGCGAGCGGCAGCATCCTGATCATCGGCGAGCCGGAGCGCTCGCTCGGGAATCTCGTGTTTCAGTTGAAGATGGCGCTGCTGCTCACCGCGGTGGCCGTAACGCTCGGCTTCCGTGGCTTGCTGGTCCGCGACCTGTCGGCCGGTGCCTCCGATCTGCGGCCCGAACACGGTCTCGCGGCCAAGATCGTCGGCGGCGTTTCGCTCTGTCTGTGGGTGGGCATCGTGACCGCAGGGCGTTGGATCGCCTACGCCGGTTGAGCACGCTCGCGGATACGCTCGAACGGCTCGAGACGACGCGCCTCGCCACCGCGATCAGCGAATCGACCTGGGCGTTCCCGACGATCGAGACGGTGCACGTGCTCGCGATCACCCTCGTCGTGGGTTCGATCGCGATGGTCGATCTGCGACTGCTCGGCCTCAGTCTGCGACGCCGACCGATCGCCGAACTGCTCGTCGAAGTATTGCCGTGGACCTGGACGAGTTTCGTGGTCGCCGTCGCCTCCGGTGCCCTGCTGTTCGCGTCGGCGGCCACCCACTACTGGGGCACGGCACCGTTTCGGGCGAAGATGCTGCTCCTCGCGCTCGCCGGCGCGAACATGCTCGTTTTCCATCTGGCCGTGCAGCGCCGCTTGCCCGCCGCGGCGGCCGGCGACGACTCCCGCGGCGGGCCCGGGGCCGCCGCCAAACTCTGCGGCGCGATCTCGCTGTGTCTTTGGATCGGGATCGTCGGCTGCGGCCGCTGGATCGGCTTCGTCTAGGGCGTATCGGCCTTGTCTTCGCTCGCGAAGGTCACGGTCAATACCTGACCGGTGTCCAGCAGCGTGATCTTGTCCAGGCCGCCGCCGTGCGAGCCGTCGCGCAGCGGGTTCAAATCGACGCTGACCCGGTCGCCGGGCTTGAGCGAACCGCGCGTCCAGCCGGAACGCGTGAGCACGCCAGGACTCGTCGTCTCGACGGCCCAGGTCTCCGGCGCGCCGCCACCGGCGGGTTCCACGTAGACGAGGATCTGCACGTGCGGATTGACCCACTGAAAGCTCTTGATCGTGCCTTTCAAATTGACGATCTTGGTCTTGTCATAGGCGGCGAACGAGTGATGCGCGAACGTCGGCGACACGATGGCGGTGAACAGACAGGCGCAAAGCGCGACGGCGTGGTGGCGGCGGATCATGGGGTGGCTCCTGCATTCGGCACGAAAATCGCATGCCCGTGCGCATCGGTGCCCTCGACGTAATCGCCCTGGACGCAGACTCCCTCGACCAGGTCGTATTTCTTGGCGCGGTGCCGGTAATAAATGCGGGTCGTCTTCCAAGTCTTCGTCAGCACTTTGGGCGCGGTGATCTCCAGGTCGTCGTGCAGGGTATTGGGTCCGGTCAGGTGGATGCGCTCGACGATGTGCATGTCGCCGTCGTTCGGCACGCCGACCGCTTCACTGATCGCAAGATAGGCCTCCGGCAGGACGGCTATCGTATCGACGACGAGCGTATCGCCCTCCCAGTGGCCGATCGAATGGCCATGGAAGCTGGGATCGGGATCGGGCGGGTGGCCGCGTCCATCGGTGTAGATGCGTCGCATCCGATTGCCGTCCACTTCGCCGAGCAGCGTCACCCGACCCGGCGTGAACAGCACTTCGAAGGCGTTGTGCATGATCAGCATCCAGCTCGGCATCGCCTCCGGAAAACAATGCGCGAAGACCAGGAAGGGTTTGCCCGCCTCCTCGTCCGCCGCCATCTGGGTGACCTGTTTGCGCACCGCCGGGTTCCACGGCGGCACGTTCCCGGTCTCCTGTGCCTCCTGGTCGCGCACGTCGGGCGTCCAGATGCCGCTCCAATCGGGTAGCTTGGAGAGTGCGAGCCAGTCCTGCGGGGTGGGCGGCGCATTGATCGCCGCGGACACGGCCTCGTCGGCGGCGACTCGACAGGCGAACGCACCGAGCAACGCGCCCAGCGCGAGCGACGGAAAGACGAGGGCCCAGGGACGAGCGGTAGACATGGAAGAAAAGCCTACCCGAAAATCACGCGCGGTGGGACAGAACATAGCAGTGGTGAATCCGGGCGTTGCGCTCGAAGTCCTTCGGAATCGTCCGGCGCCCGATGTCCTCGACCGCCACTTCGGGCAGGGCCGTCGCGTCGATCTTGAACTTCGTGAAATTCGTCGAAAAGACGAGGCGGCCGCCGGCGCGCAGCAGCGCCATGGCGCGGCGAATCATGCCTACGTGGTCGCGTTGCACGTCGAGCACGCCGGCCATGCGTTTCGAATTCGAAAAGGTCGGGGGATCGAGGAAGATCAAGTCGAACTGTGGACCGGCCGGGGCCTGGGCATCGAGCCACTCCAGACAATCGGCGCGGTAGGAGGCGTGGGCGGACGTCGCCAGGCCGTTCAGCACGAGATTGTCGTGGGCCCAATCGAGGTAGGTGTTCGAAAGGTCGATACTCACCGAACTGCGCGCGCCGCCGGCCGCCGCGTAGACCGTGGCACTGCCCGTGTAACAGAAAAGATTCAAAAAATCCTTGTCCGCGGCCCACTCGCGCAGCAGGCCGCGCATCAGCCGATGATCGAGAAACAATCCCGTGTCGAGGTAGTCGCGAAAATTGACCCAAAATTTGAGACCGCCCTCGTGCACGACATAGCGCTCGCGGGTTTCAGCGCGTTTCTCGTATTGGTCGGCGCCCTTTTGTTGCTTGCGCAGGCGGGTGTGGATCTGCGCCGGCGGCAGCTCGAGCACGTCCGGCAACACGGCAAGGACCTCGCGTCGGCGATCGCGCGCACCCTCCTCCTCGACGCTCCTCGGAGCAGCATATTCCTGCACGTAGACGTGGCGCGGATCGCTGCCGTACAAATCGACCGCGAAGGCGTACTCCGGCATGTCGGCGTCGTAGGCGCGATAGCACTCGACTCCCTCGCGCCGCGCCCAGGGTTCGAGCCGCGCGAGGTTCTTGCGCAGCCGATTGGCGAACATCCGTGCGCCGGGACGACCCGCCCAGTCGGCGCGGACGATTTCCGGGGCTTTTTGTTCGCTCGCCGCGTCGAGATCGAAACGCAGCAGCCGGCACTCGATCGTGCCATTGAACACGCGGTGCGTGCGCTTGGCGTAAATCCCGAGGTGCCGCGCGAGCGGCGGATTTCCGGTGAGTATCGCGGCTTTCCAGCCGCGGAACCGCTCGCGCAACACCGTGCCGAGTTGGCCGTAGAGTTCGCTCAGCCCGCTCTGCGCGCCGATCCGCTCCCCATAGGGTGGATTGCAGACGACGAGGCCCGGCGCAGGGACCGGCGCGGGCCAGATGCCCCCTCGCGGCGCGGGCTCGGGGGGAGCCGCGAAGGCGGGTGCGCTCAGATCCGCGATCGCGCGACGCTCGACGTGCACCCAGTCCGCGACGCCGGCGTTCACCACGTTGGCAAGGCTCATGCGCACCGACTCGGGGTCGGTGTCCGAGCCGATGATGCAGCGGCGCGGTGAGCGCGCCGCACGGCGCGCGCGCGCTTCCTCGCAGAGGCGCAGCCACGACGCAGCCTCGTGGCCGCGCCAGCCGGTGAACCCGAAATAGGGGCGATCGAGGCCCGGCGCCGCGTCGGCGGCGATCAGAGCCGCCTCCGTCAGGAAGGTGCCCGAACCGCACATCGGATCGACGAGGACACCGCCGTCCTCGGCGATCGTCGGCCAGCCGGCGCGTATCAGCACCGCGGCCGCGACGTTTTCCTTGAGCGGCGCGCGCCCGCCCTCGAGGCGATACCCGCGGCGGTGCAGACTCTCGCCCGAAAAATCGATCGACACCAGGCCCTCGGGACCCTCGATATGCAGGTGCAGGAGCACATCCGGCCGCTCGGGCGCGATGTTCGGACGCTCCCCCGTCGCCTCGCGCAGCTGGTCGCAGACGGCATCTTTGAGCAGCTGTGCGCCGTAGAGCGTATGCCTTATCGCCGCATTGCCGCCGCTGCAGTCGCAGGCGAGGGTCGCGCCGGGGACGAAATGCTCGCGCCAGTCGATCCGTTTGACGGCGGCATAAATGCTCTCGCTGCTGCTCGCATCGATCGAGCCGAGACTCAGCAGGACGCGTGTCGCGGTCCGCGACCAGAGGCAAGCGCGATAGCCGACCTCGAGCGAGCCTTGAAACTTGACGTCGTTGCTGCGTTCACGAATCTCGATCGCGCCCCAGGAGGCGAGTTCCTCGGCGAGCACGGAGGCCGCGCCGATGGGCGCCGTCGCGATCCAGTAGCGGATGTTCTCGGTCACGGACTGCGCGGCCTCACGTCACGAGGCGCTGGTCGCGAGGCGCTGGTCACGAGGCGCTGGTCGCGAGGCGCTGGTCACGAGGCGCTGGTCGCGA